>Ga0272448_1000769_pt1 | contig 46534 bp, 30 predicted proteins | sample YNPCB0191_FD_202220 | JGI IMG/M metagenome (GOLD analysis project Ga0272448, IMG submission 202220) | Hot spring sediment microbial communities from Yellowstone National Park, WY, United States - YNP-CB-019-1 | ecosystem: Environmental > Aquatic > Thermal springs > Hot (42-90C) > Sediment... | reverse complement strand
CGAGATCGGAGGGTCTCGGGAGAGGAACACGCTGACACACTAGAACGGGTGTACGTTTTGGTGCGCTTGACGAGGAAAATACGCCAATGTGCTAATTATTGGGCACAAAGTGGGGCGTATCTAGTGTCTGAGGCGAGAATTATGCAATCGCCTCTTTATCTTACTCTTTCTCTTTCTCGAAAAAATGTCCCCATCTTCCTCTCCCACTTTCCGGCAACCTCATCATTTGAAAATTCGATTTGGAGTAAGAATCATCCCATGGGCCGGGGCGCACGACCCTGGATGGAAATTTTTGCCGCGCTCCGGCCCCGAACCTGCCGGTATTGCACCCGCGTAGCCGCATCCCTTTACGGGTGCGCGAATTTAGGTAAGGTGTGGAGAAATAGCATATCGGGAACGGGCACTAAAGTCGCGCACCCATAAAGGGATGCGGCTACGTGGCACGATGGCAACAAACGACGCACCCGGACGAGAAGCCGAAGAGGGCATTTTCGAAGGAGAGGAATCATCGATGCCCGTTGCGGGCACCCGGAACGAATGAAAATTGTGCCAGCGAACCGGCCCCGAACCTGTCGGTATTGCACCCGCGTAGCCGCATCCCTTTACGGGTGCGCGAGCATAGGGAAGGTGCGGAGAAATAGCCAATTGGGAACGGGCACTAAAGTCGCGCACCCATAAAGGGATGCGGCTACACGGCACTATGGCAACAAACGACGCACTCGGACGAGAAGCCGAAGAGGGTATTTTCGAAGGAGTAAGAGTAAGACAGCTATTGCCGTAACACGATGCCCTTGCCCCCAGCCCCTGGGAGAGAGGCTGGGGGTGAGGGACGATTATCGCTGACTACTCACGCCGGCATACTCCCGAATCATCTCCATCAGCGCCAAGCGGGCAGTGCGGCCATCGGGGTAGCCCCATTGCGGGAGTTTGGCACTGTTGCAGACCATGCCGTCGGGCATGCAGGCGTCGGCACCCATGAACCACAGGCGGTCGGGCTGAAACTGTTGTGCGTCCTCCAGCGACATCTGCCATTGGTCGTGCAGGCTGTCGGCGATCTCACTCCAGTTGGCGCCGAAGGTCATCACGCCGCGGGTGAGCCAGCTCACTTCGAAGCCCAGCGCGCGCGGCCGCTCGACGCAGAAGTCCATGGTGGCGAGGCGGTTGATGCGGCGGTCGTAGATGCTGTCGTAGGTGACCAGTTCCCAGCCGGGCAGACCGGCGCGCAGGCGCGGCAGGTTGACATTGCGCACCAGCACGCCGTCACAGTTGCCCACCTCGACCAGCGTAGTCAGTGGACCGAAAAAGCCTTTGCCGCGCACCGTCGCCTCGATCTGCTTGAGCATGGCGATGCGGCGCTCGGTGGTGAAGTCGCGCCACTCCAGGAAGGGGTAGCTGCGCGGTTCCAGCGTGATGCGCGAGATCTCCTCGTACGAGCGACGCCCCTCGGCCGCCGCCCAGGCCTCATACAGCGGGATGCGGTGCGCGCCGGGGCCGTCACAGAACTCCAACTCGGCAACAATGCCGTCTGTCTCCTCACCAAACAGCGAGACGATCTCCTCGTAGAGCAATTGGATGCGCTCTGCAACGCCGGGTTGATCCAGGTCGTACATGCCGATCTCGCCCCAGTAGGCCTCGGGGTTGGCGGGCTGAATGCCGAAGCTGGGCGCGTGGTACTGCGTGCCCACCACCAGCAGCCAGGTGCGGATGCCGCGCTTGCGCGCCCCCTGCAGCGCCTGGTGAATGAGCGCGTTGTCGGAGGCGATGGCGGTGACCGCCGGGTCCTGATCCAGCCAGGCATACTGCGAGCGATAGCCGGTGGTCAGCCACTTCACGCAGAGCACAAAGGAATTCATGCCGCCCGCGGCCATGTCGTCCAACAGCACTTCCCAGTCATCGCGCGTATAACGCTCCAGCGACCCGTTGCCCGGGCAGGTATAATCCCAAAAACCGATCTCTTGCATGGCGCCTCCCTGGGGTATGAAGATGCGCCCATTGTGCCACAGCCAGCACAAACCGGCAAGTCTCTATCGGGATTTTTCACCGCAGAGACGCGGAGACGCAGAGGTTACGCAGAGTGGGTTTGTGGAGTTTGGGCAGAATCGAATGCACATGGCGATAGGTTAAGTGCCCGTGATTGACGATAGTGCTCGTTACCATGAACGGCCACTCCCACACCCCCACACTCCCATACTCCCACACAACGCTACTGCAGCTCCCACCCCCGCCGTTCCGCTTCGTCGGTGAGCAGGTAGTCACCGATGGTGCGCAGGGCGATGCATTTCAGCAGTTTATCCGAAATTTCGCCCGAGATGGCATGGGTGATTTCTACCGCACGGCCAGCGTCGAGGGTGGCCATGGCGTCGGCTATGACGACCATTGCGGAAGTTTTCTCGCGCGAATCGGGCCGTTGCCGATGGTCGGCGTAGAGAGTTTCGAGCAAGCGCCGGCTGTCTGCCGGCGCGAATGACGCGGAATACCCCGCGTAGCGGATGATCTCACTTCCCATTGGTTCGAACGCTCGCTCCATGGCCACAGCCAGTTGCGCCTTCGCCCGGTAATACCACGATAAGCCCAGCGCATGGTCCAGCGGTTCCACCTGTGTGGCAATGCGAGCGAGGTCAGACACCTTATAGCGGGGGTTGGCCGTCACCAGTTCGGCGGCTTCCTGGTAAAGCTGGATGGCCGTTGCTTTAGGCAGGAAAGGCGCGACACGCAACAAAGCCGTCATACGCTGCTTCTCGTCGTACACTTTGCGGGCCATGGCTAATGCCTCGGTGGGAAATTTTGTTGCCACCTGCGCGACCACACTCACCAATGTGTTATCCAGCATCTCTTTTGCCTCTGTATCCACGGCGGTGTCCAGCTTGGCCAGCCAGCGCAATGCCGCTGCCGGGTCCGTGGCCGCCAACGCCAGGATAATGTCGGCAATCGCCTCGCCGCGTGCACTCGCCGGTAATTTGGCGAATGCCTGCTCGGCGCGCTGTTGATCAATCGCCGCCAGCATCGCGACGCGGTCCGGTGGATCGGAATTCGGGAGGGCGCAGAGCGCCGTAATAAACTGTTCCGCATCTCGGCTCTTCAGTTGTGTGGCGAATTTGGCCATCCCCGAGTAATATTGCGCAGCAGCATCCCCCTGGTAATGATGCTCTTTCAGCAGTGCTTTCGCCTGCCGGTACAATTCAGCAGCAAGTTCCGGTTCACGCTCAACCACGGCCTGCCCGAGCAGTATCATCATCGACAGGCGATCATCCATTGATGCAATGAGTGCCAGGTGGGGGGGTGCCCAGGTGGCTGCCTTTGCCGGATCAGCATGGATAATACTCCCGATGATCGCTGATAGCGCCAATGGGGCGATATGGCCATTCTCCTGCGGTGCTATTTTCAACGCACGGTCCGGATCGTGCTCGGCGATGGCCGTGAGGATGGTATATTCCGGCGCCGGGGATTCTCGCCAGGCTTCCTCCAGGATCGCCAACCCGCTCTCGGTGTCTGCGGGAGCCGGCGCCTTGCTGTGCACCAGGGTGATGGCGCAGGATGCCTCGCCGGTTTTCGCGGCAACCTGTCCGAAATCATGCTGGTGGACGGCCATCAGCGCCACCTCGCCTTCCGGCAATGCGGACATGGTAAATTGTCCTCGGTCATCGGTGACGACCGTTGGTTCCAGCCCGTCTTCCCATGTGAAGACTGTGGCGCCCGCCACCGGTGCGCCGTGTTCATCGACGACCTTTCCGCTCACCTTCCCCGCCAGCGGTGCCAGCACGATATCGCTCACCTGGTACGAACCGTTGACTTTGGTTACTTTGCCGCCGGAGCGTAAGCGGTAGCCTTCCCGCCACGCATCGGTCATTTTCACTTCCCCCTTGGTGCGTCGCTGCACCACTGAAAACTGCCCGTTGACATCGCTCAATCCGCTCTCGGTGGTGGGATTTTCACTGGATACGTCGTGAGTTTGGCTGAAGATCACCTGCACGCCGGGCACGGGAGAGCCATCGGGCGTAACGACACGTCCGGTAATCCGGGGCTGTATTAGCGGGGGACCCAGCGTGACATGAAGCGGCTGCGCCATCGGCAGTTGGACGGTCGCCGGTGTGCTCTTTGGCTCGGGAGAATGTTCAAAGAGTGGATGGGTGATAATGCGCGCCTTGCCGGCTTTCAGCCCGGAAACCGTGAAGTGCCCCGTGGCATCGGACATGGTGAGGCCAAAGGGATCCTGGTAATCATTCGTGCCCGTCACCAATCCGATGCACTGGTCGGCGAGCGGTTTGCCCTGCGCATCCGTCACCACGCCGGAGACGGTCAAGGTTTTATGCAGCTTGATCGTCGGCACAGTCATCTGCTGTGCTGTCACATTGACCACCAGGTCCGGTGTATTCCTCGGCGGCAACAGATAGCCCGCCACCGACAACCAACCGGATACCCAGACATGATACTTCCCCGGCAAGACGTGAATGCGATAACACCCGGCGGCATCGGTTGTTCCCCCATATGATTCGCCGTACTTATCCGAGGAGTTACAGTAGATATCGAGACCGGGGATCGACTTGCCATCCGCAGCATCAACCACTTTGCCGGTCAGCAAAATGCCATCCTGCAGACGGATATCCACCGGTGTGGCGTTGCCAATGCGCACTTTCACCCCTTTTACCGGTGCAATCACCCCTTTGCTCGCGGCATCGGTGACATGGAGGGTATACGCAGTGGGATACAGGCTGTTGAGGTGGTAGGTGCCATCGGCGGCGGTGAGAGTTTCTGGAACAGTACAACTGATGGCTGGCCCTTCGGCAATCACTTTGATACCACCTGCCGGTTTCCCATCCGCATAAGTGATTTTCCCGGCAATGGCACCGCCATGTCGGGCGGTAATGGTATATGGCGGCGCATCCGGCACAAGCAACGTATCGTGACTATCGCGTATGAAGCGGCTATCATCCAATACAAGGGTAAGAATACCCACTTGCGGCAATCCGGTCATGACACAGCGGCCGTCCTCCCCCGTTTGAAAACGGTAGTACTGCTGCAGCGTCTCCACCGATTCGATGTAGTAGAGATCCTCCTCCTTTGTCCGCTTGATGTCGATGACTTGCACGGTAGCACCGGCCACTGGTTGCCCCTGCTCATCGATGACCCGACACACCAGCGTGCCTTCGCGTTGCAGATGAATGGTGGTGTCGCGTTTGCGTAAATATGCGAAATAGGCCGCGCACCCTGGTGCTATGATGGTGGCAGACCCGTACCAGTAATTCGAAGGCGCCACCTGGGCGGAGAATACCCCCGCACCATTCGTGGTACAGCTTTTCGTCACCGCGTCTTGCTTGGACAGATCGGTGATAGACACCGGCACCCCCGCCGCCGGCTTGCCATCCGGCAGGAGCACCGTGCCGGTCACCGTGACCGCCCGGACGACGGACAGCGCGCATGCCAGGAGTATCAGCGTGATCCAGGTACGAGACATCATGTTCCTCCATTTTTGGGTGTGGGAGTGTGGGGGTATGGGAGTGTGGGAGTCTTGAGCTTACCAAATAACGGCCTCCGACACTATAAGTCGATAGGTATAGTGCCGTAGCCGCATCCCTTTATGGGTGCGTCGAATATAGTAGCTCGTTACCATGAACAGCCACTCCCACACCCCCACACCCCCACACCCCCACACTCCCAAACTCCCAAACTCCCACACAAAACTACTGCAGCTCCCACGCCCGCCGTGCCGCTTCGTCGGCAAGCAGGTAGTTGCCGATGGTGCACAGGGCGTTGTGCTGGTATTCTTTCGATGCGATACTATGGGTGATTTCCAGCGCGCGGTCAAGGTCGAGGGCGGTCATCGCGGTGGCCAGGTCGGCAAATTCACGGGCCTTCCCATCGGAGTCGGGCTGTTGTTGATTGCTCGCGTAGACCGTTTCGAGCAGGCGGCGGCTCTCTGCCGGCGCGAAGGAGGCGGCAGCGCGGGCAAAAAAGATCACCTCGTTGTGAGAATACCGAAACGCCTCTTCCATCGCGGCATCCATCCGCGTTTTCGCTTTGCGATACAACGACACCCCGAGGGCATGATCCAGCAGGTCGGCCTGGGCGGCGATGCGGGCCAGGGTGGATGCCTGGAACTCGGGATAGGCGGTGATCAGTTCCGCCGCCTCCTGGTACACCTGGAGCGCCGCTGCTTTCGGCAAATACGAAGCAACACGCAGCAGCGCCGTTGCGCGCTGGTAATCGCCGGCGATTTTGCGTGCCAGCACCAGTGCCTGTGCCGGTGACTTTTTGGCCATCGACGTGATATTGTTCGACAACCTCTCATCCAGTAGATACTTCGCATTCACATCCTTTGTGGTGTCGATTTTCGCCAGCCAGTGCGGAAGCGCAGCCGGATCAACGGGCCCCAGCACACTGATAATATCCCCGATCACCTGGTTACGCTTCGGTGCCGGCAATTTCGCGAGCTCCTGCTCGACCAACTGCTGGTCAGCCAGGGCCATCTGGGCAAGGGTATACGCATGATCGCTTTTCGGGTTCACCGCGAGCGCCTTTGCCAGCAATGCCGGCGCCTCACCGTTTTTCAGCTCACTCGCGAGCTGGGCCAGCCGTACGTAATACCCCTCTTTCCGGTCTATGCTGGCCAACATCACCAACGCTTTTATCTTCGCATAGAGTGCCGGCGCCTCGCCGTTTTTCAACTTAACCGCCAGTGCGGTTACACTGAAGTATTCCTCGATCTCATTCGGCAATCCGCCTTTCATCACCAGCTCTTTTGCCTGCCGGTAGAGCTCTGCTGCCAGGCCCGGCTCCTTCTCGACCACCGCGGTCCCGAGGGCCAGCAGGGCATGCAGCCGGTCTTCCGGTGCCGGGATGAGCGCCAGGTGGACCGGTGCCCAACTGGCCGCTTTTGCCGGGTCGGTGCGCGCCAGGCTGGTGATGATTGCCGTCAGCGCCCCGGTGGGCAGGCCGCCATTGTCCCGCTGGGCAAATTTCAACGCGCGGTCCGGGTCGCGTTCGGCGATGGTGGCGAGGAGCCAGTTCGCTGATGTCGGGGATTCACGCCAAACTTGCTCCAGGACGGCTAAGCCGCTCTCGGCGTCCGCCGGGGTCGGCGGCTCACCGGGGGTCAGCGGGATGGTGAGCGGCGCCGTGCCGGTTTTGGCGGTGAGGTGCCCGGCGTCATACCCGCGCGCCGCCATCAGCGTCAGTTCGCCTTCCGGCACCGCGGTCAGCGCGAATTGCCCCTGGGCATCGGTGACAGCAATCATCTCCCAGCCCGCGTCCGGCGCGAAGACCGTGGCTCCTTCCACCGGCTTCCCAGCGGTATCCACCACCGTGCCGCTCACCTTCTGCACCGGAGGCGCCAGCACAATATCGCTCACCTGGAAGTCGCCATTCACCGCGGTGATCTTGCCGCCGGAGCGCAGGCGATACCCTTTCCGCTCCGCTTTCACCAGCAGCACATTGCGTCCGGTGTGCCGCGCAATGAGCGCATACCGTCCATCAAGACCTGTCATGCACTGCCCGGCATCAGACCCGTAGTACCTGCCGTTATTATCTGATTTGTAACCGAATTCCACTCGCACGCCGGGCACGGGGGCGCCTTCCGGGGTGACCACACGGCCAGCGAACCGGGGGAGTACCGGCGCGGGACTCAGCACAACATGGAGCGGCTGCGCCGCGGGCAGTTGGAAGGTCTTCGGCGTGATGGTCGGCTCCGGGGTCTCCTGGTACGGTGGGTTGGTAATGAAGCGCGCACTGCCTGCCTGCAGGCCGGACACGGTGAAATGCCCGGTGCCATCCGACAGAGTGAGCGCAAATGTCCCGTCGACTTCGCCATGCTTCCCGGGGACCGGCGCCACCCCGATGCACTGGTCGGCGAGCGGCTTGCCCTGTGCATCCGTCACCACGCCGGTCACCGTCAGCCCCCTGGTCACCTTGAGCGGCGGCGCGGTGGTCTGCGGCGCTTTCACATCAACCGGCAGGCCGGATCTGTTCTCCTTGGACGAAATATAGACCGATCCCAAGCGCCATCCGGTCACCTGCACATTATATTTCCCCGGCATCACGCGGAAACGGTAGCGCCCGGTGGCATCGGTGGTTGCCTCAACAGTGCCGTTGTACGATGGCTTATTCGCATTCATCGGGTAGCTGAGGACCGTGAGGCCGGAGAGCGGTTTTCCATCCGCGGCATCGACCACGGTGCCGGTCAGCAGAACGCCGGACTGCAGACGGATATTCGCCTGCGCACTCTTGCCGGCCTGCACTTTCACCCCGTCTACCGGGGCGGCAGCGCCTTTGCCGGCAGGATCAACTACGCAGAGGCAGTAGGTGGCTGGCTGCAGGCCCCCAATGCGATAGGTGCCATCCGCCGCCGTGATGGGCTCGGTGCTGCCGGAGGCGTACTGTCCAATAGCCTTCACCTTCACCCCAGCCGCCGGCTTGCCATCCGCCGCGATGACTTTCCCGGCAATGGTGCCGCCGGGATGAGCGGTGATGGTCAGCGGCGGCGCGTCCGGCGTGAGGTCGGTATGGCGATACACACCTATGAAGCGGTCGTCCTCCAGCCTGAGCGAGACGGTTCCCACCTGCGGGAGTCCGGTGATGACACCCCGACCCTCCGCGTCCGTGGTGAAGCAAAACTTCCGTTTCAACGCGTCCACATAGTCACAGTAATAGAGATCGTCCTGCCCCGCTGGCGACATGCTAGTGACGCGCAACGCGGCGCCGGCCACCGCATGCCCTTCCTCATCGACCACATGGCAGATCAGCGTCCCCTCGTGCTGCAATTGAATGATGTTGGCGCGCGTTTTCAAAAACCCGCAATAGATCGCACACCCCGGCGCCATGACCACGACATACCCATACCAGTACATCGACGCCGTCCTCTGCATAGAAAAGACGCCGGTGCCATTCGTCGTACAGGTTTGCGCCACCTCTTTCCCATGTGAAAAGTCGGTGACCACCACCGGCACCCCCGCCGCCGGCTTGCCATCCGGCAGGAATACCGTGCCGGTCACGGTGACCGCCTGAACGATCGAAACTGCGAGCGCCAGAATAATGAGTATCATGGTGATGCGGTGCATAGGTATCCCTCCCCTTGCTGCCTGCTATAAGTATGGTAGCTTAAAAAGGGGAAATGTTACAGGAGGGAGGGAGAAAGATTTACCGAGGTGCTCACAAATTGCTGAAATCACACATCGATCTGATATTCGAGATGCTGGCGTGGATTTTCGCCTTGGCTTGGAGCGCGAACCTCCTGGTGAGCGGATGAGAGCACCAGAACCGAGTCTACGATCCGCTCACCAGGAGGTTCGCGCTCCAGGTATATACAGGCTTATCGATGGCTCACCAGGAGGTTCGCGCTCCAAGTTACACTCCGCAGAATGATGTTGGTGGACTACTACGAACCTGTTGGGCTTGCCGCTCATACGCTCACCAGAAGCAAATGTGAGGAACAGGCAGGCGAACTCCCTCCCCGTGCCGAAAATATCGTCATCAACCATTCCGAATGCGAGAACAAGAGATGCCAGCTTTTGATATCACCTTCATCGGCCATGTCTGCTACGACGAGATTACCCCGTTTGGCGGGGCGACGACGGTGACGCCGGGGAGTGCGGTGTTGTGCGGGGCGATGGTTTCCGCGCGGGTGGGGAGCGCCACGGCGGTGGTGACGCGGATGGACCCGGCGGATGATGCGATCCTGACGCCGCTGCGCGCCCTGGGGGTCGCGTGCGTTGTCACCCCCTGCCCGGTGACCACCTTTGCCCGCGTGGTGCATCCGTCGGAGAACGTGGACGAGCGGCGGTTGTACGTGATGCGCGATCCCGGCCCCTTCACGCTGGCCGACCTGCCTACCGGGCTGCAGAGTGGCATCGTCCACCTGGCCGGCATCTCCGACCACGAATTCACCCTCGATTTCATCCGCGACCTCAAGCAGGCCGGCTATGCGCTCTCGCTGGATATGCAGAGCCTGGTGCGCGTCATCGGCCCCGAGCGGGAGATCGTCTTCAGCGACGTACCCGCCAAGCGCGAGATCGTGCCGCTGCTGGACGTGGTGAAGCTGGACGTGGTGGAGGCGGAAATCCTCACCGGCACGCGCGAGCTGGAGCAGGCGGCGCGCATCTTCGCCGACTGGGGGGCGAAGGAAGTGCTGATTACCGAGAAGCAAGGCGCGGTGCTGGCGGTGGATGGGCAGGTGATGCGCGAACCCTTCACCAACCGCACCCAGGTGGGCCGCACCGGTCGCGGCGACACCACCATCAGCGCCTACCTCTCCCGCCGCACCACCCACACCCCCGCCGAAGCCCTGCGCTTCGCCGCCGCCCTCGTCTCGCTGAAGATGGAAACCCCCGGGCCGTTCACCGGGACGCTGGAGGCGGTGGAGCAGCGGATGGATGCTTAGTTTTGAATTTTGAGTTTTGAGTTTTGAATGACATTATGACCGCTTATCGGTTATAGTGCCATTCATTCAAAACTCAAAACTAAACACTCAACACTACCTTCAGCGCGCGTTCCTTCGCCGCGTTGCCGAAAACGTCGTAGGCCTGCATGATCTCCGCCAGCGGGAAGCGGTGGGTGACCAGGCGCTTGGGGTCGAGGCGGCCGGACTGCGCCAGTTTGAGCAGCATGGGGGTGGTGACGGTGTCCACCAGCCGGGTGGTGAGGGTGATGTTGGCGGACCAGAGCCGCTCCAGGTGGAACTCCACCGGCTTGCCGTGCACGCCCACGTTGGCCAGGTGGCCGCCGGGGGCGACGATCTGCTGGCAGATGTCGAAGGTAGCCGGGATGCCCACCGCCTCAACGGCCACATTCACACCCGCACCATTAGTCATCGCCATCACCCGCTCCACGGTTTTGCCATCGGCACTGTTCACCGTTTGTGTGGCGCCGAAGGAGCGGGCCACCTCCAGGCGGTAGCCGTCAACGTCGATCATGATGATCTCCGCCGGCGAGAAGAACTGTGCGGTGAGCAGCACCGCCAGCCCTACCGGCCCGGCGCCGACGATGGCCACCGTGTCCCCCGGCTGCACCTGCCCATACAGCGTGCCGCACTCGAACCCGGTGGGGAGGGTGTCGCTGAGCATCGCCATCGCCTCTTCATCAGCGGCGGGCGGGAGGGGATAGAGGCTGGTATCGGCATAGGGGATGCGCACGTATTCCGCCTGCGTGCCGTCGATGAGATGCCCCAGAATCCACCCGCCGTTGCGGCAGTGGGAATACATGCCCCGCCGGCAGAAGTCGCACTTCCCGTCCGAGGTGATACAGGAGATGAGCACCTTGTCGCCCACGCGAATGTCCATCACCCCGCTGCCCACCGCATCGACGACCCCCACCCCCTCATGCCCGAGGATGCGCCCATCGGTCACCTCCGGCACGTCGCCTTTGAGAATATGCAGATCCGTGCCGCAAATGGTGGTCGTGCTGATCCGCACAATAGCATCCGTCGCCGCCAGAATGGTCGGTTTGGGCTTCTCCTCCCACACACGAGCGCCCGGACCACGATATACTAAAGCTAGCATTGCCATCACCTCTTACCGGAGATGATACGGCAGAATTTCTCGTGTGAAATGGTCAGCCGTGATGCAATCCATGACCCGTCGTCATTAACGTGAGCAATGGAACAACATTTCTCGACAATAGCCGTGCGGCGGATGTCAGAATGCCACCACAAAGATAATGTTATCTTAACTTAAAACTATTGCCAAACGTTGAGATCCCTGTCATTCTTTACTGCACTCCAGTAGGTTAGCGCTAAAATAACTTTTCATCCGACGCTCTGGATGCTCGCCCGCATTCGCGCATGAATATTGCCATGCCCAATCTCTCTATCATCACATTACAAGGAGTACCTATGAGAAAACCGTTCTCCATATCGCTCTTATTATTGTTCCTATTCAGCATTATGCTGACCTGGACAACAGCGGCGCAAGCCGCTCATGAACTGATTCTCAGCAATACGTCGGTGCTGGAGAATGTTGCCATCGGCACACTGGTTGGTACCGCGTACCTGCCGGGTGGAAAAGATTATCACCTGGACCCGGATCTGGCCCTCTGGCCGGATAATGCCGCCTTCGCCATCGATTCCTCGACCGGCGATCTCACCACGACGCAATCATTTAATGTTCGTACTCAAAGCACTTATACGATTGCGATACAGACCGACAAAGGCAATGGCAAAAAAAATTATGAAGAATCGTTCGACATTACCATCATTGAAGTGAACCAGGCACCGAACATCGGGCAGATCGCCAAGCATGTGCTGAATGAAAATGAATCGGCGGCGACCTTACCGTTGCAGGTTTCTCCGTACCATGCCGGCGACGCGCTGCACATCACTGCGACAAGTGCGAACGGCGTGGTGGCGGTGGCGCTCAGCCCCGATATGCAATCCCTTATCGTGACCCCGGTCACGGAAGCTTCCGGCTCGGATACGGTCACGGTGTCTGCCTACTCCAGCTACGCAGCAGAGGTGTCTCCTACCGCGACGATGTCCTTTCCGGTCACCGTCAACTTTGTCAAGGATGCCCCGCCGACCATCGGGGAGATCGATGATGTGCATGTCGACATCAACTCCGGGCCGCATGCTGTCGCTTTCGGCGGCATCACCTGGGCCGATGCCGATGACACCGTCGCCGTGAAGGCGACCTCCGATAATCCGGCGCTCATTCCGGATCCGGTCGTCTCGTATACCAGCCAAACGCCGGCCGGGACGCTGACCTTCACGCCGGCCGCCGATACGTTCGGCATCGCGCACATTACCGTCACCGTCATCGCGTCAGAAGGCACCCCCGACGAGGGAGTGGCCTGGACGACCTTCGCCATCACGGTGATCGACAAACCGGTGGCGAAGAAACAATTCCTGGCAACCAAGCGGGACGTCCCGGTCGCCGTCACCCTGCCCGGCACCGATCCGTTAGGCCTGCCACTGAGTTATGCCATTACAGGTATCCCGGCGCACGGGACACTGTCCGGCACGCTGCCGGCACTCACCTACACGCCGGCAGCCGGCTATATCGGGGTGGATAGCCTCATCTTCACCGTGGATAACGGCACCACCACTTCCGATCCGGCGACCGTCTACATCACCACGGTTGGCCCCCCGGCGGCGATCGGCAATACGATCACGACAACGCTCAATACCCCGGTCAACGTGACGCTGATCGGCACCGACCCGGTCGCCTTCCCACTAGCCGCCTACTATTTGATGAGCATGCCGGCACACGGCACGCTGACCTACGCCGATACGGGCGCCCCCGCCGCACAGGGGAAATTGAGCGGTCTCCCCCCGGCACTGGTCTATACACCCGCCCCCGGCTTCCGCGGAGTGGATACCTTCACCTTTGCGGTGAGCAATGGATTCTTTCAGTCGAAAAACGCCACGGTGAGCTTCACCGTCTTCGGTGTGCCGAATGCCATCGGCAATACCGTGGTAACCACGCTGACGAGCCCGGTCAACTTCACGCTGGTCGGCACTGATCCGCTTGGCTTGCCGATCACCGGGTATTCCATCGTCACCGGGCCGCGCCACGGCGTGCTCACGTATACGGGCACCGGCCTGCCGGCCAGTGGGGCATTGAGCAGCCCGGCGCTGACCTACACCCCGGTGGCCGGTTTCCACGATGTGGACACCTTCACCTTCACCGTGACCAATACAGCGGGCCTGACTTCCAAAGCGGCCACCGTGAGCTTCACCGTGATCGGCCAGCCCAATGGCGGCTTCATGACCATCACGACGAACCAGAATACCCCGGTCACCTACACGCTGACCGGCACAGACCCGCTCGGGTTGCCGCTCACCGGCTACACGCTGACGGCACTGCCGGCGCACGGCACGCTCACCTATGCGGCGACCGGCCAACCGGTGGCCCTGGGCCTGATGGCCGGCCTGCCGCCCGTGCTGATCTACACGCCGCACCCCGGCTTCCATGACCAGGACAGCTTTGCCTTCACAGTGACCAATGGGTACCTCACCTCCACGCCGGCTATCGTGAGCATCACCGTATTCGGGCGGTCGAACGCATATCCGAAGTCCGTGACCACCCTCAATGGTTCACCCGCCCAGATCACACTCACCGGCACTGACCCGCTTGGACTGACGGTGACATTCAGCCTTGCCAGTCTGCCGGCGAACGGGCAGTTGGTCGATGCCGTAACCGGCTTGCCAGTCGGCATCGGTCCGCTGGCCAGCCCGAACCTCACCTACATCCCCAACCCGGGGTATGTGGGGACGGATGCCTTCACCTACACGGTATCAAACGGGCACATGGTATCCAACCCGGCCACGGTAAACATCACCGCACAGTAACACCACGACAGCGGAGATTGCACGACACCCCCGCCCGGCTTTGCCCGGGCGGGGGTGTTGCATTTGAGAGATGCACTGGTTTCGGGGACTGACATCGAAACTCCGGTTTTCGGGGGTGCTGCCGGTTACTATATAGAAAACGGTTGAGAGCTATACGGAGTTTCGGTGTCTGTCCCCGAAACCCTATTACAGTCTCCGGTTTCATAAACGACTCTATATCGGTGACGGGTGCTCTCATAGAGTTTAGATAGGGACACGCGCCGTCGAGACGACGGCGCTCCCAGGTCAGTCGAACATCACCACGGCATGGGCCATCTGGTCCAGCATGTGCTCGTAGACATTGGTGCCGGGGATTTGCGCGCGGAGCACGCGGTGGCGGTCGACGATCATGCAATGCCCCTGGTTCACCGTGCCGAGACCATCGGCGCCCAGGGCGTTGGCGGAGGCCCAGCCGGGGAAGGGGCAGCCTGCGGGAGTAAGGATCGCCTCGGGATTGAAGACGCGCGAACGGTTGGCGATGTAGCGGGCACGGCCTGCGGGGGTGTCTAACTCCTCGATGTGCAGAAACTCGTCCGGGGTGCCGCCGCCGGCGGTGGGGATGAAGAGAAATTCCACCCCATCATCGATCAGCGTCGCGTGGATGCCGTCGATGCCCGTCTCATAGCAGATGAGCAGCGCGCAGCGGACGCCGTTAAGCTCGATGAGGGTGCGCTCCAGCGGGCCAGGGCGCAGGCCCGCGGCGATCTCCCACTCCGTGAGCCGGTGCTTGCGCTGGCCGGCCAGCCGCCCAGCGGGAGTGGCCACCACGTGCGTATTATAGAGCCCGTCCTCCGCGCGCTCGAACATCCCGGCGAGCAGCGTCAGGTGGTAGTGCACCGCCCATGCCGACAGTTGCCGGGCCAGCGGCCCGTCCAGCGGCTCCGCCAACGCGAGGTTCTCCGGCGCCAGGTTGTACGCCTGCACCACCGTCTCCGCGAAGAGCAACGCCTCCACCCCAACGGCCGCCGCCGCCTGCACCTGCCGCAGCATCCGCTGCAAATTACCGGCGACATCCCCGGCCCGCGCCTGCACCTGTGCCACACCTACATGTAATGATCGCATGATGACTGCCCATGTCCTGTCCGCGAAGTTGTGAGATTACCTGGCATTATAACATGTCTGTGCGGAGAGATCGCTTGTCGGAACCTTGATTCACTATGTTCATCGAGCGCCGGCGCGATGCAACAGCGGCGACCGGGGCGCCGGCGGAGGAATTCGTGCAGTGTTATGCGTAGCCGTGCGGCTTTCACCGCCCATGCCCCCTTGAAAAGCGCAAGGATACATGGGTGAAGCATGACTCCGAGGAAGTGGGCAGGCGGTAAAAGCTTAATCGTAATTTAGCAAATTTTTAAAAACTATTACTATTATTTTCTTTTAAGGTGTGCTATGCTCTGCACACTTGGCGCACGGCCTAGCCGCATCGTTTAGCTATTGCTTTCTCCAGGCAGGTCCAAGCGCTATATTCTCACTATTTGTGAAAGGAGAAATTATGAAGAATTTGTTGCCAGTATCGCTCTTGTTGCTGCTGCTGGTCGCCGGCATGGTCCCGGCATGGGGAACAGTGTTGGTCAATCCCGTCCTGGCGATTGATAACGCGACAGTGGTGGAAACGGCTCCTATCGGGACAGTTGTGGGCACCGTGTCGCTGTTGGGGGGGGGCGGATATCTGCTCAACCCAAACGTGACACGTTGGCCGGACAACGCCGCCTTCACCCTGGACAAAGCGAGCGGCGTGCTCACCACCAATCAGACCTTCGATTACAATGTCAAGCACAGCTATACCATCGATGTGCTGGCGAAAACCGGCTCCATTGTCTGCGAAAAATCATTCGTCATTACGGTCATCAAGGCGTACGTCGATGCAGCGCCGGCCATTGATCAGATTGCCGACCTGACATTGAATGAGAATGACCCGGCGGTAACTCTCCCGCTGAGCGTCACGTCGCCCGACAGCGATGGCACGCTGGCCGTAGCTGCGAATGCCGGAACGGGTATCGTCACCGTGGATATCAGTGACGATCTGCAGTCACTCATCGTCACCCCGGTGCCGGAAACCTATGGTACCGATACAGTGACCATCACGGCCTATAGCACGAATAACGTTGGCGTGTCACCGCCGGCGATGATGTCCTTTAATGTCACCGTCAACTTCGTGAAGGATGCCCCGCCGACCATCGGTAGCCTCAGCGACCTGACCGTCTTCACCAACTCCGGTGCGCATGATGTCACCCTCAGCGACATCACCACGGCGGATGCGGACGACACGGTAGCCGTGACGGCGACCTCCGATAATCCGGCGCTCATCCCGGACCCGACGATTGCGTATGCCGCTCCGAATTCCACCGGCACGCTGACCTTCACGCCGGCTACCGATGCCTTCGGCGTGGCGCTTATCACCGTCACCGTGACGGCCTCTGCCGGCACGCCGGATGAAGACACCGCTTCGACGACCTTCACCGTCACCGTGATTGCCAAACCCACCGCGACGAAGCAGTTCCTCGCGACGAAGCATGATACGCCGATCAACATCACGCTCGCCGGCACTGATCCGCAAGGGCTGCCGTTGGGCTATACGATCGTAGACACTCCGGCGCATGGCACCCTGAGCGGCACCGCCCCGGCGCTAACCTTCACCCCGGAGGCAGGTTATATCGGTGTCGATCATTTCACCTTCACGGTGAATAACGGCTACCTGACGTCCGATCCTGCGAAGGTGTATGTCACGATGGTGGGCGTGCCTGCGGCCATCGGCAATACGCTGACCACCAAGTTGAATACCCCGGTGAATATCACCCTCGTCGGCACCGATCCGGTCGATATGCCGCTGACCGCCTATTACCTGAAGAGCCAGCCGGCGCACGGCAGCCTGACGTACTTCGGCACTTCCACCACTCCCGCACTCGGGAAACTGATCACCGAGAACCTGGTGTACACACCGGCCACCGGCTTTATCGGCGTGGATTCCTTCACCTTCTCGGTGACCAACGGCTTCTTCACTTCCGCAGATGCCAGAATCAGCATTACCGTTTACGGGGTACCGGCCGCCATCGGCAATACGTTGGTGACCAAACTGGCCACCCCAGTGAGCTTCACGCTGACCGGTACCGATCCGCTCGGTCAACCGATCAACTCCTTCGCGCTCGTCACCGGCCCGGCCTACGGCGCATTAACCTACACCGCCACCGGTCTGCCCGCCGGCGTCGGCACCTTGACCAGCCCGGGCCTGACCTTCACCCCGGCCGCCGGGTTCCGCGGCGTGGATACGCTCACTTTCACCGTAACCAATTCCGCTGGTTTGACCTCCAACGTGGCCACCGTGAGCTTCACCGTCGTCGGCCAGCCCAAGGCGGGCATCACCACCATCACGACCAACCAAAACACGCCGCTCACCTACACGCTGACCGGCAGTGATCCGCTCGGTCTGCCGCTCACCGGCTACACGCTGACGGCCTTGCCGGCCCACGGCACGCTCACTTATGCCGCGACCGGCCTACCGGTCGCCCTCGGCCTGATGACCGGGCTGCCGCCGGTGGTGGTCTACACGCCGAACCCCGGCTTCCATGACCAGGACAGCTTCTCCTTCACCGTGACCAATGGCTACCTCACCTCCGATCCGGCCAAGGTGAGCATCACGGTGTTCGGCAAGCCGACTGCGTATGCGAAGAGCGCGACCACCAGCGGTGGGGTGCCTGTCGCCCTCACGCTCACCGGCACCGACCTGCTCGGGCTGCCTGTGACGTATAATATCGCGATTGGTCCGGTCCACGGCACACTGACCTACACCGCGACGGGCTTGCCCGTCACCGTTGGTCCGTCGTTGACCAGCCCCAACGTCACCTTCACGCCCACCCCGGGCTTTGTTGGGACGGATACGTTCACCTACACGGTGTATAACGGGCACATCGTGTCCAACCCCGCCACGGTGACGATCACCTCCAAATAAGGCCGCGTTCACAAGAACGCTGCATGCCACCCGTCGGACTGCTGTTCGGCGGGTGGCATTTTTTCAGCAGGCATGGAGGAGGCACAAAGAAATCGGCGTGTTCCAGGTGGAAACCTGCTATAATAGCCGCGCATGGGCGGTGTCTTGCCGCTCTATCAGCATCGTTTACCTGTGAGGAGTACTCCCACCATGCGCGTGGAATTTGTCATCAGTGTAGCCCATATCGATCAACTGCCGAAGGAATCGCTGCCGGAAATCGCGCTCAGCGGGCGCTCCAACGTGGGCAAATCCTCGCTGCTCAATCGGCTGCTGGGCAAGTCCGGCCTGGCGCGCACCTCCAAGACGCCGGGCCGTACGCAAATGCTGAACTACTTCCGCATCACGCCCGCCCCGGAGGAGGGGAAGCCGTTTTTCCTGGTGGACATGCCGGGGTATGGGTATGCCGCCGTCAGCGCCGTGCGCCGCGCGCACTGGGGCACGCTCATCGAGCAATACCTGCGCAAACGCCGGGAGCTGTGCGGCATCGTCCAGCTCATCGATATGCGCCACCCCCCGCAACCGCTCGATCACGTAATGACGGAATTCCTGCAGCACTATGCCCGGCGGTATCTCATCGTCGGCACGAAAGCGGACAAAATCGCGAAGACGAAAGTGCCCGAGCGGCTGCTGGAAATCGCGGAGAGCCTCCACGTCGACAGCCAGGACACGCTGGCCTTCTCCGCGCAAACCGGCCTGGGCCGCGACGAGCTGTGGCGCTGGGTATTGGAGACGACCGGGCGGGAGTAATATTATTCGATGAACAATACCTCCCATTGGAGAAGGAATCCAGCGAATATTCACGAATAACATTCCGACAGAATAGTGGCAAGCCAAGACCGATATCTTTCAGGAGGATGCCATGGCATTGCAAGTACGATGTGAGGGATGTGGGCGCGAGACGCACCTGGAGTTTGCCGAGTTTCACCAGAATATCGGCCTGGTGTATCTGCGCATTCACAAACAGCGCGCCGGCGAGTTCTGCATCAATTGTACGAAAAAGTACTTCTGGGAAATGACGCTCACCTCGTTATTCCTGGGCTGGTGGGGCGTCATCTCCTTCTTCGTGACGCCGTATTTCATCATCAAGAACATCATCAACTATAATGCCACCCTGCGCGATTTCAAGTCGAATGCCGGCCGGACGCCGCCACGCCCGGTCCAGAATTATACTGCCGCTCCCGCGATGAGCAGCGCACCGCTGCCGGCGGCACAGGCCGATTCGCTGCAGCCCTACACCGAGGAGATCATCACCCGCCTGAATGCCGGTGAATCCACCATCCTGATCGCCCGCGACATCGCCGCCCGCGCCGGTGTCTCCCAGGAGCGCGCCGCCCAATATGTCACCGGCGTCTTCCGCTCCAATCGCAATACGCCGGTTGCATGAGGATTGTTGATCCAATAGACTGATTATTTCGTGCTCATGCTCAGCAACGCTAATAGATACTGTGTTTGAGCATGAGCATGAGTAAGAATCATCCCATGGTCCGAGGCACACGACCCTGGACGAAAATTTTTGCCGTGCTCCGGTCGCGAACCTGCCGGTATTGCACCCGCGTAGCCGCATCCCTTTATGGGTGCGCGAACATAGGCGAGGTGCGGAGAAATAGAAGAGCGAGAACGGGCACTAAAGTCGCGCACCCTGAAAGGGATGCGGCTACGCGGCACTATGGCAACAAACGATGCATCCGTACGAGAAGCCGAGAAGGTTATTTCCAGAAGAGTAAGAGTATGGGCTGTACCTATGCGTGAGCTACGAAGGCTACGTCCGCGACGGCTGCGGCGCCGCTCTGCGAAGCGGTTCCTCAAGGCCTATGAACCGCAACCGCTGCGGGAATGGCGCATCACCCGGCGGCGGGTGGCGGCGGCGGCGCCGTATCTGCTGCTGGTGCTGTTGTTCGTCACGGCATTCATCCACCCGGCCGGTTTTCCGCTGGCCGTCCGGCATCTCACCGGGGTCTATGTGGCGCAGATGCTGACGATGTTCGTATTCCTTAGCCTGGAGCGCACCTACCAACACCCGCTGCTGGCCATATTCCCGGATACACAATATCCGATCGGCCGCACCTGGTGGATCGCCATCCTTGTGGTCGGGATGACCGTGCTGTTCTCCTGCCTCTTCGGCTGCTACTGGTTCCCGCTGGTGCCGTTGCTGCTGGTGGCTCTCCCCTTCTTCGCAATCCGCATCAGCACGCCCGTGGCAGAATATGACCATGCTCACACCCGCCGGAGCACCGCCTCCATCCTCCTGTTTCTCCTCGCGAACCTGCTCATGACCCTCCCCTGCTGCCTGAATACCTCCTGGTTCGATGACTACCTGGCGATTGCTGTGCTGGCCTATTACCTGCTCTTCGGCGCGTCAGAGCTCATCGGGCATGCCTGGGTCAGCGGGAATGGGCGCTGGGGAGGGGAATAAGCGGATAAATGCCAATTGTGTTGTGCTGATTACCGGCACTTGTCTTTGCCGCCGGTTTGCGCTATCTTGATTCATACGCAAATCCATCCGAACGAAAGAGGTGACACCATGCCCGCACGCGTTCGTCTGAAGCCCGATCCCTGGGAGATTCGTGAAGCCCCGTATCAGCCTGACTTGAATATCTACTTTGAAACCAACTTTACACTTGGCAACGGCTATATGGCCGCGCGGGGGCGGCTGGAGGAAGGGTTCGGCGAGGAGATGGAGACGTACCCGGGCACCTACATCGCCGGAGTGTTTGACCATTTCGAAGGGGAGTTCGTCGAGCTGGTCAATGTGCCGGACTTCTTCGCACTCACCATTACTATCGGATGGCATGCACTGGACCTGCGGCAGGGGGCGGTGGAGCAGTATTCACGTGTGCTCAATATGCGCGAGGGCACGCTGACGCGCTCGTTCATCTGGACCGATCCGGATGGGAAGCGCACGCGCTTCTATTTCCAGCGCTTCTTCTCGCTGGCGAATGTGCACCTGGCCTGCCACCGCTTCCGCGCTGTGCCGCTCAACCACCAGGAGCCGATCCGCGTGTTTGCCCCGCTCGACGGCGAGGTATTCAATCGGCGGCAGCGCGATTACCCGCCGATCAAGGGGATCGTCCCCAATTACCACCTCGACCCGGTGGACCACTGGTGCGACGAGGACAGCATCCGGCTGCAGCGACAGACGAAAACCACCGGCATCGACATCTGCCAGCAGGCGCGCATGGAGCTGACGGCGTCCGCACGACTGGGCGCCTGGAGCGGCAGCGAGGGCGCGGAGCAGCAGATCGATTTCGACGCCACCGGCGGCGAGGTGGGCTTCGACCGCTTTATCGCCGTCTACACCTCACGCGATGCGGCGGCCGAGGCGCTGGCCGGGTTGGCGGAAGCAGCTACGGCTTCAGCGAAGGCGCAGGGGTATGATGCCCTGCTGACCGAGCATGTCGCCGCCTGGGCGAAGCGCTGGGAAGGGGCGGATATCGTCATCGACGGCGACCCGGCGGCACAGCAGGGCATCCGCTTCAACATCTTCCAGCTCATTCAGGCCAACGCACGCTGGGACCCGCGCGCCAGCCTCGCGGCCAAGCTGCTCAGCCACACGCGCTACAAAGGCAACGCCTTCTGGGACACGGAAATCTTCATGTTCCCCTTCTTCCTCTACACCGACCCCGCGGCGGCGCGCAACCTGCTGCTCTACCGCTACCATATGCTGCCCGGCGCACGCGCCAAGGCGAAGCGGCTGGGCCTGCGCGGGGCGATGTACCCGTGGATGAGCGCGCACGACGGCTCCGAGCAGTGCGATAGCTGGGAATACGGCGATTGCGAGATCCACATCACCGCAGACATCGCCTACGCCATCGACCAGTACCTGCAGGTGACCGGCGACAACGCCTTCCTGGTGCAGCACGCGGCGGAGATCTACATCGAGACCGCGCGCTTCTGGGCCGACCGCGTGGCCTGGAACCCGCGGCGGAAGGCCTACACCATCGGCACGGTGAAGGGCCCGGATGAGTATTGCGCCATCACCAATAACAATATGTATACCAACTACCTGGCCGCCTTCAACCTGGCGCTGGCGGAAGGGGCCGTCGCGCGGCTGCAGGCGGACTACCCGGCGGAGTGGCAGCGCCTGGCCGACGCACTGGGGGTGCAGCCGGAGGAAGTGGCCCACTGGCGCGCCATCCGGGAGGGGATGTACCAACACTGGGACAAGCGCCGTGACCTGCTCATCCAGGATGACACCTTCCTCGACAAGCCGGAGTTCGATCTCACGCCGTATCAGGACCGCACCAAGCCGGTGCTGGAGATCATCGGCTACGAGCGCGCCATGCGTGTGCGCATCCTGCGCCAGACGGACGCGTTGCTGCTCATGTATCTGCTCAACGACAAGTTCACCGAGAAGCAGAAGCGGGCCTGTTTCCGCTTTTACGAGCCGCTCACCACCCACGACTCCTCGCTCTCCTATAATACGCACTGCATCATGGCCGCCGAACTGGGCATGGCGCGCAAAGCCGCCTATTATTTCGACAAAACCTGCCGCCTGGACCTCGACGATGAGCTGGACACCGCGCGCAGCGGCCTGCATGGCGCCTCGCTGGGCGGCACCTGGCAGTCCGTCGTCAACGGCTTCGCCGGCGTGCGCGTCATCGAGGGCAAACTCGCCCTCCGCCCCCTGCTCCCGCGCGGTTGGCAACGCCTGGCCTTCCAGCTCCAGTTCCAGGGCCGCACCCTCGCCATATCCATCACCAAACAGGCCCTCAACCTGCGCCTGCTGACAGGCGAGCCGCTGCCGCTGCTCGTCCGCGGACGAGAGATGGTGCTGGCAGAGGAGCTGAGTGTGCCGTGATTTTTTGAATAGCCGCAAAGGAGCACAAAGAGCACAAAATAGTTGCCGCAAACCCGAACCGCCGTACGTAGTAAGGCACGGAGCGGAGCGGAGTGCCGTCGTCGACATGGAAACCTCTCGAACGAAAACTTATACTATCGTCGACGCTACTCCGTTTCACTGCGTAGCTTACTACGTACGGGCTTGCGTATATCCGCTAAACTGCTGACGGCTCACTCCGATTATTTCCTCTAACACCACTTGTATTCCTCAGCATATTGACTTCCTTCTCAGCTGTCTGTATTATACATTACACAGTAGTGCACATCGCCATGTAGCTGGCGATGCATACTACAGGAGTGTCCATGAATATCCAGTTCAAAAAAGGCGTCCTTGAGCTTTGTGTGTTGACGATGTTGTGCCACAAGGACTACTACGGCTATGAGCTGGTGCAGACGATCTCACGGAATATCGACATCGCGGAGGGGACGATCTATCCCCTGCTGCGCCGGTTAACGAAGGAAAACTACTTTCGCACGTATATTCAGGAGTCCAACGAAGGGCCGCCGCGCAAGTATTACCAGCTCACGGCGAAGGGGCGCGAGTACCAGCAGGTGTTGCTGGCGGAGTGGAAGCATTTCATTCACGGCGTACACACGGTGATGGGGATGGAGGGACAGGAATGAGCAGGGAGCAGTTTCTCACGCAATTGCGCTGGAGCCTGGGGAACATGCCGCCATCCGAGAAGGCGGAAGTTCTCTACGATTACGAAGAACACTTCCGCCTCGGGATGGCCGAGGGGAAGACGGAGGAGCAGATTGCGCAGGAGCTCGGCAATCCGCGCGTCATCGGCAAGTCCTACCGCATCGATGCCTTGCTGGAGGAGCCGAAAGAGGGCAACGTCACCGCGGCCTCGGTCTTCCGCGCGGTGATCCTGTCGATTAGCCTCGCCTTCCTCAATCTCTTCTTTGTCCTGGTCCCGTTCTGCATGCTGGTGGTCATGCTCGTGGTGCTCTGGGGCGCTGCGGTGATCATCACCTATAGCGGCCTCGTGTTTATTTTCGCCCCAACACATGCGATCGAAATGCATGGCGTGAGCGATGTCCTCGCCGGCAGGTTCTTTCTCTTTTTCGCCGGCATCGGGGTCACCGCGCTGGGTGGGCTGGCCGGCATCGGCATGTGGCTGCTCACCAAATGGTTCTTCATCGGCGTGGCCGCGTATGTGAAGTTCAATGCGCGCATTATTCGTGGGGAGAAATAGGAGGTTCCCATGACCAGGATTACCCTTGGCAGCGTTGCACTCATGCTCTTGCTTGTCGCCATCGGCGCCTTTCTGATTGCCGGGATCATCGGCGCCAGCGCGGGCATCTTCGGCGCCATCGCTTCAGGCGGGATAGCGTTCCCTGCACCGGAGCACGAGCACGGCCCCGGCACACCGATCAATGAGCACAAGGTGGTCGCGATGGCGAAGACAAACCAGATCACCATTGCCACGGCGATCGAAGGGATCGTGGTGCGTGAAAGCCCCGATAACAACATCCGGGCGTGGTTTCACGGGGATGTCAGCACCGCGCCTGATCGCTTGCCGCACCTGGTGGTGGTACAGAAAGGCGGCACCGTTGAGATTCAGGTGAAACGCAAACAGGACAGTCATTACGATTGGATCAGCGAAACGAATACTCAGCTTGAAGTCGCCATCCCCGCCGCCTACCGCGGGAAGCTCGCCGTCAACAGCACCTCCGGCAACATCACGCTCGAGGATCAGGCCTATACCGCGCTGGCGCTCTCCACCACCTCGGGCAATATCGAGGCGAATGGCCTGGGGGTGAATACCTTCAGCCTGAGCACCAACTCGGGCAACATTCACGCCGACAACCTGGATACCGACCAGACGAAGATCGACACCACCAGCGGTGACGTCGAGGTGGTGGATCTGCGCGGCAATCTTGAGGCCCATTCCACCTCGGGCAACCTCGAGGTGGGCTTTGCGAAAACGCCCGCACACATCATCGCCGAAAGCAATTCCGGCGAGGTCACCATGCGCCTGCCGGAGGATGCCAACTTCACCCTGCACGCCGACTCCACCTCCGGCGACCTCACCTGCGCCTTTCCCGTCACCACGACGATACGCCGGAGTGGAGGTCGTGATGATGAAGATGAGCACCACCTGAGCGGTACGGTGGGGACAGGGAAAAACAACGTGAAGGTGTGCACCACCTCGGGAGATGTGCAGGTGACGCAAAGCTCCGCCACGCCGTGAACGGCATGGCCTCTGCACGATTCAAACACAAAGCGAACAGATTTTGTGCGCTTGCAGGAATACGGCATGCCCAAGTCGTAATTGCTCTTTGATAAGCTGCTTGCAGCAACAGGGAGATCATCGATGACCAAACAGACGTATACGCTGGGCCAGTGCCGTTTCGACGTGCTTACCGACGGCGACAATTTCCTCGGCCTGGGACAGATCAGTATCGGCGACACCGCCGTGCGCTCAGGCCGGTTGCCGATCAAGGTACGCACGCAGACCTTCTCCGGGTTATACCTCAGCAGCCAGCGCCTGCTGGGTGTTGATCAGTCGGAGAGCGAAGTGCGTGTGCGTGTGGCGCTCACCTTCAAACCGATGGATGTGAAGATGCTCCGCGACCACAGCTTCGACCCGATCCACACCATGCTGGACTGGGACACCGAGCATGAGCTGGGCAGCGGCCAGTTGGATATCGTGTTGCGCCAGGCCAGCGATACCTTCAACGGCGTCACCTTCCACGGCTTCGCCTATCATTATGAATACTGCAGCGACGACACCGCCATCTTTTATCTGCTCGACCTGGCCAGTTGGGAACTCGACAGCGAGATCGAGGGCACGACGGTCATCTCCCAGTCCTCCTGTTCGGCACCGGTGGTCACCATTGAGACCGACACGGCATGGACGACCGAAGGGGTGATGCACTGGGCAGACCCGGCGGTCGAGCCGAATATGATCATGACGCATAATCTGCCGCGCTGGGCCTCACACCAGCCGTTCGATTTCCAGTACTATGATGATAAGACGCTGATCGGCATCTTCGATCACCTCGAGCTCATCCGCACCGTGCAGAGCCGCGAAAAGGGCAAGTCCGAGTTGAAGACCATCGACAAGCATATCTTCGACCAGACCACCGCCTACCAAACCTCGCCGAAGCTGATCCTGCTGAACACTGATCCGAAGAGCGTGACCGATCAGCAGAATCTTTGGACCTGGGTCTTCGACGAAATGTACGAGCGGGCACGCGCGGAAGTTGGCCTGCGCGAGGTGCCGATCAATCCCTTCATGAGCGTCAATTTCTGGGAGAATTTCACTTTCGACAGCTATCGTCGCGACCTGATCCCGGCGGCGCAGGCACTGGGGGTGAAGGAACTCTTCATCGACAACGTCAACCGCAGCGCGATGACCGAAGGCTGCCCCCACCCCGACAACCTGTTCAACATGTGCTGCGGGCATGAGTACGAGCCGGCGCCGAAACTCGGCGGGGTGGCGGGGTTGAAGCGGCTGATCGACGACTGCACGAAGCTCGGCATCACCCCGTTCTCCTGGACGAACAACGACCAGTCTATCTCCAGCCCGCTCAACCACTGGTGGAAGCCGGAATGCACGAGTTGGTACGTGCGCATGGAAGATACCCGCACGAAATACGGCGGCGCGTATACCAACGTCTTCGCCATCTGGAGCTTCAACGAGGAGGCGGCGCGGCGCTACTGGATCGATTCGCTGAAGAAGAACAAGAAGGAGACGGGGCTGAGCGGCTATCTCTTCGACAGCTTCTACAATCTGGGCTTCATGCCGGTCGATTTCAAAAACGGCAAGCCGCGCACGCAGTGGCGCAAGCTGCTGGAATCCTTCAAAGAGCTGCAGGACGCCGGCGTCAACTTCTACATCGAATCCTTCGGCCCCTTCGGCCGCGTCGTCCACGGCTGCCCGGCGTCGTATAACATGGACGTCATCTTCGCCTGCTACAAGGTTGGGCTGGGCACCGGCTACACCACCATCCCCGGCGCACAGGAGCTGGTGGACACGGCGGCCAAGCATGCGGAGGAACTTTACTGCCAGCTCGCGCACATGGTGGGCGTGCAGGTGCCGGTGACCATTCAGGAGAAGCGCGTGGATGAGGTGTGGGGCGAGGACCACAAGCGCGCACTGAAGGATTACCATGACAACCGGAATGCGATGAAGCGCCGCTACCTGCAGGAGGACGGGCTGTCGGTGCTCTGGCATGACGCGCGCGGCATTCGCGCCACACTGTGGAACTTCGCCGACCGCAAGGTGGTGCTGGAGGGCACGGTGACGGATGCCACCGAAGGCAACGAACTGCCCCTCGCGTCGGCCTACCAGTTGAAAGCGAACCACACCTATGTGATCACCGATGTGCGCGAATTGCCGGTGAAGGTGGAAACGGCCAAGATCGAGCTGGCACGCTGAGTATCCAAGTGATTCGTGATTAGTTCAGCCTGCATGACCCCTTTCAGGAGTCCTGCAGCGCTCACTCGATTATGAGACTTACGAATAATCAGATGAGTGAGTGAAGTGAAAAGTAATGTGCTAACGATTATTCACGCAACCTATCACTATTCACTAATCACTAATTACTAATCACTGGCCCAATGGGCTAGTCAGCGGCAGCATAGCGGAGTATAATGGGGGTAATTGCAGAAGCGCAGTTACCCCTACTCCTTCTGTGTAAGGATACACTTATGTATAGCAACTTTGTCGCCTACTGCGGCCTGTATTGCAACCTCTGTGAACGACGCATCCGCATCCCGGAGCACGCCGGGCAGCTCCTGAATTCGCTGATGAAAGCCGGGTATGACGAGAACACCCCCGGACTGGCGGAATTCTGGCGCGTGCTCAACACGCTGGCGGAAATGCCCCTGGATAAATGCTGCGGCAACGGTAAATGCGGTTCCCCGCGGTGCGCCATCCGCAAGTGCGCGCAAAGCAAAGAGGTGGCTCTCTGCCCGGAATGTGACGAATACCCCTGCGAGCACATCGCCGCCCTCGGCCAGAGCGAACCCACCCTCATCCATGACTGCCTCCGCCTGCGCGATATCGGCGTCGACGCCTGGGCCGGTGAACAGGAAGAACGCCGCCTCGCCGGCTTCTGCTACGCGGACATCCGCTGCCAGTGCCGCACGATACCGGAAGAGTAATGGCCTGAAGGGGATATCATTTTATTATTTCACCGCAGAGACGCAGAGGTAACGCAGAGAAGGTCTGTCTCCTGAATCAACTGCCTCGGCATGCTATCCTTCCCCCCGCCCGCTGTGGTATCATCTGCGCGACTTTCTACCTTGCACAGGAGATGAGCGATGAATTCACGTGAGCGTGTGCTTGCCGCGATCAATCATGAGAAATGTGACCGTGTGCCGACCGATATCTGGGCGACCGGCGAGGTGTGGCAGAAGTTGCGCGACTATTTCGGCGCGGGGACCGATCTCGCTGCGGCGCTGCATATCGATGGCTTTGCGGCGACCTGGCCGAAGTATTGCGGGCCGGCGCTGCCGGAGGTGCCGGCGGGCGAAAGCATCGACTTCTGGGGCATCCGCAACAAGCGCGTGGATTACGGCACCGGCGCCTATGCCGAGCAGTGCGCCTGGCCGCTGGCGTATGCGAAGACCATCGATGACCTGGAGCAGTTTAACTGGCCAACGGCAGACTGGTTTGATTACTCGGAGATGCGCGCCATTGCGCAGGCCGCGCATGAGAAGCAGGCGGTGATGTGCGGCTACATGGCGCCGTTCTATTACCACAACCTGCTGCGCGGGCTGGAGCAGTCGCTGATGGATCCGTATGACGACCCGGAGTTCACCCACCACTTTCTCAACCGGCTGGGCGATTTCTTCTACCAGCACCACCTGCGCATGTTCGAAACCTGCGAGGGGCTCATCGACGTGGCGCAGGTGACGGATGACCTGGGCAGCCAGACCGGGCCGATGATCAGCCTGGACACCTTCCGCGAGTTCTACCAGCCGCACATGCAGCGCTTCATCGACCTCTGCCACGGCTTCGGCATCAAGGTCTTCCACCACGACGACGGCGCCATCCGCACCTTCATCCCTGACCTGGTGGCCATGGGCATCGATGTCCTCAATCCCATCCAGCACGTCTGCCCGGGCATGGCGCTCGACGGGCTGAAGCGCGACTTCGGCCAGGCGCTCTGCTTCCACGGCGGCATCGAGAACCAGCAGATCCTCCCCTTCGGCACCCCGGAGGAGGTGCGCGCCGAAGTGCGAAACAACATCGACAACCTGGCCAACGACGGCACCGGCTACATCCTCGCCCCCTGCCACAACCTGCAACCCGTCACCCCCATCGAAAACATCCTCGCCATGTATGATGAGGCATGGCAGTACGGGAAATTTTGAACCACGAAGACACGAAGAACACAAAGCGTTGCCGAAGATCGTTGTAGAATGGGAACCAAAATGAAAAGCCCCCGGTTACGGGGGCTTAGGCCCGGAGTTACTCACTCCGGGGAGGTGTTTTGTTATATCCCGAATGACAGCGCTTGTCAATACGTTAATACCGGATTAAGGGGCAAGCCAATCAAGCTATCCGGCTTGCCCCTTCAATATTCTCTTCGTGTACTTCGTGTCTTTGTGGTGAATTTCTCTTCCTACGCCTTCGCGCGGGCCATCCACCCCGGATCGGGGACGAAGGAGCCGCCGCGGCAGGCTTTGAGGTAGTTGAGGCCGCGGACCTGGCCCATCATTTCCAGTTCCTCGCGATAGATGGGGTCGTGCCAGCCTTCGATATCGATGCTGCCCTCGAACCCACCGCGGCGCAGTTCGGAGATGATGTCCGTCCAGTTGCTGTCGCCGAAGCCGGGGGTGCGGTGGAAGGCAAAGGGCACCGGGCCGGTGACGCCGTGCTCGCGCACCACGTCCCACAGCACGGTGGCGTCTTTGCCATGCACGTGGAAGATCTTACCCACCCACTTGCGCAGTTGCGGCATGGGGTCGATGAGCTTCACCATCTGGTGGCACGGCTCCCACTGCAGGCCGATGTTGTCCATCGGGAGGGCGTCGAACATCATCTCCCAGGCGCGCGGGGTGTGGGCGATGTTCCAGTCGCCGCTCTGCCAGGTGCCGCCCATGTCGCAGTTCTCGAAGGCCAGCCGCACGCCCTTGTCCGCCGCCTGCTTCGCCAACGGGCTGAAGACTTCCACGTAGCGCGGAATGTTTTTGTCGATGGACTCGCCGACCACGCGACCGGTGAAGCCGGTGACGATGTCGCAGCCGAAGAGGTGCGCGGCATCGATGAGCTGGCTCCACGCCTCACGCGTCTCCGCGGCGCCGGCGTCATCCATCAGCGGATTGCCGAACGCGCTCACTGAGGAGATGACCACGCCGGTGCCGGCCAACAGGTCGTTCACCTCCGCCGCCAACTGCGCGAGGTTCACCCCGCCCAGTGACTGCCAGAAGGTAATGGAGAAGGACTCGAAACCATGCGGAAGGATCTGGCGGATATACTCCACCGTGCCCGCCCCGCCACTGACCAATGTACCGATACGAATTTTCTCTGCGTACATAAAAACACCCTGTCCTTTCAAAGGCTGATGTGCCCGATGCATGGGTAATCGGTCGTATGGTAACAGCGAGATGGGCAGGCGTCAAGCACCGGGTGGTACCGGCGGTGACTATGGCCGACTGGTCAATTCATGCTCATGTTTCTATTTGATAGGCTCTCCTGTCTTCCCTCACCCCCGGCCCCTCTCCCAGGGGTAGAGGGGAGCCCTCTATATATGGTGGCGGGTGCGGGCCTGGTCACCCCTCTACCCCTGGGAGAGGGGCCGGGGGTGAGGGATGATCATAGGCAAGCGAATCACTCCACCGAAATTGTCATCCAGGGTCGTGTGCTCCGACCTATAGGATACTTCGTACCTGAAGGCGATATAGTCATAATTTTAAGCATGCATATGAGTAAACGTATCAGCATGAATGGAATACAAAGAAAGCTCGGTATTACCCGTCGGTCCATTCCGGCATAAACGTCACAATCATCGCTCACTTGCATCACGCGCGGACGGATGGATGGGGAAATTTCGGGTACAATATCAGACAGATTACCTCTGAGAAGCTAAAGCAGGATACCACCATGCGCAATCGTAACACGTTGTTCATTTTGCTCCTCTGCCTGGGGGCCGTGTGGGGCCGGGCGGCGGAGTTGCACACCGAGGTCTTCGCGAAGACGCTGGAGCCGAAGCCGGAGACGATGAAGACGCCGCGTGCGCTGGTCGCCGATGTGTCGACCCGCCAGTGCTATGTGCTGGACAGCGGGCTGCGCCGGGTGGTCTCCTTCAACTTCGAGGGGGAGCCGGTGGGGCTGTGGTCGTTCGAGTCGCTGGGGGTGGACGCGGGGCTACCGATGCCGGCGGACCCGCTGCTGCCGCAACCCGCGCTGGCGGTGGTGAAGAAGACGACCTACCTGCTGACGACGAATCGCAAGCAGCAGCAGGTGGAGCTCACGGTGATCGACGGCACGGGCACGGGCCGCGCCATCGATCTCCCGGATGCCGCCGTCAATGGCGCCATCGCGCTGGACAACACCGCACACCTGCTGGTCGCCTATCTGCACCCGAATAATGGCCGCTTCGAACTGGTGCTTGGCCGCGAGGGCGATGACGGCGCGGTGAACACGGTGGCGGTAGCGAAAGACCCCTGTGACGGGCAGGTGAAGAATTTGACCCTCACCGGCCTGGCCGCGGGCGCGGATGGACGGGTGGCCGTCGGCCTCGCGCAAAGCGGCGACCCGGCGTATGGCTTTGTGCGGAGCTGGCTGGTGCAGACGCGGCTGCAAGGGGAGGCGGTCAAAGATCCCTGCAAGATCACCCACCGGTTTTCCCTGGTGGATCAACGCGGGAAGATCAGCGAGCGCTTCCGGCTGTATGCGGACAAGGCGGGCCACGACGGTTTCCCGGCCAGGCCGTGCGTGCCGCTCTTCACCGCGCTGGCCTTCGGCACCGAAGAGACCATCATCAGCGGCGGGCACACCGCCGACCCCTTCCTGCGCATCTATGACAACGGGGGCCGCCTGGTGCACTCCATGCCCTGGCACGGCGTGGGCGGGCAGCATATCGCCACGGCGTCGACGGACGCGGGCGGCGTGATCTTCGCCGCGTCCGCGCAGAACGGGTGTGTGATCAAACTCGCGCCGGACGGGCGGCTGGTGGGACAGTTCGGCACCCTGCCCGCCTATGACCTCTCCCAGCCCATCAGCCTGGCCGCCGACGAGCAAAATGTCAATGCCATTGTCCGCTGCGACGGCGCCTTCCGCCTCTTGCGCTTCAACAGCGCCGGACGTTTCCTCTGGTCGCTCACCCTCACCCCGCCGACGGGCGTAAGCAAAGCCCTGCCGCAGGTGATGACCCTGCCCAATGACCGCGCGCTCATCGGGTGGCGCCTGCCGGAGTGCGGCGGGCTGCTCTGGGCGGAAACAGTGACGGAAGACGGGCTCCCCGGCCTGCCGTTCTGGCGCGAAGTCGTCACGCGCGCGACCGTGCGCCCCACCGAGGCCTGCCCCACCCCCATGGTGCTGGGCGAGAATGGCCGCCTGTACCTGCTGCGCGAGACGAAAGACGGCCCGCGCCTGCTGGCGGTATCGCCGGGCGGCGTGGTGTTGCAGCAATTCCCGCCGGAGATCCAGGGGATCACCGCCGTGGCGAAGGACGGCAGCCTCTCCTGGGCGCACCAGAGTGATCAGGGCATGGTGATCTCCCGCTACACCGCATTGGGCGCGCAGCAGGGCTGGCGCCTGGTGCCGCACGCGGACGAGAACACCCGCCTCTACCCCGTGCTGGCGGAAAACCTGTGGACGTGGCACACCTCCTCGCACGCCTTGCTGCAGATGGATGAGTCCATGCACACCGTCAGCGAAACGCGCCTGCTCTCCCCGGAGGGCGATCCCCTGGAAAAAGTGACGGCGATCTGCGGCAACCGCGACAAGCGCATCTACCTCGCGGTGCCGGGACGCATTCTGGTGGCGAATGAGCCGAAGGGGTGAGGTGTGGGGGTAACAGGTCTGGCATGCCGATGGCCGCGGGGAGCGGTATGCTCGGGGATGTCGCGCTAACCCAAACGTGATGCCTTTGAAGGCTGGAGGTGCGGGAGGACCGTTCTTCTGACAAACCTCTCTTGACTACAGATGTAATCGGTAGTACAGTATAATTGACTACAGCATTAGTCTGTAAGACAAAGGGGGGCACGACGTGAAGCGGTCACCGCTGGGGAATCAGGAGTTATTGTTGCTCAATTTCGTCGCTGATCACGCGCCGATCAGCGTGGGGGAAGTGGCGGAGCGTTTTGGCAAGGCGCACAGCCTGGCGCGCACCACCATCCTCACCATGATGGAGCGCCTGCGGCAGAAGGGGCGGCTGACGCGCGAGCAGGTGGACGGCATCTACCAGTACTCCCCCAGCGTGCCGAAGGGCGAGATGCAACGCGGGCTGGTGGCCGATTTCCTTCGGCAGGCGCTGGGCGGGTCGCTGGGCCCCTTCGTCGCCTACCTCACCCACGATGCCAAGCTCACCGATGAGCAGGTGGACGAACTACACAAGATGGTCGAGCATCTCGACTCCCAACGCAAGGGAGACCGCCATGAGCGCTAACCCGCTGCTGGCCACCTGGGCCGCCGCCCTCTGGCGCGCCTGCTGGCAGGGCGGGCTGGCGTTGCTGCTGGTGTGGGCGGTGAGCCGCGCCTGGAAGACCATGCCGCCGCGCCTGCGCGAATGGCTGTGGCGGCTGGCGTACCTGAAGCTGTTGTTCGCCTGGGTGTGCGCCGGGGCGGTGACGCTGGCTATTCTGCCAACTTCTCCCTCTGCACCCGCACCTGATGCCGGTACGGCCACCGCGCCATCCTCAACCGTTATCGCACCATCCCCGGAGCCGGTTGCGCCGATGACGAAGACCCAACCGGTGGCCACGCCGGCATCCGCTCCGGCGCTCACCGCGCCTGCACTGGTCAACCCCACGCCCACCGCTGCCGCTCCCGTCCCCACGCATCACTGGCAATTTGCCGACTTGCTGCCCTGGCTGGGCCTCCTCTGGCTCCTCGGGCTGACGTTCGGCATCATCCGCCTGTTGCTCGCCCTGCGGCTGGTGCGGCGGCTGCGCGCGGAGGCGCGCATGGTCGGGGTGGAAGAAATCCTGCGCCTGCGCGTGCAGGTGGTGAAGCAGATGGGCTTGCGGCGGGCGCCGATGTTGATGGCCCACCCCAGCGAAGGCCCGTTGCTGCTGGGCACCCTCCACCCGGTGATCATCGTGCCGGAAGCTATGCTGCACGGCGACGGCGAAGCGCTCCGACTCGCGCTGGCACATGAGCTGGCCCACGTCCGCCGCTACGACATCCTCTGGGGTTGGCTCCCCGCGATTGCCGAGATCCTCTTCTTCTTCCACCCGCTGGTCTACCCCGCCCACCGCGAGTGCCGGCTGGCGCAGGAGATGGCGTGCGACGCGCTGGCCATCGAGCAGATGGACACCTCGCCGCAAGCCTACGGCGCCATGCTGCTCAACGGGATTGCTCACCGCCTGGGCAAGCGCCCGGTGCCGTCGGCGGTCGGTATATTGGAATCCTTTCACACACTACAACGGAGGTTATCCGCGATGAATATGTTGCATGCGCTTTCGCGTCGGCAGCAGGTGCTGACCGGGTTGCTGGTGGGCATGGTGGCGCTGGCGGGGTTGGTGCCCTGGCGGTTGTCGGCGGCGGATGAGTTTCCGAATATTCATATCCCCGACCCGCCGCCACTCCCGATGCCAAATGCACGGGATTATTACGAAAAAGCGGGTGATCTCCTGGTATTGCGCCTTCCGCCAACAAATGAACCGATTAAATTTACCTACATAGATATCAGTGATATGGCCAGGTTAGGGATTGCACCTGGCGTCGGTGTCACACCCTTTGGCAATCAGCCATCACCATCCCTGACGGAGATGCAGGGATTGATGCAAGCCAACCAGCCGGCGTTCGCAATGCTTCGACAGGGTTTCGCCTACGAGTATGGTGATTCAACCAATCGCGCAAGCAACGAGATCTCACGCTCGCTCTCAATATATCGCAATTTGATGTGTGCGCTGTCTGCCGATAGCTATACTCGCCGTTGTGCAGGTGACTGGGAAGGGGCCATGGATAGTTGTTTGGATGGTCTCAGTCTGGGTGAAGAGATCCCGCACGCCAGGAATCTGCTATACCTGTTGACCGGTATCGCCATCCAGGCAGGCGTACGGCGGCAGGCATGGGAGATCGTCCCTCATCTATCCGCACAGAAGAGCACTACGGCGATGAAGCGGTTAGAGGCAATCAGCGCACGCGAGGTGTCGTATGCCGATATCATGTTGAGGCAAAAATGGCACTTTGAAAATAAGTTGCTTGCAACCTTCCGTACACCGAACTGGCAGGAACAAATGGTGGAGGCATTCCATATCGATGCCAAGATGAAGCCGCGCCTCAAGCAGATGAGCAAGTCATATATCATCACAACATACGACCGGTATGTCGACACAATGATCGCTCGTGCGAAAAAACCGTGTGCTGCACAAGGGGCAGAGCCACCGTCTCCTGATAATCCGTTATTGTGGAACTCGTCTTTCATTGACCCCTATCGCAAAGCACAATTTAAGAGTAGTTGTAACACCACATACAACGCGCTTCTCCTCGTCACCCTAGCCCTGCAGGCTTACCATGCCGAGCACAACACCTATCCCGATACCCTCGCCGCACTGACACACGCATATCTGAAAGCCGTGCCTGCCGATCTCTTTGGCAGCGGTGAATCATTGCATTATCGCCGCACGGATACCGGCTATGTGCTCTACAGCATCGGCCCGGATGGCAAAGATGACGGCGGTGTGCCCAGCATCGACGGCCAGATCCGCCCACAGGCGGATGAGAAGATGCAGAAGGAGCATGGCTACCTGAAAATCGACTCCACCGGCGATATTGTGGCGGGGGTGAATATACTGTAAGGCTTGTGCCATGGAGATTACCATGCTGTATCTCGGAGTACAATATTTTTCCGCCACCTGGGCCGCCGCCCTCTGGCGCGCCTGCTGGCAGGGCGGGCTGGCGTTGCTGCTGGTGTGGGCGGTGAGCTGCGCCTGGAAAACCATGCCGCCGCGTGTCTGCGAATGGCTGTGGCGGCTGGCGTACCTCAAGCTGCTGCTGGCCTGGGTCTGCGCCGGGGTGGTGACGCTGGCTATTCTGCCAACTTCTCCCTCTGCACCCACACCTGATGTCAGCACGAGCACCGCGCCATCCGCGACCGTTGCCGCACCAGCCCCTGCGCCGGTTGCGCCGATGACGAAGACCCAACCGGTGGCCGTGCCGGCCTCCGCTCCGGCAGTCGCCGCGCCTGCACCGGTCAACCCCACGCCCACCGCTGCTGCTCCCCTCCCCACGCATCACTGGCAATTTACCGACCTGTTGCCCTGGCTCGGTCTCCTCTGGCTCCTTGGGCTGACGTTTGGCATCATTCGCCTGCTGCTCGCCTTGCGGCTGGTGCGGCGGTTGCGCGCGGAGGCGCGGATGGTCGGGGTGGAAGAGATCCTGCGCTTGCGCGTACAAGTGGTGAAGCAGATGGGCTTGCGACGGGCGCCGATGCTGATGGCGCACCCCAGCGAAGGCCCGTTGCTGCTGGGCACCCTCCACCCGGTGATCATCGTGCCCAAGGCGATGCTGGCCGGCGATGGCGAAGCGCTCCGACTCGCGCTGGCGCATGAGCTGGCCCACGTGCGCCGTTGCGACATCCTCTGGGGCTGGCTGCCGGCGGTGGCCGAAATCCTCTTTTTCTTCCACCCACTGGTCTACCCCGCCCACCGCGAGTGCCGGCTGGCGCAAGAGATGGCGTGCGATGCGCTGGCCATCGAGCGGGCGGACACCTCGCCGCAGGCCTACGGCGCCATGCTGCTGAACGGGATTGCCCACCGCCTGGGCAAGCGTCCGGTGCCCTCGGCGGTGGGCATATTGGAATCATATCAGACGCTGCAACGGAGGTTATCCGCGATGAATACCCCGTCGCTCTCTCGCCGGCAATGGGCGCTGGCCGGGCTGCTGGTGAGTATGGTGGCGCTGGTCGGCTTGCTGCCGTGGCGACTGGCGGCTGCGGAAGACCCGATTCTGCACTGGACCATCCCCGCCCCGCCGCCGCAGCCGGTGCCGAATGCCCGTGATATCTACACCGCAGCGTGTGCAAAACTGGTCAACGAGTTACCGGCGTATCTGCATCAAGACCGCCAGTGTACCCTTTACTATGTGTATCGCATGAGTGAGGAGCATACCGTGCCCGGTGAAGGTGTGGTGCCATTCGATCCACAACACAGCGCGACGTTCCCCGCGCCGACACTCGGGCAAATGCAGGCCTTGATGCAGTACAACCAGCCGGCGTTCGCACTGATGCGCAAGGGATTTGCCGCACAATATGGTGAAGTCAATTGTCGTGTGCGGGATGTGAAATTTCCCCACTTCGCCAAATTCCGTGAATTGGCGCGGGCGCTGGCGGCGGATGCCTATACGCGCACCTGCACCGGCGATGGGGCAGGGGCGATGGGCAGTTGTCTGGACGGTGTGCGCCTGGGCGAAGACATGGAGCACAGCAACCTGCTGAGCCTGCTGGTCGGGGTGGCGGTACAAAGCATCACCCGCGGGCAAGCATGGGAGATCGTGCCGCACCTCTCCGGGGCGGAAGCCACGACGGCGGCCCGCCGGCTGGAAGGCATCACCGCGTGCCACGTCCCCTTCGCGGACATCCAGCAGGAGGAGAAGTGGACGTTGGAAAGCCAACTGCTGCCCATACTGAAAGCGCCCAACTGGCGCGATACCATCCTGAAAGCCCCGGAAATGGATGCACACGCCAAAGCGCGCATCAACGCCCTCAGCGCCTCCACGGTGATGACCAATATTGATACCTACCTGAATGCGGCGATTGCGCGGGCGAAACGCCCCTATGCCACCCGTGGCGCGGAACCGCCCGTTCCCGATGACCCGCTCAGCCGTATCTTTTGCGGCACCTATGACAAAGCGCGCTTCAAAGAAACCAGCGCCGTCACCCAGAACGCGCTGCTGCTGACCACGCTGGCCCTGCAGGCGTACCATGCCGAATACCATGCCTACCCCGACACCCTCGCCGCGCTCTCTCCGCATTACCTGTGCAACGTCCCCGCCGACCCCTTCAGCACCGGCCAGCCGCTGCGCTACCGCCGCACGGACACCGGCTACCTGCTCTACAGCATCGGCCCGGACGGCAAGGATGACGGCGGCACGTCCAGCATGGACGGCCAACAAGAGCACGGCTCCCTGACAATGGACTCGACCGGCGATATTGTAGCCGGGGTGAACGTGAAATAAGCACCAGGGGACTGCCCCCGCGGCAGAGCTCAGCATATGTCACGCGACCAGGGCAGCGCTTGGCACACCGGATTGAACGAGGGAGCACGGTCTGGGCTGTCCCCGCGTATAGGCACATGTCATAAATACGTGGGGACAGGTACGGGGACTGCCCCCGCGGCAGAGCCTAGCATATGTCATGCGACCAGGGCATCGCTTGGCACACCGGATTGAACGAGGGAGCACAGTCTGGGCTGTCCCCGCGTATAGGCACATGTCATAAATACGCGGGGACAGGTACGGGGACTGCCCCCGCGGCAGTGCTCAGCATATGTCACGCAACCAGGGCAGCGATAGGCACACCGGATTGAACGAGTGAGCACGGTCTGGGCTGTCCCCGCGTATAGGCACAAGTCATAAATACGCGGGGACAGCCCTGACCATGCACTGGTTACAGAACGGATACCATTCCGTTGCGTTTTGCTGGTGATACTAACGAGCGTTACCGCGGGGGCAGTCCCCGGGCGGATGCCTGAACGGGTGCGGTTGAGGTGCGTACGATCAGTTTGGTGGGGACGATGATGCGTTGGGGCTTGGCGTGTTTTCCGTTCAACTGCTCCACCAGCAGGCGGGCGGCTTTTTGGCCGAGGGTGCGCAGGGGGAGGCGGACGGTGGTGAGGGTGTTGGTTTGGCCGTGCGCGTCCAGCAGGGGGTCGGTGTCGTCGAAGCCGACCAGGCTGTAGTCTTCCGGCACGCGCTTGCCGTCCAGCGCCAGGTGGTAGCGCAGGGTGATGGCGGTGGCGTCGTTGGGGGCCAGGATGGCGGTGATCTGCGGGTGCTGCCGCAGCAGCCGCCGGTAGCGCGACCAACTGGCCGCGGGCAGCGCCGGCAGGCCCGGCTGCAGCGCGTTGAGCAGGGTGATCTGCTGCACGTTGTCGGCCATGAAGGCGAAGCGCAGCAGCGCCGGGTCGATCTCGGCGGGGATGAGGTGCGCCTCCGGGTCCAGCCCGGCCTCCAGGCACGCCTGGCGATAGCCGGGGTACAACTGGTCCTGGTGCACCCCCACCGGCACGCCTTGCGGCTGGCGGAAGTACAGGAAATGGCGATGGCCCAGCGCCAGCAGGTGCGCCACCTCGGCCTTCGCTCCGGCGGCGGCGTCCGCCAGCACCGGGGTGACGCCGGGCAATGCGGTGAGCAGCGAGACGATGGGACGCTGCCGGAAGCTCGGGGTGGCGCGGAGCTGTTCCTCGATGCGCCGGTAATCCCCCGCGCCCAGCAGCGTGATCATCCCGTCGACGTCGCCGCGCTGCAGGATGGGGGGAAAGAGGCGCGCGGTGGGGTTCCCGGCATCGATGATGAGCACCCCGAAGCCCTGCTCGTTCAGCACATCCACGATACCCTTGAAGGCGGTGGTGTAGTATTGCGCGCGGTAAAATTCCGCCGGGAGGCAGACGGCCACCAGGTGGTTCAGCACATACTGCTTGAAGCGGCGCATCACCAGCCGCCGCGCCCCCTGGCTGCGCTCCGGATCATACCCGAGCGTCACCGCCGTCTCGCGAATGCGCGCTTTCGTCTCCTCGGAGAAGCGCGTCGGGCAGCCGCGCAGCGTCAACGACACCGCCGTGATGCTCACCCCGCACGCCTCGGCCACGTCCCGCAGCGTGGCCGGCCGGGCATATGTGACATCATCAGGTGTGCGGTTGGGCATAGCTCTCCTGGGGACTGCTCTCGCGGCAGCGCCCGTTCTTGTGATCCTCTGTGGGTAACATCATGGTATCCGTGCGGTCACCAGTGCATGGTCAGGGCTGTCCCCGCGTCTGCAACCGGTCGGATCCACGCGGGGACACGGTCTGGGGACTGCCCCCGCGGCAACGCTCGTTATCGTGACCAGCAGCAGGTAACGGAATGGTATCCGTGCGGTCACCAGCGCATGGTCAGGGCTGTCCCCGCGTTTGCAACCGGTCAGAAATGCGCGGGGACAGCCCTGACCGAGCATTCTCGTTCAATCCGGTGTGCCAAGCGCCGCCTGCTCGCGTGACATCCACCGAGCTCTGCCGCGGGGGCAGTCCCCGACCGGGTCATAAATCCATGTGCGATGACCGGGGCGGCGCCGGGGTGGGCTCTTCGCGGGGGACGAAGGGCTGATTCAGCGGGTCGTAGACGCGCGTTTTCTGCTCGACGAAGAGCAGGATGCCCAGGCCGATCGGCCCGAGCAGCACCCCCAGCACCAGGCCGGCCACGGCCCAGAGCACCCCCAGGTCAATGCCCACCAGCAGGGCACCGCCCGCACACAGCAGCCAGAATGCGATCAGCGCGGGATGCATCATCTCCCCCCTTTGGGAATACGGATTGCGGATTGTAGGTTGCGGAATGGTGGGCGGGTGCTCCCAGCGCCCACGGGCATTTGCAATCCCCAACCGATTCCTATCAAAATTATTGTACCACATTTCCCGCGGATTACCGTCAACAGGGGCAGGGCATGTACGCGTGAGCATGCTCTTACTCATGATATGATTATCGTCAGGCACCGCATTTGCCCTGGCCTGGAGCGCGAACCTCCTGGTGAGCGGATGAGAGCACCGGAACCGAGTCTATAATCTACTCACCAGGAGGTTCGCGCTCCAGGTTATACATACAGGCTTACCTTGGCTCACCAGGAGGTTCGCGCTCCAGGGTGAGAATCCACACTGGCATCGGGCTATGAGTAAGAGCATGAGTCAGCGTGTTACCAGCGGAACAGCATACACTTGCTCTTCGTCATATCGGCCATGTTGATGACGACGGCGTGGCCGTCGGGGGAGGGCCACCACCACCATTCGGCGGGGGCGCTGTTGCGCTCGCCCCACCACTGGCGCACGTTCAGGCGCATGGCGGCGCGGAGGCGGCCCGGGCGTTCGTAGAGCGCCAGCGTATCCTGCGGCCATTGTGCAAGGAGGTGCTGCACCGGCGGAATTTGCTCCAGCACGCGCGGGGCGTGGCTTTTGTACCAGGCCAGCGCATAGCGCCCGTCGCCCGCCGTGTCGCCGCCGAAATGCGTGCCCTTCACCTGAAAGCCCCACTGCTCGCCGGTGAGCGGGGAATAGACCTGGGCCAGATTCTGGCGCGACTGGTAGGTGTAGTTGCCCTCCGGGCTGACGGACTCATGGCGCCAGCCATTGGCGTTGGCGACCAGCCCGGACTGGTCATAGAGCGTGCCGTTGTCGGTGAGCACTTTGCCGCCGTTGAACAGGCAGTTGTTGAAGACATAGCCGGGCCCGCGGAGGATGCTGATGCTGTGGAAGCCGGTGTAGCGGTGGGAGAGGGACATCACCCCGTGCTGCACCTCGATGGTGGCATACTCGAAGGTGGTGCCCTGGGCGGCGACCATCGTCTTCCCGTCGGGGGCGATATCGGCGTTGTTCCACGGCAGCAGTTGCCCGCGCGCCACGGCATAACGATCCAGGGGCGAGGTGAGGAACTGCGTGCGGGGGGGCACGTGGTCCGGACTGATGAGATACGCCTGCGAGCGGCCCAGGGCATACCACCAGACGAAGTAGCGGTTATCGTCCAGCGCTTTCACGCGGCGGAGCGGCGCCATCTCGCCACGGAAGGGCACCGTGCAGGTGAGTTTGCCCGCATCCCACACGGTGAGCAGCGCCTGGTAGGGGGTGGTCGCCAGCAGGGCGAAATAGCGCCCGCTGGGCGAGAGGGAATAGTTCAGTTGCGCGCCGGCGGGCAGTTGGGCGGTGAGGCGCCAGCACTCGGCGCCGCGCACCCAGTCGCGCAGCACAAAGGTCTCGCGCGTCTCTCGCAGCAGAAAGCCCTGCCGGCTGGGGATGACCGTCACTTCTGTGCCGGGATACGTGCCCACCAGATGGTAGCCGCGCGGCTGGAAGCACCACCAGATGCCCAGCAAGACCAGCAGCGGAGCGGCCACCAGCAGCGCAATCCGCAGCCGGCGCCGCCAGTCCACGGGCGGGCGCGGGGGCAGATCCGCCTCCTCTTCCTCGACCGCCCGCCAGGCCTTCACCGGGCGAAACCCCGCCGGCACCTCATCAAATGGACTCTCCACGCTTGGCATAATTGATGTCTACCTGTATGAGTGACAATTCATGCGCACTAGTCGGGGACTGTCCCCATCCCTCGTACAAGAGCAGGGGACAGTCCCTGCAACGGGCACTAAGATTGTTCACGAGCACCAGAGTCGGGGACAGTCCCCGACTATATGCGAGCACAGATCTCTCGAACATACTCGTCTATTTTCATGCAAGGTTGCAGGTCACGGCCCGTTGAGCAGAAGCATGATTTTCTGAAGAGTAGTATACTCGCCACAATCATGAAATACCAGTGCCGGGCGCCAATCACCAGCGGAAGAGCAGGGCTTTGCTCTGTCGGCCATCCGTCATATTGAGCACGATGCTATGGCCATCGGGCGAAGCCCACCACCACCATTCGTCGGGCGTGCTGTTCCGCTGGTTCCACCACTGCGACACATCCACGCGCAGTGCCGCGCGGAGCCGGCCCGGACGTTCATAGAGCGCCAGCGTATCACGCTGCCAACGCCCGACCAGGGTCTGCACGAAGGGAATTTTGTTCAGCAGGCGGGGGGTCGCTGGTTGAAACCAGGCCAGCGCATAGCGCCCCTCGCCGGTGGTGTCGCCGCCGTAATGCATGCCCTTCACCCGAAAGCCCCACTGCTCGCCGGTGACCGGGGAATAGACGCGGGCCTGGTTTCCGCGCGATTGATAGACATAGTTGCCGTTCGGGTTGACGTATTGATGGCTCCAGCCGGTGGGGGCGTGCACCAGTCCGGATTGGTCATAGAGCGCGCCGCTGCTGGTCAGCACTTTGCCGTTGTTGAAGAGGTTGCTGTTGAGGATATAACCGGGGACAGCGTCGCTGCCGACGGTGTCATACCCGATGTAGTGATGGGAGATGGTAATATTTCCGTGCTCCGTTGCGATGGTGCCGTACTCAAACGTGTTGCCCCGCACGGCGACCATCGTCTTCCCGTCGGGCGCAATATCGGCGGTGTTCCCCGGCAGCAACTGCCCCCGGGCATACCCGTACGCGACCACCGAACCGGACTGCGCCTGGCCGGCATACAGCATTTGCGCTTCCGAGTGCCCCGCGACGGTCCACCAGACAAAGACCCGGCCATCGTCCAGCGCTTTCACGAGGCGCACCGGCGTCCGCGCGTTGCTCAAGGAAGTGGTGATCACCTCCTTGCCCCCATCCCACACGGCGACCATGGCCTGCAGGGAGTTGTTCGCCAGCACGGCGAAATAGCGCCCGCTGGGCGAGAGGGAATAACTCACCCGGAAGCCGATCGGCAGGTGGGTGGTCACGCGCCAGCATTCGGTGCCGCGCGCCCAGTCGCGCAGCACGAAGGTATTCGGCAGCTCTCGCAACAGAAAGCCCTGCTGGCTGCCAATGACCAGCACGCTCGTGCTGGGATACGTGGCGAGCAGATGGTAGCCGCGCGGCTGGAAATACCACCAGATGCCCAGCACCGCCAGCAGTGGCCCGACCACCAGCAACACCCCGCGCACCCAGGGCCGCCAGTGCACCGGGGGGCGGGGCGGCGCCTCCGGCTCGTCCTCCTCGACCATCGGCACGGCCTTCGCCGGCCGCACTCTCTCCGTCACCTCATCAAACGGACTCTCTGCGCTTGGCATAGTTCCTCCTGAAGCAGCTATTTCGCTTTCCAGTATACCCGATGGTCACAGAGAGTAACAGGGCAGGGAGCGCATATTACCGGGAGAGGGGCGAGGCGTTGCACCGGTTTTGGGGACTGACATCACGAGTCGCCGGTATCGTGGATAGAGGTAGTCCGCGCCCACTGTGGCGCGCTGGTGGAAGCTTAGGAGCCGTGGTCGCCAGCTCGAAACCGGTGGCGGTGTTGTCGATCACGGATCTGAATCTTCCGCCAGCGCGCCTGTTCTCGGTACCAGAGTGCCGTAATCGGGAGCCGGACGATATGACATCCCTGCCAGCCGCGACTCGTGAGGGGAACTGTCCCCGAAACCAGTGCCCGTCCCGGATCGAAACATCCCGGCATGGGCGATCTCCGGCATAAATGACGAAAATGGCGTCAAGGGTGATTGGGGACGGGCGGCCGGAATGGGAAAATTTGGCGTAATCACATGGAATCGGTGATGAACGGAGGGTGTGTGTATGTATGAACGGCAGCGAAATATGCCCAAGAAGCCTCCTGTGCCGAATATTCAACGCGCGGGCACGTACGGTGATCTCGACTGGGATTTTCCTGATCGCGGCTGGGGCTTCGGGAAAGATGTGCCCGGGCCGGCCGTCTGCTCACGCTGCCACGCCTACCTGGAGACCGATCACTGGAAATACGATGAGCGGCGCTACAGCGAGCTGAAGAAGCAGCCGGATGTCCACCAGATGCTCTGCCCGGGCTGCACGCGCATCGAGCGGCGCATTTACGAAGGCGAGATTATCATCCGCCATGACTGGAACGGCGTGGACAAGGCCCAGGTGCTGAACCTGATTCATAATGAGGAAGCGCGCGAGCGCATCACCAACCCCTCGGCGCGCATCGCCTTGCTGGAAGACCGCGGGGAGGAGATCTACATCCTCACCACCACGCAGTTTCTCGCCCGGCGGATCGGCACCGAACTGGAAAAGGCGTACCGCGGCTCGCTGAAAGTGATGCCCCTCCGCCAGGAACGCTTTACCCGGGTGCGCTGGACGCTGTAACAGGCAAAAGGGAAAATAGGTACGATCCGGTGAGCGGAAGATGCGCCGGTTTCGGGGACTGACATCGAAACTCCGGTTTTCGGGAGCGCTGCCGGTTTCGACATAGAAAACGGTAGAGAGCGCTACGGAGTTTCGGTGTCTGTCCCCGAAACCCTATTCTAGACTCCGGTTTCATTGACGACTGTATTTTGAAGCCGAAGCTCTCATAGAGTTTTGGGGACAGACACCGAAACTCCCCAGGCACTCAACTCTTTCTGGCATTTCGGAACCGACAGCATCTCTCCACACCGGAGTTTCGATGTCAGTCCCCAAAACTGGTGCATCTTCTCCCCGCCCGACCCCGCCTCATCACGGGAATTGTGCGGAAGGCGCGCATGGGCAACGCTGCTTTTGTGTACTTTTCCCACCAAATAATCATTATTTTCTCAAAAAGCCGCTCGTGGGGGGTGTGCCTACTGGTGCAATTGCCGCTTGCTCGCTAGACTAGGGACATGGCACACGGTCAGGCATCAATTCAGGCCCTCCTGGGCGGGCTCTTGAAAAACCGGCAAATGCTTTCCAGCATGCGGCGGGTGATGGTGATGTCGCTGTGGGAGCAGGTGGTCGGCAAGATAGTCGCGCAAAAGTCCTGGCCGGAAAAGGTCGTGGACGGCGTCCTCTATATCGGCGTCACCTCCCACCCGTGGGCCGCGGAACTGGATCTGCTCAAACCGCAGATTCTCTCGCGCTACCGGCAATTGCTCGGACGCTCCGTCCTCAAGGACGTGGTGTTTCGGGTGGCCCGCCGCAAAGCGCGCAAAGACGAGGCACTGGAGGTCGGCATCGTGTTACATCCCGCTCCCAATGAAACCCTGCCCGCGCAACCCGTTCCGGGCACCCTGCTCGACGGGGTCACCAATCCCGAGGTGCGCAACCTGCTCGCCCCGCTCTTCGCCAAAATGCGCGCCGAGCGCGAATGGAAGCGCGAGCACGGCTGGGCCCGCTGCACCGCCTGCGGCCGCGTCTTCAACGGCACCACCTGCCCGCACTGCGGCGGGTGCCCGGAGGTGGCGTAAAGGGAGTGAGCAGTGAGCTTTGGCAGGCCCTCCTGTCGTCGTCCCTCACCCCCGGCCCCTCTCCCAGCGGGCGAGGGGAGAAACCATACATTTAAGCGTTTGTTGTTGTGTATAGCACACTCCCCTCTACCCCTGGGAGAGGGGCCGCAATAATCGGGGACTGTCCCCGACCTTAGTGCTCGCGACCAATTTCTAGCGCCCGTTGAAGGGACTGTCCCCTGCTCTCGTACGGGGGATGGGGACAGTCCCTGATTCCCTCGTAAAAACCCCTATTTTTTCGTCTGATCGCCCTCCCGCCTGCTAGGCCGCAAGAACGGTATAGTAGGCGGGAGACACTAGATCGGGCGGCCTCCACGCA
>Ga0272448_1000768_pt1 | contig 46555 bp, 33 predicted proteins | sample YNPCB0191_FD_202220 | JGI IMG/M metagenome (GOLD analysis project Ga0272448, IMG submission 202220) | Hot spring sediment microbial communities from Yellowstone National Park, WY, United States - YNP-CB-019-1 | ecosystem: Environmental > Aquatic > Thermal springs > Hot (42-90C) > Sediment... | reverse complement strand
GTATGTAGAACGGGCCGCCTAGGGTGAAGCCTAAGGTATTGTAGCGGTACCTGGGCTTAGGCACGGCGTTGCGGTTATTGAAGAAGTCATTGGCGTTGAACATCTCGTGGCGCTTGTACCAGTAGCCTGTGCCGTGGAACTCCCGCGTGCCGGAGCGGGTGACCACGTTGATCATGGCGGTGCCGTTGCGCCCGTACTCGGCTTGATAGCTGTTGAGCAACACTTTCACTTCGGCGATGGCGTCCATATTCACCGTGCTGCTGTTGATCGGTGCGTTGCCGAGATCATTACCGGTGAGGCCGTCTACCGAAAAGGCGTTCCACTGGGCGCGCGTTCCCTGGATGTTCGGCATGCTGGTTCCGTATGAGCCGCCCGGAGCCTCCGGGTCGCCGGTGTATTGCACCCCGGGCAGTAGCTTCAACAGCGACACGACATCGCGCCCCCGGACCTGAATCATGCTGACTTGAGTGGCGGTGAGCAGAGCCGAGTGCTCCGAGCTAGTGCTTTGCACGGCTGCGCCTTGGGCCTCGACCCGCACGGTTTCCGTAACTACGCCCAAGGCCAGCCGGATTTCGCCTACCGAGAGCCTTTCGTTGGCCGACAGTACTATCCCCCTGCGCTCGTAAGACTTGAAACCCGCCTGCTCGACTTTGAGCGAATAGGCGCCCGGCTGTAGCGCCGTGAACACAAAGCTGCCGGCAATATTGGTCTGGGCGGTGCGCGCCTCGGCCGTAGCCTCGCTGGTGAGGGTCACCGAGGCCCCCACGATCACCTGCCCTGAGGGATCCGTTACGGTTCCGGCGATGGTGCCGGTGACGGTCTGCGCATACACAGAGCTGCACAGCCCCGCCAAAATGATCGCCACTAAGGCAGCGGTCCGCAACTCAGGTAACGCTGCCTGATGTTTGACATTTGCGACGCCCACCCGACGTCCGTGCACAGAACTACTCCATCCAGGTGCCCCCGGTTCACGTACCATTTCCCACCTCCTAGCTGAAAACCCTCACCCGGCGACGGCCGGCGGCGGCCGCCGCATCGCCCGCCGGCGGCCTCCGACCGGGGCCCGCCGGGCGGTCCTTACTCTCCAGGGAATTCTATGCCTGTGCCGGGCGTTTGTCAATCACTGGGGCGATTTTATCGTTAACGGGCCCTCTGTCTGGTGCGTTTCGCAGGAAACGGGCATGCTTTGCAGGCGGCGGTCCGAGATGGCAGCTCGGCGAGTGAGGGCTCCGGGGGGTACCGGGCTGCCGAAGCGTGGCGGTCATCGCCGGGGAGGCGCCGGGCCGCCGGGGGGGTGGATCCCCCCCTTTCGCATTAGCCGCACGGCGGTCGGCGTTGCATGGCTTAGGTTGAGATTCCCTGCCCAGTAAGGCGCTGCCGAGGCTCAAGATTCGGCGCCTGCATCCGATCAGTGGGCGGATGCTGGCCGCAACTCTCCCTCGCTTGCGAGGCGCTGCGTCATGAAGCTGCTTTGGCTGGTCGCCGAAGGAGACGCCCGGCACCGGGGCCAACGGGAGTTCTTCGAGCAAGCAGGCCGCTGCACCGTCGAGACCTTCCACGTTCCTCTGGCCGCGCTGGATGCCCTCGGGCACTCCTGCTACGACGTGGTCCTCAGCGATTTTCCCATGCCTGAATGGACTCCGGCGGAGTGGTTGGAGGAAGTCCAGCGGGTAAACCCTATCCTGCCGGTTCTGATCCGAGACGCGCAGCCCAGCTACGGGGAGGCGGTCCGCCTGACCAAGTTGGGCGCATATCAGTACCTGGGCGATCCGCTGGAACCGGAGCAATTGCTGGGGCTGCTTGAGGAGGCCGTCCAATGGCACCGGCGCCGCGAACTGCTCCGGGGCCCCGGCGCTCAGGCGCAAGAACCCTGGAGACAGCTTCTGATCGGCGAAAGTCGAGCCATCCGCCAGGTGGCCGAGACCATCCGCCTGGTGGCGGACCGCCGCTGCACGGTGTTGATCACGGGCGAGACCGGGACCGGCAAGGAGGTTGTGGCGCGCGCGATTCATCTGGCCGGCCCCCGAGGCCGGCTGCCCATGGTAGCCCTGAATTGCAGCGCTATCCCGGATACCCTGCTGGAGGCCGAGTTGTTCGGCCACGTCAAGGGAGCCTTCACCGGGGCCCTTCATCACCGCGTGGGGCGCTTCGAGCTGGCGCATCGCAGTACGTTGTTCTTGGACGAAGTGGGGGAGCTGCCTCTGGACCTGCAAGCCAAGCTTCTGCGCGTGCTTCAGGAACGCGAACTGCAACGCCTGGGCAGCTCGGAGTCCATCAACGTAGATGTGCGCGTGCTTGCGGCTTCCAACGCCGATCTGGAGGAACGCATGCGCCAGGGTCGCTTTCGCGAGGATCTCTACTACCGGCTCAATGTGGTGCCCATTCACCTGCCGCCGTTGGCGGAACGCCGCTGCGACATCCCTTTGCTGGCGGCTCATTTCGTAAACAAGATCTGCATCCGTGAGAGTATTCCGTCCAAGCAGATTTCGGCAGAGGCCATGGAGCGGCTGAGCGAGTACAGTTGGCCGGGCAACGTCCGGCAACTGGAGAACGCCATCGAAATGGCGGTGATCCTCAGCGCCGATCGGGATCTGTTGCTGCCTTCGGATTTTCGGCTGCCCTCGCCGGCGCAATGGAAAGCCATGAACCCGTCAGCGCTGCCCTCCATCCGCCTGCCGGATGAAGGCATGGATTTCGAGAAGACCATTGCGCGCATTGAGCGCAGCCTTTTGGAGCAGGCTCTGCGGCGCTCCAACGGGAACAAGAAGCAGGCCGCCGGGCTGCTGCGGCTGAAGCGCACCACCTTTTCAGCCAAGCTGAAGAGCCTGCAAGCTGCCGCCAACTGGTAGCCGGCAGGCGAGTGCGGTGCCCCGGGCCGCGATACTCACGGACGGGCTCAGGCTGGCCGGAGCCCGCGCGCTTCCGGTGGCCGTGTTAAGCCTGTGTAAAATCTCGCGCTACGCTTTGCGACACGCGGCGTCCCCCCACAACTTCGATCGCCGGCACGCGTTGGAATTAGTGGATTCTGGCGATGATTCACCTAACCAAGCCGTACGCCGTAGCTGTCTGTCTGCTCGGCGCGTTGCCTCTGGCGGCCATCGACCAGGCGGCAGTCTTCTTCGACGATTCTCAAGTCCGGGAGATCCGCCTCTACTTCGACGACCCCAATTGGTACGACACGCTGTTCCGAGCGCACAGCTCGGATCCCAGCGACCCTTATTTTCCGGCGCGTTTCCAATACGGCGACCTGGTCATACCCAAGATCGGCGTTCGCTTCAAAGGCCATTCCTCATTCCAGCGCAACGGCGTGAAAAAACCTTTCAAGCTGGATTTCAACGAATACGACGACAACGCCACCTTTTTCGGGCTGAAGAAACTCAACCTTCACAACGGCGATCTCCAGCCGGATTTTTTGCACGAAAAACTTTTTCTGGAATTTGCCGGCAAGTACGTCGCCGCCATGCGCGCCGTCCACGTGCGCCTTTACGTCAACGACCGCTATTACGGGCTCTACCTGGCTGTCGAACAGCCGGACAAGGTCATGATGCGCAGCCGTTTCGGCGACGATGAGGACGGCAACCTTTATGAGGCCGGCGAAAATGTGGCCGCCAATATGGCTTACTTGGGACCTGATCCCGCTGCTTACTACACCCGGTACGAGCTGAAGACCAACGAGTCCGCCAACGATTATTCCGGCCTCATCAAGATGTTGGACATCCTCAACAATACTCCGGCTTCGGAGCTGCCGGCGCGGCTTGATCCGGTGATGGACGTCGAGAACGTGCTTCACGGCATGGCGCTGAACGCCTTGTTCACCAATCTGGAGTCTTACCTTGGCTCTGCTTCCGAGTACTACCTCTATCAGCGCTCGCGTGATAACCGGTTCGTGCATATCCACTGGGACACCAATGAAACCTTCGGAATCACGGGGGACGGAACGCCGCGGCTGGCAGACCCGTTCCGGATGGATCCCTTCTGGCTGCCGACGGCGGCAGCCGGGCCGGGCGGAGGCGCCCCGGGATTGCCGGGCGGTGGAGGCGTCCCGGGACTGCCGGGCGGGGCAGGCGCAGCAGACAACGCCCGGCCGTTGCTGGAGAAGCTTTGGGCCGTACCCGCTTACAAGCGCCTGTACTTGCAGATGCTGGCGCGCTACTTGCGGGAGGGTTTTGACGAACCAACCTTCGCCGCGCGCATACAGGAATTGGCCAACCGCATTCGCTCCGACTACAGCGCCGATCCGAACAAGCCCTTCACCATGCAGCAATTCGAGACCGCGCTTAACAGCCAGGTCAGCGTCAGCGGCCTCACGGTTTACGGCCTCACCCAGTTCGTGCGTGAGCGCCGGGCTTATCTGCGCCCGCTGCTGGATTCGCTGGCGGAGCCCTCCGACGTGCGTTTGAACGAGATCGTGGCCGTCAACAGCGGAACGGTGCGTGACGAGGCCGGCGACGCCGATCCCTGGGTTGAGCTTTACAACCTCGGGCCCGGACCGGTCAGCACCGCCGGTTTCTATCTCACCGACGATCCCTCAAATCCCACCAAGTGGTCCCTGCCGGACCGGCGCCTGGCCGATGGTGAGTTCCTGGTGCTTTGGCTGGACGGCGAACCCGGTGAGGGTCAGACCCACGCCAGTTTTCGCCTGGCGGCCGGCGGCGGCGCTCTGTATCTATTCTCCAGCGCCGTGGGCCTCAGCGCACCGATTGACACCGTGAGTTACCCGGCTCTTGGCTTTGGACAGGCCTACGCCCGCGTAGGTTGCTACGGCTCCCAGTGGAGCCTCACCGGCTCGCCCACCAACGGCGCCGAGAACGCCATTGTGGCCGTCGCCGCGTCCAACACTCCCAGCAGGCCCACGACCGGAACCGGGCAACTGCTGATCAACGAGTTTATGGCCGACAACGACAGTGCCTTCGAGGATCCCGACGAGCCCGGCGCTTACGAGGATTGGTTTGAAGTGTACAACCCCGGCTCCACAGCGGTGGACATGAGCGGCATGTACATTTCAGACAGTCTGAACAACCCCACAAAGTGGAAGGTTCCTGACGGCGTGGTAGTTCCTGCCCGTGGCTACCTGGTGTTCATTGCGGACGGCGAGACCAGCCAGGGACCGCGGCACACAAGCTGGTCGCTGAGCGCGGACGGGGAGTCCATCAGCATTTACCAGCCCGACGGCAAGACGCTGATTGACTCGGTCAGTTTCGGCCCCCAGCGAACCGATGTTGCCTTGGGGCGGACCAGCGACGGGGCGGCCGCCTGGAGTCTATTCTCCCCCGGCACGCCCGGCGCCGCCAACCGCGACCCGATCGCTAACTGGATTGTTAACGCCGCAGGCTATCAGATTGCGCCGCTGGCGCCGGAGTCCATTGCCAGCGTTTTTGCCCACGGCCTGGCAGCGTCCACGGTCTCGGCCACTAGCATTCCGCTTCCCACGAACCTTGCCGGGGTGAGCGTGACGCTTACCGATAAAGGGGGAGTGGTTCGCCGGGCGCCGCTGTACTTCGTCTCGCCAACTCAGTTGAATTTCCTTGTGCCGGCGGGCATGGCCTCCGGCAAGGCCCGGATCTTGATCGAAAAGGCCGACGCCTCGGCGCTGGCGGCGGACGTCTGGATTGACCCTGTAGCCCCCGGGATTTTCTCGGCGGACGCCAGCGGGACGGGTGTGGGTCTGATCTCAGCCGTGCGCGTTGATGCGCAGGGCAACCAGACCTTGCAGCCTGCTTATCGCTACGACTCCGCGGCGCAGAAGATCGTCGCCGCGCCCGTCAGCCTCGGCGGCGATTCCGACCAGGTTTTTCTTGTGCTTTACGGCACCGGCATCCGCAACGCCAAGGCGCTGAGCAACGTGACAGCGCAGGTGGGCGGAGCCAGCGTGCCGGTGACCTTTGCGGGCGCCCACAGCCAGTTTGCCGGCCTGGATCAGGTGAACATCGGTCCCTTGCCCCGCTCGCTAGCGGGCAAAGGGGAGGTGAGCGTAGTCGTGGCCGTGGATCGCTATAAATCCAACGCGGTGACCGTGACCGTACAGTAAGCCGGGCCGAACGCCGGGCTTGCACTTTGCGCGGCGGAAATAGTAGAGTAGGCCGGAACGGAGGTTCGCCATGCCTTTTTGCAGGAACTGCGGCTCGCCCGTGGACGGCCAGTTTTGTCCGCAGTGTGGAACCCCAATAGCCGGCGCTGCCGGACCCGCGCCGGAGACCCAGCCCCCAACCCCGCCGCCGGCGCCTGCCGCCAGCGCCGGGCTAAGCGAGAACGCCGCTTCGGCGCTCTGCTACCTGTTGGGGTTCATCACCGGGATCATCTTCCTGGCCATTGCACCGTACAACCAAAACCGCACGGTTAGGTTTCATGCCTTCCAGTCCATCTTTCTGTCTGTGGCGCTGATCGCGATCTCCATCGGGTTGGGCATCCTGTCAATGGTGCTGTTCGCGATTTCCTTCTGGTTGGGGACGTTGTTCGGGCTGCTCCAGATGCTGTTCGGGCTGGCGGTGTTCATCCTCTGGCTGTACCTGATGTGGAAATCCTACCAGGGCCAGAAAGTGATGCTGCCCGTCGTCGGTGAGTTGGCCCAGAAGCAGGCTTGAAAGGCGCCGGGGGCTGGAAACGCCGCGCGTAGCCGGGGTGCGCGCGGATGCGTCTACAGTCGTGATGAGGGTTATCGCGCTTGGTGTGCTGGCGTGGCTGCTGGCCTCAGGGCAGATACCGCGCATCGGCGTGCTGGATTTTTACGGTCTGCGGAGAATTTCCGCCGAGAGGCTGCGCAAGGTGCTGGGCTTCCGGGAAGGAGATACGCTGCCCCCCTCCAAAGCGGCGGTCGAAGAGCGCCTGGAAGCGCTCCCCGAGATTGCACAGGCGCGGCTGGAGGCGATCTGCTGCGTGGACGACAGGGTGATCCTCTACGTGGGTATAGAGGAGAAGGGCGCCGCGCACTTTGAGTTTCGGTATCCGCCGCGAGGCAACCTCACACTGCCCGAGCGGATTGTTGAGACCTACCGGGGCTTTATCCGCGCCCTGGAGGACGCCGCACGCCGCGGCCAGACCGGCGAGGATCTATCCGAAGGTTATGCGCTGTCGGCCGATGCGGCAACGCGCGCCTTCCAAGAGCGCTTCCGCGAGTTTGCGCAGGCGCACCTGAGTACGCTCAGGCAAGTCTTGCGGAATTCCATGCACGATGAACACCGGGCGATTGCCGCCTACGTCATCGGCTACGCGCCTCGCGCCCGCGGCGTCGTGGAAGACCTGCAATTCGCCATGCAGGACTCCGACGCCGGCGTGCGGGCCAACGCCATGCGGGCCTTGGCGGCGGTGTCGGTGCTGGCGCGCAGCGATCCGGAGCTGGGCTTGCGCGTGGAGCCCACATGGTTCATCGAGATGCTGAACTCGATCGTCTGGAGCGATCGCTACCGCGCCGCCTCCGCATTGGTGAACCTGACCGAGGATCGTAATCCCCGCACTCTGGCCCACATTCGCGAGCGTGCATTGGCTTCGCTCACCGAGATGGCGCGCTGGAGGACTCTGCCCCACGCCTTGCCGGCGTTTCTGTTGCTGGGGCGAATCGCAGGGATGAGCGAAGCCGAAATCCATCAGGCTTGGCAAAGCGGTGAGCGCGAGGGTGTGATCGCCCGCGCCGCCGGCAAGTGAGATCCCTCTCGCCCCGCCCGTTTTGCACTAGCATAAAGGGTTCGAGGAGCTTGTTATGAGCAATGTTTCCCGACGCGATTTCACGCGCCGCGCAGGGCTGGCGACGGCGCTCGGCTACTCTCGCATCCTGGGGGCTAACGATCGGGTGCGACTGGGCTACATCGGCTTGGGCAACCGCGGTGATCAGGTGCACGAGGCCTTCCTGGAGTATGCGGACCAGCAGACGGCGGCCGTGTGCGACTTGCGTGAGGATTACATGGATCTGGCGGTCGAGAAGTCCCGCGCCAACCCCAGAAAGTACAAAGACTATCGCAAGCTGCTGGAAGACAAAGAAGTGGATGCCGTGGTCATCGCTACCCCCGACCACTGGCACGCCCTTATGTTCATTGACGCCTGCAACGCCGGCAAGGACGTTTATGTAGAAAAGCCTCTCTCGCTCACGGTTGTCGAGGGCCGGCGCATGGTTGAGGCGGCCGAGCGCACCAAGCGGGTCACCCAGGTGGGCATCCACCGACGATCGGCGCAGTTCCTGAAGGAAGCCGCCGAATTCGTGCGCTCGGGCGGCATCGGGCAGGTGACGGTGGCCAAAGGATACCACGTGCTGAACGAATGGCCTTTGGGTATCGGGAACCCGCCGGACGAGCCGCCGCCAAACGAGTGGGAATGGGACCAGTGGTTGGGCCCGGCGCCCAAAGTTCCTTATAATAAGAACCGCACTTACTACCGTTTCCGCTGGTTCTATCATTATTCCGGCGGGCAACTCACCAACTTCGGCGTGCACTACATTGACATGCTGCGCTGGTGCTTGGGCCAGGACGCCCCGCGCGCTGTAACCGCGCTGAGAGGAAAGTACGCCATCAAGGACAATCGCGAAATACCGGACACCCTGGAGGTGCTTTGGGAGTTCCCCGGTCCCACGTTGGTCGTTTTTACTCAATACAACTGCAACGCCGCACCCGGCAACGCGCAGAACTCCGAAATGGAATTGCGCGGGACCAAGGGAACCATGTATATCCACGGCAATCGGTGGGAAGTGGTTCCCGAAAGGAACGCTACGGTAGAGGTGCCGGCGCGCACGCCGGTGGACAGATCTCGCGAGCGCGCCTGGGGACCTTCCCGCCAGCCGGTCATGGAGCCGCGTAGCGGAAAAGGCAGCGCAGATACCCGCTTCCACACTCGCAATTTCCTGGATTGTGTAAAGAGCTGCGCCAAGTGTAACTGCGATATTCTGACCGGCCATCTTTCCACCGCCGCCACCCTGATCGGCAATATCGCTTTGAAGACCAAGAGCTATCTGGAGTGGGACGCCAAGGCCGAGCGGTTCACCAACAATGAAGCCGCAAACCGTTTTCTGCATTACCGCTATCGCCCGCCTTACAAGTTGGGCTGAGGGCGCTCGGGTGCAGTGCACACGCTGCTTTGGGAGTCGGCATTATGGATGCAGTTGAGGCACTCAAGACAAGACGATCGGTCAGGGCTTTCAAGAAGGCCCCGGTGGATCCCAAACTGATCGAAGACATTGTGGACTGCGCGCGCCTGGCGCCTACGGCTCGCAACGTCCAGCCCTGGGAGTTCGTCGTGATGCGCGATCCGGCAAAGCTCCGAGAGTTGGCTCAGCTCACCGACCACGGGCGTTTCATTGCGGAGGCGCCGGTGTGCATCGCGGTTCTGTGCAAGGACACCAAGTACTATTTGGAGGACGGCAGTGCGGCCACTCAGAATCTGCTGCTGGCGGCGCACGCGCACGGGCTGGGCGCCTGCTGGGTGGCGGGCGACAAGAAACCTTACGCCGCCAAGGTGGCGGCCTTGCTGGAAGCTCCCGAGGATTATAAGCTGGTCAGCCTGGTTCCGCTGGGTTATCCGGCCGACGAGACTCCCCGCCGGCAGAAACGTCCGCTAAAGGAAGTCCTGCACTGGGACCGCTTCTGAAGCGGGCCCGGCGTTATTATTGTTGGCATGCCCACGCGACGTGAGTTCTTGAGTGTCGCTCCGGCCGTATTTCGCGGGACCGCGCCCGCGCGCCCGAATTTCGTGCTTTTTCTTACCGACGATCACGGCTACCATGATTTGGGCTGCCAGGGCGCCCGCGAGCTGAAGACGCCGAACTTGGACGCGCTGGCGGCCTCGGGCGCTCGCTTTGTGAACTGGTACTCAAACGCGCCCGTGTGCGCCCCGGCGCGCGCCGCGTTGCTGACGGGACGCTACCCGATCCGCGCCGGAGTGCCGCAGAATGGCCCCGCACTGCCGCCAAGCGAGCGCACCATTGCCGCGCTACTCAAGCCCCATGGGTACTCGACGGCGTTGATCGGCAAGTGGCACCTCGGCGCCGGACCCGATACGGCGCCGAACGCGCGAGGTTTCGATTACTTCTTCGGGTTTCACTCCGGCTGCATCGACTTTTACTCGCACCGTTACTACTGGGGCGAGCCAAAGGTCGTGAACTATCACGATCTGTGGCGCAACCGCACGGAGGTTTTCGAAGACGGCCGCTACATGACGGAACTGATCACGCGCGAGGCGCTCGGCTTCATAGAACAGAACCGCGCCGCACCCTTTTTCCTTTATGTCGCCTATAATGCGCCGCATTATCCCATGCACGCGCCGGCCCGCTACGTCGCGCGCTTTCCGGATCTGGATCCCGAGCGCCGCATGTACGCCGCAATGCTGGCGGCGGTGGATGATTCCGTGGGTGAGATCCTTGGGTTGCTCGAGAGGCTGGGATTGCGCGAGAACACGCTGGTTTTCTTCGGCTCCGATAACGGGGCGACGGCGGAGCCGCGGGCCGGCCTCAATCAGCAGCCCGCGCGCGGCGGCAGCAACCATCCGTTCCGGGGCTGGAAATTCAGTTTGTTCGACGGAGGCATGCACGTGCCGGCGATTCTAAGCTGGCCGGGCCGGATTCCGGGCGGACAGGTGATCCGTGAGACCGCCTCGCACATGGATCTTCTGCCGACTATCGTCGCGGCGGCCGGCGCCCAGATCCCCAGCGATCGCACCGTAGACGGGCGCGACGTTCTGCCGGTCGCCTCTCGGGGCGCTCGCTCGCCGCACGAGGCGCTGTACTGGTCATCAGGCGGCCAGCTCGCCGTGCGGCGCGGTCGCTGGAAGCTGGTCAAGGACGGTTTCGTGGCGGACGGGACGCCCGAGGGCCGCAAGCCGCTGGCGGGCGAAGACGCGCTTTTCCTTTCCGATTTGGAGGAGGACCCCGGCGAGACCCGCAACCTCCGCCGCCGGCACCCGGCGCTGGTGGACGAGTTGCTCACTCAGGCTGAGCGTTGGCTGGAGGAGGTGAAACGCAACTGAGCCCTCTTAGGGATGCCGGAACTCCGCCGCGGGTGGGATCAGCTCACGGTAGACCTCACCGGCTGGTTCCCTGCGCCAATGGCCAACAAGCTGCGCCCAACCGGCAAGGCCAGGAAACACCGCGGCGATGCCGGGCGCCGTCGCTCTATGCGTTTGCGCCCGCCCGCCTCTCGCACAACCGGCACGCAGACGGCAGCCATCAGTTCCAGCGTAAGAGGGAGCACCTTGAGCCTCATTGACGGCGGTCACACCCGGCAGCGTGAACGAATAAACTATACGCATGTCCGACATCGGCGTGAGATTGGCGTTCTTGATAGCCGGCTGGGCCCTCTCGATGGCCGCCCAGCGCAAACCCGGCAGCCCGCTTGACCATCTGCCGCCGAACATAGAGGTACTGACCTACTTCGGCGAGCGCGCCGACATTTCGCCCGACAACCGGCGCGTGGCCTTCATGGCCAAAAGTTTCGGCGACGCCATGGTGATTGACCTTGAAAGCCGCATCATCCGCTGCCTTACCTGCAACGTCCCGGGCGCAGCTTTCCTGCGCGTCATGCATCTGGTCACCGGCGATTACCTGCTCATCGGCCCGGAGCGCTTTCAGGACATCCGGATCAGCCGCTCGCGCGACAACGAGCTCTGGTTCTTGAGCCGGCAGCCGGGCTCCAAGCCCGTGCGCCTCAATCAGAAAATGAGCGAAGGCGCGGCGGTTTCCAAGCGGAGCCTCAAGATCGGCTTTTCGGAGACCAGCGCGCAGTTCCCTGAGATGGCGCCGGGCTCTTCGCGGCTGGTGGTGGCTGAGCTGGATCTCTCCAGCGCCGGCCCCCGCCTCATCAACCGCCGCACGGTGTACGAAAGCAAGGACCGGAGCTGCGTCATCGAAGCCCAGGATTTCTACGACAACGACGGCAAGATGATTTTCACTTGTTACGAGCCGGGCGATAGGGCCTCGGTGATGGGCATAGATCTGGCGACCGGGCAGGTGCGCAACTTTTCGCAAGCTCCCGGGACTTACAATGAACCGGAGGGCATCTTTCCCGACGGACAGTACACTCTGGTTGAGGCTGACCGGCAGGTGCAACAACTCGGCGGCAAAGGCGGATCAGGGCAGATAGACCTTTGGAAACTCAAACTGGACGGTACGGGCAAGGATTTCGTTCGGCTCACTTACTTTAACGACTACGAGGGTTACAAAGCCTCAAACGGGGTGGTTTCAACCGACGGGCGGTTCATGGCCTTCCAGACGGCGCGCAGCGCCGACCCGGCCGGCGTGGGTTACGGGATACTGCTGTACTGGTTCCGCAAGTAACTTAATCGCCCGGCGCCGGGGCAGGGACCCGCACGGCGCGGCGCGCCGCGAGCCACGCCTTCGCGTCCTCAATCAGGGAATAGGCCACTGGAACCACCAACAGCGTCAGCAACAGGCATAGCGTCTGTCCTCCGATGATGGTCACGGCGATAGCCGAACGCTGCGCCGCGCCCGCGCCGAAGCCGATGGCGGTGGGAATGAGACCTGCTACGATCGAGAACGTCGTCATCAGGATGGGTCGGAGCCTGACCCGGTTGGCCTCCAGGATGGCGTCGCGCAGCGGCATGCCCTGGCCATAGAGCCGGTTCATGTAATCAATCTGGAGGATGCCGTTCTTCTTTACGATGCCCAACAGCAGCAGCACGCCCACGGCGCTGAACAAGTTTAACGACCGTCCGGTTATCAACAAAGAGATCAGCGCGAAGGGGATCGAAAGCGGCAGCGCCAGCAGAATTATGAAGGGATGGACCAGGCTCTCAAACTGCGCCGCCAGCACCATGTACATGAAAATGGAGGCCAGTCCGATGGCCAGGATCATGTTTATGGTGGTCTCTTCCAGGATCTTTACCTGGCCGGAGAAAGCCAGCCCGTAGCCGGTCGGCAAACCGACCTTCTCCACCGCCGCCTGGGTGTCCGCCGCTGCGCGGTCCAGGTTGTAGCCCGGGGCCACGTTGCCGTACAGACTCACCGCAAACTGGCGATTGAAGCGGTCAATCCGGCTGGGGCCGAGGCCGCGCTCCAGCCGCGCGACTGAGTCCAGGCGAATCAAACCCAGCTTGGCTGAGGGGACCAGAATGCGGCTCAACACCGTCGGGTCGTCGCGCTGGCCGGGCATCAGGCGCATGGTCACCGGGTACTGCTCCGAGCCTTCTTTGTAAGTGGAAATCTCATCATCGCCCGACATCAGCAGACGCACCGCGCGGGCTACATCGGAGACCCGCACGCCTAGATCCGAGGCGCGCGTGCGGTCAATTGAGACCTGCAACTCAGGGCTGTTCAGATTCAAGTTGACCTTGGCGTCCACCACCGATGGAACCTGAAGCAGTTCCCGGTTGACCTCTTTGGCCAGGTTGAACAGCCCGGTAACCTCCGGCCCCAGCAACATAGCCCGTATGGGCGCGAACGTCTCGCGGCCGCCCAGCGCGTTAGGAAAGCTCACCCGCGGCCGCACGTAAGCGAACTCCCGGATAGCCTCGCGCACTTTCTGTCCCATGGTGGTGATGTCGTCCCGCTCGCTGGCGTCCTTGAGCAGGATCCCGATCTGCGCCATGGTCACGCGGTCAATGAAGCCCATGCTGGCAGGCACGACGGCGGTGACGCCGGGGATGCGGGCGATGCGACGAGCCATCTCGCGGGTCACGCGTTCGGTTTCATCAATAGAAGAGCCTTCCGGCAACTCGATGGAAACCGAAAGCTCGTTCTGATCCTCCTGCGGCATCCAGTCGCGCCCTATGAGCCGGTTCAACAAGAACGTGGAACCAAAGGTGATCACAGCCGCCGTCACAATCACCCAGCGATGATCCAGCGACCAGCCCAGCAGGCGCACGTAATGCCGGTCGAAGAAGCCGCCTTTATGCACGCCGTGAACCGATCCCGTGCCGCGTGGGACGCGCTTCAGCACCCGCGCACTCAGGGTGGGCGTCAGGGTGAAGGCCACCAGCATCGAAATCAGAATGGCGGCCGCCATGGTCCAGCCGAACTGGTTCAGGTAGCGGCGAGCGTAACCGGTCATGAAGGCAATGGGCACGAAGATTATGACCAGCGAAAAGGTGGTGGCCATCACCGCCAGGGAGATTTCCTTGGTGGCTCGGATGGCGGCCTCGCGGGCGGTGAGGCCCTTCTCTTGGATGTGCCGGTAAATATTCTCCAGCACGATAATGGCGTCGTCAATCACGATGCCCACGGCCAGCGTCAGCCCTAACAAGGTCATCGAATTCAGCGTGAAGTCGGCCGCTTTCAGCACCGTGAAGGAGGCGACGATCGAAGTAGGTATGGCAACGGCGCTGATCACTACCGTGCGCAGGTCGCGGATGAACAGGAACACAATCAGGGAGGCGAACAGGGCTCCCAGGATCAGATGTTCCTCCAGAGCCTTCACCGAATTGCGGATGTAAGTGGCTTGCTCGCGCACCACGGTCAACTTCACTCCGGCCGGCAAGTCGTGCTTGAGGGCGTTCAGGCGCTGCATGGCCGCATCCACCACCTTGACCGTGTTGGTACCCGTCTGCCGGCGCACCTCCAGGATCACGGCGGGCGTGTCGCCGTAGTAAGCGAAGCTGCGCCTTTCGCTCATGCCATCCTCGGCACGACCTATGTCGCGAATTCGTACGGGCGCCCCGCCTACGTTCTTGATGATGATGTCGTTGAACTGCTCGACGTGCTCGACGCGGCCCAGCGTCCGCACGCCCACTTCGGTAGGCCCGCGCACTATGCGCCCGCCCGGGGCTTCAGTGTTCTCAGCGATCAGGGCCCGTTCGACATCCTGGGGCGTCAGGTTGTAGGCTGCCAGCTTGTCCAGGTCCATGAAGACGTTGATCTGCCGGTAGCGGCCTCCGGAGATGTCCACCGCCGCGACTCCATCCACGGTTTCCAGCGCCCTGCGGACCCGCTTGTCCGCGATCTCCGTCAACTCACGCACGCTGCGCTCGCCGCTTACCGCCAGGGTGATGACCGGGTCGCGGTCGGGCTCGGCCTTCTGGACCACCGGCGGAAGCACGTTAGGCGGCAGGCGCCGCATCGCGCCGGAGACCTTTTCGCGCACGTCCTCGGCAGCCTCGCCGATGTCGCGTTCCAGCACGAAGGTCACGATGATCGAGGCCGTGCCTTCCGTGACCATGGCGCGCATTTCGTCAATGCCGCTCACCGAGGCGATAGCCTCCTCCAGCGGCATAACCACCTGCGAAGTCAGCTCCTCCGGGCTGGCTCCCGGCAGGCGGACCCGGACGTAGACGGTAGCCGGATCGGTCCGCGGGAACAAGTCCACGCCGAGCTGAAGGAAGCTGAACACCCCCAGCACGGTGATGAACAGGATCAGCATGGAGGCGAAAACCGGTCGCTGGACGCAGATTTCCGTGAGTCGCACGAGTGACCCTCCTGGGCCGGATAATCGAACAGGCGTGAGGCGGCGCCCGGCGGTTACCCTCCCTCATCGTACAATGAAAGGCTTGATGCCCAAGGTAGCTTTCCTGTTCCCCGGCCAGGGATCTCAACGGCCCGGCATGGGTAAAAGTCTCGCCGAGGCTTTTCCCGCGGCCCGCGCGGTTTTTCAAGAGGCCGACCAAGCGTTGGGGTTCCATCTTTCCCGCCTTTGCTTTGAGGGCCCGGAAGAGACTCTCAAGCTGACGGAGAACACGCAACCCGCGATCCTCACAGTCTCGATAGCCGCCTTCCGAGTGCTTCAGCAGCACGGGCTTGAGCCGGACTACGTAGCCGGGCACAGCCTTGGGGAGTACTCGGCCCTGGTGGCTGCCGGAAGCCTCTCCTTTGCGGATGCCGTGCAGCTTGTGCGCAAGCGCGGTCGGTACATGCAGGAGGCGGTGCCGCCGGGCGTGGGCGCCATGGCGGCGCTGATCCGGCTGCCCGACGGCAAGCTGGAGATGTTGCTGGCGCAGGCCGCCCGCCTGGAGGTGGTGACCGCGGCCAACTTCAACGCTCCCGACCAGGTGGTCATCGCCGGTCACGCCACTGCCGTGCAGCGCGCCATGGAATTGGCGCGTGCGGCTGGGGCCAAGCGCACCGTCCTGCTGCCGGTGAGCGCGCCTTTCCACTGTCCCCTGATGAAGCCGGCCCAGCAACGCCTGGCGGTAGACTTGAATAACACGACATTCCAGGAGCTGCGCTGCGCCCTGGTCAACAACTGGCAAGCCAAAGAAATCCGCTCGGCCGCGGAAGCCCGTCAGGGTCTGATCGAGCAGGTGGTGCGGCCGGTGCGCTGGACGCAATCGGTGCGCTACTTGATCAGCCGGGGTGTTGAGCGCTTCGTGGAAGTGGGCCCGGGAGCCGTGCTGTGCGGGCTGCTGCGCAGTATAGATCCGGAGCAGACCTGCCTGCGCTTCGGCGAGGCCGATGACCTGGAGGTGGTCCGTGCCGCGCTGGCTTAGTTGGGTGGTCGTCCTGCTGGCGGTGACCGCGGCGTGCCGGCGATCGCCGCCGGCCGACGTGGCCGCCACGGTGAACGACCGCCCGATCACTTACGAAGAACTCGACAAATACTACAAGTCCCAATTCCCGAACCCGCCGGAACAGCCCAGCGAAGAACAACTCTGGTATCAGAAGCTTGAGCTGCTGCGCATCTTGATTGACAACGAAATCATGCTCCAGCGGGCCGAGAAGATGGGACTGATGGCTGTGGACGCCGACGTGGACGCCAAGATCAACGAATTGCGCGCCGGCTCGACGCAGGAGGAGTTCCAGAAACAGCTCAAGGCGCGCAACCTCACCGTTGAGGATCTGCGCGCGCAACTGCGCCGCGATCTCTCCATACAGAAGCTTTTCAACAAGGAGATCACCGCACACATCGGCATCAGCGACAAGGAAGTGGCCGACTTCTACGAGGCCAACAAGGCCAGCTTCAACCTGCCCGAGCCGCAGTACCACATCGCCCAGATCCTGGTGACGCCTTTCCCGGACGCCAACGTCCGCAATCTTAAGGGCGACAAGGCCCAGAACGAACTGGAAGCGCGCAAGAAAATCGAAATGATCGCCGCGCGCCTGAAGGCCGGTGAAGACTTCGCCATGCTTGCCCAGAACTACTCGGAAGACCCCAACACCGCGCCCAACGGCGGCGATTTCGGCTTCATCCCCGCCTCCGCTTTGGAGAAGGCCGACGTGGAGCTGCGCAAGATTCTGTTGGCGCTCAAGCCCGGCGAGGTCTCCCCGATCGTGCGCACCCAGGAAGGTTACCGCATACTGCGCTTGATCTCACGCGAGCCTGCCGGCCAGCGCGAGCTTTCCGATCCCCGTGTGCAGCAGACCATCCGCGAGACGCTGCTGAACCGCAAGGACCAGCTTTTGAAGGCTGCTTACTACGAGGTGGCGCGAAACGAAGCGCGCGTGGTCAACTATCTGGCCCGGCGGGTAACCGAAACCAAGGGCAAGATGCGCTAAGCGTGGCCCGCAATCGGTTCGGGCCGATGCGCGCAGCGCGGATCCTCACCCAGATAGTCGCCGGTGAGCGCGTAGGCGCGCGAGCGCGATCCCCCGCATAAGTTCTTGAACTGGCACAAGCCGCACTTGCCGCGCAGCAAGGAAGTGTCCCGCAGGACGTGGAAAAGCGGCGCCTCGCGGTAGACCTCTAACAGCCGGCGTCGGCGCACGTTGCCGCAGGAAACGGGCAAAAAGCCGCTGGGGTAAATCTCGCCGGTGCGGGAGACGAACACGAAGCCGCGACCGCTGTTGATGCCCAACGAGCGGTGCAGCGGATTCTCCGCAGGCTGTTGGCGGCCCCCGCCTGCTTCGGCCTTGCGGCGTTGAGCGACGTAGCGGCGGTAGTGCATCGCTTCGGTGGTCTTGATCACGAAGGGCGAGCGGCGGCTGCGCTCATAGAGGAACGCAAAAACCTCTTCGAACTCCCCGGCGCTCAGTTCGTCCCGGCTGTCGGCCCGGCCGGTGGGCACCAGAAAAAACACGTCCCACATGTCGGCGCCGCGGCTTTCCACCAAATCCGCCATCTCCTCCAGTCGTCGCCAGTTGTGCCGGCTCACCGTGGTGTTGATCTGGGTGGAGAGGCCCACGCGGCGCGATTCTTCCAGCGCGAACATGGCCCTCGCGAAAGAACCCGGTACGCGCCGGAAGGCGTCGTGACTGTCTGCGTCGGGCCCATCCACGCTGATCGAAATCCGCGCTACACCGCATTGTCTAAAGCGCGCGATCGCCTGGCCGGTCAGCAGCGGCGTAGGGCTGGGGGACACTGTGGTGCGCAGCCCCAGTTTCACGCTGTAAGCCAGCAGCTCGAACAGGTCCGGACGCTTCAGCGGATCGCCGCCGGTGATAACCATCAAGGGGTCGCCGAACTCGCGAACCTGCTCCAGCAGCCGGAAACCTTCCTCGGTGTCCAGCTCCAGCGGATGACGAACCGGGTCCGCCGAAGCCCGGCAATGCACGCAAGCCAAATCGCAGGCCCGCGTCACCTCCCAGATCACCAGCCAGGGGGCCTGATCGAAGTTTGTCATTCTTGTGGGTCTCCCAGTCCGGGGATGCCTCTCGCCCCGCGCTTTCCTTCATTGTCCACAATTATCTAAGCCGGCTACAACCTTCGCTGGCGGCGTTCCTGCCGGAAAGCCTGGTCCAGCCAGGCCGTATCGCGCTCGAACCGTTCCAGCGCCAGGCGGGCCAGCACGCGGTATGCCGCAGCCAGCGAGGCGTCCGCCTCTTCCAGAGCCGCCAGTTCCCGCGCCACCTCGCCGCGCTCGCCGTCGGCCAGCACCCCGCTCCAGGCCTTGCGGCCGGCGTGTAAGTAAGCGCGCAAGGTCTTCAGCAAGAGCTGCTCGCAAACCGCGTCGCAAGCCGGCGAGGGCAACCCGGCGGCCCGCAGGCATCTGGCTGCTGCGTCTACAACCGCCAGCGCCAGCCCTCCGGTGAACGACATCGCCGCCAGGAACACCGCCTTGCCGCCAGGCGGAAGCTCGTAGATCCGAGCGCTCTGCTCTTCGGCCAGCAGGCGCGCTTCACGAACCGCCCGACGCTCACCCTCCGCCACATAGCGCAGCGCCAAACCCGGAATCGAGCTAAGTGAAGCCGTCATCGCCCCCCGCCGCGCCAGAGGCTGCAAGGCTGAAGAATCCAGGCGGCTGTCGCAGAGAAGAACAATCTTGCCGCTTAGTTCGAGGTCGGCCTTCGCCAGCGCGCTGACCGCCTCGGCCACCACCGCGTCCGGAACGGCGATCAACAGGGTTTCCGCAGCGCCCAGTTCCTCGTAGCGCTGGATTGCGTAGCCGGCGCGTAGCGCATTCACCAAGCGGCTGGCCAGGCGCTGGCAAGGCGCCAGCACCGGCCCCAGCCGGCTCCGCAAAGCAGGCAGCTTGGTGACAAAAGACCGGCTCAGCGGACCCGCGCCCACCAGCCCCAACATCTGCTGGTTCATTGCGGCGCGCCTCCGCCCGACGCGCCCACCCCCTCGTAAACCAGCCGGGACTTTAACGCCTTGATGCGATCGCGCAACTCGGCGGCCTTCTCAAACTCGAATTTGCGGGCGGCTTCGCGCATCCGGGTTTCCAGTTCGGCCAGGTACCGCTCGAGTTCCTCCGGCGTCATCTCGGCGCCGGGCTCTTCGATTTCCGCCGGCACCGTCACGTAGTCGGCTTCGGCGATCGCCACCAGGCTCATGTCGATGGGCTTGATGATGGACTGCGGCGTGATGTTGTGCTCTTCGTTGTACTGGCTCTGGATCTTGCGGCGGCGGTTGGTCTCCTCGATCGCCGTGCGCATGCTGTCGGTGATCGTGTCCGCGTAAAGAATCGCCTTGCCGCGGACGTGTCGCGCCGCCCGCCCGATGGTCTGGATCAGCGAGCCTCCCGACCGCAGGAAACCTTCCTTATCCGCGTCCAGAATGGCCACCAGCGAAACCTCCGGCAAATCCAGGCCCTCGCGCAACAGGTTCACTCCGATCAATACGTCGTATTCGCCGCGCCTGAGGTCGCGCAGCAACTTGACGCGCTCCAGAGTCTCGATCTCCGAATGCAGGTAGCGGCAGCGCACGCCCACCTCCGAGTAATACTCCGCCAAATCCTCCGCCATGCGCTTGGTGAGCGTGGTCACCAGCACGCGCTCGTTGCGCTCGGCGCGCTGGCGTATCTCGTTCAGCAGGTCGTCCACTTGGCCCCGAATGGGGCGCACCTCCACTTCCGGATCCACCAGCCCGGTGGGCCGGATGATCTGCTCCACCACCACCCCTGCGGACTTGGTCAGCTCGTAAGGGCCCGGAGTGGCTGAGACGTAAATCACCTGGTTAACGCGGTTCTCGAACTCCTCGAAAGTCAGCGGGCGGTTGTCCAGCGCGCTCGGCAGGCGAAAGCCGTACTCGACCAGGGTTTGTTTGCGCGAGCGGTCGCCATGGTACATCCCATGCAACTGCGGTATGGTCTGGTGGCTTTCGTCAATGAAGACCAGTGCGTCCTGGGGCAGGTAGTCCAGCAGGGTGGGAGGGGCCTCGCCGGGCAAGCGTCCCGAGAAATGTCGCGAGTAGTTCTCGATGCCATGGCAGTAACCGATCTGCCGGATCATCTCCAGGTCAAACATGGTGCGCTGCCAGAGCCGCTGGGCCTCGACCAGCTTGCCCTGCTTCTCCAGCTCGGCGTGCCACCATTTCAGTTCCGCTTCGATCGAAGCCAAAGCCTGCTCACGAGTCTGCTCGCTCATTACATAGTGCGACTTGGGGTAAATCGGCAGCCGTAAGTAAGTCTGGCGGACTCGCCCGTCCAAGGGATCAATCTGAGCCAGATTCTCGATTTCGTCGCCCCAAAGCTCTATCCGATAGGCATAATCGTCGTAAGTCGGAAACACCTCAATTACGTCGCCGCGCACGCGAAAAACACCCCGGCGGAAGTCGGCGTCGTTACGCTCGTAAAGTATTTCGACCAGCCGGCGAAGTATTTGCTGTCGGGTGATTCTCTGCCCTTTCTCCAGCATCAGAAGCATGCCGTAATAGGCCTCAGGCGATCCGAGCCCGTAAATGCAGCTAACGCTGGCCACGATGATGGTGTCGCGGCGCTCAAAAAGCGAGCGGGTGGCCGACAGCCTGAGTTTGTCGAGCTCGTCGTTGATCGTGGCTTCCTTTTCGATATAGGTGTCCGTTGCGGGCAGGTAGGCTTCCGGCTGATAGTAATCGTAGTAACTAACGAAGTATTCCACCGCGTTTGTGGGGAAAAAAGCCTTGAACTCGTGATACAGCTGGGCGGCCAGGGTCTTGTTATGGGCCAGCACCAAAGCGGGACGGCTAACCTGCTCGATTACTTTGGCCATGGTGAACGTCTTGCCCGACCCGGTGACGCCCAGCAGGACCTGGTGCGGCTCGCCGTCCAGCACGCCGCGCACCAGTTGATCAATCGCCTGCTGCTGGTCGCCCCTGGGCTGGTAGTTGACCGCCAGGCGGAAGCCCATCCCTTAACGAGTATAGCCTGTTGAGGGAGACCTCTTCAGTGGGAATGGCGAAGACCTTGCGTGGCGGATACGCCTGAACCGGCCGGCGTGTGCCCGATGTGACGCCTTAGGATGGCGCCGAGACAGCGGGCCCACGCCGGGAAGACGCCGCTCAGCGTCCTGGCCCCCTGGTCGGCAGCCCGCAAAGTGTGGCGCAAGGGCGGTGCTGGTTGCAGCCTTCCGGGCCCTTTACCCTTACAATAGTCCCAAGACCGCGGCCGACTTTTTCGGTCCCGGCCGCGTCATTCCACAAGGAGCCGGCGGTTGATCTTCCGCGAAGTTGAAGACCGCGACCTCATCAGCCGCGCCCGCCGAGGCGACGTCGAAGGCTACAACCTCTTGGTGTCCCGTTGGGAGAAGCGCGTATACAACTACCTGCTCCGGCTGGTGGGGGACCGCGAGGACGCCCTCGACCTGGCGCAGGAGGTTTTCTTGAAGGCTTACCAGAATCTCGGGCGGCTGGAGGACGCCGGGCGCTTCGCTCCCTGGCTGTTTCGCATTGCTCACAACGAGGCCTTCTCAATGTTGCGCCGCCGCCGCCCGGAGAGCGAAGCCGGCGCCGAGCAGCCTCAGCAAACCTTGAGCTACCGGCTGTACCCGGTCGAGATGAATCTGGCGGTCGACCGGGCCTTGAACAGCCTCCCTGCCGAGCAGCGCGAAGCCGTGATCCTGAAAATTTACCAAGGCTTCAAGTTCGAGGAGATGGCCGAGGCGCTGGATTGCCCGGTTTCAACCGTCAAGTCGCGGTTGTACGCCGCGCTGGACCGGCTCAAAGAGCTGCTGGCCCCGGTCCGCTCTCCCGGCGGGCCGACTGCGGCCGGCGAGTGAGGTGTGGAATGAGTTGTGCGCGGTTTGATCTTAAAGGTTACTTGCTGGGCGAACTTGAACAGCCCGAGCGCGCCGGAATCGAAGCCCATCTGGCCGCCTGCGCCGCCTGTCGCGAGGAACTGGAGCGGCTCCGGCTGACACAGGCCGCCCTGCTCACCCTGCGTGAAGAAGAGATTCCCAAACGCATTGCGTTCGTCTCCGATCCAGTCATCAGGCCGCCCTGGTGGCGAGCGTGGTTGGCTCCGGGGCCGCGCTGGGGTTTCGCCTCGGCTCTGGTGCTGGCGCTGGCGATCTTGGCGCACGGATGGCTGCAACCTGCTCCTCCCGCGCCGCCGCCCGCTCTGGATACTGCGGCTCTCGAGCAAAGAATCAGCGCCGAGCTCGAGCGGCGCCTTCAGGCCGCCGTGCGTAACGCGGCGGCCGAAGCTGAAGCGCGACACCAGGCCCGGCTTCGCGAGGCTGTGGCCGCGCTGCGCCAGGAGTTGGACTTCCAGCGCAAGGCCGACCTGCTCACCGTCGAGGAGAACTTCAATGTGCTCAAGAAGCGCATGAACGTCCTCCAGATCCATCTGGCCGCCAACTTGGAAGGAGTAGCGAGATGAGCGCCCTGTCGGCATGCTTGTTGCTTGCGCTGGTCGCTGCGCCCGCCGAGCGCCCGCGCGTGGTCCGCGAATCGCTGGCCGCTCTGGAGCGCATCTTCGATTCGCGCATTGAGCGGCAGAGCATCGAAGACCCGTTCATGCTGCTAGGCACCACCCGCGGCGTTTATCTGGAAGGATACGGCGCGGTGCTGACCGCCGAGGTCAACCTGGTGAGCGGTCCGGCGATCACGCCGTTCCGGCCCGCGCTCAGCAGGGAGGAAATCTCCCGCCTGCACGCCCGCAAACAGCAGCGGCTGCCGGAGCTGCGCCGGATTATGCGCGAGATGCTCATGGACGCCGCCGGCGCTCTTGAGGCTGTGCCCGCCGGCGAGCAGATCGTGCTCGCGGTGACGCTGTTTTACTACTCCTGGGAGGACCGCAGCGGGTTGCCGTCTCAAATCCTGATGCAAGCCCAGCGGCAGCAGTTGCTGAACTTAAAACAGCGCGGCGCCGCTGCGGCCGCTGAAGGCGTGATACTGGTCAAGGAGTTCTGATCCATGCGGCTCGGCGAGATGCTGATTGCGCGCGGCCTGATCTCGGAGGAGGATCTGGAACGGGCCCTCCAGATACAGCGCGAGCGCGGCGACAAGATCGGCAAGATCCTGGTGGATCTGGGCTTCGTGGCCCTGCGCGATGTGCTGGCGGCGCTCTCCGAACAACTCGGCGTACCGCTGGTCAGCGTCAACGGCCCGCCGCCGGTCAGCCCCGAGCTGGAAGGACTTTCGCCGCGCTTCATGCGCCAGTGCCGCTTCATCCCGATCGCGCAGGAGGGCCCCACGCTGCGCATCGCCATGGCTGATCCGCTGGATTTCGAGACCGTCTCGGCGGTACGCGGCTTCACGGGTCTGAACGTGGAAACCGCCTTGGCGGCGGAGGCGGAAATCCTGGACGCCATTGACAAGTATTACGGGGAAGCCGAACGGCCGGGGGCGGAAGCCGTCGGCGGCGGCGAGCGTGAAGAGGATCTTGAGCAGCTCCGCGACATGGCCAGCGAAGCTCCGGTCATCCGGCTGGTCAACGCCATGATCGCCGCGGCCATCGAGAAACGCGCCAGCGACATTCACCTGGAGCCCTTCGAGAAGGAGTTCCGCGTGCGCTACCGCATTGACGGCGTGCTTTACAACCAGGAGCCGCCGCCGCGTGAGCTGAAGGCCGCCATCATCTCCCGCGTAAAGCTGATGGCCCGCCTGAACATCGCGGAACGCCGCCTGCCGCAGGACGGGCGGATCAAGATCAAGGTGCTGGGCCGCGAGGTGGATCTGCGCGTCTCCACTCTGCCGACGCTTTACGGCGAAAGCGTGGTCATGCGCCTGCTCGATCGCTCGGCCGGCGATTTCTACGATCTGACACGACTGGGCTTCGACGATCACATGCTGCGCCGCATGGAGCATTTCACTTCGCTTCCCCACGGTATCTTTCTGGTCACCGGACCTACGGGCAGCGGCAAGTCCACTACGCTTTATTCGGCGCTAAAGCGCATCAACCAGCCCGACAAGAAAATCATCACCATCGAGGACCCGGTCGAGTACCAGATGGACGGCATCAATCAGATTCACGTCAATCCGCAAATCGGGTTGACCTTCGCCAGCGGCCTGCGCCACATCGTGCGCCAGGACCCCGACGTCATCATGGTGGGCGAAATCCGCGACCGTGAGACCGCCGACATAGCCATCCGCGCCGCGCTCACCGGGCACTTTGTCTACTCCACCCTGCACACCAATGATGCTCCCAGCGCCATCACGCGTCTGACCGACATGGGGGTGGAGAACTACCTGCTGAGCTCCACGCTGGTGGCGGTGCTGGCCCAGCGTCTGGTGCGTCTGATCTGCCCGCATTGCAAGACCCCTGCGGGCAGAAAGCTCACCCCGGGCGGCGAATGGATTGAGACCTGGCGCGGCGCCGGTTGCCCCTACTGCTTCGGCGCCGGATACTCCGGCCGCATCGGCATTTTTGAGTTGATGGAGCTCAACGACGAGCTGCGCGGCCTGATCATGCAGAACGCCGACGCCGTGGCCCTCACCGCAGCCGCGCGCCGCAACGGCATGCGCCGGCTGGCCGAGGACGGCTGGTTGAAGGTGCGCATCGGCCTGACGACGGTCGAAGAAGTGCTGCGCGTCACTCAGGAGTTCTGATGGCCGCCTTCTACTTCCGTGCGGTAGCTCCCGACGGCAAGCTGCGCACCGGAACGCTTTCGGGCCAGAGCGAGCGCGAGGTGGCGCGCGAGTTGCGCCGGCAAGGGCTGATCCCGGTCTACGTGGGCTTGGAGCCCAAGAAAGGCCTCACGCTGCGCTTGCCTGCGCTGGCGCGGGGGCGCCGGCGGGATGTGCTCTTCTTCACCCAGGAGCTGGCCACCCTGCTGGGCGCAGGCGTGCCGCTGGATCGGGCCCTCGCCATCACCTCGGAGCTCACCGAACGGGCCGAGTTCCGCCTGCTCCTGCAAGACGTCCTGCGGATACTTAAGGGCGGCAAATCGCTGGCCGACAGTCTGGCCGCGCACCCCGAGTATTTCTCCGAGCTGTATGTCAACATAGTGCGCGCCGGCGAGGCCGGCGGCGCCCTGGCCCCGGTGTTTGAGCGGCTGGCGGAGTTCGAGCGCACCCGGGACGAGTTGCGCAACTACATTCTTTCCTCGATGATTTATCCTGCGCTGCTGGTGGTGGTGGGCCTGGCCTCGATCCTGGTGATGCTGTACTTCGTGGTGCCGCGTTTTGCGCAGGTTTTCGAGGAATCCCGTTTGAGGATGCCGCTGGCCACCCAGGTGCTGCTTGAGGCCAGCAACTTGCTGAAGCATTATGGTTGGATGGCGGCGGCTGCCGTGGCGGCCTTGATCGGCGTGCTGCGAGCTTACGTGCGCACGCCGGCGGGCCGCTGGTGGTGGGACGGCTTCCGGCTGCGCTTGCCGCTTTTGGGCGAGGCCCTGCGGCGGGCGGAGACTTCGCGGTTCGCCCGCGCCATGGAGACGCTGGTGGCCAACAGCGTGCCCCTGGTGCAATCGCTGAATATCGCGGCGGCCATCCTGTCGAACCGGCGGATCGCGCGCTCGCTGGAAAGCGTCGCCCAGGGCGTCAAGCGCGGCGAGGGCCTGGCCGGGCCGCTGCGCAAGACCGGTCAGTTCCCGCCGCTGGCCGCGCATTTGCTCAGCGTCGGCGAAGAGACCGGGCGGCTGGATCAGATGTTCGGCCGCATGGCGGAGATTTACGAGAACGACACGCGCGCCGCGATCCGGCGGTTCACTTCGCTGTTCGAGCCGCTGGTCATCCTGGTGATGGGCGTGATGGTTGGCATTCTGGTGTTGAGTATGCTGCTGGCGATCACCAGCATTAACGAGGTGGCGGTGTGATGGAAGAACAAGTCGAGAAGTCAAGAAGTGGAGAAGTCAAGAAGGCGCGGGAGGCGGGCATCACGTTGATAGAGATGCTCGTGGTGGTCACTATCATCGCGCTGTTCGCGGGGTTGGTCGTGCCGCGGATGCTGCGCCGCACCGACACCGCGCGCATCACCGCCGCCCGCGCGCAGATCAATGCGTTCATGACCGCCCTGGGCGCTTACAAACTGGATACGGGCGTCTACCCGACCACCGAGCAGGGCCTTCAGGCCTTGCGCGTGCAGCCGCAGGGCCTCACCCAGTGGCAGGGGCCGTACCTGCCGCAAGAGATCCCTGTGGATCCCTGGGGCCGGCCTTACGTTTACAAGTACCCCGGCGAGCACGGCGACGAGCCCGACATTATCTCTTACGGCGCCGACGGACAACCCGGCGGCGAGGGCATCAACGCCGACATCGTGAGCTGGAAGAGTCAGTAGTGGCGCGCGACGGGCACCAGACCGGCGTCACCCTCATCGAGCTTCTGATCGTGGTGGCGCTCATCGGGCTGCTGGTCGGCATCAGCTTTCCGTCCATCGGCGCAGGTGTGGACTCGCTGCGGATGCGATCGGCCGCCGAACAGATTGTGAACCTGTTCAACGCTGCGCTGAACCGGGCCGAGCGCCGCCAGCAGGCGATCGAACTGGCCGTCTGGCCGAAGCAGAATCGCCTGACGCTGCGTTCTACGGAGCCGGGCTTTGAGCGTGCGCTCGATATCGGCGAAGGCGTCTCGATCGCCGCCGTCCACCCCGAGTTGCCGCAAGCCAATGAAGGGCCGCGGCGGTTCTTGTTGCTGCCGGGCGGCGCTGCCCCCCGCATCGCCATCGAGCTGCGCAGCGCGCGCGGCGCCCGGCGTGTGGTGAGCCTGGATCCGATAACCGGCGTGCCGCGCATCGAAACGGCGGAGACCGCCAGATGAGGGCGCGGGGTTTCACGCTGCTCGAGATGCTGGTGGCGACGACCATCATGGGCGTGGCGGTCGTCAGCCTGCTAGCTTCCCTATCCACTTCGTTGCGCAACGCCGCCCGGCTGACGCAAGCCGATCGCCTGGCGCTGGTAGCGCGCCGCCAGATGGACGCCTTGCTGTTGGACGCCCGGCTGCCCAAACTCACCCTGATCAGCGGGCAATTCGACAGCTCGATCACCGGGGGCGTTGAGGCGGGCTGGCGCGCGCGCGTCACCCCCTTTGAGATGCAGCCCAAGGCCGGTCCGGGCGCCGCGGTCCTGGAGCGCGTGGAGCTGGAGATCTGGTGGAAGGCCGGACGGGAGCGAACCCTGCGGCTGGAGGCCTACCGGCGGGGCGTACTGGCGGCAAGCGATCTGGCGGCCGCGGAGGGGCAGCCGTGAAGCGGCCAGGGGCGCGCGGCGTGACGCTGATGGAGTTGCTGATCGCCGTTTCCCTGCTCAGCCTGCTTTCGGTGGGTTTGCTTACGGGCATGCGTGTCGGGCTGAACGCGCTCGACAAGACCAACAGCCGGCTGATGGACAACCGGCGGGTGGCGCGCGCGCAACGCATCATTGAGGAGCAGATCGCGGGCTTCATGCCCCTGGTCGCGGAGTGCCTGCCGGGCCCGGAGCGACCGCGCATGAAGATGCCGTTTTTCCAGGGCGAGCCCCAGTCCATGCGCTTTCTCTCCAGTTACTCGCTGGCCGAGGGTTCGCGCGGCTACCCGCGCGTTCTGGAGTTTCAAGTGATTCCGGGTGAGAACAACCGGGGCGTGCGGCTCATTGTCAACGAGCATTTCTACACCGGGCCGCTGGGCGCCGGCGCGTTTTGCCTGGGCCCGGGCCCTGATCCGTTGACCGGCGTGCAGGCTCCGCTGTTCCGTCCCATTGAGGTGGGGCCGGCGTCGTTCGTGCTTGCCGACCGGCTGGCCTACTGCCGCTTTTCTTACCGCGAGCCGCTGCCGCCGCCCGCGCTGGAGCGTTGGGTTCCGCGCTGGGTGCAGCCCCAGTGGCCAACCGCGGTGCGCATCGAGATGGCTCCGCTGGAGCCGGACTCCTCCCGCCTCCAGCCCATGGAGCTGGTGGCGCCCATCCGCGTCAACAAGATTCCGATGACGGACTATGTGGACTAGCAGGCGCAGCAAGGTCAAACGCGGCGGGGCGCTGCTGGCGGTGCTCTGGCTGACCGCAGCGTTGTCGGCCATAGCGTTCGCGGTGGCCGCCACCGTGCGCGCGGAAACCGAACGTAGCGCCACCGCCCTGGACAGCCTGCGCGCCTACTACCTGGCGACCGGGGCCATCGAGCGCGCCATACTTTATATGGACTGGGGACCGGGGCCGGTCGCAGCCGACGGCACGCCGCGCTATTGGGCCAGTTGGCGCTCGCTGCTTTACTTTCAGTTCCCGGCCGGAGATGCGATGGTCGAGATCATTCCGGAGTCCGCCAAGCTGAACTTGAATACCGCCCGTCCCGAGGAACTGTTCAACTTGCTCACCAGTTTGGGCGCCGAGCCGGAACGCGCCCGCGAAATCGCCCTGGCGATAGTGGATTGGCGCAGTCCTGCGCCGGGCGGCCAGCCCACGCCGTTCGATCTCTATTATCTGGGACTGAGGCCGTCTTTTCGCGCCCGCCATGCGTCTTTTGAAGAGGTTGAGGAAGCCTTGCTGGTGAAGGGCATGACCGCGGAGCTGTTTTACGGTGATTATGTGGCCGATCAAGAAGGCCGCCTGCATCCTCGCGGCGGCTTCCGCGATTGCGTCACGGTTTATGGCGGCTCCGGACGCCTGGATGTGAACACTGCGCCCCCTCCGCTGCTGGCGGCTGTCGGGTTGAGCCCGAACGCGGTGAATTGGATCGTCGAAAATCGGCGGCGGGCGCCCTTGCGCGACATGCGGCAGCTTGAACCGCTGGCGGGCGAACCGGGCTACAGTCGGCTGGGCATCGGCGGCGGCACGATCTACACGTTGCGAGCCACCGCGCGGCTCCGCCTGCCCGGCGGAGGACTCTCGGACTTGCGCCGCTCGGTGGCCGCCGTCATCAAGCGCTTGCCGCCCGGCTGGGACCGCACCTATCACGTTCTGCGCTGGTACGAGAACGCCTGGACAGGCGGTTTGGCGCCCGACAGTTGGTCGCCGGCGCCCGCCATGTGAACCATGACTCTCACCATCCGCAATCCCGAACTGCGAAAGTGGCTGGCGATCGGGACGGGCGTGGGCCTGGAGGTTGGCCAGCGTGATCTGCGCGTGACGGTGGCCCGCGTGCGGCCCAGCGGTGTGAAGGTTCTGGGCGCCACCGTCATCGAGAACTTCCGCCAGCGTCCGGCTGCCGAGTGGGGCGCCGAGTACGCCGCATTTCTGAACCGGCTGGGCGCCGGGCACTTGGCGGCCACCGTCCTGCTGCCCCGCCGTGACGTGATAGTGCGCCCGCTGGCTCTGCCGGGCGTGGCGAACCGCGATCTGGCCGCCGCCATCGGATTCCAGATTGACGCCCTGCACCCCTACCCGGAGGAGGAGGCGGCCTGGGTCTGGTCGCGGCTGGACGGCTCGGAATCGGTGCTGATCGGCATCGTGCGGCGCGAGCTGATCGCGCAGCAGGTGAGCCTGTTTGCGGAGGCGGGCGTGAAGGTGGCGGCCTTCACGTTTTCGGCCGCAGTGCTTTATTCCGTGCTGCGCCTGCTCGGCGCGCCGCCGGCGGGCGGATTCCTGGCGCTACGCGAGACCGAAGACGGGCTGGAAGCCTACGGCGAGAGCCAGGCGCGTCCGGTGTTTTCTGCGGAGTTTCCCGCGAGCCGCGAGAGGGCCGCGGCGATGGCGGCGGCGGAATTGCGCCTGCCTGCCGACAGCGAGCCGCTCGAAGCGGCGGAACTGTTGCCGCGGCCCAAGACATTTCCCGAGGGTTTTGATTTATCTTTGCAAACGCTCTCTTACGCCGCGGCGCTGGCCGGCGCTTGCCCGCGTCTGGCTCTCCCGCTGAACCTGTTGCCTGCCGAGCATCGCGCCGCCGGCTCGCGCGCCGTTTACGTCCCTACCCTCGTCCTGCTGGTACTGCTGGCCGCAGTGAGCGCCGGCCTGGCGATGATCTCACCGATCGAGGACCGGCGATACCTGGCGGCCCTCCGCGCCGAGATTGCGCGGTTGGAGCCGGAGGCTCGCAAGGCCGCTCAGCTTGACCAGGCGATCCAGGCGACCCGCGCCCGAGCACGGTTGTTGGACGACTTCCGGCGGCGCTCAAAGGCCGACCTGGACCTGCTGGCGGAGTTGACCCGGTTGCTGGCGCCTCCCACGTGGCTGAACCAGCTCGAAATCACCCGGGATTCGGTGACTGTGGCGGGTGACGCCGAGCAGGCCGCAGGATTGCTCAAGCTGCTGGACGAATCTCCGCTGCTGGCCAACTCCGAGTTCACCATGCCGATCGCGCGGGTGGGCCAGGCGGAGGCTTTCCGCATTCGCAGCCTGCGCGAGGGAGGATCGCGATGAAGCTGAGCGATCGTGACCGCCGCGCGTTGCTGTTGCTGGCGGTGGCCGGCGTGGTTGCGGGCGTGGTGTATGTCGTCCTGCCCGGCGAGGCGCCGGCGCCGGTGGTGGCCGTCACCGGCGACATTCCGGCGACGGAACGGCGGTTGGCCAGGCTGCGCGAACTTGCCGCCTCGGTGCCCGGCAAGCAGGAGGTGCTCAAGACTGTTACGGCGGAGCTGGAGGCCCGTGAGAAGGCCGTCATTCGGGCCGATACCGCAGCGCAGGCGCAGGCCCGCGTGCTTGAGATTGTGCGGCGCGCGGCCAAGGCTTTGCCTGCGCCGATCGAAGTCCGCTCCACCGAGCTCGGCCAGATCCGGCCTTTCAGCGATGACTACGGCGAGGCGCTGGTCAGCGTATCGTTTGAGTGCCGGATCGAGGAGTTGGTCAACCTGCTGGCGGAAATCACTGCCCAGCCTGAACTGGTGGCTTTGAGCGAACTGCGCGTGGGCTCCGGCAACCCGAAGCAGAAGACCGTGAGCGTGCGGGTGACGGTCTCCGGCATTGTGCCGCGCAATCTGGTGCCGGCGAAGAAAGGGTTGGGAAGGTTTTGAGACGCAAGCTGCTGCTGTTGGACCTGGCTTTGCTGGGGCTGGTGATCGCCGCCGGATGGCAGTTGCGCCGTCAGTGGCTGCAAGCCCGGCATCGCGAACAGATGGTGCTGGGGCGGACCGTAAAGCCCCTGCCGCCGCCGCCGGTCTCGCCGCTGCCGGCTATCGAGCCGGTGCGTGCGGCGGCTTACGCGGAGGTGGCCGAGAAGATGCTTTTCAGCCGCGATCGCAACCCGACCGTCGTCGTAGAGCAGCCACCCGAAAAACCTCTGCCGCCGTTGCCTGCGCTGTACGGCCTAATTGATTTGGGCGATGGGCTGACGGCCATCATGAGCGAGAAGCCGGGTGGTCCGGGGCGGGGCGTGCGCGCGGGCGAAAAGATCGGGCCGTTCCTTCTGGCGGCGCTTGATCGGCAGCGGGCGGTCCTGGAGTGGGAAGGACGCACGGTGGTCAAGAAGCTGGAAGAATTGATCCCGCGCGCCGCCCAGCCGGACAACGCCGCGGCGACTTCGCACGCCGCCTCTGCCGCTCCGCCGCAGCCGGTCGTGCAGCGTCCTGCGGTTTCCGGTCCCGGGCCCTCGATCGGCGGCGATGTGCGCGCCTGTCAGCCGGGCGATACGGATGCGCCCGGCACCGTCCGGGAAGGCTACCGTAAGGTCGTAACCCAGTCTCCTTTCGGTCCGATTTGCCGGTGGGAACCGGTGAAGTGACTCAGACAACGAGGTGTAAGATGAGGTCGCTGATTATTGCATTGTTGCTGGCGCCGGTTTTGGCGGCAGGCGCTGATGATAAGAAGACAGCCGGCAAGTCTGCCGCGCCTGCGGCGTCGTCGGCGAAGACGGGCGCCATACCGTCCGACGCCACTGAAATCGAGCCCGGCCTGTACCGTTGGACGGATCCCGAAGGCAAGACCTGGATCCTCCGCAAATCGCCCTTCGGCGTGCTCAAGAGCGAGGAGAAGAAGGAAGCTGCCGAAGCCAAGGACGATCTGCCCCAGGGCCTCAAGGTCACCGAGCAGGGCGATGAGCTGCGATTCGAGCGGCCCACCCCGTTCGGGCTGGTGCGCTGGCGGAAGAAAAAGACCGACTTGAACGAGACCGAGCAGCGTGCCTGGCAGCGCGAGCAACAAAGGAAAGCTGCCGGCCGAGCCAAGGAGTAACCGGATGCGCGCAGTAGTTATCTGCTCGTGGGTCCTTTTAGCAGGGGCTGTCTTTGCACAGCAACCCGCCGAGCCCGCCAAACCGGAGGCCGCACCTCCGGCCCAGGCGCAGACCGCCCCCGTGCAAGCGACGCCTGCGGCCGGAGGCTTTGTGTTGAACCTTCAGAACGCCTCGCTGACTGACGTCATTGACGTGCTGGCGCGGCGGTTGAAGCTCAACTATATCCTGGACCCGCGCGTGAAGGGATCCGTCACCCTGAACACTTACGGGGAGATACGCGCCGTGGATGTCCGGCCGCTGCTTGAGACCATCCTGCGCATCAACGGGGCGGCCATGGTGCAAGTGGGCGAGTTCTATCGCATCGTGCCGGTGAGCGACGTCGCCCGGTTGCCGCTGGCTCCCCAGACCGACATAAAGAGCTTCCCGGAAGACGAGCGGATGCTCATGAATCTGGTCTTCCTCAAGTACGCCACGGTCGGCGAGCTCAGCAAACTGTTGCAGCCTTTCCTAGGCGAGGGCGCGGTGGTGACTTCATACGATCCGGCGAATCTGCTGATCATCCTGGACAACGCGCGCAACATGCGCCGCACCATGGAATTGATTGCGCTGTTTGACAGCGATACCTTCGCCTCGCAACGCGTGCGCTTGTTTGAGACCAAGCACGGGCGGCCGTCGGACATCGCCAAAGAGCTCGAGAACATTTTGAAATCCATCTCGCTGGCCGAAAAAGTGTCGCCCGTGCGTTTCATGCCCTTGGACCGCATCAACACCATCATCGCGGTCGCGCCCAATCCGGGCGTCTTCGAGCAGGTAGAAAAATGGCTCGCCAAGCTGGACATTCCGGTGAAGATTACCGCCGGCACCGTGGACAACTACGTTTACCGCGTGAAGTACGGGCGGGCCGAGACGCTGGCGCAAGCCATCATGATGCTGTACCTCGGCGGCGGCTTCTACGGGATGATGGGCATGGGTTACGGGGGCCTGGGCTACGGCATGGGTTATCCCTACGGCGGAATGGGCTACGGCGGCTACGGCATGGGTTACGGAGCAATGGGCTACGGGGCAGTGGGCTACGGCGCGGGCTACGGAGCTTACCCGGGCTTCGGCGCCATGATGCCCGGCTACGGCGCTCCGGGGGCCTACGCGGCAGGCCAGCCGGGCGCCGTGCTAACCACTACCGGTCCGGTCGCCGCCGGGGCCGGCACACAACAAACCGCCGACATTACCGGCACCTATCTGGGTGCGGCTGCCCAGGCCCAGGCCGCGACGATGCGCATTCCGCGCGTGGTTCCGAATCCATTCGATAACACCTTGCTGATCCAAGCCACGCCCCAGGAGTACGAGCAGATCGTCAAGCTGCTGCGCGATCTGGACGTGCCGCCGCGTCAAGTCCTGGTGGAGGCCAAGATCTACGAAGTTTCGCTTACCGGCAGCTTCGCCAGCGGCGTGCAGGCTTTCCTGCAAAAACGCGGCGGGGGCGACGTGGGTTCCGCCAGTCTCGGTTCCCGCACGTTTCAAGCGTCCTCCTCGGGCAACGGAACGGTTATGACCGCGGGCCTGCTGGTGGGCCAAAGCCGCGAGCTGCTGGCCTTCCTTACCGCTCAGGAAGCCACCGGGCGCGCCAAGGTGATCTCGGCGCCCAGCGTCATCGCCACCGACAGCATTCCGGCATCCATCAACGTGGGCACGGAAGTGCCTACATTGGCCGCCCAGGCCGTCAGCCCCATTCAATCCGGCGGCTCATCGCTTTTCACTAACTCTATCGTCAACCGGCAGAGCGGCGTGACGCTGAACGTGCTGGCGCGGGTCAATCCCAGCGGGATCGTGACGCTGGTGATCAATCAGGAGGTAAGCGCGCCGCAGGCTCCGGCGGCCTCCAGCGCCATTCAATCCCCATCCTTCTCCCGGCGCAGCGTGCAGACTCAGGTAACGGTCAACGACGGCGATACCATCGCTATCGGCGGAATCATCCAGGAAACCGATACCCACAGCTCTGCGGGCGTGCCGATACTGCATCGGATTCCGGCTCTGGGCGCGCTGTTCGGCAGCAAGAGCATCAGCAAGGAACGCACCGAGCTGATCGTGTTCATGACGCCCCGTGTGATCTACGACACCACTGAGATCACCGAGGCCAGCGATGAACTGAAGGCCAGGGTGCGCCAGTTGAGGAAACTGGTGAAGGAGTGAAGCCCGGAGTCGACCGGTCAAGCAGTCAAGAAGTTGAGCGGAGGACAGGGGGATCGGAGGCCACAGAGGCGGCGGCGCAACTTCCAGGAGGCCGGGGGGTTACTGTAAGATGGTTCATCCCCCATGAGGTATCCGCGTCTTTTGTTGCTGCCGGCGGCCCTCGCTTGCGGCCTCGCTCAAACCGTTGACGTCGGCACGGGCGCGCCGAACGAAGCCATCCGGCAGCGCTTCATCCAGGCTTATTTCCGGAACGGATTTTACACGCTGGTCTCGCTGCCGCCCGCCAGTCCGGTGCGTTCCTTCGGCGGAACCGGGCTGATCCAGTTGTTCCACGGCGCGGCCGACGAGAAGGCCACTTACGCCATCATCAAGGCCGATACGTCCACCGCTTATCCGCCTGCCGGGCAAGGTGACGAGGGGCCGCCCATTGATACTTTTCAGGTACTCGCCGAGATGTACGCGTATTACTCGGACGTGAGCGTCGGCACCGCGGGGTTCCCTACCACCGACACGCGAACCTGCCCTCCCAGCAACGCCGGCGCCTGTCAGTACCAGCTCTTCAGCAAGAACTATGCGCTGTTTGTTTACCCGCAAGCCACCTCCGGCCAGCAGAGCTTCCTTATCAAGGATCCTTTCTACACGAGCTGGAAAAACGCGGGCGGGGCCTCTACATTGGGGCCTGCGACCGGCAACGAAAGCACCGTCAAGTCCTCCGGCGGGACCAGCGGCGTCTTCCAGCCATTCGCCAACGGAGCGCTGGTGCGCATCACCTCGGGTACTTACAACGGCCGGTCCTTCATGGTGCAGCAGCCGGTCTGGGATCTGTACCTTTACCACGGCGGCTATTCAGGCCTACTCGGCTTTCCCCTTTCCGACGAACTGGCGCTGGCCGACGGCAGGCGCCGGCAGAACTTCGAAGGCGGCAGCGTGGAGTATGCGCCGGGCTCGGCTGCGACGTTGCGCTTGCCGGTATCGAACGTCTCCATCCAGCCCGCCACCACGCCGGTTCGGATGAATCTGGGCGAGACGTTGACGCTGACGGTTGTGCTTTACGCCGCCAACGGTACGCAGCTCACCGACCGGGCGGTCAACTGGAGCACCTCTAACGGCCGCGTCGTCAGCCTCCAGGTCTCGGGCAACTCCGTAATCTTGAAGGCCGTGGGCGGCGGGGTGGCCGTGATACAGGCCACCAGCGAGGGCAAGAACAGCCTGCCCATCACTGTAGTAGTGGCGGCGCCTTGCTGCCAGGTGGGCGAGGGCGCGCCTAACGCTTCGATCCAGCAGGCTTTCGAGGATGCCGTGACGCGCAATCGCCTTTCGCTTCGCTTGCCTACCCCCGCCGCCGTGCGGCGCGCAGGCAACGGCTATCTTCAGGAATTTACCGATTCGGCGGGCGCGCGCCTCATCATCGCCAAGCCGGATCGCTACCCGGCGGCTTACGTGATCACCGGTGCGATTCTGGCGCGTTGGGAGGAGCTGGCCGGACCGACCGGCAGTCTGGGCTACCCGATCTCCGACCCGACGCCAGGCGGGCGGCAGCTCTTCGAGAACAGCGCTGCCTTGGCCGGATCGCCGGTGCGCACGGTCAGTGGCGCGATCCTTGCAAAGTGGGCGGCCCTCGGTTATGAGACCGGGCCGGCCGGTCCGCCGGTCGCCGAAGCCGCCGGCTTTCTGACCTTCACGGGATCCACCGGGACCGGCCAAGCCTTCCGGGACGGCGCAATCTTTGCCTCCGCCGGCCGGGCCTGGCTGGTTCGCGGGCTGATGCTGGCCAAGTACAACGCCTTGAACGGGCCCGCAGGCGTACTCGGCATGCCGATTGGCGATGAGTTCCAGATGGAGGGCCGCACGCGGCAGCAGTTCGAGGGGGGCGAGCTGGACTACGGTCCGGCTGACACGGAGGCCAAAGCCAGTCTCAAGCCCCGCCGGCCGATGGTGACGGCGACGCCCACGGTGGTGACCCCGGGCAACCGCGTGCGCGTCGTTGTCGGAGGATTCTCGCCCGGCGCGACTCTGCGCGTTTCTATCACCGGACAGGCGGACTTCGAAGTGCGTGCCGAGACCGGCGCCTACACCTGGGAACAATACGTGGCTCCGGCGACTCCCAGCGGTAGGGTGACAATACGCGCCGTCAGCGGCTCGGAGAGCGCCGAAGGCAGTTACCAGATAAAGGCGGTCGCCGAACAGCGCGTGGAACTGCGCAAGGCGCAGGGCGATGCCCAGACCGGCCTGCCGGGCGCAACTTTGCCGCAGCCGCTGGTTGTGGCCTTGCGCGATGAATCCGGCAACCCGATCGCAGGGGTCACCGTCCGCTTCACGGCTTCGCCGGGCGCGCAACTGAGCCCTGCCGTCACCGTCACCGACGCCGCCGGTCAGGCGGAAGCCCGCCTGAGGCTGCCGGCTTCCGAGGGCGTGGCCCTGGTGACGGCCGAGGCGCTGCGGCAGGTCGTTACTTTCAGCGCTCGGGCTGCGGCTTCCGCGCTGGGCAATTTCCCAGGTTTTACGCAGAGCGGTACGGCGCGCTTGGGCAACAGCGCGGCCACGATCGCAGAGAAGGGTGCGCTGCTGGCGGCGGCGGCTTCGATCCTGCGTTATTACCAAAACCTGGGCTTGCTGCCGTCCCATAACGGCCTGGCTGAGCCGGCGCTGCTGAATCAGTACTTGACCGGCCTGTGCTCGCTCGATGCGCAGGGTCTACAAATTTGCGACGGCTACTTGGAAGCCCCCGGCTCAGGTGACCCCGTGGTAAACCTCTGGCGGCTGGCCGGCTTCGTCTCCGGCAATCTCGAGGTCTCTGCGGAGAAGGCGGATGCGGCCGCCGTGCGCGATCTGCTGGCGCAAGGCCACCCGGTGCTGTTGGCTCTAGCGATGAGTGCGGACGGCCAGGCCGTGGGCGCGCATTTCGTGGTGGCCACCGGTGTGCGTGCCGACGGCGCAATCTCAGTTTCTGACCCCAGCCCGGTGTTTGCACGGACCTTGCTGGAGCAGTACCTGGCGGGCTTCGCACTGGGCGGCAGGAGCTGGAAAGGGACCGTAACCAGCGCCGTGCGCCTGCTGCCGCGCTCAGCCGGTCCGACCGGATTCCTTATCACGGCCGGGGAAGTGCCCTTCGAGCTGAACTCCGCGGCCGGCGCCTGCGGCCAGACCGTCGAGTGGCCGGCGGCGATCGCCACCGGACAGCCGGCACAGGGTACACCCGGTGTTTTCCGGGCGCGCTACTGCGACGGCTCGCAAGGTCTTTACCAACTGGACGTGGCGGCACAGGGGCCTTACCGGCTAGTGGTGACCGACTTGGGTAATCTGGGCAGCCGCTTTGACGTCGCCGGCGGTGGGGCTTCTGCTTACCGCCTGGGGCGTCCCGCAGGCCGCCTGGCGGTGACGCCGCAAGAGATCTCGATTCAGACCGGCGGCGTCGTGAATGCGGCCAGCTTCACCGCTGCTTTGGCGCCCGGCGGACTGGCGGTGATTTTCGGCAGCGGTCTGGCGCGGGCCGACGGCCAGACTGAGGTTGATATCGGCGGCATCGCCGCACCCGTGCTGTTCGCCACGCCGTTTCAGGTGAACGTCCAAGTCCCGCTGGGGTTGCGGCCGGGCGCGCACGCGCTCCGGATCCGCTCACCATATGGTACGGCGGAGCAGACGGTGACGCTCCAGCAGCATGCACCGGCAATCTTCGAACTGGCAGGCGGCTTAGGCGCGATCCTCAATCAGGATGGCACGCTGAATGCGCCGACCAACCCGGCCAGGCGAGGTCAAGTGATTGTCGTCTACTGCACGGGGCTGGGGGAAGTGACACGGGCTGACTCGCTGTTCACTACGGACGTGCCTGTCTCGGCGCTGTTGGATGGGGTGGAGCTACCAGTCGCATTTGCGGGGTTGGCGCCCGGTTTCCGCGGCCTGTATCAGGTAAATGTCCCGATTCCGGCTTCGGCGCCGCCGCGACTGGACGCCACCGTCAGGCTGAAGCAGGGTCAGACGGTCAGCAACGCCGTCAGTTTGGCTCTTCAATGAGAAAAAAATGCGGCTGAGCGCTGCAACGCCGTTGACTTGGGCCTGCGGCTCATGGTTTAATGGCAACCTGAATCGTTGGCGCCGGCTCGCGAGGGCGCAAGCGGGGTCAAGTTGCAGTTTGGGCTTGACTTTAGCTTGCCGGCAGTGCTAACTATAGATTTGTCCGCGTCCGAAAGGCTTGGCGGCTTTGTTCAGGTTTTCAATCCCGCGAGCACCCAACAAGGGAAAGCACACAAGAAACCGTCCAACGGTTCGAGAGCAATGGTGAGAGCAGGCCGATCCGGATGAAGCAAGCCGGGCGGTCAGGCCCACCAGGCGTTAGCAGTACAGGCAGTTCAGGTTGAGAAAGATCTTTCACCAACTCGAATCTCACTAAGGAGAAGAGAAGGAGATGGCAAATTTGCGCAAATTGCTATTCGCGCTGGCTGTGATCCTGGTGGCCACCTTCACGGCGAGCGCGCAAACCATACCGGCGTTCCAGTGCACCGCGAATGCCGCCGTGCCGCCCACCGTCAGGGCCGAAGGCTTGGCTGAGTTGGTGGGCGACTTGGTGCTCAACTGCACCGGCGGCACTCCGACCGCTTTAGGAACGGCAGTTCCCCGGGTCAACATTCAGATCTTCCTGAACACGAACATCACCAGCCGGTGGTGGGACCCTGCGATGGAAGCTCTGCTGTTGATTGACGACCCGGCGCCCACCTACCAGCAGCCTTGCACCTCGTACGGCGGCTGCACCCAGGTCGGTACGGGAACCGGCTTGCCGTATGCGACCGGCGGCGCGGACGGCGCTTCGGCCACAACCAAGAACGTGTACCAAGCCCGTTACTACTCGGCCAACTCGATCGTCTGGCTGGGCGTTCCCCTGGATCCCCCGGGAACCACGGCGACCCGCATCCTGCGGATCAAGAACGTCCGCGCCAACGCCAACCAGTTGGGCGCCTCCGCCACCCTGGTTCCGACTCAGATCGTAGAGTTCATCTCGGTCGTGGGCGAGACCTCGGTGCCGATCAACAACCCGCAGCAGATCGTCGGCTACGTGCTGACCGGCCTGTCAACCAGCCTGCGGCAGTGCAACGGCGACAGCCTGTCGTCTTCGGGCTACGCGGCCCTTCAGTGCGTCAGCATCAACAAGGATACTTACGGGAGCTCTTCCGAGACGCTGGACGACGACATCCAGTTCCGGTTGAGGTTCTCGGAGACCTTCGCCAGCTCGTTCAAGAAGCGCAACGTCTCGACTGATCCGGCCTCGCCTTTGGCGCAGCCGACGCCCAGCGGCGTGGATCCTTCGACCGGCGCGCTGTACAACACCGAGACGGGCTTCTACAACCCGAGCTTCCCGACCACTAATAACCTGTATGTGGCCGGCTTGGCCACCCAGGGCACACGGCTTCGTGCGGTATTCAGCAATGTGCCTGCGGGAATGGCCATCTACGTGACCACCACGCCGGTCAGCAGCTCGGGCAGCACCGATGCAATCCTGGTGACTACCGACAGCAACGGCGCCGGCGCGTACTCGGCCACCTCGGCGACGAATACCTCCAGCGTACTGGCGTGCACGGGTAGTCCGGCCATTTCCAGGGGGATCGCGCCGGTGTCCATCTCCGGTGGGACCGGCGTGGCAGTCTGGGAGGTGACGGCGGCCGATCCGCTGACCTCCGGCAGGGTGGACTTCGGCGTGGCTCTGGCCTATGCCGCCAACACGGCGTCGAACTTGCCGGGCATCGGCACGGGCACGGTCTCGATGTCGTTCGCGCCGATCTCGACGCTGACTACGGCTACGGCGAGCAGCACTTCCCCGCTGCCGCGGTTTGCTGACACCGGCACGGCCAAGAACGCGTTCGTCATCAACCCCTGCACCACCAACCTGCTGTTCCCGTTCGTGACCAATCAGGCGGGCTTCGATACCGGCATTGCGATCGCCAACACCTCGAAGGATCCCTTCGGGACCACGACGCAGGCCGGCGCCTGCACGATCAACTACTACGGTGAGACGGCGGGTGGTGGCGCGGCTCCGGCGGCTCAGACCTCCGGTGTCGTACCGGCCGGCAGCCTGCTGGTGTTCACGCTGTCCTCGGGCGGCAACCTGGGCATCACCGGCACCCCCGGCTTCCAGGGCTACATCATTGCCCAGTGCCGGTTCCAGTATGCTCACGGCTTCGCCTTCGTCAGCGACCTGGGCGCTGCGAAGCTCTCGCACGGCTACCTGGCGCTGGTTATGGACAGCGATCTCGGCTCTCGCACCGGCTTCTACAGCGAGACGCTGGGCCAGTAGTCGGTCGCTGTTGGTTTTCAAAAAAGAGGGGAGCTTCGGCTCCCCTCTTTTTTTGTCTTTTTTCCGCCATCGCTGGCTTTGCTTTTCAACAGGCAGTAGTTGATGTTAGACTGAATCTTGCCCGCTTCGCTTGACCGCATTTCAAAGCCCACGAGGTTAGCTATGAGCTCGCGAAAGCACGTAATTGTTTTGTTCACGATTCTGGCGCTGGCTTCTACGCTGGCGGCCCAAAATCTGTTCGTCATGCCTGGGGGACCGTCTACGAACCAAACGGTGAGCATATTCGGGGGGGATCCGTTTGTGTTCAAGACGTCCTACCAGGGCTCTCCGGCTTCACTGACGGCATTATCTAACCCGGCCGGCACGCGCTATTTCGTCATCGCCGGCTCGGGCACCAGCACCGTCACCATGCTCGACGGCACGACGCTGAGCGTGCTACAGAGCTTTGACCTGCTCAACAACGGCACAGCGGGAGCGATCACCCCCGACGGACGCAAGTTGCTGGTGACCGCCGGCAACCTTTTCATCTTTGACATCTCAGGCTCGGGAACTACGATTCCCAATCCCATCCCGGTGAACGCCGGCAGCAGTCCCACCGACATCGCGGTTAGTCTGGATTCCACGCGCGCCTTTGTGCTCAGCCCGATTGATCAGCGGCTGGTGGCCGTGGACCTGACCACCAACGCCGTGCTCTCCACCACGGTCACGATCCCGGGACAATCCACCGGGGTGGCGGTGGGCCCCAACGGCATGGTCTACGTCACCACCGTCAACCGGGTCTACGAAATTGACCCGCGCACCATGACATTGACCCTCCCTGACGGCATCGCTCTGAACGGCAGGCCCGGCAAGTTGTCTTTCACTGCCGACGGGCGCTACGCCTTGGCGGTGAACCAGACCCCGGTCGCGGGCAATTCCTGCGCGTTGCTGTTTGATCTGGCGAGCAAAACTCTGGCCGGTGCGATTCCGAACTTCGGAGTAGTGCTGGACTCGATCACCGTGGCAGGGAACAATCGCGCGTTCGCCATCGCCAGCCAGAACCAGGCCATTTACGAGATTACGATCAGCCCGTTTAACATCGGCGTGCCGAGTTTCGGTTCCGTGGGAACCCTGGCCAACGTGATCGGCGTGGCGACCTCGACCGAACTGCCTCAGCCACGCTTCCTGTACGTGGCCACGCTTAACAGCTTCTATCGCTTTGAGCTTTCGACCTACGACTTGGTCGGCCAGATCGCGCTGACGACCACGCCGCGCGCGATCGTGCTTGCCGGTCCGGCCTCGACCAATCCGCCCACGACCTTCCTTCAATACAACAACAACCAGACGCTTATTCCGTCGGCGACGTCATTGCCCTTGGTTGTGCGGGCTCTGGATTCCACCGGCCGGCCGGCCTCAGGCGCTACCGTGAGCTGGTCCACTTCCGCGCTGGGCGCGGTCATCCAGTCTGCCGGTACTGCCACCAACTCCTTGGGCTTCGCGCAAGCCACCGTGATAGCTCCCGGCACTACGGGCACTTTCACGGTGAGTGCGACCATCGCCGGTTCATTGTTGGCTACCTTCACGCTCACGGTCACGACGGCTACGCCCTCGGGCGGCGCCACAGGAGGCATCGCGATTGTTTCGGGTAATGGTCAAGTAGTCCGGGAGTTTATGGTGAGTCCTGAGCCGCTGGTGGTTGTGGTCAGAGATACTTCCGGCAACCCTGTGCCGAGTGCAACTGTGGACTTCTCGATTACCCAAGGCCAGGGTACGCTCACTGCGGGCTCCATCGGGAGCGCCTCAGCCGGAGGCGGGACCACTTTGACCATGCTTACCGATGCCAACGGGCAGGCCAGCGCGGTTTACCTGGCCACCTTCATCAGTCCCGGGTTCTCCTTCCAGCAAAGTACGGTCACAGCTTCCAGCGGCGGCTCCTCGGTAAACTTCACCGTCACCACTACGCTGGCTACGCTGCCGAGCGGCGGCTTTGCGGCGGATCCGTCCGTCACCCTGACAAAGCCGGGCGAGGAAGACAAGCGCCTGCAAGGTCAGGCTGGGCAAACCCTGACCGGCGCGATCGTGTTGAGCGTTTATGTCACCTCCGGTCCGCAGTCGGGGCAGCCCATACCGGGAGTGGGTGTGCGGGCTACGACCGGCCTGGATCCTACCGCCGGACCGACGGCCTCTTGTTCGGGCGGGACCGTACTGACCGATGCTTCGGGTCTGGCGACTTGTGACTTGGTGCTCGGCCCGAAGATCGGAACCGCGGAGTTGCAGGTCATCACCGGCGGTTTCAACGTCAAGACCATAACTCTTACCGTGACCCCTGGGCCGCCTTCGCAGATGCGCATAGTCCAGGGCAACAATCAGTCGGGTGATCCCGGCCAGCGCATGCCGCTGGCGCTGGTGGCTGAAGTTACGGATGCCGGCGGCAACGTGCTCACGGGCGTCCCCGTGGCGTGGGAAGTCGTTACACCCGGCACGTTGACGCTCTCTAACGTAGTAAGCACCTCGGATTACAACGGGCGTGTTTCAGCCCTGGTGACCTTGGGTTCGACGCCCGGCACTCACCAGGTGCGCGTGCGCTCGCTTCAGGGGACGGCTGTGGCCAGCTTCAGCGTGACGGTCAAAGTTGCCTTATCGCAACTGACCAAGGTCTCCGGCGACGGGCAGACGGCAGTCACTAACCAGCCCTTTGGGGCCCCGCTTGTGGTGGCAGCCAAGGACGACCAGGGCCGTCCGGTGGTCGGCCTCCAGGTCAGCTTCGCCGTGATCTCCGGCAGCGCCGCGTTGAGTGCCACCACGGCCACAACCAATTCACAAGGCCAGGCCTCGGTGAGCGTCACGGCGGGTTCCAGCGCGGGCGGGATCACCATACGGGCCAGCGTGGGGAACTTCAGCGTTACCTTCTCGCTGACCTCGCGCCTGCCCGGCCCGACGTTGAGCACCGGCAGCTTCGTGAACGCGGCGGGCGGCCAGGCGGGCGTGGTGCCGGGCAGCATCGTGACGATTCGCGGTTCCGGCCTGGCGCCTAACCTCCAGGGATGCGTCGAGGCCGGCACGATCATCGGCCCGCTGCCCACTACGCTGGCAAACGTGACCGTGACCTTCGGCTCGCACTTGGCGCCGATCTTCCATGTGTGCAACTCGGGCGGCGTCGAGCAGGTAACCGTGCAAGCGCCGTTCGAGCTTGGACCGGGAACGGTCCCCGTGCAGGTCTCGGTCGGCGGCGGCTCCACCCTGGTCAACGACGTGCGCGTACTGTACGCCCAGCCGGGAATCTTCGAGACCGTGAGCGCCGACGGCCGCCGCTACGCGGTGGTCGCGCGACCCAACGGGACGTTCGTCAGCCCGACCAACCCGGCGAAGCGCGGAGAGATCCTGCGCCTGTACGCTACCGGTTTGGGCCCCGTGCTCCCGCTGGCCGGCACCAACCAGCCGGGCGTTCCCGGCCAGGCTGTCTTCCTGCCGGTTATCGTGGGCGTAGCCAATGCGGGTGTGCGTGTAGTCTCGGCCGAGTATGCTCAGAACATGATAGGCATCTACGTGGTGACGTTTGAGCTACCCGCGGATGCCCGTACCGGGACCGAGGTTCCGCTCGACCTGCTTGTGGAGTTGCCCGACGGCACGAAGGCTCAGGCGCCCGGCTCCCGTATGGCGGTTCAGTGACGTGTTGAGACCGAAAGACGGCGGGCAGCCTCAGGTTGACGTGCTGCCCGCCGCACCCCGTTTGTTGCTCGGCACGTAATAAGCACAGGACCGAATGGGCGTATACGCTCTGACCATCCTGCTGGCGGCGTTTCTGCTGTTTCAGGTTCAGCCGCTGATTGCCAAGATCATTCTGCCCTGGTTTGGCGGGGCCTCCTCGGTGTGGAGCACCGCGATGCTGTTTTTCCAGGCTGCTCTGCTGGGAGGCTATCTTTATGCTCACTGGCTGAACGAGAGACTGTCTCGGCGCCGGCAGGCGATTGTGCACACGGCGTTATTGGCTGTGAGCCTGCTGGTGCTGCCGCTGGCGCCGGGCTGGGGCATGCGGCTTTTGTGGATGGGGCTGGCGGGGTGTGCCTCGACGTTGCTATTGGCGATCACGGCCTATTTGACGCAGGACGTGGCGGCGATTCCGTTTTTATGCGTGGCGCCGCTGAGCGTTTACCTGCTGAGCTTCATTATTTGTTTTGAAGCGCCCCGAGCGTATGAGCGGCGGGTGTGGCTGCCGCTGGGTGCCGTTGCGCTTGGATTCATGGGATACATGCTGTCGCCCGAGGGGCCGGAATACCAAGTGCCGGCCACGGTGGCGCTCTGGACTGCGGGTCTGTTGGTGTGCGCGATGGTTTGCCACGGGGAGATTGTGCGGACGAAGCCGCACCCGCGGTATCTGACGGGCTTTTACCTGATGATCGCCCTGGGAGGCGCGCTGGGCGGCGCCTTTGTCAGCCTGGTCGCGCCGAACCTGTTTCGCGCTTACTGGGAGCTGCCGGTGGGATTGCTGGCGTGCGCGGTGCTGGCCGCGGCGATGGTGGCGCGGGAGCACGTGGGTCGCCGGGTGGCGTGGATCTGGCGGCTCGTGTGGGTTTTTGTGCTGGCGGCACTGGGCGGCTACGGCGCCTGGGTGTGGCGCGTGGGCCACCGGAGCTTGCAAGGCGCGCGCCTGGTAGAGCGCAATTTCTACGGGCAGCTTCGCGTAAAGGAGGTCAGCGAAGGCGACCTTGGCGTGCGGCGCACCTTACTGCACGGCGCCATCACCCACGGCGAACAGATCCTCAGTGAAGATTATCGCCGGCGGCCCCTCACCTATTACTGCACGGCCTCGGGCGTGGGCCGCCTGTTGAGGGCCACCGAACAGGGGCCTCCTCGACGCATCGGAGTGGTGGGGCTTGGCTGCGGCACGCTGGCCGCTTACGGGCGCGCGGGCGACGTTTTCCGTTTTTACGAGATTAATCCGCTGGTGCCCGCCATTGCCGGCAGCCAGTTCAGTTATCTTCGCGACTCGGCAGCGCGCGTCGAGATTGTGCTGGGCGACGGACGGCTGATGCTGGAACGTGAGCCGCCCCAGAACTTCGATGTTTTGGTCATGGACGCTTTCTCGGGCGATTCCGTCCCGGTACATCTCATCACGCGAGAGGCTATGCGAACCTACTTGCGGCATCTTAAGCCTCAGGGCGTGCTGGCCGCTCACATCTCGAACAAGTACCTGGATCTGGAGCCCGTCCTCGAGCGCGCCGCAGCCGCTTTCGGCAGAACGGCCTTGCTTGTGGACTATGAGGAAGATGATGACGACGTCGAGTGTTTCAGCTCCACCTGGGTTCTGGTCATGGGCGAGAGCGCGCGCCAGCGGCTGAGCCGGGCCTTCTCCGACGCCCGACTCCTCAAACCCCGCCCCGGTTTCCGCCCCTGGACCGACGACTTCTCCAGCATCTTCGGCATCCTGAAGTGAGCCCCGCCCTCGAAGCTCCGCTCGGCACGCAATAATAGTAGACCTTGATGCCGGTGTTCGCTCTGACCATCCTTCTGGCGGCGTTTTTGCTGTTTCAGGTTCAGCCGCTGATTGCCAAGATAATTCTGCCCTGGTTTGGCGGGGCCTCCTCGGTGTGGAGCACGGCGATGCTGTTTTTCCAGGCTGCTCTGCTGGGAGGCTATCTTTATGCTCACTGGCTGAACGAGAGACTGTCTCGGCGCCGGCAGGCGATTGTGCACACGGCGTTATTGGCTGTGAGCCTGCTGGTGC
>Ga0272448_1000764_pt1 | contig 46814 bp, 39 predicted proteins | sample YNPCB0191_FD_202220 | JGI IMG/M metagenome (GOLD analysis project Ga0272448, IMG submission 202220) | Hot spring sediment microbial communities from Yellowstone National Park, WY, United States - YNP-CB-019-1 | ecosystem: Environmental > Aquatic > Thermal springs > Hot (42-90C) > Sediment... | reverse complement strand
GCCTGCCGAGTAGCCGAAGTTATGCTGCTTGTAAGGCGGCCGCCTCATCCCGGCGGCGTTGTTGGACCAACTGTTGGCGCGCAACGCGTCGTTCTGCACGTAGTAGTAAGCGCTGCCGTGCAGCTCGTTGGTGCCGCTCTTGGTAGCGAAGTTAGCCACTGCGGTCTGCCCTCCGGTGTACTGGGCTCCCACCATGCCCGTCTGGAGCTTGAACTCGCTGACCGCCTCGGCGCTGGGCGAAAACTCGTTGTTCGAGCCGCCCGTGATGTCCATGCGGCCCAGGGAAATGCCGTCAATGAGAATCTCATGGGAGAACAACTGGCCGCCCGAGATCGAGCCCTCCCAGGTGCCGCCCACCGTGCCCGGCAAGGCGGTGAAGATGAACTGCTGGATCTGGCGGCGCCCGTCGCCCACCGTGATGGGCCAGGTATCGAACTCGTTCTTGCTGACGTAGTAGCCGATCTCCGCCGTGCCGGTCTCCAGCAGCGGCGGCTCGGCGGAGACGGTGACCTGATCGGTGACCGCGCCCACCTCCAGAGCGAAGTCCACAGTGAGCGTTTGGGCCACGCTCAGGATGACGTTTTCGCGGACCACGGTCTTGAAGCCCGCCGCTGAGGCGCTCAGCTTGTAAGTGCCCGGCGGCATGTATGGCATCCGGTAGACCCCGGCGCTGGTGGTCTGCACCGTGGTTTCCACGCCGGTCGCCACGTTCAGCGCCTTGACAGTGGCGCCCGGGACCAGCGCTCCGGTGGGATCGGTAACGGTGCCGTTGAAGGTTCCGCGCTCACCCTGAGCCAGCACCATAGCACAAGCGAGCACGAATATTGTGACCAAGCGAAATCTCACAAAAACCCCCTTTCTTGACTGCCCAGGGCACAGTGCGGTGCGTTCTGCCAAGCAGAACGGCCTGACATCCGTACCCTCCGCTTGAAACTATCTCCCGGCGGCGGGGCTTGTCAAGCGGCGAGGATCAGCGGGCGGACGGATCGCCGATCAGCGGGGCGGCCGGCTGAGCGGCCGAAGCAGGTGCGGGCCCGCGGCCTTTGCGATGCTGATGCCAGCGCACCGGATCATCGGCTATGCGCAGCGCCTCGGCGATACGCCGAACGCCGTCTTCAATCTGATCCAAGTGCTCAGGCATGCTCACCACTGGGTTGACCTGCCTGAAATCCAGCAGATTGGCGCGGATGGCGTTGGCCGCGTTGCTGGACTCGAAGGCCAGGGCGTGCATGGCTTCCTTCCAGGCCGCCAGTTCCCGGCGGCGCGCGCGCGCCAGAGCCTTCCATCGCTGCCAGCGCCAGAAGGCCAGGAGCATCAAGATCACCGCCGACCAGGTAACCCAGTCAGCCGGATGCATCAGCGGCGACCTCCTGCCACCTGGGCGGCGGCCCCCCTCAGGCGCCCGTTGGCGCGCGCGACGGCCTCGGCGGCAAGGTTATCCAATATCACAAAGTCGCTGCGCACAGCCTCAGACAGTTCGTTCCAGAGGTGGTAATTGAACGAGCAGCCCGGGTCTCCTGCCGTCACATCGCCGGTGTAAGCCAAGGCGCGGGCGCGGCAACCGCCGCAGTAATTGCGGTAGTCGCATACGCCGCAATGATCGCCGCGATCCTCTCGGTCGGCCAGTACATGGAACAGGCGGTTGTTCCAAATTTCGGCCAGCGTAGCCTGGCGGATGTTTCCGACCTTCTCCGAAGACATGTACACGCAGGGCGTGATGTCGCCGTTGGGCTGAACCGAACAGTAACAGCGTCCCGCACCGCAGCCGCCGATGTAGCGCGACAGCACCATGGTCTTGCGTCCTTCGCCGCGGCCGGCATGACCCGTAGCGAACACGCCATCCTGCCAGCCGTAGACCACGCAAGAACGACCGAACTGCGGCGCGGTGGAGATCACGTTGATGTGGCCCTGCTGTAAGTGATGGGTGAGCCTGCGCATCAGGATTTCGCGCTGGCTGGGCGTCAGGTCGGCCTCCATGATATCGCGCCCGCGGCCCACCGGTATAAAGTTGAAATGGGAGAACGTCTGGCAGCCCAAATCAATGGCGAACTTCACCACGTCATCCACGGTGTGCACGGTGTGGCGCGTAAAACAAGTCGCCAGACCGGTCCTGATGCCGGCCGCGACGGAATTCTTGATGCCCTGAACCGAACGGGCCCAGGCGCCTTTCTGGCCGCGGAAGGCGTCGTGTTGAGCAGGGTCCAGGCTGTCAATGGAAACCTCAACGTACTTGACGCCCACCTGCTTGAGCCGGGCCGCGGTCTCAGGCTTTAGCAGTGTGCCGTTGGTGGCCAGAGTAAGGTGGATGCCGCGCCGGTGCGCGTGTTCCAGCACCGGGAACAGATCCTTGTGGACCAGCGGTTCACCACCGGCGATCGCCAGGAAAGGCACGAAGTTATCGGCCAACTGATCTATCAGATATAACTTCTCATCCAGGCTGAGCTCGTCGGCATCCGGCTTGTGCCGCGCGTTCTGGTAGCAATGCTCACAACTGAGGTTGCAAGCCTGAGTGAAGTTCCAGACCACGAACAGCGGGGCGGCGAAACGCTGCGGAGTAGTCAGCCCATAGCGGGCGATGCTGCGTGCGGTCAACGCCAGCGCCCGGACGGTGGGCGGGTGGTGAAAGAGCTTGAACTTCATGTGCTCTTTGTCCAACCCGGCGCGCTTTATCCAGAGGGCGTCAATTAACCAGGTCGCCAGCCGCCAGTCGCGATCGTAGTTCTCGCAAAGTCGTTCGAAGAAACATTTCCCATCGCGACCCGGCACGGTTATCCAGCCCAACAACTTGCGTACGGCCGGGTGGCTTAACAACTCTTCTAACAGGTGATGAGGATTAGGGAGGCCGGCAGTCTGCTTGGGAATCTGCGGGCGCTGGAACGTAAGGAGCTTGTTCGGAGAGTCGCCGACGTACATATCCCTGAGCACTAACAGCATAACAACGCGCTGTGCGCCAACTCAAGTCAAATCAGCCAAATGGGGATTCCGCTCGGTGCAGCGGCTGTGTGTGCGCCTGAACTGCGACGCCCAGACAGAAATGCCCACCTTCATCGAGGGAAGGCAGGCATCCCGCCCCTGTCTCGGGGGCCGTGTTCAATGGGAGAATCGGCTTCGACGGAAACGCAACCGCCAAAACCTGTTCGTGATTGGATCTTATTCCAGGTCAGCCCCTAAATCAAGCAAAAAAGCACAGTCAACTGTTTTTGTTTCAACTTATTCAATTCGCGTTAGTTAAGCACTGTTGGGTTTTTCCGCAACCGCCGAGCTATGCGTCCGCGGGGGCCTTTTGGGAGGCTTGGTGTCCGATCTAACTTACAGAAAACAAGCCGCTATCACCGGTCCTCAAGGTGCAGCATGATCATCGGCTCGCTGCCGGAACGCCTGATGCGCCAGCCCGCCACGGCGAATCCGGCAACTGTACAGAAAATCAGCAGGATAGCAACCAGCAGGGCGATGTTGATGAGCAGATCCCACCATAGGTCGCGACGGGTAGGCACATACTGGCTGAGGCTCACTTCGGCATCGTATCTCACTGTGGACAAAAGTCTTTCTGCGGCATCCAAATCCGGCGGCGCAAGCACGACCGCCACCAGCGGACCGGCCCGCTTGACCAGCGCTCCCGCCAGCGTGCGGAAGGCTTCCGTCCTCTCCCTGGCCAACTGGGGGGTCGGGTAGCTGAAAATGGCCAGCCGCAAGTCCCCCTTTGGGCTGCGAAAGCGCCCCAACTGTGCTTCAGCACCCATATGGAAGGCTGCCAGCGAAGGGGATATCTCGGGGGCGAACTTCGCCAAGGATTCCGGGCCCAGCACGTAGCGTTCCGAATTAGCGATAAGCTGCCCGGTGGGAAGATAGCTGGGCAGGGTGGGCAGGGCCGACTGGTCCAGCCGCGGCAGGCGGTCAAAAAGCGCCTCCAATTCAGCGACTTGGGGCTTGTAACCCTGGAAGTCGAACAGGTAGTTACCGTAGGCCAGCAGCGCTCCCTGCTCTGTCTCAACCGCCAAACTGCCCAGTTTCGACGGGCGAGCCTTTGCCGGTCTCTGCCATTGGAAAGCCGCCATGGCTCCCGTAGGGTCTTTCAGCCTGTAAGCCCGGCTGCGGAAGCGAGCGGTACCGGAGGCGTACTCGGCCTGCTCGGCCTGCTGGAACCCGTATTCCTCCCACAGCGCCCTGTCGGTCAACGCAACCGGCTGGGAGGCCACTTTGTGAAACTGGCCGAACTGCTCAGGCCAAAGAACGGTCTGGCCGCAGGCCAAACCGGCGCCGGCCAGCCATGCACAAGCCAAACAGAATCTCAAGCGCCGCAGCATTTCTTGTATTTCTTTCCGCTGCCGCAAGGACAAGGATCGTTGCGACCCACTTTGCGGCCTTTGACCACGGTCCTGGCGGTGGCGGCCCCGCCGCCCACAAACTGGAGCTCGGCCAGTTCGCGCTCCTTGCGGCGCTGGATGTTGCGCGTGAAGTCCTCGATTGAGGCCTGCGCGGCCTGCCTCTGGGCGCGCGTCACCGTGACCGGTTCAGGTTCCTCCGGCTCCGGCTCCTCCTCTTCTTCGGCAGCGAACGGCAGCTCCAGTCGCTGGCCCTCCGCAGCTTGCAAGAAGAACAGGTAGCGGACGGTCTCATCCTCGATGCGGTCCCACATCTGCTCGAACAGCACGAAGGACTCCTTCTTGTACTCGACCAGAGGATCCTTCTGCCCGTAGCCCCGCAGTCCGATGCCTTCCTTGAGGTGATCCATCGAGAGCAGGTGGTCTTTCCACTGGTTGTCAATGACGTGCAGCATGATGAGCCGCTCTGTCTGCCGCATGACGTCCGGGCCGATCAACTGCTCCTTCTGTTCGTATCTGCGGACTAGTTGCTCGTATATGGTCTGTTCGAGAGCTTCGCGCCGCAAGCCCGACAGCTCCGCGGGATTGATGCGATGTCCGAACTGGCTGTTGACATCGGTTTGGAGGCCTTCCCAGTCCCAGGTGGAAGGATGGGTCTTCTCCGGACAGCGGCGGTCAATGAAGGAAGCCACGATGCCGCGGATCATCTCCAGGATGCGCTCGCGCTGATCCTGCCCCTCAAGCAACTGCCGGCGCCAGCCGTAAATGGCGAGGCGCTGCTTGTTCATCACGTCGTCGTATTCCAGCAGGTGCTTGCGGGCGGCGAAGTTCTGAGCCTCCACCGCCTTCTGCGCGGCGGCGATGCGGCGGCTGATGAGGCGGGACTCGATCGGCACGTCCTCCTCCATGCCCAGCCGCAGCATGAGGTTCTGAATGCGCTCTCCGCCGAAGATGCGCAGCAGGTCGTCCTGAAGCGACAGATAGAAGCGCGAACTGCCGGGGTCGCCCTGCCGCCCGGCGCGCCCGCGGAGCTGGTTGTCGATGCGGCGGGCTTCGTGACGCTCGGTGCCCACGATGTGCAGCCCGCCCAGAGCCACTACTTCATCGTGCTCGCGGTCGGTCTGGGCCTTGTAGCGGGCGAAAACTTCGTCCCAGCGGGCGCGCGGCACGCGGTAGAACTGGCCCTGATGCTGGAAGTAGTAATAGTGCTGATCGCTGACGTAGGCCTCCTGGCCGCGGGGAAGCGGCTCGGCCAAGCGGTCCTTCAGGCAGGCCTCTTTGGCCATGAACTCGGGATTGCCGCCCAGTAAAATGTCGGTGCCGCGCCCGGCCATGTTGGTGGAGACCGTGACCGCGCCCTTGCGCCCGGCCTGAGCCACGATGTAAGCCTCGCGCTCGTGGTGCTTGGCGTTGAGCACCTCGTGCTTGACGCCCATACGCTTCAGCAAAGCCGACAGCTTTTCGGATTTCTCCACCGAAATGGTGCCCACCAACACCGGCTGTCCGCGCTCGTAACAGGCCTTGATTTCCTTGGCGGCGTTGCGGAACTTCTCTTCCTCGGTGCGATAAACGATGTCCGGGTGTTCGGTGCGTATCAGCGGGCGATTGGTGGGGATGACCACCACTTCCAGCTTGTAGATTTTCTCAAACTCGGCGGCCTCGGTTTCGGCGGTGCCCGTCATGCCGGCCAGCTTCTTGTACATGCGGAAGTAATTCTGGAAGGTTACGGTGGCCAGCGTCTGGTTCTCGCGTTCTATCTTTACGCCTTCCTTGGCCTCGATCGCCTGGTGCAGGCCGTCGCTCCAGCGGCGGCCGGGCATCAGCCGGCCGGTGAATTCGTCCACGATGATGACCTGGCCGTCCTTGACCACGTAATCCTTGTCCCGGTGGTAGAGCACGTGGGCGCGCAAAGCCTGCTGGACGTGGTGGTTGATCTCGATGTTGGCGGGATCGTACAAGTTGCCGACGCCCAGCAGTTTCTCCACCTTGGCCACGCCCTCCTCGGTAAGGGCCACGGTGCGCTGCTTTTCGTCCACCGTGTAATCGCCGGTAGTGTAAGTTTCGCCGGGCTCTTTGCCCTTGATCACCTCGCCGCGCACCAGCTTGGGGATGATGCGGTTGATCTTGTAATACTTGTCGGTGGACTCTTCGCTGGGACCGGAAATGATCAGCGGGGTGCGGGCTTCGTCTATCAGGATCGAGTCCACCTCGTCCACGATGGCGTAGTGGTGCCCGCGCTGGACGCAATCCTGGAGGCGGAACTTCATGTTGTCCCGCAGGTAGTCGAAACCAAACTCGTTGTTGGTCCCGTAGGTGACGTCGCAGGCATAAGCCTGGCGGCGCTCATCGTCGTCCAGATCATGCACGATTACGCCCACCGAAAGGCCCAGGAACTTGTAAATCTGGCCCATCCACTCGGCGTCGCGCTTGGCCAGATAGTCGTTGACGGTGACGATGTGCACGCCCTTGCCTTCCAGGGCGTTCAGGTAGGCGGGCAGGGTGGCCACCAGGGTTTTGCCCTCGCCGGTCTTCATCTCGGCGATCTTGCCCTGGTGCAAAACCATGCCGCCTATCAACTGCACATCGAAGTGACGCATGTTTAGCGTGCGGCGGGCGGCCTCCCGCACGACAGCGAAAGCGTCCACCAGCAGCTCGTCCAGAGTGGCGCCCCGCGCCAGCCGCTCCCGGAATTCGGCGGTCTTGGCGGCCAGCTGGGCGTCGGAGAGCTGCCGCATGGCGGGCTCCAGTTCGTTGATGGCCACCACCAGCGGGCGCAATCGCTTCAGCTCGCGCTCGTTCTTGGTGCCGAAAATCTTGGCGAGGATGGCGTCGAGCATAATGGGGGCTTTCCCTACATTCTACCGCCAACCGGCGGGGCAGGCCGCCTCGAGGGCAAGCAGAGCCGAACAAGGAAGGCGGTCGGGCCGGCAGCTCGCCGGCCCGAACCGTGAAAGGCGGGCGTTATTCAAAGAGCACTTTGAGCCTGCTGCCGCCCAGCGATATGGCCTGGATCCGGTTGCCGCCGTCCGCCTTGCGGAATTCGATTGCCGTGGAATCGAACTTCCGCGTGGCGTTCTCGACCTTTACGGAGGTCTCCAACACCGGCTTGCGAGCGCGATCCAGGAAGATGGCCTTGTCGCCCTCCAGCTTGAGGGCGTAGGCCCCGGGTTTCAGCTCGGAATTGCCTATCTTGGCCGTGTCGGAAAGATTGATGGTGTAAGTTTTCGCCAACAACAGGGACGCACACAGCAACGCAAGGGCGATTACGTACTTGGCACGCATCGGTTACACCTCCCAAACTTGAGTTGTTGTGTAAGACCCCGGACGCGAGACGGCAGGCGCCGGAAGGCGCGTCTCGCCCCGCGCCCTCGCCAATTATTATAACGGCCCAGCAACCGGCGGCGTTTCGCTTCTGAAAGCCGGATTGCGCTTCCCGGTATCCACTGGTCCGGCCCCCATCAGGCCGCCGCGCCGCCGCCCGGCGCACCCCTACAATAAGAAGTATGAGGATCCTGCTGTTCAGCGGGAAGGGGGGCGTGGGCAAGACCAGCTTGGCGGCCGCCACCGGGGTGCGCCTGGCCCAACTGGGTTACCGGACTCTGGTGATGAGCGTGGACCCCGCTCACAGTCTGGCGGACTCCTTCGACCTGGAGGCCGACCTCTTCCAGAAGCGGACCGCCGAGCCGCTGGCGGTGACCGAGCGCCTGTTCATCCAGGAGCTCAACATCCAGAGAGAAATCAAGCGCTACTGGGGCGAGATTTCCTCCTACGTGATCTCGGTGTTGCGCACCACCGGCATCAGCGATGTGGAGGCCGAGGAGCTGGCCATCCTGCCGGGCATGGAAGAGCTCAGCGCCATGATGCATATCAACCAATATCGGCGCCAGAAGCTTTACGACGCCGTAGTGCTGGATGCCGCGCCCACGGCCGAATCCATGCGCTTCGTGAGCATGCCCACGACGCTGGACTGGTACATGAAGCACATCTTCCCCTTCCAGCGCAGCCTGCTGAAGGCCGTCCGGCCCATCGCCAATCGCGTGGCGCCCTTCGAGATGCCTTCCGACAACTATTTCGCCAATATCCAGGACTTGTTCGCGCGGCTGGAGGGCGTGGATGAATTGATGGAGGACCCGGAGATCACCAGCGTGCGCCTGGTGACGAACCCGGAGAAGATGGTGCTTCGAGAGACGCAGCGCGCATTCGTGTACTTCTCCTTGCACGGGCTGACGGTGGATGCCGTCATCGTCAATCGCGTGCTGCCGGCGGCGGTCAGCGACGGTTGGTTCGACGAGTGGCGGGCCTCGCAGGCGGCCGTCCTCAAGGAGATCGAAGAGTACTTCGCGCCGGTGCCGGTCCGCCGGGTGCCTCTGTTCAGCCACGAGGTATTGGGGTTGGAAAGGTTGGAAGAGTTGGCCCGAACGCTGTATGCTGAAGGCGAGGATCCGGCGGCGGTGGTTCGCCGGGAGCGGCCTTACAGCTTCGCGAAACGCGACGGCCTGTATGAGGTACGAATGCTGGTGCCTTTCGCCACGCGCGGGGAAATCGGCCTGTTCAAGAAAGGCGACGAGCTGGTGGTGGAGATCGGCGCCCTGCGGCGGCACATAGGCTTGCCGACCTCGATGGCCGCGCTCAAGCCCACCCGCGCCCGGCTGGAAAACGGGGTCCTGACGGTTGAGATGAAGGAGGAGGTGACAGCATGAATCAGGGCACGGTTGCCGAGCCTGGCCGCCCCGCGGCGGCGGAGACCTGCCTGTGCCGCGAGGCGCAACGTTTCCTGGCGCAAATGTTCCGGCTGCCCGAACCCACCCGGCAGCACCTGCGCAATTCGCGCATCGAGTTCTTGAAGGCTCTGCGCTCGCTGCTGGACGAGCGGATCGCGCAGCTTTCGCGCGCCGAGGCCAAAGGCGCCAAGGTCATCGTGGAATAGCGGCGCGCGCTTACTGGAACCGGAACCTCGGCACGGCGGCCCAGGCGGCCAGAAGGGCGGCGACAAGGGTCGCCGCCAGGTGCGGCAAGATCGTGCGCGCCGGCTCGCCGAAGCTGACCAGCTTGTGCAGCGCGTCCATGGCCCATCCGGTGGGCAGCAATAGGGCCAGCTTCTGAGCCCAAAGCGGTGTGATCTCCAGGGGCCACCAGCAGCCCCCCAGCGCCGCCAGCACGTTAGCGGCAATCACGCCCAACCCGATGACCTGCTGCTCAGTCCGCGCCAGGCTGCCCAGCAGAATTCCCACCATCGCCCACAGGCCGGCATAAAAGGCCAGTAGCAGCACGATGAAGTGCCAGTTCGGGCCCCAGCGAACGCCGAAAAACACCGCCCCTACGAGCATGGCGAAGGCCATCTGCAACAGGCCCAGGACCCAACGCGCGGCGCATTTGCCCGCCACGATCGTTCCCCGCGACATGGGCGTGGCGGCCAACCGCGCCAGAATCCCCTGGTGGCGCTCGATGACCAGCCAGACGCCGCCGCTGGTCAGCATGGAAAGCAGCAGGAACATTACCATGGTTCCCGGCACGGCCTGCTCGAAGCCCCTGGGCGGCGACCGGCGCGGCCCGGCGGATTCCAGGGCCAGTGTGAGTGAGCGTGGCCGCCGATCCAGCTCCGCCAAGGCCTCTGCCTGCGGGAGGGAGCCATCCTTGGCGAGCACGATCAGCTCCGCCAGCAGCGTGTAGACCGCGCGGGTGACTCGGAAGCGGTCGTAATCTCCGCCCAGCCCTTCCTCGGCCAGCGTGAGCGTGACTTTGACCGGCTCGCCGGCCAGAACCCGTGCGGTGAAGCCCGGCGGCAGGCGCAAGCTGCGGCGGAAACGGGCCGAGACGGATTGCTGTTGAAGACGGACGACCTGGTAGTGTCGCTGGAGCTTGCGCTCCAAGTGCTCGGCCAGAAAGCCGGCATCCGGAGGGGCCACCAGCGCCAGCGTCTCCCGCGTGGCCGGGCCACGCGCCCCGCCGCTGATGGTTCCGATGAAATAAAAGAACGCCAGCGGCATCAGGAAGACCCAGAGCCAGGTCTCCCAAGCGCGAAACATGTGTCCCAGATCCTTGCGCACCAGAAAAAGCATGCCGTGCATCAGGGGACCTGCCTCATAATGCAAACGTGCGCAGGCGACGCGCCGCCAGCAGGAAAGCCGCCCCGCCCACCCCCGCCAGCAACGCTGCCGCCGCAGCCAGCCGGGCCGGCTCAACCGTGCCCGCCAGCATCGCCTTGAGCTGGACCAACGCCCAGCCGTTGGGAGTCCAGCGCCCGATGCGCGCCAGCGACTCCGGCATCACTTCCAGCGGAAAGAAGCTGCCGCCCAGCAGCATCATTGGGAACACCGCGATGTTGGCCAGAATATGGGCTGCCCGCGCACTGGTTGCATAAAGCTGGATGAGCGCCAGCAGCAAAAACAGCACCGCGCCCGCGGCGGCGCTCCATAGCGCCCCGGGCAGCAAGCTGCCGGGCCGTATGTTCGCAACCAGCGAGGCACAACCCAGCCCGGCCAGCGACGCGGCGAAAAACACCAGCGCCGCGGCCAGCAGCTTGCCTCCCAGCAGAGAGAGGGTGGAATGCGGCGTTGTGCGCACGCGGCGCAAAGTGCCGCGCAGACGCTCTTTCCAAAGATCTGCGCTAAGGCCCTGCGCCACAAACAGCAGGACCAGGAAAACCATACCGGGCATAAAAAGGGCCGCAAAGTTCACTTGCGTCGCCGAACCGGGGCGCCGGACCTCGGTGGCGAGCTGTATGCGCGGCGGATCCAACCACCCCGCCAGCTTCTGACCGAGGCGATTGAAACGCACGCTGAGCTGGGCGACGGTCGCATCCGGCATGGCTGTGGCGCCCGGAGCAGGGCCCTGGGCCAGCGTGCGGAGCTCCTCGCCGGCTAACACCTGGAGGTAGAAACCACCCTCCACCATAACCGAGACCGTCTCCTGGATTATGCCCGGCAGGATGCGTTGCGCCGGGTTGCTAACCAATGTCAAGCGAGTTGGCTCGTTGCGCAACACGGCGCGCCCGAAACCTTTAGGGATGATCAGCCAGGCCGAAGCCCTACCAGCCCGGATTTGCCGGTCGGCCTGCTCGCGCGGCAGCTTTTCCACTTGCACCATTTCCGCCAGCGGCCCTTGGCGGAAGCTTCCGACCACCAGCCCGCTCAGCAGGCTCGCATCCTCATCGCTGACCAGCAGGCGGCCCTGGGGTTTGGTCTCGCCGCGACCGAACATTGCGTACATCAGCAGAACTATGAATAGCGGGATCCCGATCCACAGCCCCAGCGCCACTGGATCCCGCCGCAACCGGCGGAGATCTTTGAGTGCACTTATCAATGCGAAGCGCACGGCTACTCCCGCAATTCTTTCCCGGTCAGCTTGATGAAAAGGCTTTCCAGGCTGGGCTGCGTCAGCGTGGTCTCGCGGATCTCTGCACCCGCCGCCGCCAGCGCGGCTAGTAGCGCAGACAAGCGGCGCGGCCCGTCAAACAGGGCCAGGCGCATTACGGCGGCGTCTGCCTGGATGATTTCCAGCCCGTCCATCGCGGCCAAAGCCTGGCGCACGGCATCCGGCGGGAAGGACCCACTCAGCCGCAGCAAATCGCGTTCGCCCAGCATCGCACGCAATTCGGCCAGCGTGCCCTGGGCCACCATCTTTCCCCGGTCAATGATCCCCAGCCGGTCGCAGAGCGCTTCGGCCTCCTCCATGTAGTGAGTGGTGTAAAGCACACAAACGCCCGCGCGGGCTTGCTCGCGCACCATCTCCAACAGGCGCACTCGGCTCTGGGGATCCACGCCCACCGCGGGCTCGTCCAGCAACAGCACCGCGGGCCGGTGCAGGATGCCGCAGGCGAAGTTCAGCCGGCGCTTCATGCCGCCGCTGAAGCTTTTCACCGGCCGGCGGGCGTACTCTTCAAGCCCGATCAACTCCAGCGCCTCGCGGATTCGCTCTCGCAACAAAGGGCCCCGCAACCCGTAGGCGCCGCCCCAATAAGCCAGATTCTCGCCGGCTGAGAGGTCTTCGTAAAGGGCGACTTCCTGGGGAACCAGGCCCAGACGCCGCCGCGCCAGTACGCCGTCTTTGCGAACGTCGTAACCCATTACGCGCACCCGGCCGCGGTCAGGGGTCAACAGTCCGGAAATGCAGCCGATGGTTGTCGTTTTCCCCGCCCCGTTGGGTCCTAACAGGCCGAAAACCTCTCCCGGCTGGACCGCAAAGCAAACCCCATTCACGGCCACCAGCTCGCCGTAGCTTTTTCGCAGTTCTTCGACCTCGATCATCCGACGCTCCCGGGCAACGCACTACAAGCCGCGCAGTGCGCCCGCCTGTCTTTAAACGTAATACGTGCGGGCGCACGAAATGTTTCGGCAAGCCCGCGCCGCTCTTATAATAGTTGGGCGAGCCAGGCTGTGTGCTCCAAGCCGATGCAGCCCAGGGCGGAGGTGCAATGCAGGATTTGTTTTCGGTGAAGGATAAGGTCGTGCACGTCAGCGGCGGCTCGCGCGGCATCGGACGCGCCATTGCCTTGGCGTTCGCGCAAGCGGGAGCGCGGGTGGTGGTCAGCGCCCGTAACGCTGAGACCCTGGCGGCCACCGGGTTGGACTACGAGGTCTGCGACATCGCCGACAGTGCCCAGATCCGCCGGGCGGTAGAGAACATCGTCAAGCGTCACGGGCGGCTGGACGTACTGTTCAATGTAGCCGGCATCAACTATCGCCACGCCGCCGAAACCTACCCGGAGGAGCGGCTGGACGAGATACTGGCCGTCAACCTGCGCGGCAACTATCTCATGGCGCAGGCCTGCGGGCGCGTGATGATAAACCAGCGTCGAGGCAAGATCATCAACGTCGCCAGCGTGCACACAGGCTTCAGCCTGGCGGGTATGGCGCCTTACGGAGCAAGCAAGGGCGCCATTGGGGCGATGACGCGCGCGCTGGCGGTCGAATGGGCGCCCTACAATATTCAGGTCAACGCCATTGCACCGGGTTTCATCCGCACGGATCTTAACAGGGTCCTTTGGGAGAACGAGAAGATCCGCGCCTGGGCGCTGGAGCGGGCGCCCGCGGGCCGGATTGGCGAACCGACGGATCTGGTCGGGGCAGCGATCTTCCTGGCCAGCGCGGCCAGCGACTACGTCAACGGGCAGGTCCTCTACGTGGACGGCGGTTTGACGGCGGGCCAGAGTTGGCCTCTCACGGTGCCGCGATGAAGCGCATAGCGGTGTTGACCTCCGGCGGCGATGCGCCTGGGATGAATGCCGCCATCCGCGCGGTGGTGCGCACGGGCCTGGATAAAGGCTGCGAAGTTTACGGCGTTCGCCGCGGCTATCTCGGCCTCATTGCGGGCGACTTTCAGCGGCTGAGTGCGCGAGATGTAGGCGGCATCATGCAACGCGGCGGAACCGTGCTGGGCAGTGCGCGCAGCCAGGAGTTCCGCACTCCGGGAGGCCAAGCGGAGGCGCTGCGACGGCTGGGCGATGAGGGCATCGAAGCCCTGGTGGTAATCGGCGGCAACGGCTCGCAGACCGGCGCGCACGCGCTCTGGCGGGCGGGCTTCCCGGTGGTGGGCGTGGCCTCGACAATTGACAACGACCTGTACGGCTCCGACGTCACCCTGGGCGTGGACACGGCCTTGAACATCGCTCTGGAAGCCATAGACCGCCTGAAGGTGACGGCTTCCAGTCACCATCGAGCGTTTGTGGTGGAAGTGATGGGGCGCGACTGCGGATACCTGGCGCTGATGACAGGGATCGCCGGGGGCGCCGAAGCCATCACGCTGCCGGAAGTGGAGGCTGACCCGGAGCATTTGGCGCGGGAGATACGCACGGCCTACGAGCGCGGCAAGCCGCACGCGCTGATCGTAGCTGCCGAAGGCGCTCGCTGGAACGCCCAGACGCTGGCGGCGTACTTCCGCGATCAACGCGAGCGGCTCGGTTTCGAGTTGCGAGCCACCATTCTGGGGCACGTGCAACGCGGCGGCGCGCCGACCTTCGCGGATCGCATGCTGGGCACGCGGCTGGGCGCGGCGGCGGTTGAGCGGCTCGCCCGCGGCGAGCACGGTGTGTTGGTAGGCGTGCAGGGCGGCGAGCTGACGGCGACGCCGCTCGAGGAAGTGGTCGCTCGGAAGAAGCCGCTGGACCTGGAGCTGTTGGAGCTGGCCGGAGTGCTGGCCAGATGAGGAGGATGAAATGGCGGGGCTGCTCGGCCTGGCACGGCGGCACTTGATCTGTGCAGCGCCTGCGCTGTTTCTACGGAGCTCTTCTGCGGCCACCGGGCTGCGTGTGGGAACTTTCCGCTCGGATGTGACGCCGGAGACGGGCGAACCGTTGATTTGGACGATGCCTTTGAAGGTGGTCCTCGATCCGCTGTGGGCCAAGGGCCTGGTGCTGGAACAAGGACGGCGACGCCTGGTGCTGTGCGCCATGGACTGGTGCGGATTGGGCGGCGCGGCTTTCCGCCGGCTTCAGAGCGCGCTGGCTGCGGCTGCGGGCGTGGCCGCCGGGGACGTCGTGCTTCACACCGTTCACCAGCACGCCGCGCCATACGTCGAAGGGGACGCTTACCGGCTGCTTGAGGAATTGCCGGATCCGCCCCTCATGTATAGCGATCGCGGCCTGCAACGTCTGTCCGCACGGTTGGCCGCGGGGGTCAGAGAAGCGCTGAAGAGCATGCAGCCGCTGGACGCCATCGGCGTCAGCCAGGCGCGCGTCGAGCGCGTCGCTTCCTCACGGCGTGTTTGGGACCAGGGCAAGCTGGTGGTGCGCTACAGCACCAGCGGCAAGGATCCCTACCATGCGGCGCTGCCTGAGGGTTACATAGACCCCTGGCTGAAGACCATCACCTTTGCCGCTCGCGGCAGGCCGCTGGCCCGATTGCATTTCTACGCCACCCATCCGCAAACCTTCTGCTGTGACGGGAGAGCTTCAGCGGATTTCGTAGGCCGGGCGCGCGAGGACTTCGAGCGCGAGGAAGGCGTTTTTCAGGCTTACTTCACCGGCTGCGCAGGCAACGTGACGGTGGGCAAGTACAACGACGGCTCCGAGCAAGCACGCAGCGAACTTGCCGAAAGACTGCACGCGGCGCTGAAAGCCTCGGCGGCCGCCACTGCCTTCCAGCCCATCCGCGTGGTGCAGTGGAAGACCATGCCGATCCAGCTTCCCGCCAGGCAACCCGAAAAGCCCATTCAGGCGGGGGCCAGTCCGGAAGCGCGTTATCGGGCGGCGTGCGGCGTGGCCTACGCCAGGCGGAAGAAGCCGCTCACCGTCACGGCCGTGGATCTTGGCGTGGCGCGTATCCTGCATTTGCCAGGCGAACCGCTGCTTGAATTCCAGCAGTACGCCCAGCAACTGAATCCGCAACGGTTCACGGCCGTGGCGGGCTACGGCGACATCGCCCCGGGCTACATCTGCCCCGACAAAGCGCTGGCGGAAGGCGGATACGAGCCGAGCGCTTCGCATCTGGCGGCCGGCGCCGAAGGCCTGCTGAAGCGCGCGATCGCGCAACTGCTGGGATCCTGAAGCCGCCCGCCGGAGAACCAGCCGGGCAGGCTGCGTTACACTCGTTGCTGGCAAGCCATGCGACTGCTAATTGCTTTGTTGTGCCTCTGGCCGCTGGCGGCGGCCGACTACGATCTCCTGATCCGCAACGCGCGCGTGGTGGACGGCACGGGCAACCCGTGGTTCCGGGCCGATGTGGCGATCCGAAACGGACGCATCGCCGCGATCGGACGGCTGGCGGACGCCTCTGCGGTACGCGTGATAGACGCTGCCGGGCGCGTGCTGGCCCCGGGCTTCATTGACATCCACACGCATGTCGAAGACGGCATTGAGAAAGTTCCCGGTGCGGACAACTACGTGATGGACGGCGTCACCACGGTGGTGACCGGCAACTGCGGCGGCTCCTGGCGCGATCTGGGGGAAGCCTTCGCGCGGCTGGAAAAGAACGGCATAGGGCTGAACGTGGCCTCGCTGGTGGGACATAACACGGTGCGCCGTGCGGTCATGGGCGCGGCCAATCGTCCCGCGACAGCGGAGGAACTGGCGCGCATGCAGGAGCTGGTTGAGCGCGGCATGCGTGACGGCGCGTTGGGATTCTCAACCGGCCTGATTTATATTCCGGGCGCCTACGCGCCTACCGAAGAAATCGTGGCCCTGGCCAAAGTGGCGGCGCGCTACGGCGGCATCTACGCCAGTCACATAAGGGACGAGGGCGAACGCGCTATCCAAGCGATTGAAGAAGCGGTGCGGGTAGGACGCGAAGCCGAAGCGCCGGTCGAGATCGCACATTTCAAGATTGACAACCGACGGCTGTGGGGCGCCAGCACCAAGACGCTGGCGCTGATCGAGAAATCGCGCCGCGAGGGGGTGGACGTGACCGTAGACCAGTATCCTTACGACCGCTCCAGCACGGGCATCTCGATACTGCTTCCCGAATGGGCGCTGGCCGACGGTGAAGCCAAGGTGAAAGAGCGACTGGCGGATCCCCCCACGCGCGCCCGGATCGCGCGAGAGATGGAGCGCAGGCTGAAGGCGCTGGGGCACAAGAACTACTCCTACGCCATGGTGGCCGGATGCCAGTTCGATCGCTCGCTGGAGGGCAAGACCATCACCGAAATCACGCGGGCCAAAGGCAAGCGAGGACTGCGGCAAGAGATCCAGACCATCCTCGACATCATGGAGCGCGGCGGCGCCCAGATGGTCTACCACTCGATGAGCGAGGAAGACGTCACGCGGATCCTGCGCCACCCGTTCACCGCGGTGGCTTCCGACGGTGGGGTGCGAGAGTTCGGCGTGGGCGTGCCGCATCCGCGCTCTTACGGAACGCGGGCGCGGGTGCTGGCCGAGTATGTGAGGCGGCGGGGCGTCATAACGCTGGAGGACGCGGTGCGCAAGATGACCTCGCTTCCGGCGCGCGCCGTTCGCCTGCGAGATCGCGGCCTGCTGCGCGAAGGCTACGCTGCCGACCTAGTGCTATTCGATCCCGACCGGGTGCAGGATAAAGCCACCTTCCAGCAGCCTCATCAGTTCTCCGAGGGCTTCGATCTGGTGCTGGTCAACGGCACGCCGGTAGTGGAGGACGGCAAGCTTACCGGCGCCCGGGCGGGCCGCGTGCTTCGCCGGCCATGATCCAGCTTGCGGGCGCGGCCAAGCGCTTCGGCCCGAAGGTCCTCTTTGAGGGCGTGGACTGGCTGGTGACGGCCGACGACCGCATAGGGCTGGTCGGGACCAACGGATCGGGCAAGAGCACGCTGCTGAAGGTCCTGGCGGGCCTGGAGCCGTTGGACGAGGGTTCGCTGACGACGGCCAAGGGGGTCGAAGCCGGCTACCTGCCGCAAGAGGGCTTGGAGCTGGCCGGGCGCACGGTCTTCGAGGAGTGCCTTTCCGTATTTGCGGACGTCAAGGACATGGAGCGCGAGCTGGAGACCCTCAGCCGGCGGATGGCGGAATTGGACCCCGGCGGGGCCGACTACCGGCAGGCTGCGGAACGCTTCGCACACCTGGACGCGGAGTTCCGCCGGCGTGACGGCTACGCGCTGGAGGCGCAGGTGGGCGCGGTGCTCGCCGGGCTTGGCTTTGCGAAGCAGGACTGGAGGCGCCGCACGGAGGAGTTCTCCGGCGGCTGGCAGGCGCGCATCGCGCTGGCCAAACTTCTGCTGGCGCGGCCGAATTTACTCCTGCTGGATGAGCCGACCAATCATCTGGACCTGGACGCGCGTAACTGGCTGGAAGGCTACTTACAGGATTACCCCTACGCATTTATCCTGGTTTCGCACGATCGTTACTTTCTGGATGTAACGGTCCGCAAGATGGTTGAGATATGGAACCGGCGCCTGCACTTTTACTCCGGCAACTACTCCCGGTATTTGGAACAGCGCCGCCAGCGACGGGAGCAACTGGAAGCGGCCGCCAAGAATCAGCAGGATCGCATCCGGCAGCTTGAGGCTTTCATAAACCGTTTTCGGTACACGGCTTCCAAGGCGCGCCAGGTGCAGAGCCGCATAAAGGAACTGGAGCGGATCCAGCGGATCGAGCTGCCTGCCGAGGAACCCATCCTCCATTTCAGCTTCCCGCAGCCGCGCTCCAGCGGGCGCGTAGTTGCGGAGGCCCGCGGCCTGGCAAAGCGCTACGGCGAGCGGGTGGTCTTCTCGGGCGTAGATTTCACCATCGAGCGCGGGGACCGAGTGGCTCTGGTGGGCGCCAACGGCGCCGGCAAGTCCACCTTGATCCGCCTGCTGGCGGGCCTGGAGGCGCCCAGCGATGGCGAGCTGCGCCTGGGCCATAATGTCGAGCCGGACTACTTCGCACAGGATCAGTACAAGGCGTTGGACCCGGCGGCCCGCGTCCTGGACGATCTGGCCGCTCTGGCGCCGCGCCGCACGCAAACCGAGCTGCGCACGCTGCTGGGTTGCTTTCTGTTCTCCGAGGACGACGTCTTCAAGACCATAGGGGTGCTCTCGGGCGGCGAGCGCAACCGTTACGCACTAGCCCGCCTCTTGCTGAGTCCCTCGAACTTCCTGCTGCTTGACGAGCCTACCAACCACCTGGACTTGAGGGCCAAGGACGCGCTTCTGGAGGCCCTCCAGGACTATAGCGGAACGCTGGTATTCGTCTCACACGACCGCTATTTCATTGACCGGCTGGCCACCCGCGTTTTTGAGCTTCCCGGCGGCGAGCTGCACTGCTACTCCGGAAACTATGAAGCCTATCTCTGGCGCAAGCAGCAGGAGGCTCAAGCAACCGCTCCCGCCGCCGAGCCGCCGGCCCGCGATCAGCCGTCCCTTCCCCAACCCGAGCGGACGGCGCGCTCGCCGCGAATCAACCCCATCCGCATGCGCCGGCTCCAACAGCGCGCCGCGGAGCTGGAGGATGAGATCGCGCGACTGGAAGCCGAGATAGCCCAGACTGAGCAGCAACTGGCGGTGTTCGTCAGCGCCGAACAAACCGTTCGTTTGAACCAGCAACTGGCCGCGCAGCGGCAGCGGCTGGAGGAAGCCCTCGCGGAGTGGGAACAGACTGCGCGAGCGATTGAGGCGGCTGACGGAGCGGATGTATACTAGGCAAAGAAAAAGCGAAGCATGGCGGACCAATTTCAGGACCTGCTCGCCATCCTGCGCCGCAAGATCCAGCGCATAGAGCGCAAGTACGCGGCCCCCGCAGCGGCGGCCCCGCAACGCGCCGAGTCCGCTCCCTCGCGCTACTTCATCGAGCAATGGATGAGCGGCGAGGTCGTCCGGACACCGCACGGCGAACATTTTGAAACCGAGCGGTTATGGGAACGTCACCGCCGCCACGGCTCAATGGATATTGACGCGCTCCGGGAGTTGCCGGCTGATCTGCTGGGACCGCTCTCGGGCGGCGAGATCCCGGACTGCCCGCCGGATCGCTGGGCCTTCCTGGATACGGAGACCACCGGGCTGGCCGGCGGCTCGGGAACCTACGCCTTCCTGGTGGGCGTGGGACGCATCGGAGCGGAAGGCTTCCGCATCCGGCAATTCTTCATGCGCGATTACGGCGAGGAAGCCAGCCTGCTATGGGCCCTGGACAGGCACCTGGGAGCCTTTGACGTGCTGGTGACCTACAACGGCAAGGTTTACGACCAGCCGCTGCTTGAAACACGCTACCGACTGGCGCGCGCCAAACCTCCTTTCGAGCGGATGCGCCATCTCGACTTGCTTTACGGCGCGCGCCGGTTGTGGAAGTTGCGCATGGAAAGCTGCCGGCTGGTGGACCTGGAGTCTCAGATTCTGGGCGTCGAACGGGAGGGCGACCTGCCGGGCGAAATGATCCCCTATGTATACTTCGAGTACCTGCGCACGCGCCAGGCTTTCCGCGTGGTCCCCATTTTCCACCACAATGCGATGGACATTCTCACGCTGGCCTGTCTGACGGGCATCGTTCCCTTCGCCTATCGCTCCCCGGAGGAGGTTGCGCTGAGCCACGGCACGGACCTGTTGGGTTTGGCGCGCTGGATACTGAAGACGGGTCAACTCGAAAGGGCTTTGACCCTGATGCGGCGCGCGGTGGATATGGGCCTGCCGGATGCGCTGCTGTTTCGCACGCTGTGGGATATCGCCGCAGTCGAGAAACGCTTGAAGCATACGCCCGAGGCGGTGGCCGTGCTAACCGAGCTGGCCGGTTGCCGAAACTCCTACCGGGTAGCGGCGCTCACCGAGCTGGCCAAGCACTACGAACACAACGAAGGCGACTACGCCAGAGCTCTGGAGCTGACGCGACAGGCGCTGGAGTGCCAGGACAGCCCCGAGTTGCAGCGTCGCTGCCGGCGTCTGCAAGCGCGCCTCTCCTCACCTCGCACCCCGCCTCTGCTTTGATGAGCGCAGTCTGTTAAACCGCCGGATGTGCCGGGAGGATTTCCGCCTCGCCGCCCAAGCGGCTGCCGGCCCCGGTGTCAATATGCGGAGACTGCGGGCCATTGCAAAGCGAGCTGGCGCACACGCCTGGCCGGCCGCGCCGTCGGAGCCCGCCCCCGACGACACGAAGACTGCTTAGGGGGCTCATTAGGGGTCTGAACTTTGCAAAAAAGGCGGCCGAACATGCCCTGCGCTTACCGTCGCCGGCGGGCCCGCTTTCTAACACGCAGGATGTCTCCTTTCGTGGTATAAGGGACTCATGCCGAGAAGGGGAAATCGCGCGAGACTTATCACGGTGCTGGCTGTCGGCCTGGCGGCTTTCAGCCTGCCGCTTGCCGCGCAGCCTTCCATCAACACCGGCGGCGTGGTGAACGCCGCCAGTTACGCGCCTCCCGGATTGCCCAATTCAGCCATCGCCCAGGGCTCGATCTTCGTTATTTTCGGCCGCAACATGGGGCCGACCACCCTGGCGCAAGCGACTTTTCCGCTACCTACCGTGCTGGCGGGCACTTCGGTGCGCGTGACGGTGGGCGGCCAGACCGTGGACTGCTACCTGATTTACACCTCCGCCGGACAGGTGGCAGCGGTGTTGCCTTCACGTACGCCGGTGGGAACCGGCACCGTCACCGTCACTTACAACAACCAGTCCAGCGCCCCGGCAGCGATCACCGTGGCGGCGAGCAGTTTCGGGATCTTCACGATCAACCAAGGCGGCAGCGGTCCCGGCGTGATTACCGACGCCAACTGGCAAGTCAATCTGATCACTAACTCCGCGCGCCCGGAGCAGGCGATGGTGTTGTGGGGCACGGGGTTGGGACCGGTGACGTTTGATGAGACCCGTGGTGCGCCAGTCCAAGACATGAAGTCCGCGGAGCTGGAAGTGTGGGTAGGCGGCAAGCGGGCCCGTGTGGACTTCGCCGGGCGGGCGCCGGGCTTCGCAGGCCTGGACCAGATCAACTTCGTGGTGCCGCCGGGAATCGAAGGATGCTACGTACCCATCGCGGTGAGGGTCAAGAGCGTGGCCAGCAACTTCGCTACGATGGCCGTTTCTCCGCGAGGCGGCGCTTGCTCGGATCCGATGAGCTTCTCCGAAGAGGACCAGGGCATGATCGGGGCGGGCAAAGACACTAAGATCGGCACGATCGCGCTGTCACGCCTGGACATTACCTTGCCGCCCGGCTTGCCGGTATCCAGTTACAAGAACGACGTCGCTAACGCGAGCTTCCTGAAATACGACTACCAGAAGATCGTCGGCTCGCGAGGCGTTTCCTACGCCACTCCCTTCGGCCAATGCATCGTCTACACCTTTACGGGTCAGGAGTTCAACCCCTTGGTGGATCCGGTGCGGCCTGTCGGGCTGGATGCCGGAGCGGCGCTGAACCTCAGCGGGCCCAAGGGAAACAAGCAACTCACTCGTCAGGCGCCCGGTTACTATTCCGCCACCTTAGGCGGCGGCATGCCGGGAATGCCCGGAGCGCAACCCGACTACCTCGAGCCCGGCAGCTACACGGTGGACAACGGCAGCGGCGGGACCGACGTGGGACCGTTCCGGGCCACCCTTAACATCACCAGCCCTGTGGTTTGGGATAAGGCGGTGGGCGATACAGTTTCGCGCGGGCAGGATCTGCCGATACGCTGGAGCGGTGGAACGCCCACCGAATGGGTGCTGATCATGGGCAGCTCGGCGCGCAGTAATCCGGAGGTAGGCGCGGCGTTCATTTGCACGGAGCGCGCGGTTGCGGGCAGCTTCACGGTTCCCTCGCTGGTGCTCTCGGCTCTTCCGGCGAGCGACCCGCAAGGCGGAATGCTGATCGTGGGCAGCTCGCCGCTGATGGAGCGCTATAAGTTCAAGGCCTCAGGGCTTGACATCGGCTACTTCACTTACAGCATGTGGAGCGCGAAGAGCGTGACTTTCCGCTAGCGCCGTAAGGGCGCCCGCCGTAATCGGCCCGAGGAGCGGGGGCGGAAGCCGCCGGACTGCGCGACAATAGAATCATGCGGCGCAGAGCGGCGCTGATAGGGCTGCTGGCCCTGCTCACCCCGGCTCAGCAGCGGCTCACCGTCGAGCAGTTGGTGTCGTTCGTCCGCTCCTCAATCCAGCTTCGCCACCCGGACGGCCAGCTAGCAGCGTACCTCAGGAAGGTGGAGCTCAGCGAACGACTGGACGATCGCACCATCGAGGAACTCCAGGGCCTGGGCGCCGGACCACGGACCGTGGAAGCGCTGCGCGCCCTGCGAGACGCTTCGCGGGATCTGCCCCCGCCGGCGGCGCCGGCCGCCAAGCCTGCGGCTCCGGCGATACCTCCGCCATCGCCCGCCGAACAGCAGCGGATCCTCCAGGAAGTGCGGGAGTACGCCACGAACTACGTCCGCAGCCTGCCGGATTTCATATGTACGCAAGTAACTCGGCGTTATGTAGATCCCACCGGCCTGGAGTTCTGGAGCCAGCAGGACGTCATCACCGCGCGACTCACTTACTTTGAGCACCGAGAAGATTACAAGGTCGTGCTCATCAATAATCGGCCCACTAACATCAGTTACGACAATCTGGGGGGCGCCACCTCCACCGGCGAATTCGGCAGTATGATGCGCGAGCTGTTCGCGCCGGAGACGCAAGCCCGCTTTCGCTGGGAACGCTGGGCTACGCTGCGGGGACGCCGCACCCACGTCTTTTCCTACCAGGTGGATCAGCCCCGCTCCAAGTGGCACATCAGTTATCAGAAGACCCTGGAGATCGTGCCTGCCTATCGCGGCCTCGTCTACGTTGATCAGGATACGCTGGCGGTCGTGCGAATCACCCTGGAAGCCGTGGGCATCCCGCCGGACTTCCCCATCCAGCAAGCCTCCACGGTGCTGGATTACGACTTCGTGGATATAGCCGGCCGCCAGTACTGGCTGCCGCTGCGCGCGGTGGTGCGCATGCGAGAGGGAAAGCTGCTGGTGCGCAACGAGGTTGAGTTCCGGCTGTACCGCAAGTTTGCCGCCGAGGCCACCATCACTTACGAGACTCCGGAGCCGCTGCCGGAAGAGAAAACCAAAGAACAGCCGCCGCAATAGCCGCTGCGGCGCGCTACACTCGACAAGATGCAGCCTTCACTGCTTTCTCTGGCGCTGTTCGGCGCGGCCACCCTGGCCTGGAGCACCGAACCGATCCTGTTCAACGACGACGGCGGCTGGTGCTGGTTCCAGGACGAACGTGTCGTGATTCACCGTGGCCGCCTGGTGATCGGCTCGGTGGCTGCGGGCATCCACGATGAGGCGCGGCGCGGCGATGTCGAAGTTCTCACTTACGATCTGGCTTCCGGCCGCAAGACGCTGAGCGAGCTGCACGACCGGCTTCAGCTCGACGACCACGACGCCCCTGCGCTATGGGTCCGGCCTGACGGACGCTGGCTGGCAATCTATACCAAGCACGGCTCCGAAAACCGGTTTTACTGCCGGCTGTCGGTGCGACAGGATCCCACAGAGTGGGGACCCGAACGCACAATCGTGCCCAGCGAGACTTCGCGTATCACCTACTCTAATGTTCACTATCTGGCGAAAGAAAAGCGACTTTACAACTTTTTCCGGGGTTTGGATAACAGCTTCAAACCCTCATATGCATTCTCGGACGACTTGGGTGAAACCTGGACGCGCGGTAACGTCATCATTCAAGTGCCGGGAAAATTCCGCCACCGGCCTTACGCCAGATACGCCTCCAACAGCGCGGACACCATTCACATCTTTTACACCGACGGTCACCCGCGCAACTATGACAACAGCGCTTATCACGTCTATTACCGCGCCGGCAAATTGTACCGCTCCGACGGCACACTAATCGGCAGCCTGGCTGAGGGCCTCAAAGAGCCCGGGGACGGCATGCGCGTCTTCGCGGGAGACGCCGACAATGTCGCCTGGGTGAGCGACATACACCTGGACCGCAAGGGCCGCCCGTATGTCGCTTACTCCGTGCAAGAGGGCGGCGCCGCTGTACCGGAGCAGGAGCACGGGCAAGACCACCGGTATCGCTACGCACGCTGGGACGGATCCCGCTGGCGCGACTACGAGATCGCCTATGCGGGCAGCCGGCTGTATGCGGGCGAAAACGACTATACGGGCAATATCGCCCTGGATCCTGCCGACCCCGGCACGCTTTATATCTCGACCAACGCTGATCCGAGAACCGGCCGGCCCTTGATCAGCCGCAGCGACGGCCGCCGCCACTGGGAGATTTTCCGCGGCCGCTCTCCGGACGGCGGCAGGAACTGGCAGTGGACCGCGATTACCCGTGATTCGACGTGCGATAACATCCGGCCTACGGTTCCGGCGCCTGAGGGCGGCTACGCAGCGGTGTTGTGGCTCCGGGGAACTTACACGAGTTACACCAACTACGATCTGGACGTAGTGGGGATCATTTTGCGCCGCTGAGGCCGCCGCCCGCGGGTTCCGGCGACACGCGTTCGGCGGCCCGTCACTGGGGTTGTACCGTGCGGTCAGGCGGTATGCCGAGTTTCTCGTATAGCTTGCGACGTCCGGCCTTGTCTGAGTCCAAAATCTGGCGTGCGGCCCGGGCCACCGCCTCGGCATGCTCGCGCGGCACCACCACCACGCCGTCTCCGTCGGCTACGATCACATCTCCCGGACGCACCAGCACGCCGCCGCACATGACGGGCCGGTTGACCGACTCGATCTCATTGCGTCCCGGACGAATGCCGCGCCCCGGCCGCCGGTAATACAGCGGCACGCGCTCCTTGATGATCTCATCGGTGTCGCGGGCGCCGCCGCTGGTTACGACACCGACCATCCCGCGCAGCTTCCAGGCCAGGATGTTGTTGGAGCCGATGGTGCCGGTGTCGCCGTCCTCTCCGCCATCAATCACCAGCGCCGAACCCGGGCGCAACAGACTTACGAAAGGCTCCGGGGAAATTTCCTTGTACCAGGCGGCCTCCCACTTACGGAATTCCTCGGGCGCCATCTTTGAGGCTCGCTTGTTCGTGGGCACATAGCGAGCGGTTACTGCGATGCCTACGAAGCGGTGGGTGAAGTTATCCGTATCCCGCCAAAGGGGTCTGATCTCCGGATTCATCAGCCCCACGTCTTGCAGCCCGACGATGTCCAGCCCGTCGCTGACGTCGGCCACCCGCAGGCCCTCGTACAGCTTCAGGATCCGCGCGTCTTCTTCGGCGGAGTATTGTTGGAACCTTACGTAGCTTGCGGCCGGCGCCTGCTGCGCGGAAGCCGGAGCCAATCCGAAGCCCAACAGAAACGCGGCAAGAATCGGTCTTTGGGGCATACAACGCGCCTCCTTGGAAAGGTGTCTGGTTTCCGAGTCCAATCTTCAGCCCCGGCGGTCGAGCACCTCGCGCACCTTGCGCGCCAGCGTTTCCGGCAAGAAGGGTTTCTGAAGGCAGACCACGTCGGCGCTGGAGATGCCCTCCCGCACGACGGCGTCTTCGGTGTAGCCGGTCATGTACATCACCTTCAGGCCGGGCCTGAGCGCGGTGAGTCGCTCGGCCAGCTCCCGCCCGTTCATCTGCGGCATCACCACATCGGTGAGCAAGACGTCAATGCGCCCGGGATAACGCTCCACTAGGGCCAGCGAATCCGCACCCCCGGCGGCCTCCAGCACCTGGTAGCCTTGCTGCGCCAGCATCTGGCGCACCAGCTTGCGCACGCCGGGTTCGTCTTCGACCAATAGCACCGTTTCTCCTCCGCCGGGCGCCAGGTCCTCCTCCGCCGGCGCCGCCGGCCTGAGCACTGCGTGCTCTGCGCGTGGAAAATAGATCGTGAAAGTAGCGCCCTGGCCCGGTGCGCTCTGGACTGCGATCTCTCCTCCGCTCTGTTTGACTATGCCGTAGACGATTGACAAGCCGAGGCCCGTTCCCTTGCCCGGTCCCTTGGTGGTGAAGAAGGGCTCAAACAGGTGACTCTGGACCTCGGCGTCCATGCCGTGCCCGGTGTCGCGTACCCGCAAGACGACCCACCGGCCCGCGCGAGGCCCGCCCGGGCGGCCGTGCTCCAAATCCAGGTTGGCGGTTTCCAAGACGAGCTTTCCGCCGGCGGGCATGGCGTCGCGGGAGTTAATGACCAGGTTCATGATCACCTGCTCGAGCTGGGTCGGGTCAGCGCGGATCTCCCCCAGCTCTTCGGCCAGCACGACGCTCAATTCGATGTCCTGGCCCACCATGCGGCGCAGCAACCCCAGGATGTTGCGGATCAGCTCGTTGAGGTCCACCAACACGGGCTGGATCACCTGCCTCCGGCTGAAAGCCAACAGGCGGTCCGTGAGCGCCGAAGCGCGCTCGGCGGCAGCCAGAATCTCGTTCGCGTAACCGCGTGCCGGCTGGTCTTCAGGCAGATCCGTCAGCAACATGTGGCTGTAAGCCCCGATGATGGTCAGCAGATTGTTGAAGTCGTGCGCGATGCCTCCTGCCAGCCGGCCGATGGCTTCGATTTTCTGTGATTGACGGAGTTGCTCCTCCAGGCGCTTGCGCTCGGTCACTTCGCGGGCGATGCCCAAAGCGCCCGCGGGCTTGCCGTTCTCAAACATCAGGTGACTGCTGATCTCGACTATCAAACGACGGCCATCCCGCGTAAGAATGGTCAGCTCGTAGGTTGACGGACCTTCGCCTCCCAGCTTGCGGGCGATCATCTGACGCGCCAACTCCGAGTGCTCGGGCGCCACTATGTCCGCCATGTTCATGCGTAGGACTTCTTCGCGGGTGTACCCGGTGATGCGTTCCCCGGCACGGTTGAGGGAGGTGAAATTGCCCTGGAGGTCGTGCGTGTAGACAATGTCGTTGGCGCTCTCGAACAAGTTGCGGTAGCGCTCTTCGCTGGCGCGCAGGATTTCTTCGGCTCGCAGCCGCTCCGCGATTTCGGCGCGCAAAGCGGCGTTAGCTTGCGCCAATTCCGCGGTGCGCTCGCTAACCCGCACCTCCAGCAGGTCGCGCGCCTGCGCCAATTCCTTCTGGGCTTGCTTGCGCTCGGCCACCTCCCGTTCCAGTTCCCGGTTGGCGGCCTCGGCCTGGCGCGCCCGGCGGCGTGCAGCCTCGGCCCAATACAACGACAGCGAGAGAAGGCTTGCGATGGCCGTTCCAAGTACGATGACCACCGCGGGCAAGGCCAGCCGGCGCGTGGTCACCCAACCCGGGCGCGGCCAGACTCGCACCTCCCATCGGCGACCGCCGACGTCCGCAGCGCTCTGCATCGTCCAATCCGGGTCCGAACCTCCCCACTCGGCCGAGCTCAGGTAGACCTGCCGCCCCGCATCGCCGGCAGCGATCACAAAGCCGGCCGCAGCACTCCGGGCCAGAACCGCATCCAACAGTTCGTGGTAGCCGATGACGGCCAGCAAGTAGCCGTCGAAACGACCGGCCGGCGCCAGGGGCGCCGCAGCCACAGCCACCACCTGTGCATCAGCCAGACGCAGGGGCGCGCTAAGCACCACCGTATGCCTGCGGCGGGCGGCCTGCAAAGCTGCAAGGACTTCCGGGCGAGCCGCCAGCGCCCTCCATTCCAGCACAGGCCCTCCGTCGTGGGCTGCCCAACGGGTCACCAGGCCGGCATCCATCCAGGCCAGCGCCCGGAAACCCAGGATATCCCGGAGGTACAAGGCAGCATCCGCCTCCCACTCGGCGCGCGTCATCGAACCGCGCACCTCCCAGCGACGCGCCATGCGATCCAAGACCGCCAGCCGTGAGTCCACTGCCGCGGCGATATCACCGCATGCCCGGATCACAGCCAGTTCTATATGTCGACGCAGCTCAGCTCGCTCGACCGTGTGCAGGGCGTTAGATAGATATAGCGTCGCCGCCAGCACGCCTGCACCTGCCAGCAATGCCGGAGCGTGGCCGCCTCGCCAATCCGCGGCGATCAAGCCCAGACCCAGCACCAGCGATGCGGCCGCGGCAAGACCTCCTGTGGGCAAAGTCTCTGCATGCTCCGCACCGGCAAGTCCGCCGTAGGCAGCCAACAGCGCTGCCGCCCCGATAGCCGCTACGACAGCCCCAGCCAAGGCCCGGAACGGCGTTCTTCGCGGGCTGCCCGGCTCCAGGCCCGCGAGCAGCAAGGCCGTCCCGGCAAGCAGAAGGGATAAGCTCACGGCCGAGGCCGGCCGCCCGCCCACCGCAACGCCATCTGCGGCCCAAGCCGTCCACAACCAAGCCCACCGGCTGGGCAATCCTAGCTGCGCACCCAAGCCCAATACGCCGGCAGTAGCGGTCAGCAAGCCGGCAGCAGCCAGGAGCCTGTGACGGCGCAACGCACCGGCGATCAAGCCCGCCCCGGCAGCCGCAAAGCCCAACACCGCGTGATGAGACAGAGGGCCGAGCGCCCGCAGCAGTCCCGTGAACCAACTGGAGAACACGCCCCAGCCAATGAGGACGGCGGCTTGGGAGACAACCAGCAGCACGCCCACCGCGAGGACTGCCGTGCGCGCGCCCCGCCTGGATCCGAATTCACTCATGCGGGCTAACTCCCGCCGGAGAATGCCGATCGCCGGCAACCGTTCGCCAAGGCCGGGTCAAGCCGCAAGTATATCGCAGCCAAGCAGGCCTGGGATTGCCGCATTCGGACGACCGTCCAGCCGATGCTGAAGGTTTACGGCGCTGGTGCGGATGAGAGGGCTTGAACCTCCACGGCCTTACGGCCACCAGCTCCTAAGGCTGGCGCGTCTGCCAATTCCGCCACATCCGCGGGGTTTTCCGGTCTCAGGATAGCACAGCCTCAGTCGGCTGTTCGGCCTGAAGCGCTTCGTCAGACACCGCAGTGAAACACCCCTCGTCCGACAGCAGCAACAGGCGCTCACCGGTCTGCCCGCAGCCGCACAGACCGTTGCCGACTCGGCCCCGGCAGCCGGTCATGACACGTATGAGCGGATGGACAAGATCCACCAGCGAGGTCGCCAGCACTCGCGGCTCCCCCTGGATCGGTTGGGTTTCAAACAGGGCGTCGTCGGTGACAATGTGCAAGCCTTCGTGCGCCTCGCATTCCCAGGCCAGCAGTTCTCCTGAAAAACCGAGCAGTTGCTGATAGATCGGCACTTGAAAGCAGCGCCAGAGCCGTTCCCGGTCTGCATCGCTGAGCCGCGGCTGATCAATTCGTGTCAACACGATGACCGCATCCCTCAGCGGCCGCAGTTTCAAAGCGCCGGATTCCACTAGCTCCGCCAACTTGCACAGCTTCGCCAGCGGTCCGGCGATGGCTTCCGGGCGGAACCAAACCAGCCTGCGACCCAGGCCGTTCGGGAACACACGCAGCCGCCGGCGGGACCGGAACTGCTCCGCCAGCACAGCGGTGCGCGGCATGGTTCGGTAGGGGTAGAACAGTTGCGCCGGAGGCGGCGGCGGAGCAGCCGGGTTACGGAACTGCTCCCTATGCATCAAGAATGCTTCCGGCTTGAGCGGCGGAAACCTTTCCAGGGCCGGCTCTATCGAGTCCAGTGCCTGAATCAGTTGAGGCGTGTGGAGCCCGGCGGCCTCCAACCACGGCCGGTAGTATTGTGTTCCCAGCGCGGCCGCCAGGAGCCGGCGAAAGCTCGCCAAGCGGGCTGAGCTCATGGCGCCTGCGGTGAATCAGGTCAGTCGGCTTCTAATGGATCTGGTGCCGGCCAGCTTCAGGAACTCTCAGGGGATTTCAGCCTTGTTGGCCTTCAGGGGATGGAAGGCGCGTCAACCCAGCCGCCAGCGCCAGTTGGGTCAGCCCGGCCACGTTGCTGGCGCCGACCTTCTTCATCATGCTCTTGCGGTAACTGCGAACGGTCTGCAAGCCTAGCTCCAGCATGGCCGCAATCTCTTTGCTGGTCTTTCCCTCGGCTACCAGGCGCAGCACCTGCAATTCACGCGGCGATAAACTGTCCAGGGCCGAGCTGCCGGCTCGCGGCTCCAAATCGCCTCGCTGGATGCGCGCCTGGACCCGCCCGGCGACCTCCGCACAGAGGTAGAAGCCTCCCCTGGCCACCGTACGCAGCGCGTCCATCAGGTCCTCGGAACTGGCGCTCTTCAACACAAAGGCCCGCGCACCGGCACGGATCGCGCCGATCACCGTGCTGTCGTCGTTGTACATGGACAGGATCACCACCTTCGTTTCCGGGCAGTGACGGGTGATTTCCGCGGTGGCCTCAATTCCGTTAAGCCCTGGCAGGCTGATGTCCATGAGCACCAAGTCCGGGCGGTTTTTCTTGGCGAACTGCACCGCCTCGGCGCCGCCGTCGGCCTCGCCGACGACCTGGAAATCCTCGCGACGCTCGAGGATGGACTTCAAGCCATCTCTGAAGATCTTGTGATCGTCTACAAGCAGGATCGAATACGGCATGCCTTGTTACCGTCTGGTTGCTTTCTAGGCATTCTCTTGCCGCCCGGCGCCGGCGGCGCGGCTTGACAACGGATAGAGCGCCTTTATGATTGTACCGCCGTCGGCCTCGGCGGCCAAGGACAAGACCAAACCGCCACACTCCGCCTGGCGGCGCATCAACCGCAAAGCGAGACCGCGAGAGCGATCGTGATCTGCCGAAAGCCCGCAATAAGCGCCGTTATCGCGAATCTCCAAACATACGCCGCGACGGCGGCGTCTCAGGGAGACTTCGATACGCCTGGCTTGTGAGTGGCAAACTGCATTTTCCAGGGCCAGTTCCGCAACGCGGTATAGAGCCTCGGCAGCCGCAGGCGGCAGTTGCGCAGGGATCTCCCAGTAAAGGCTGATCTCCCCGCGGAAGGATCTGCGCCAGCGCTCGATGAGCTGCTCCAGCGCCCCCTGCAAGCCCACCCGCCCTACGACCTCGGGGTCGAGAGCGTAGCTCAGCTCGCGCACCTGCGCAACCGCCTGCTCCAGCAGCTTCTGAGTTTCCGTAATGCGAGCCGAGACACTCGGGAATTTGGTGCAATCCATGCGCAACAGATCCAGTTGCAAGCCCGCCGCGCTCAGCATCTGACCGATCTCGTCGTGGAGCATACGCGAGATGCGGCTCCTTTCCTGCTGGCGAGCTTGGAGCACGTAGACCAGCCAGTCAGCCTCTCCCAGCTTCCCACCCATCGTAACCTGCTTGCAGGCGTGCACGCCGGTTCCCGGCTTACTGGCGGCTCACTGACTCTGAGCGCTCTCAGCGGATGCGCTTGCGGGCCAAAGCTTTCCGCGCGGCGGCGGCGATGTGTGGAGCCGTCAGCCCGTACTTGTCCAAAAGGGCTTCCGGCGGCCCGGACTCGGCGTACGTGTTTTGAATCCCCACGAACTCCATCACACAGGGGTGCAGCTCGGCAACCGCCTGGGCCACCCGAACCCCCGTGCCGCTATCCACCAAATGTTCTTCGGCAACCACAATGGCGCCCGTCTCGGAAGCGGCGCGACGGACCGCTTCACGATCCAGCGGCTTCACCGTGTGCATATCCAGCACCCGCGCCGAGATGCCTTCGGCTTCCAGCAACTCGGCCGCCCGGATGGATTCGGCCACCATCAGACCGTTGGCGATTATGGTCAGGTCGGATCCCTCGATGACCTCGGTGGCCCTGCCGATCTGAAATTGCTGCTCCGGCGAGTAAACCACCGGCGCCTTCGGGCGCCCGGTGCGAATGAACACCGGCCCGAAGTGCGCCGCGGCGGCGCGAACCAGAGCGCGCGTCGCTACTTCATCGGCCGGCGCCAGCACGACGAATCCCGGCAGCGAGCAGGCCAGGCTGATTTCCTCCACGCTCATCTGCGAGGGGCCGTCCTCGCCGATGGAGATCCCGCTATGTGTGCCTACGATCTTGACGTTGACGTTGGGGTAGGCCACCGTCACGCGCAATTGCTCGAAGGCCTTGTTCAGAAGAAAACACGAGAAGCTGGCCGCGAAGGGGATCTTGCCGTGGCTGGCCAGCCCGGCCGCCACTCCCACCATGTTGGCTTCCGCGATCCCGCAAGAGACGAAGCGCTCCGGGAACTCCTTGGCGAACAGATGGGTGAAAGTGGACTTGGACAGATCGGCGTCCACGGCCATAATATTCGGGTTCTCGCGGCCCAGCTCCACCAGCGCCTTGCCGAAGGCCTCTCGGGTGGCCATGCCCAGCTTCAACTCGAATCGGGTTCGCACCGGCATCAGGCAAGCTCCTTCAGCGCCAGTTGCACCTCTTCAGGCGTCGGCGCCACGCCGTGGAACTTCGGATTGTTCTCCATGAACGACACACCCTTGCCTTTGACCGTATGGGCAATGATCACCGTGGGCTTGCCGCGCACCGTTGCCGCCTCCCGGAAGGCCGCCTGCAAGGCCGGAATCGAATGCCCGTCAAGCTCCAGCACGTGCCAGCCGAAGGCTTGCCACTTAGGAACCAGCGGCTCCAGCTCCATGATGTCCTTGATGAATCCGTCCAACTGCATCTTGTTGTAATCCACGATGGCCACGACGTTGTCAATCTTGTGGAAGGCGCCGAACATGGCCGCCTCCCAGATCTGGCCCTCCTGGATCTCGCCGTCGCCGAGCAGCACATAAGTGCGCGACGGACTGCCGTTCAATCGGGCGGCGAAACCCATCCCCATGGCCAGCGAAAGGCCCTGCCCCAGCGAGCCGGTGGAAGCCTCCAGCACCGGCAGGAATCGCTTGTCGGGATGACCCTGATAGGGCGAACCCAGCTTGCGCAAGGTTTTCAGTTGGTCGCGCGGCGCGGCGGCGTAACCGCACTCGGCCAGCACGGCGTAAAGCACCGGAGCACCGTGGCCCTTGGAGAGAATGAAGCGGTCGCGCTCAGGCCAGTCCGGACGGGCAGGATCGTGCCGGAGCACACCGCCGAAAAACAGCGTGACCAGAATTTCAACCGCGGAAAGTGAACCTCCCGGGTGACCTGATTTGGCGGCCCCGGTCATTTCGACTATGTGACGTCGAATTTGTTTGGCGATGGCCTGGAGTTCCTCCAAGCTGCGGGCTAGTTGCATAGGACGATGAACTAAACACTTTATCACAGCCGCAAGCCGGGCCAGAAGCGCAACTCAGATGTGGAACTCGAGAATATCCTGGTCCTTAACCACGTGCGTGCGCTCCACCATCAGGCCGTCACGATCGCCGTCCAGCCGATAGAGCCGGGCGAATTTCAGCTTCTCGGCGAAATCCTTATGCACCATCCGGGCCACTTCCAGCACCGTGTCACCACGGCGCGCTACATAAGGCGCGGTCAGATCCGCCTTCTTGCCGGGCGCTTTCGTGTACACGCGCACCAGCCCCAAGGCGTCGAAGACCGCGCGTGCGAAACGGTCCAAGTTCTCGCCGCCGAGCGCGGACACCAGCAGGCAGGGTTGGCGCGCCCCGTATAACTCCTCCAACACCGAAAAGTTTTCGCGCGCGCCCGGCAAGTCCGCTTTGTTCGCCACCAGCAGGCCCGGCGGGCGCACGCGCCACTCCTCCAGCTTGCGATGTACGAACTCAATGCCGTCCAGCACCGCAGAATCGTTCACGTCCACCACCAGCACGCCCAGGTCGGCGTAGCGCAGCACCTGCGGCAGCCAGGATTCGGTGAACTCCGGCGCGACGGGCGGCAGGTCCACGAGCTGGATCTGGATGTCCTCGAAGTTCATCATGCCCGGGGTGGGCAGCCGGGTGGTGAACGGGTAGTCGGCGACCTCCGGGCGGGCGTTAGTCAAACGCGATACCAGTTGCGACTTACCGGCGTTGGGCGGCCCGATCAGCACCACCTGTCCGGCGCCTTCCTTCTCGATCAAGTAGAAGGGAGCGGCGTGCGTGCCGCCCTTCTTCTGTTGGGCTTCCTTGCGAGTCTGCGAGAGCCGGCGCTTGATATCCGCCTGGAGTTTCTCCGTCCCCTTGTGTTTGGGTATGGTGGCGAGCATGCGCTCCAGCGCCGCGATCTTCTCAGCAGGCGTACGCGCGGCTTTGTACTCGCGTTCCGCCTCCAGGTATTCCGGGCTAAGGTTGGCCGGCATAGCCCTCTCGGGAGCAAGATTAGCACGCTGGCTAACTCATCTCGGCGGCCGCCGGCTCCAGCGCGCCAGCCGGCGGAAATAAGTGCGGGCGCGTTCGGCGTCCCGAAGGATCTGTTCCCGCAAGGCCGCGGGATTCGGGAAGCGGCGTTCCTCTCGCAAGCGGCGCAGAAACTCCACGCGGATGGTGCGCGGCGCAGCGCCGCCGGGCGGCTCCAGCAAGTGGGTTTCCACGCTCAGATCCCCGCCTCCGAAAGTGGGACGATGGCCGACGTTGGTGACGGAAGGCCACGATCGGTCACACGGGGCCAGATTCAACGTGGGCACGGTCTGCCGTCCGCCTACCCCGCGCCCGGCGACTACCTCGCCTTCCAAGCGGTAAGGTCTTTCCAAAAGACGCGCGGCCGCCGAGACCGAGCCGGCCTCGATCAGTCGCCGGATTGTGCTGCTGGACACCACACGGCCCCGCAGACTCACTGCGGGCAGGGCTTCCGTCGAGAAACCCAGGCGGCGTCCGAGTTGTTCCAGCAATCCCGTGTCGCCCGCGTGCCGGTAACCAAAACGGAAGTTCTCGCCCACCAGCACGGCGCGCGCGTCCAGTCTCTCGCGGAGTATGCCGCGGGCAAATTCCTCCGGACTCAGCCGCGACAGCTCCCGCGTAAACGGCAGGATCAGCACCTGCTCGATGCCTTCCTCGCCCATCAGCGCGCAGCGCTCCAGCGGCGTTGTTAGCAAGCGAGGTGCGCGTTCCGGCGCCACGACGATAGCCGGATGGGGGTCGAAGGTCAGCGCCGCCGGTCTCCATCCGTACCGGCGGGCCACGGCCGCCACCCGGCGCAAGATCCGGCGGTGTCCGGCGTGCACGCCGTCAAAATTGCCGATCGTGAGGGCGCAGGGACCGAATCCGCGAGCTTCCTCCAGGCTGCGGAAAATGCGCATTTAGGCGTCCGCCTCCAGGGTAATCTCCAGCCCGTCGTAAGCCAGACGCACGTGCGGCGGCAAGCCCCGCTCGGTCTCCTCATGACCCAGATCGTGGCAGATATGGGTGAAGTAGGCGCGCCGCGGGGCCAACTGCTCGACATACTCGAGCGCCCGCTGCAAAGTGGTGTGCGTGGGGTGCGGTCGGCGGCGGAGCGCGTCCAGGAACAACACATCCAGGTCGCGCAGCAGATCCATCGAGCTTTCCGGGATTTCGCTGTGGTCCGTCAGATAGGCCGCGCGTCGGAAGCGAAATCCGTAAACCGATCCTCGCCCGTGCCGCAGCGGCACCGGGGTCACCGTCAAACCGAACAACTCGAACGGCCCGCCGTCCAGCCGGTGAGCCTCCAGGCGCGGAATCGAAGATTCCGGCTCGTGGTCGGCGAAAACATAATCGAAAACCCGGCGGATCGTCTCGATGGTTTCCGGCGAACCGTAGATCGGGATGGCGGCCTTCTGGCGAAAGTTGAAGGGCCGCACGTCGTCCAAGCCCATTATGTGGTCGGCGTGCGCGTGGGTGAAGAGCACTGCGTCCAGCCGGGTGAGGCCGGCCCGCAAGGCCTGCTGACGGAAATCCGGCGTGGCGTCGATCAGTATATTGCGCCCGTTGTGGCAAACCAGCACGCTCGGACGCAGTCGCTGATCGCGGGGATCAGGCGAACGACAGACCGCACACTGGCAGCCGATGGTAGGCACGCCCACGCTGGTGCCCGATCCCAAAACCAAAATCTTAAGTTTGTCGGCCGGCATCTAGGATTGCTTCCGGCTTTCCTCCAGGACCTGTACGAAACGAAAGCGTAGTTCGGTCAAGGAGTTCTCCAGCAGCCGCTTCTCGTCCAGCGTGAGGTTGCCGCGCGTCTTCTCTTCCAGCATGGCCATCAGGTCAATGGTGTGGCGCGCCAGGCGGAGGTCGGGTTTGGGTCGCTCATCGGCGCGCCGCCCGATCAGCCCTAAGTGCACCTCGGCCTGCGTACGCAGCGACAGCGTGAGGAACTCAAAGCTGGGTGGAGGCAGCGGCAAATCTTCGTCGCCGGCTTCCGGCTCGGCTTGGGCCTGACTCTCACCGGCGGGTGGAACCTGCTCGGTCCTCTCCTGGTCGCTCATACACTCACTATTTTAGCGAGAGCAAGGCGGGCGCCCGCACGGTCCATGCTACATTGGAAAGGTTCGCGCTGAATTCAGGCCTGAGAGTTACTCTTAGCAATGTCTTCCCCGCCCAAGCCCCAAGCGGGCGAAAAGTTTCAGCGTCTGGTGGAGATCATGGCCCGGCTGCGGGCCCCGGACGGCTGCCCGTGGGATCGCCGGCAGAACTTCGAGACCATCAAGCCTTACCTGCTCGAGGAAACTTACGAAGTCCTGGAAGCCGTGGACAAGCGTGACTGGCGCGCGCTGGCCGAGGAGCTTGGCGATCTGTTGCTGGAGGTCGCGTTCTTCGCTCAAATGGCGGCCGAGCAAGGCCTCTTCTCGATCGAAGACGCCTTGGACGCCGTCAACGAGAAACTCGTCCGGCGCCACCCGCACGTTTTCGGCGAGGCTGAAGCGCACACGCCCGAAGCCGTCAAAGAGCGCTGGGACCAAATCAAGGCTGAGGAGCGCCGCAAGCGGGGAGACAGCCGGAGCGGGTTGCTCGATCCGGTGCCGCGTGCTCTGCCTGCTCTAGTAGAGGCGACCGCGATCTCCTCCCGTGCGGCGGGCGTGGGCTTCGATTGGGAGAACGCCGATCAGGTGCTGGAGAAACTCCATGAGGAGCTGGCCGAGCTGGCGGCAGCGCGCCAGCAGGAATCCCAGGAGCGGATCCAGGACGAGATCGGCGACTTGCTGTTTGCCCTGGTCAACCTGGCGCGGTTCCTGAAGGTGGATCCCGAGCAGGCGCTGCGGGCCACCAACGCCAAATTTCGCCGCCGCTTCGCTTACATGGAGGCCGGCTTGCGCGAGCGCGGGCGGTCGCTCTCGGAAGCTACGCCGGCAGAGATGGAAGCGCTCTGGCAGCAGGCCAAGCAGGATTGAACCGCGCGCGCCAGGCGTCCACCAAGCCGCGCGCCAGCGCATCCAGCGGATCCAGCATGGGCAGCTCCGGCAAGTCGGCCGGCGTCAGCGCCAGCGGGATTTCCGTGCAGCCCAGGATCAGGGCTTCCGCGCCGGCCTCAGCCAGGCGGCGCGCCGCGGCCTTCAGAATTGCTTTCGGCTCAGGGTAGCCTTCAGCGGCGCCTCTGCCTGACTTGATTCCCCACTCCGGGTTGGCGATGGCCTCGTGTACATCCTGCTGCTCGGGCGCCGCGCGCCCGCTCAGGATCGCGTGCAGGCGCGCAGCCCGCTCGTCAGGCGGCCTCGGGTGCGGATCGTAAGCGGGCGTCACGGGTTCCAGGCCGCGCTCCCTTAGCGCGTCGGCGTAGATGCGCTGGAGGAACGTGCCGGTGGTGGAAAGAACGCCCACCCGGCGCACCGCCGGCAGTCGCCCGCTTAGCGTCTCCAGCAGGGCGCGGATCATGTGGACCACCTGAAGCCCATCTTCGCCGACGGTCAAATCTGCGATTTCCTGGCGGAAACGGTCAAAGATCGGCGGGGCGTGAAACGTGTTGCAAGGGATTCCCAGCACGCGCGCGCCGCCCGAGGCCAGCAGTCTCGCCACGGCGGCCGCCGCGACGGCGGGATTCTCGCCCGGGTTTCCCCGCGCCAGCGCGCTCAGATACTCGGTGCGATCCTCAAACAGCGGTGAGAATTGCGCCAGCAGGACCGGGATGGCTTGCTGATCGCGCCGCATTCCCAACGCCGCCTGATAGCTCAGCAACTTGCCGAGCAGCAGGGGGTCAACCCAAGGGCCCATCCCGCCGATAATGCCGATCGAGGCCACCAGAGGCATACCCTCAAGCTAGAAGCTGCGCGGCGTCCAAAGCAACCCGACCCCCGGAACGGACTCGCGCCTGCCGGCTTCTGATATCTTGGTACTGCCGTGCGGAAGCTGGACCGCTTGGTGCTCGGCGGGCTGGTCCTGGCGCTGGCGGGCTGTTCAGTGCGCCGTTTTGCCGTCAACCGCATCGGCGACGCCCTGGCCGCCGGCGGCTCGACCTATGAAAGCGACGAAGACCTGGAGCTGGTGGGCGACGCCCTGCCCTTCGGGTTGAAACTGATCGAGGGTCTGCTGGCCGAGTCGCCGCGTCACAAAGGATTGTTGCTGGCCGCCTGCCGCGGCTTCACGCTTTATGCCTACGCTTATGTGCACCAGCAAGCGGATCGCGTCGCGCCGGAAGATCTGGACCAGGCCAATCTATTGCGAGCCCGGGCGCGGCGCCTTTATTTGCGTGCGCGGGGCTACGGCCTGAGGGCGCTGGAGGCGAGCTATCCGGGGCTGGGCCGCCGTCTGGAGGCGGAGCCGAAAGCGGCCGTGGCGCGGGTCCGCCGTAAGGATCTGCCTTTGCTTTATTGGAACGCGGCCGCGCTGGGTCTGGCGATATCGGCCGCCCGCAGCGACACTGAACTGCTGGCGCGTCTGCCGGAGGTCGAGGCGTTCTTGGAACGCGCCCTGGAGCTGGATGAAAGCTGGGACGGCGGCAGTCTGCACGAGTTCCAAGTGATATTCGCCGCCACGCGCCCCGGCGCAGCTCCGGATCCGTCGCGCCTCAAGAAGCATTTCGAGCGCGCCTTGGAGTTGAGCCGCGGCGAGCGGGCCAGCGTCTACGTGGCATACGCCGAGGCGGTCAGCGTTCGCGCCCAAAACCGCAGGGAGTTCCGCGAGCTGTTGGAAAAGGCGCTGGCGATTGATCCGGACAAGCACCCTGCGGTCCGCCTGGCCAATCTGATGGCGCAACGCCGGGCCCGCTGGCTGCTGGCGCGCGCCGATGAACTCTTCCTGGAGGGAGAAAGCGAGAAGCAATGATGCGCAGTTTCGTGCTGCTGGGCCTGGCCGCCTGTTCGCTGGCGGCGCAGCCCGTGCTCATCAAGATGGGGACTGTGGCGCCGGAGGGCTCGCCCTGGCACCAGATCCTTCAGCAGATGGGGCAGCAGTGGCAGAAGATCTCCGGCGGAAAAGTCACCTTGCGCATCTATCCCGGGGGTGTGCTGGGAGATGAGCCGGACATGATTACCAAGATGCGCATCGGCCAGTTGCAGGCCGTTGCGCTCTCCGGCTCGGGACTGTCGCGATTGGAGCCCGCCGTGGCCTGCCTTCAGATCCCCATGATGATCGAGTCCTATGAAGAGCTGGATTACGTGCGGGACCGCATCGCCCCGCGGCTGGAGCAGCTCATGGACCGAAAAGGCTACGTGGTCCTGAATTGGGGTGACGCCGGCTGGGTGCACTTTTTCACCAAGGTTCCGGCGCGCCGCCTGGATGACATCCGCAAGATGAAACTGTTCACAATGGCCGGCGACGCCGACGCTCTGGAGCTTTATCAATCTGCCGGCTTCCGCCCGGTGCCGCTGGCCACCACCGACATGATGCCCGCGCTCCAAACCGGGCTTATCGAGGCCTTCGACGTACCGCCGCTGCTGGCCATGCTGAATCAGTGGTTCGGGCTGGCGCGCAACATGCTCGACGTGAAGTGGGCGCCGCTGGTGGGCGCTACCGTGGTGAGCAAGAAGACCTGGGAGAGAATCCCCGAGGCCTTCCGCCGGCAAATGCTGGAAGCGGCCACCAGCGCGGGCGTGCGGCTGCGCGGCGAGATCCGAAAGATGGGCGACGATGCGGTGGCGGAGATGCGCAAGCGCGGCCTGAACGTGATTACGCTCGATGCCGCCACACTGGGCGAGTGGCGCAGGCAGGCTGAAGAGGCTTATCCGAAGCTGCGCGGGCGGCTGGTGCCGGCCGAGCTGTTCGATGAGGTCAAGCGGCTCCGCGACGAGTTCCGCGCCCGGCGCGGAAAGAAGGCCTGATGGTTGAGGCGCCGCGGCATTCGGGCATCCCGCGGCTGGAGGCAATCCTCTCAGCCTGCGCAATGACGCTGATGACCTTGTTGCCGCTGGCCGAGATCGCCTTGCGCAGGCTGGCCGGGCGGGGCCTGCCCGGTTCGGCGCCGGTGGTCCAACACCTTACTCTGTGCGTGGCTTTTCTGGGAGCTGCACTGGCGGCACGATCGGATCGCCTGCTGGCGCTCTCAACGGCCGGCTTTCTGCCCCGACAACTGCGCGGCGGCGTGCGCATTCTGACCAGCGCGATCACGGTGGCGGTGACCGGAGCATTGGCCTGGGCCAGCGTGGGGCTGGTGCGCGCCGAGCGCGAGGCGGCGGCCGAATTGGCGCTGGGTCTGCCGGTTTGGGTGGTGCTTCTGGTGATGCCGCTGGGATTGGCGGTCGTGGCGCTGCGCGTAATCCGGCTGGCAGCTCACGCATGGCCGGGCCGCGCGCTGGCGGCGCTGGGCTTGCTGATACCGGTGGGCCTGGGGACGGCACCGTGGTTGCCGGTGGAAAGACTGCTAACGCCCGGGATCATACTGATCCTGGCCGCGACCCTGCTCGGCCTGCCGATCTTTGCGGCGCTGGGCGGCTTGGCCCTGTTGTTTTTCTGGCATCAGGGATCACCGACCGCCGCGGTCACCGTGGAGGCTTACCGGCTGGCGGCCTCACCTTTGTTGCCGGCCATCCCGCTGTTCACGCTGGGCGGTTACCTGCTGGCCGAAGGCGGCGCCAGCCGGCGGCTGGTGCGCGTTTTTCGCGCGCTGGTTGGCTGGATGCCCGGGGGACCGGCGGTCCTTACCACGCTGGTATTCGCTTTCTTCACTTCCTTCACCGGGGCCAGCGGAGTGACGATTCTTTCGCTGGGCGGGCTGCTGCTGCCGGTCTTGGTGCGCTCGCGATTCCCGGAGAATTTCTCACTCGGACTGGTCACCGCCGCCGGCTCCATCGGCCTCCTGTTCCCGCCCAGCCTTCCGGTAATCCTCTACGGTGTTTACGCACACACCGAGATAGACCGGCTGTTCTTGGGCGGCTTGTTGCCGGGCATGCTGCTGCTGGCGCTGGTGTCCGCTTGGTGTGTGATGAAGGGGTCCGCGGTGGCGGCCGAGCGGGCGCGCTTCAGCCTGCGGGAGTTGGGGAGCGCCGTATGGGAGGCCAAGTGGGAGCTGCTGCTGCCGGTGGTGGTGCTAGCCGGCATTTTCGGAGGGTTCGCCACGCTGGTTGAGGCGGCGGCGCTGACCGTCTTGTACGCCTTCCTGGCGGAATGCTTCCTTTACCGGGATCTGAACGTCCGCAAGGACCTGGCGCGGGTTACCGTAGAGTGCACAACGCTGGTGGGCGGAGTGCTGCTTATACTAGGCGTGGCGCTGGGTTTCACCAACTATCTGGTTGATGCCCAGGTTCCCACGCAGGCGCTGGCTTGGGTGAAGGGACAAATCGCTTCGCCGCTGTTATTTCTGCTGGCGCTGAACGTTTTTCTGCTGATAGTCGGGTGCCTGCTTGATATTTACTCCGCCATATTGGTGGTTGTTCCGCTGATTACTCCCATGGGCGCGGCCTACGGGATTGATCCGGTTCATTTAGGAGTTATTTTCCTGGCCAACTTACAACTGGGATACCTGACGCCGCCGGTCGGAATGAACCTGTTTCTCTCGGCTTACCGTTTCAACCAGCCGCTTACGCGTGTATACCGATACTCGTTTCCCTTCCTGCTGATAATGCTCGCGGGCGTGCTGTTGATCACTTACGCGCCCTCCCTGACGTTAAGCTTGCTGCGGTGGCTGGGCCGGAGTTGAAATCCGGCGCCTCCACTTCGATTTCGCCCTTGCCCCAGACGGTCTGCCGGCCGACTCCTGTCCACCGCGCGGCCTCCAGGTAAGGCAGAAATTCGGCCAATTCACCCTCGTACTCCGCTTCCCCGATGAAGCCGCCCAACGGGTGACGCCGGCCGGTCTTGCTCGAGAGGCGCGCCAGCGCAACCCAGTTGAGTCCGGAGCGGACCAGACGCACCCGGGCGGCCCGCTCGCCCATGCCGCGGAAGTCAATCTCCAGCGGCCCCGGTCCGTAAAGGGCGCGCAGGGTGCTGATGCGGTCGCGAATCCTTGCGAAGAGGATTCCAAATTCCGGCTGCAAAACCGGCTTCCCTGCGGCTTTCAGCTCGGTCGGCGTGCGAAACCGGACGCGCACCCGGTCCACAGGCAACCGACAGGGCGCAAGACTCAGTTCGATCGGCGGCAATGTCCTGCCGGCCAGGATGCTTTCTCCATCGAAGACCTCGCTCAGCCGCTCTCGGTCGGCGCCGAGCTGATCCACGCGGAACAGCTCCGCCCTCCCGCGCTCCGGTCCCAGACCCTCCCGCGCCAGTTCGGCGAAGGCCCGCACGAAGTAAAACAGGGCCGGATCGCGCAGTTCGAAAATGTGCACGTCGAAGTGGAACGGCTGAGCGGGGCGGATAACAAGCCCGTCCAGATGAGCGGCGCGAAAAACGAACGGGCGCGGCAGGTCGGCTAGGCCGCTGGGAAGCTCTCCGAGCGACGCAGGTTCAAAGATTCTGGCGTAAGGACAGATCCGGCGCCGCGGGCAGGTTCGCGCGTCAGTGCATTCCGGCACGCAAGCCAGTCTGCGGAATATGGTCCCGAAGGCCCCCCGAACAACGTTGCCTGCCTTGCCTGCGGGGAAAAACAACTCATCACGCGCCCGGAAGTGGAAGCGAAAAGCGTAGAAGCAAAACGTCTGGCGTGCCTCAGCGCTTGAAGTGTTGCCCACCGACTGCTTTTCTGCGCGCTTTCAGGTTAGCACACGTCCGGACAGCGGCATCCGGGCTTACCTCGCGCGTTCCGCCTCAAAACGTCGGGCCAGCTCCACGCCTTTGGTGGTGACGTAGTACTTAGCCAGCATGTAAGGGGTTTCCCAGGCCGGCAGCAAGCTGGGCTTGTCCAGGTATTTGAGGAACTGCTCGACCACCTGCGCAAAGTGCGCCTCATGTCCTACGCGCAGGCTGTCGGGAATCGTGACGCGGAACTCCGCGCCGCGGTTTTCCAGCCCCACGCCGGGATAAGCGCGCTGGAGCGTTTTCAACTTACGCGACAGCGCGGCGCCGATCGCCTGGCGGTCCGCAGCATCGTTCGGCACGACGTACAGTTCGGGACGGAAAGCCTCCTGCTGGCCCTGCCGGATCTCCAAGCGGCAACGCGAGCCTCGAAACACCGCATAGTGCGTGTCGCCGGCGCCAGGCGGGGCTTCGTAGCGCCAGAGCACATCCAGGCGAACGTGCACGCCGCGCAGCGTGTAGCTGACCTGGTTATTGCAGTAATAGGCCAGGCTGTCCTGGCGCACCCAAGGCTGCAAGTTCTCCGGGAAATCCGCTTCTCCCGTTACACGACGAAACGCCTCGCGGCTGATGAGCTCGGGCCAGCGCTTGCCTGCGAGCACCGCAATGTCCTTGCGCCAGTCCGGCGCCTGCTCAGGGAAAAGCATCCACTGCACCAGGTCTACCAGGTGGGTGCCGACGTCGCTTAAGCCCTCGCCCTGCTCGTTGATATCGAAGAACGGCAAAGGGCGCAGCGACGGCACGCCGGCTACCGCCTTATAAATGTGATGCACGCTCTCCATGTATACCCCGGGCTGCTCGGGACTGCCGGCTTGGATCGTGCCGAAGATCTCCGCATCGCGCACCAGTTCGCGCTGGAGCATGTTGGTGGCCTCGAAGCGCTCGGTCATGATGTCGTAAGCGATGAGGCCGCGGCGCTGGGCGGTGCGCAGCGCTTTCTCAAGCTTGGGCAAATCGCCCGGCTCGATGATCCAGGGTTTATCGGCCAGCACGTGCAGCCCGGCATCCAAAGCCGCCTGGATGCGCGCAATCTTGCCGCGGTTGCGCCCCGACATGACAACCACGTGACCGCGGCGCTCCTTAAGCATGCGTTCGAGGAAATCCGGGCCGGCGTAGACCTCCAGCTCCCAGCGGGTGGGGTTCTCGGCCCGCCCGTTGAACTGCGCTAACCGCGACAAGTGCGCCAGCAAGTCCGGCCCCAGCGGCGCGTAAATCGCCACTTTGTTCGACACGCCTCGGTAGGTCTGCTTGTGGATCAGGGCAGCGTGAAAATGGCCCGGATCCAGCGTTATCAAACGCCAGCCGTCTCGTTGCGGAGGCGCTTTCCGCGCCGCGGGCGCGGCACGCACGGCGAGCGGCAACAGCGTCAAAGAGAACAAAGAGGCAAAGCTGCCTGCCAGCAGATGGGAGGCGGGCAACATCAGGTTTCCCGCCACACCCAAGCGCTGCCAAATAGCCTGACTCAGCTCCAGCAGATTCACCGTCAACCTCCTTGAGTTCAAGAGCCTTTCACAACTGAGGCGCCTCTGCCTGCCGGCCGCGGGCCTCCCTCAATCCGCACCGGCGGTTGCGCGTCGCGCCTTCCCCGCTGCCGGGGCCGCATCGGCCGGCAGCGAGAAGCCGTCTTTGGTGCGGCGCTGCCACGCGGCCAGCATTGCGCGGTGGCTTTCAAGCACCTCGCGGTAGCGCGGATCGCTTGCCAAGTTGCGCATCTCACCCGGGTCGGTCTCCAAATCTACCAGCGATTCGCGGCGGGCGCCCTCGCTGTAAACGCAATACTTGTAGCGCCGACTGCGCACCATGCGGCCCTCGGGCGTCGGGGTCCGGCCCTCGACCGGTGCGCCTTGGACCATCTTGTTCGACACCACCAGGTAACTGCGCGGGTCCGGCCCCCGATCGCCCTCCGTGGCGGATCGCAAGCTCAGGCCGGGCGATCCCTCGGGGACCGGCACCCCGGCGAAGTCACACAAAGTGGGCATCAAGTCCACGCCGGTGTGCACCAAGCGATCCGAAACCCGGCTGCTTGTCACTCCGGGCCAGCTTATGATCAGCGGCACGCAGGCCGCTTCCTCGTAGAGAACCGTTTTCTGATTCCACCCGTGGGCTCCCTGGCAGTCCCCGTGATCCGACAAGAAGACCACCAACGTCCGCTCGTGCAACTTCGAACTTCGCAGCGCCCGCAGTAGCTGTCCAACCAGCGCGTCTACTTTCTCAATCATGCGGTAATACGCCCAGATATACTGCCGCCACTTGCCGGCGTCGAAGTTCGCGACCGGAAACATGGGCGAGCTCTGATAAGACCGCCGCATCAGGGCCATAATGTCCGGCTCATCGGCTTGCGGCGCGTGGTTAGGCCGCAGCGGCGGACATTGTTCGGGCGGCGGGGGAGTCCCGATTTCTCCGTCGGGCAGCGGCTCGCCGCGGGCCCACTGGCAGATGTTGTGCGGGTTGACGAACGAGGTCACCATCAGAAAAGGCTCGCGAGGCCCTTCGCTCAAGAAAGCGGTCGCGGCCTTGGCCACGGCGTCATCCTTCAGTCCTCGCGTCCTCATAGTTTGGAAGCCGTGGGTTTCCGGCTGCGCCTCCCGGTAAGGCAAATGCCACTTGCCAAAGTAGGCGGTCTGATATCCGGCCTGCCGGAACAGAGTTCCGAGATTGGGGAAGCGCCGAAAGTCAAGGGGGCTGGTGTCGTTGATCTGCACCCCGGTTTCCACCGGATATCTGCCTGTGAACATCGAAGTGCGCGAAGGCACGCACAAGGGGTTCGCACAATAGGCCCGTGAAAAGAACGCGCCGGCCGCTGCCAGGCTGTCCATGTTCGGCGTGTCAAGATAACGGCGCCCCAGACGACAGCTCAAGGATTCCGACGACTGCTGGTCGGTCATCAGGATCAGCACGTTCGGGCGCCGCGAGGCGCCTGCCGAGCGGACGACCCACGGAGCGCCCAACGTGGCGGCCAGAAACTTTCGGCGGTTCATCGCAGTCCCGGACAATGTTATCATGCAGCGCCTCGGCCGCGGGCAGTAAGAGCCGGCGCCGCGATGCCCGTCTGCCTGTCCGCGAGCGTGCTCCGAGCGGCGTGCAGCAGGCGCCCGCGTGCGATTTGATGGCGCTCTCAGCGGCCGCTGCGCAGCCGCCCGACCAACTCGTCCACTTTCTCGGCTACGATCTCTTCGACCGCCGCGCGGAAAGGCGCGGGCTGCCCGTAGGCGATCATCGCGCCGCCGCCTTCATAGCCGCCCTCTTTAAGCACGCGCAGAGAGGGAATGTAGGCGAAGACATCGTTCGAGTAGGCCGCCACCCAGGTCGTGTCCGGCCCGTATTCCCGTTTGAACCGCAAAGCGTAGTCGGCCACCACCTCGCCTGCGAGCACAATCCAGGTCAACTGCTTGCCAAACTGCCAGACTTGCACCGGATAGGGGTAGCGGTCCGGCAGGCGGCCTTCGCGATCCAAGATCTCCAGCATCTGCCGGGCATGGTTGCGGCGCAGCGCATCCCTGTCGTTGAGCCGGGCCTCGAATTCCTGGCGCGAGGGCGGCGTTTGAAATGGCAGGTCGACGTGCTCCAGGGCGGCTTGCACCGGACCTTCC
>Ga0272448_1000761_pt1 | contig 46946 bp, 36 predicted proteins | sample YNPCB0191_FD_202220 | JGI IMG/M metagenome (GOLD analysis project Ga0272448, IMG submission 202220) | Hot spring sediment microbial communities from Yellowstone National Park, WY, United States - YNP-CB-019-1 | ecosystem: Environmental > Aquatic > Thermal springs > Hot (42-90C) > Sediment... | reverse complement strand
GTAAACTTTAATCACTCCTTTGGGGGTAATGTGATAATCGCCGCGGTTCAAAATTTCGGTCGTAACAGTGACTGGCCCATATTGGGAGAAAGGTGAGGCGGCAAATCTGACCACATAGGCATCCTCCCTAATCGGTCCGGCAACACGGATATAAACCAAAGAAACTATTCTGGCGCTAATTGGAGTTGAGGCTTCTTTTGGCGTTCCTCCTGGGGGTGGGGGAGTTGCCCCTGGTTCAAAGTATAAAGCCACATAACGACCTCCTGGCCGGGCATCAACCGGAACATGAATTTTTGCCTGAACTAAGATTTTGTTTTTGGCAGCAATTGTTGCCCGGTCGTAAGGAAGCTCAAACCAAGAGGCGGCAGAAAAGCGAGAGGAAATTTGAGTTAAACCAGTAATTGCTGCCGGTCCTTCCAAGAAGGTTGGCGTTCCTTGGTTATCCTCAACGACAAAATCAACTACTCCCACTGCTCCGGAGATGGGGGTATCGGACTGGTTGAGAAACTTAACATTGACAGCGGTATTTTCCCCTGGCTCAACGAGGATTTCCTGCCGGCTCGGAGCAACAATGAGGTGGGTAGTGGTTTGCGCCTCGCACAGCGAGGCTAAAGGAAAAAGTAAAAAGGAAAAAGTAAAAAGGAAAATAATTTTTTGGATTTTGCCTGCCTGCCGGCGAGGCAGGGATTTTGGATTTTGGATTTTCATTAGAATGTTGCTGTTGCTGTATATTTAACTTTATTATAATAGTATCCTGCTGGTTGAGTGCCGGAAATAGCAATCCGGTAACAAACATAAATTTGTTTTGAATCTACCGGTCCGCTATTGCTCATTATTGTTTGTTTAGTCTCGCTTGCTTCTTGGTCAGCAATTTGTTTGGCAGAAAAAGTTCGGCCACTTTCATTATAGGTAAAAGCAGCATCGGTTCCGGAGATATTTGCCAGTGAATAACCTAAACCTCGGTAAGTATTAGCGGCAGTCCAATCCTGAGAAGTGGTTTCCGTACAGCCGGTGGCATTACAAGTAGTATCCTGAATACAATCATCAGCCTCTCCGGCATTTGCTCCAGAACAAGTTTTTCCGTTTAATCCCATTTGGTCATTCTCTTCAATTTTGACCGTGTAGCCGTTGTTGGCATTAGTAGAAACAGTGAGAGTGTGAGCCGCTTCCTTAAAGGTGTTAGGAGTACTAATTGTTCCCCAGGGGACAGAGGTGGCAGTGGTTGTGACATCCATTAGCTGACCACAAGCAGAAGTGCCGCTATTTACTGCCCCAACAGCAAAAGACAAACTTTCCTCAACCGTTGCCGAGACCAAAACTGCCTCAACCGGGGCAGCAGTGGCATAGCCACTATCAATTAAGCTTCCTCCAGAATCTGGATCGCCAGTATAAGTTTCAACACTAATTCGGTAAACATCAGCCGTTCCCTGAGTATGGCCAGAATAAACCGGGGCGGGGTTAACCAAACCTTTGTTAGTATCTCCAACGGTAACAGTAATCGACCCGCCAGTACAAGCAGTGGTAGTTTTAACTTTATATTTATGTCCTGAACCACTTCCTGCCGTTAGGGTTTCTGTTGACCAAGTACAACCTGTTCCTCCAGAGGTAGTAATATTTGCTGTTGTCATTCCGTTTAAATCAAAACCATTGTTGGTTACTGAATCAGCCGTATCTGGAGCGCCATCGTTTCCATTGGTGGCTGGGTCAGGAATAGTAACCAAAACATAACCATTGGCGGGAATTTGGTTGGCGATGGTAAAGCTAATGGTCAAAGTTCCTGATTGGGTAGCATAGATTGCCGCGCCGTCGGCAACAGAAGCCGAAAGGGGAGAGGATAAAGTAAAGGTAGAACTATTAACAATTGAGGCAACCGTCATATTGCCATTTACTCCTACCGCTACCGTATCGTTGGGGAAAAGGTGATTGGTATTTTTGTCTCCATAGTTGCCTGAGGTTTTTATATTTATTAAAGATATGCCGCCTGAAGTTCCGCCATTAACCGCCCCGTAGAAAGAAAGCCGAGGATTAGATAGGGTAGCGGAGATATTAGTTAAAGAGGCGGCTTGAGGTTTTTTTGCTTTGGCGACCAAAAATCCTGCTCCCAGCAGGAAAACCGGCAATAAAAATAAGGCGATTTTTACTTTTACCCGTTTCACTTCAATAATAAGGTATTATATTTTAAAGCCTTTGTCAACTCTAATCTCTCTTTTAAATTTTATTTTTTAAATTTTAAGTTTTAAATTAATGTTATCCCCCCCCAACTTATTTGTCAAGAGGCAATTTCGCCTCAAAATTATTATTTTAGAATGTCGCTGTTTTGTTTTGTCCACCTATGTTTTGTGTGCTTGCCCACCTAAGACGTGGAATCCTCCCGAGGCTATTTTTGCTGCTCTTTAATCACCATGATGAAAGCAACTATAGTAATTAAAATTGCCACTAAAGTAATGATTGTTGGGATATCCATATTATAGTTATAATTTTCTCTTTTTAGTGAGAAACATGATAACTAAAAAGGAAACAAGAGCGAAAACAAAAATTCCTGTAAACAGACCAAAGATTGGGTCCATTATCTTCTCCTTTCCTTTAACCCATCTAAACGAAAACCTACAAGTGCTAATAAGACTGTTCCTGCTAATCCTATTCCAATTAATTTTTCAAATTCTGTTGGTCGGCTAACAAATACCCCAATTACTAACCCGGCAAAAGTATACTCTGCCAGCTTGTAAAAAAATTTTGCCAATTTGTCCTTTTGTTTTGGCCGCACCTTTGATTTTAATCATAAGGGATTTAAAAATATTTGTCAAATTCCTTCCCACTGTCGTCCACCTAAGACGTGGAATCCTCCCGAGTCTATTTTTTAAAAGAAATTTTGCTGGCGATAAACAAAAGCAAAGCTAAAATTACCAGCACGCCGGCGGCAAGTTTTAGGGGCAGGGCCCAAAAAACAATTTGTGCCTGATACTTGCCACTGGCTTCATCTGTGCCGAATTCTAATTTTGCGGTGTATTTTCCCAGCAAAAATTTTGTCCGAAGTTCGCAGGGAGAGGGGAGGATTTGAGGGGGAGCGGCTTGCTGACATTGGATTTGGCGAATAGAATTAGTTAAGATATTTTCCGGCAGTAAATCCAGCACCCAGCGCTGATTAAACCAGCCGCTGGTGGTGATTGAGCCGAGGGGCTTAAAAAAAACCTGGCCGGTGTTTTTCAACCGAACGACAAATTTTGGCTGGCTAAAAGAATCGATAATTATTGAATCATGAATCATGAATAATGAATTATGGAGAGAAAATTCCTCAACTGCTGCTTGCTTTAAGGGTTCGCCGGTTTGAGAAACGGTTAGCAAGATGTTGCTACCGATTTTAGCCTCGATTTGGCCGCCACTACCCGCGGGAAGAAAAACTCCTGGAAGGGTTTCGAAAAGTAAAGAGAAATAATAATCACCATCGGGTGCACGCTGGGGTATTTTGATTTTCAAAACCACCTCTTGCTCCTGGCCGGCGGGCAAAAGGAATTTTTCTCCCAAAGCCAAATTGGCGTTTTGAAAAGAAAACCAGGAAGAAAATTCCAAATTCCAAATGCCCGCTTCGCGGGATTCCTTCGGAATGCCAAATTCCAAATTAACATCTCCTTTTTCCCCTTCTGGTTTAAAAGGGACGATTTTGCTTGTCAAAGCCAAATCAGTTTCCCCGGTGTTTTTTAGCTTATAGACTTGGGTAATTGATTTACCCGGTTGAATAGTGACCTCCAAAAGCGGCGGCCAGATACTTAAAGACAGTTCCTGAGCTTTCGCTTCGCTCAAGTGCAAAATGCAAAATGCAAATCTCAAAATGAAAACGCAAAATGCAAAAATTTTAAATTTTAAATTATAATTTTGAATTTTGAATTTTGAATTTTGAATTTTCATTAATAGGTCGGTATTGCCAGAAAACTTAAAATATTTTCGTATCTTCCTGCTGGCTGTAAGCTGGAAATATTAACTTTATAGGTAACTGTTGCCTGCTTGTTTCGGCCAACATTTGTTCCGGTCATAATCGTTTGCGGTTGTTCTCCGACTGAGCGGTCGGCAAACTGGCGAAAATAGGTAGAGCTAACAAAGTCGGCGGGAATATCTGTTCCGCTCATATTAAAACCAAAACCATAGGCGGAATTGCTTGTCCAAGGTTTGGCGGTAGTTTCTGTGCAGGTATTAGCCCCGCCGTCGCAAGGAGTATCGGGAATGGTTGCCCCGGCGGTTGACTTTAAAGGATTGTTTTCCGAGGCTTTAACCACATAACCACCGGCACCACCAACAGAAACAGTCAAAGTATTGGTTTGGGTTGTTGGCACTCCCGGAGTCAAACTGCCAAAATCAATGGAAATATCCGAAATTGAAAAAGAGAAAGGAATTATCGAGTGGATATATTGAAAGCCGGCGCGGATTTTATAACCGGTTGAGGAATAAAGCCCGGGAGCGGTTTGGCCCATTGTTACTCCCATTTGGTAATTGGCAGAAGAGGGAAGTCCGGCACCCATATTGGCATTTGGCCAGTCGATTTTGTAGTTTTGGGAGCGGATGGAAGACTGGGCTTTTATTTCGTGATTAAAACCAAATAGCAAAATGCCAACTATTAAAATTTTCAATTTCCAATTTTCAATTTTCAATGAATTTCCAATTTTCCAATTTTCAATTTTTGTAAATTGGTTATTGGTTCTTGATTGAAAATTGGTTCTTGAAAATTGAAAATTATTCTTCATCCGTCGTCCTATCTACTTCCTCTTTTAATTTTTCCCCGGTTTTTAAAAGTTCCAAAGCCCGGGCGCGGATCTTAAGCAGTCTTTCTTTTTGATTAATGGTGAGGTGGGCCAAATCAGCCAACAATTCGCTTACCTCGTCTAAAATTTCGCTTAGGCCTTGTTTTAAATTCAAGCTCGTCCAAAGCAGGGTATCGGTTTCTTCTTTTTTGATTTGCTCCTCTAAAATTTTACCCTCCTCCCGAAGAATTTTTATTTTTTCTTCGCTTTCTAGCACTTTAATATATTGACTGCCAAAAAATAGCGCCAGGGGAGTAATCAAAATCAAGGAGAAAAGCTGAAGCCCTTCGGTTAAAGGCTCCTGAGTGGTGGGGGTAATAACAAACAGCAAAATTATAGCCAGCGCCAAAGAAACAGTTACCAGCGGCTCAAAAAGCAAAGCCAAACCAAACATCAAAAAATAAACTAAAAAAAACAGCGGTGAAGTCAGTCCGCCGGTAGAATAAACCAAAAGCATCACCACTATAGTAAAAACAACGGCATCAATGGTGAGATTTAACCGGGGTAAAGAGGGCTTTGCTTTTTGGGTTCCTTTGCCTTGCCGGCGGAAAAAAAGGTGATTGGCGAAAAAAAGAAGGATAAAAATGGCTATCAGTTGAAGAGTATAAAGCGACAAAGTCGGGGAGTTTGTCCATAAAAAAGCAACCACTACGGCCAAAAGTAAAAAAAGACTATGGAGCAAGAACTTTCCCATACTTCCAAATTATCCTAAATTGACGAAATTGTCAAATTAGATTAAAATATTGCTAATGAAAAACTACTCTCCTTGGGAAATCGAGCCAAAATGGCAAAAAATTTGGCAGGAGAAAAAAATCTTCCAGCCTGATATGCGGCGGGCAAAAAAACCCTTTTATAATCTAATGATGTTTCCTTATCCTTCGGCTGAGGGGCTTCATGTTGGCAATATGTATGCTTTTACTGGAGCGGATATTTATGGGCGATTTAAAAGAATGCAGGGTTTTGATGTTTTTCAACCGATAGGATTAGATGGCTTTGGAATTCACTCGGAAAACTATGCCTTAAAGATTGGTGAGCATCCAGCAAAAGTTGCCCAACGAACGGAAAAAAATTTTTATCGCCAGCTTCAGGCAACAGGTAATGCCTATGCCTGGGAAAACACTTTGGAGACTTATGACCCAGATTATTATCGTTGGACCCAATGGATTTTTGTGAAACTTTTTAAGGCTGGCTTGGTGGAAAGAAAAAAAGCACCGGTGAATTTTTGCCCTTCTTGTAAAACTACTTTGTCTGATGAACAAGTGATTGCCGGTCGCTGCGAACGCTGCAAAACAGAGGTGGAGAAAAAGCATTTAGAGCAGTGGTTTTTTAAAATTACCAAATATGCCGAACGATTGCTAAAAAACTTGGAATGGATTGATTGGTCGGAGCGTACCAAGATTGCCCAGAGAAACTGGATCGGGCGCTCTGAGGGAGCCCAGATAAAATTCCAAATTCTAAATTCTAAACTTCAAATTCCAGTTTTTACTACCCGGCCCGACACGATTTTTGGGGCAACCTTTTTTGTTATTGCTCCGGAATCAGAGTGGGTAGAAAAGTTGACTACTCCCGAAAATCGTCTCCAAGTGGAAAAATATATCAAAATATCAAAAAAGAAATCAGAAGTTGAGCGGACAGCGCCAACAAAAGAAAAAACCGGAGTTTTTACCGGAAGTTATGTAGTTAATCCGGCTACCGGGAAGCCAATTCCCGTTTGGGTAGCAGATTATGTGATTTTAGAATATGGTACCGGGGCGGTGATGGGAGTTCCTGCCCATGACCAACGAGACTGGGATTTTGCTAAAAAATATAATTTGCCAATCATTCCGGTGATTGAGGGAGGAGATGTTCAAAAAGCGGCTTGGGAAGGAGAGGGGACCTTAATTAATTCCGGGAAATTCAATGGTCTTCCTTGGAAAAAAGCGGCTGAGGAGATTACTCGCTGGTTGGCAAAAAGAGGTTTGGCAAAAAAGGAAGTTCGCTATCACTTGCGTGACTGGTGTGTGTCCCGCCAACGTTATTGGGGGCCACCAATCCCAATGATTTATTGTCAGCATTGTGCCCAAAATGGAGTTGGGGAGAAAAAAGAACTGCCTGGCTGGTTCACTGTTCCTGAAAGCGAATTGCCGGTTTTACTTCCTTATTTAAAAAATTATCAACCGCGAGGTTTTGGAAAGCCACCTTTAGCCCAGGCAAAAAGATGGCTTTCTGTTTCTTGTCCCCACTGCGGAAGAAAAGCCCAAAGAGAAGTGGAAGTTTCTGATACCTTTCTTGATTCTGCCTGGTATTTTTTCCGTTATCCAACTATAGGACAACCATCAGCCCAAAAATTTGCCTTTGATCCCCCAATAACTAAGAAATGGTTGCCGGTTGATATGTATATTGGCGGCCACGAGCATGCGTGTTTACATTTGATGTATTCTCGGTTTATCACAATGGTTTTTAAGGATTTGGGCCTTATTGATTTTGAGGAACCATACAAGCGTTTTTATGCCCACGGTTTGATTATTGCGGAGGGGGCAAAGATGAGCAAATCAAGGGGTAATGTGGTAATTCCCGATGAGTATATTAAAAAATTTGGCGCCGATACCCTCCGCTGCTATTTGATGTTTTTAGGCCCTTTTGACCAGGGGGGAGACTTTAGGGATCGGGGAATTGCCGGGATGTATCGCTTTTTGAACCGCATCTGGCGGATTTATCAAGGTGGTAAAAAAATTGGCTCTAAAACTTCCCCCGAACTTCTTCATCCGCTTCACCAAACCATTCAAAAGGTAACAAAAGATATCGAGAATCTGCGCTATAATACTGCCATTGCCGCGATGATGGAGTTTATAAATCAATGGAATAATGGTGGTCAACTCTCAAAAGCGGACGCTGGTAAATTTTTAAAACTTTTAGCTCCTTTTGCTCCTCATCTTGCCGAAGAACTCTGGCACTCATTGACAAAATATCCCACGTGGGAAAAAATGTCAAAAACCTCAATTCATCTTCAGCCTTGGCCAAAATACGAGCCAAAATTGGTGGAAGAGGAAGAGGTAACAATTGTTGTTCAGGTCAACGGCAAAGTTCGCGGGCAGCTCGCTGTTCAGTCCGCAATCCGTAATTCGCAACCCGAAATTGAAAAACTGGCCCAATCCGAGCCACGGGTGGCAAAATATTTGGCAGGCCACGCCGGAGGGCGGGCAGGTAAACCCCCCAAGAAAGTAATCTTTGTCCCCGGAAAGTTGATAAATTTTGTGGTTTAAATATTTATCTCTATTTCTTCTCCCCTTTTAACCTCTCCCAGAAGAATTTTTTGGGCAATTTGGGATTCGATTTTGTCCTGAACAATTCTTTTCATTGGTCTGGCACCAAAAGTGGGATCATAACCCAATTCGGCCACTCTTTTTACCAAATTGGGAGTGATTTTAAGGCTAATTTGTTTTTCTTTTAATCTTGAATTTAGATTTTCCAGCATTAATTGGGCAATTTTTTCCAATTGTTGGGGGGTTAAGGGTTTAAAAACGACAACGGCGTCAAAGCGATTGATAAACTCCGGAGAGAAAATTTGTTTTTGCAGAACATATTCTATTACCTCTTTTGATAATTTTTCTTCAGAGGAGAAGTTTTTTTCTTTGGCAAGCAGGTTGACTTTTTCTCTGATAAATTCCGCTCCGGCATTTGAGGTAGCAATGATAATTAAATTTCGGCAGTCAACTTTCTGACCAAAAGAATCAGTAAAATAACCCTCATCCAAAATTGTTAAGAAAAGGTTTAAAACTTTAAAATGAGCTTTTTCAATTTCATCTATCAGTAAAAGACTAAAAGGGTTTTGGCGAATTGCTTTTGAAAACAAGCCGGGGTCTTGAGTCGTTAAAGAGCCAATTGCTTTTTCCAAAGCATTTTCATCTTGATATTCTGCCATATCAAAACGAATCATTCGCTCTTCTGAACCAAAATAAGCAAAAGCTAAAGCTTTAGCGGTTTCTGTTTTTCCTACCCCAGTTGGTCCTAAAAACAAAAAGGAGCCAACCGGTTTGTTTTCGGAGGCAATTCCCGTTCTTTTTCTTCTTAGTGTTTTAGCAATTTGGTTAACGGCTTCTTCTTGGTCAATAATTCTTTGGTGTAAAATTTCCTCTAAATTTATAAGTTTTCTCTGTTCTTCTTGACTAATTTCTCCAAGGGGAATTTTTGTTTTTTCTGCTAGAAGAATTCTGACGTCCTGGGCGGTGACTAAAAATTTTTTCTGTTGGGAATTTCTGACGCAAATTTCATCCAGAAGGTCGATTGCCTTTTCGGGAAAAGGAATGTCAATCACATACTTATCCGCGCCTTCTATTGCCGCCTTAATAGCCTGGTAGCTGACAAAAGTTTTGGTGTTTTTTTCAAAAAGGGGAACGATTTTTTCTAAAATTAAATAGCTTTCTTCCTTGCTTGGAGGGAAAATTTCCACTTTTTCAAAATATTTTTTTAATTCCGCGTTAGGGAAGATATATTTTTGGAAATTTGCCGGGGTAGTTGTGCCAATAATTTGTAGTTGATTACCGGCCGCTGGCTTAAGGAAAACATCAGTTAGATTAATTCTTCCTTCTTCGGAGGAAACATAAAGGTCGAAATTTTTAATTACCAAAATAATATTTCCTGCCTCAACTGCCTCTTTGAAAATTTCCTGAAGGATTCCCTTGGCTTCGTTGATATTTCTCGCCATTCCCAAAAGTGAGGTAAGATTTAATTCCAGTGTTCTTTTTCGGGCGAGAATAGAATTTACTCTGCCTTCAGCAACCCGGCGGGCAAAATTCAAAATAATGGTGGTTTTTCCCACGCCGGGTTCGCCGACTAACAAAATATTATTTTGGGCGCTTCGACTTAAAATTTCTTCAATAATTTTTGCCTCTTTTAAACGACCAACTAGATGATGAGAATAGGGAAGGGGGGCACCTAAATCAAAGCTGTATTTGTCCAGATTTGGTGTATAGCCAAAAATTAAGTCTCTGCCAAGCGGCTTGATTTTTAAAAGATTTTTTGTTTCCCAAAAGCGAATTTTTTCCTGCTTTTCTTTTTCTAATTCTTCCCACCAGCTAGTTACTCTTTGAATATCGTTTTTTTCTAGTTTTTTTTCTTCCAGAAATTTTTTGAAGGGAGGATGGTTTTCTGCCAAAAAAACCAAAAGATTGCTCCAGGAGGAAAGTTTTTCCCCAGGAATTTGAAGGGAAAGCAAGGGAAGGTTAAGAATTTCTTCAGGAGAGATTAAAAGCCTTTGGCAAAAAAACTTCCCCCGGGAAGTTCCCAAAAACTTTTTAAAAACCAAAAAAGAAGGGAGGGGTCTTTCTTTAAAAAATTCTTTTGGTGAAGGAGTTTTTTTCTGTAAAATTAAAAAAAGAGGAAGGGTAAAGCCGGGAACAATAATCCAAGCGACGGCGATAATTGGGATCAAAATAATTAAAACTATTTCTGTCAGCAATCCGGCAATAATAAGCCAAAAACGAACAGTGGCGGCAACCCCCCGAGAGATTAAATTAAAAGAAACTACTGAGAGCCATTCTTCTAGTTTAAATCCCGGGCCCTTTTTCATTACCATTCTTTTCCATGGAGCAAAGAAGTGCAAAAGAAGCTCTTTTATGGAAAAAAGGTTAAAAACAAAAACAAGCCAGTCTTTGCCTAATTTTAAGATTTTTTTAGGAGCGTAAAGGTAATGCCACTCAAAATAATTCATTGATTTGAGTGTAGCAAAAGCATAGGGACTTGGCAAGATTATTGTTATATAATTTTTAAACATGAGAATTTTTCCAACGATTGTCACTACTTACAATCCCTCCTGCCCAAATTATTCTCAAAAAATAAAGGAAGCAGATTTTTTGGGGATAAAAGAACTTTGTTTTTTTCCTACTGCCTTGGAAAAAGAAGAAAGAAAAAAGGCTTATCGGGCGCTGGAGAAAAGCAAAATTAAAAGCATTCCCTTTGTTCATCTAAGACATGATATGGAACCGGAAGAGGCGGAGTTTTTTATTAGACGTTTTCGCACTAAAGTTTTTAATATTCACTCTTCGTCCGTTTTTCTTTCTGAAAAATGGAGAAGATATAGAAAAATAATTTATATAGAAAATACTGTTTTTGTTTGGCAAGAAGAAGAATTAAAAAATTTTGCCGGTGTTTGTTTAGATTTTTCCCATCTTGAGGATTTTCGCCTGACTAAAAGGGAAATTTATGGGGGGAATATCAAGATTTTAGAAAAATATCCTTGCGGTTGCGGGCATATTAGCGCCGTAAGTTCAACTCCAAAATATTCGGCGGAATTTGATTTAAATTATTACTCCGAGCATCATTTTGAAAGCCTTGCCGATTTTGATTATCTTAAAAATTACCCCCGGAAATATTTTCCGCCGATTATTGCTTTAGAACTGGAAAATTCACTGGAAGAACAACTGCGGGTAAAAAGATATATTGAAAAGATAATTAATGGATTCTGATTTGTGGTAAAATAAACCAATGGATTGGGAGGGAGTAATAGAGAAATATAAAATTCAGTTGGGCATTGTTTTGGGGGGTTTGATTTTGCTGGGTTTGGGGGTGATTTTTTTCCGGTTAAATTCTGCTGACAAACCAAAAATCGAAATTATTTCTTCTGATTCTTCGCAAGGGGCGGCGACAATTTTTGTTGATATCCAAGGGGCGGTTGAAAAGCCGGGGGTTTATGAACTGCCGGCAAACTCGCGAATTAATGACTTGCTAATTCGGGCCGGGGGATTATCCGCCGAGGCAGATAGGGAATGGGTGAGTAAAAATATCAATTTAGCTCAAAAACTTCAAGACGGTGTCAAAATATATATTCCTAGCCAAAAAGAGGTGAGGCAGTTTGGCGGGCCGGCTTTAAGTACTACTGCTGGTGGGGAAGTAGCGGGTATTTCTGGTACAATTGCCGGCAAAATAAATATCAATACTGCCAGTCAAGCTCAACTGGAATCTTTGTGGGGAATTGGCGAAAAACGGGCAGCGGATATTATTGCTAATCGTCCCTATCAAAGCATTGAGGAGCTTGTTACCAAAGCAAAAATCCCCAAAAGCGTGGTAGAAAAGATAAAAGAGAAAATAACGATATATTAAATTTCTAATGACTAATTCCTAATTGACCTAATCAAATCCCAATGACAAAATGTCTAATTTCTAAAATTTTTGGCCATTAGTCATTATTTAGGTCAATTAGGTTAATTAGAAATTAGGTCAATTTTTAAAATGCGTCGTTGGTTAATAATTTTGCTGATATTTCTTCTCGTTTATCTTTTTCGCTTCAGCTCATTGAAGCCCTCCCAAATACCCGATGGTTCTCAAATTCGCCTTCTTGCCCGGGTTTCCTCCCAACCCTATCTTTCTGTGTCAAAACAAATCATTCGTCTTGGGCAATTTTTGGTTGTTACCGAGCCTTTTTCTCAGTATTTTTACGGTCAAAAATTAGAAGTAGTTGGCACTTGTCAAGTAAAAGTGATAAATCCTTGGAAAACGGATTTTGTCCTTAATTATCCTACTATTCGAGTGATTGAAGAGGACGAAAGTTTAAATATTCAAACTAAAATTGTTGCTGGTTTGCTTTCTTTTCGCCGCCGGTTGGAAGATATATTTAGTCGTCTTCTTTCTGAGCCTCAGGCGAGTCTAATTTCCGGCATTGTTTTGGGCACACGGCGACAAATGCCAAAAAATTTCCGGCAAAATTTGCAGAAAACAGGCACAATTCATGTTGTTGTCGCCTCGGGTTACAATATCAGTGTTATTGCCGGATTGTTAATTTCTGTTATAGTAAGATTTACTAAGCGCAAGTTTGCTTTATTTTTATCGTTTTTTGGGATCTTGGCTTATACCCTGATGGCTGGAGCCGAGCCACCGGTTGTTCGGGCGGCAATTATGGGAAGCCTCACCTTTTTGGCCCAGTTTTTGGGCAGGGAGAAAGACGCTTGGCGGGCGCTGTTTTTCGCTGGGGGAGTAATGCTTTTGGCCAACCCTTTGATTTTGTTTGATTTAGGTTTTCAACTTTCCTTTTTAGCCACTGCCGGAATTTTGTTTCTCGGACCGAAGTTGAACGGAAAAATTTTTCGCTTTCCTGGGCTGGGAGAAAATTTGAGAACTACCCTTGCTGCTCAGGCCGGGGTTTTGCCAATTTTGCTTACAAATTTTGGTCAAATAAGCTTTCTTTCGCCATTGATTAATGTTTTAGTTTTGCCCGTCGTTCCCTTGATTATGATTTTAGGCGGCATTACCGCTCTTTTTGTTCTGGTTTGGCAACCATTAGCCCAGATTGCTAGTTGGTTTGCCTGGGTCCCGCTGACTTATTTTATAAAAGTAGTTGACTGGTTTGGAAAGCTTCCTTGGGTTTCATTTAAGGTTGGAAAGATTTCTTTTTGGTGGGGAATAGGATATTATTTGATTTTGGGAATAATAATATTAAATCCAAAATCTAAAATCCCTGCCTGTCCGGCAGGCAGGCAAAATCCAAAATGAAACTTCAAAATTCAAAATTAAAAATTATTTTTATTTTTTTGCTTTTGGTGGTGGGGTTGGTTTGGGGAGCGGCGGCCCAGCTTCCTGATGGCCGGCTTCATTTGATTTTTTGCGATGTTGGCCAGGGAGATGCGATTTTGGCAGTAAAAGGGAGTACCCAAATTTTAATTGATGGTGGGCCAAGCGAAAAAGTCCTTTCTTGTCTTTCTTCTCATTTGCCTTTTTGGGACAGGCAAATAGAACTGGTGGTTGCCACCCATCCGGAATATGACCACCTTACCGGTCTGGTTTCTGTTATACAAAGATATAGAATTCTCCAGATTGTTAGTAATTCTTTGCTGGCCGAAAGCGGGGTTTTTCAAAAATTCCGGGCCGAGGTGGTTAGCCGGCAAATTCCTGTTCACAGTCCGAAAGCGGGGGAGGAAATAAAGATAGGAGGGGTAACGCTAAAAATTTTGTATCCGCCCGAAAAGCTTGGGGAGGAAATTGTTTGGAAAACATTAGCGGAGCCAAAGGTTTTGGGCCTAAGCACTTACACCGGCAATTTTAACAAGACAGCAATTGTCACCCTTTTGGAATTTGGCAATTTTCAAGCGCTTTTAACCGGCGATGTTGGGGTGGAGGAGGAAGAAAAATTTTTACCGGCTTTAGGCGAGGTTGAGGTTTTGAAAGTCGCTCATCACGGAAGCAAGTATTCAACCTCGGAAAGTCTTTTGGCCACAACCCGACCAAAACTGGCGGTAATTTCTGTTGGGGCAAATAATCGTTACGGCCACCCGGCCCCGGAAGTTTTGGAAAGATTACGGGTGGTAGGCGCCCAAATTCGGAGGACTGATTTGGAGGGAGAGATAGAACTGGTTTCCGACGGGGAGAATTGGTATAATGCCAATTAGTCCAATTGGTCCAATTAGTCCAATTGGTCCAATTTGCTTATGAGTTATCAAGATTTGCTGGTTTACCGCTTGGCAACTACAATTTATGATGTGACAATGGAGTTTTGTCGTCGATTCATTCGCTCCCCTCGGCAAAAAGAACAGATGGAGCAAGCCGCCCGTTCTGGTAAGCAAAATATTGTTGAGGGTTCTGTTCCTAAAAGCTACGAAAGCTGTTTAAAACTAATAGGGGTAGCCCGAGGAAGTTTTGGTGAGCTTTTGGAGGATTATAAAGATTTTTTGCGCCAGCGAGGTTTGCCGGTTTGGGAAAAAACCGACGCCCGAGTTTTGAAAATCCGCACTTTTCGGGAAAGCGTAGAGAAGCCAACCAATTTGTCTAATTTGGCTAATTGGTCCAATTTGGATTTGCGAAAACCCCAGGATTTTGCCAACCTGATGATTTGCCTGATTTACAAAGAAACTTTTTTAGTAGACCGACTTTTGCGGGTGACTGAGGAAAAATTTGTCCGTGAGGGCGGTTTTCGGGAAAATCTTTTTAAAAAGCGCCGGGAGTTTAAAAAGGGCAAATAGGCTAATTAGTCTAATTAGTCCAATTGGACCAATTGGTCCAATTTACTTATTATCTCCGGATAATTGAAATAGGCTTGGAGCTGTTTTTTCCAGTCCGCAGAGCGGATATCTATCGTCGGCGTTACCCCCCGGCCCTCAATTGGCTGACCGTCGTCGGCCAAAACCAAACTATGTACTAGAAAGATAGAGTATTTATTATTTTTATCTTGTTGCTGACTGAGGGGAAAGACTTTTTCGACCGTTCCCCAGCCGCGGGTTGGTGTTCCCAAAAGGACGCCTACATTGTATTTTTTTAATGCCGCTGCCATTGCTTCAGCCGAAGATTGGGTATTACCATTGATTAAAATAACCACTTTTTTATAGCGAACAAGCGAAGGCAACCAGCCGGTTTGGCTGCGAAAAGCCTGCCGCTCGCCCTGATGATAAAGGCGAAAAGCTTCAGAATCCGGCCCGATAAAAGGACCAAGTAAATAAGGTAGAATATCAAGCGAGCCGCCAATATTGTCCCGCAAGTCAAAAATCAAAGTGGTTGGTCCCCCTTCTTTGTCAAATTTTTCTGTCACCCTTTTTAACTCCTCCAAACTGGTGGGGGAAATTTTTTTCAAATGCAAATGCAAAATATCCGAAGTTAAAAGTTGGTATTCCAGGGTTGGTTCTATTCCTGCCTGATTGTAAAGCTGGCGGCTGGCAGAGTCAGCCAAAGTTTGATAAGCTTTTTTCACTTTTTTCAGCTCGGCGGCGGCGGTTGGCGATTTTTCCGCTTCTTTTTCCAAGACCGCTGATTTTTGCCGGTAGGCCCGGGCGATAGCTTCGGAAGAAGCTTCTTTCGGCACCTCTAAAATCTGATAAAAATCTTCGGAAGTGACATTGTTGACGTTTTCGGATAGGGCTTTTTCTTCTTTTTGGGTATAAAGCCGGGAGCGTCCAGCAGGAGCAAGATTGGCCAAAACCAAATCGGAAATCTGGGCGACAAAATCGCTTTTTTTCTCCTCGGGAATGGATTTTAAAATTTCTTTTAATTTTTGAAAGAGTTTTTCTTTGTCAAGATTTTCGTTGGTTTCTGTTTGCCCCAGGGAAGAACCACTCACTTTTTGGCTGGCGGCTAAAAAAAGCTGGCCTAACTGCTGGTCGGAGATTTTTTCCCAATAATTTTGGGAAATTGTTTGATAAACTTCATCCAAAAAAGCCAAATGGGGCTCGGAAGGGGAGCTTTTTTGTTTTCCTGCCAATTTTTCTTTTGCCAGCCAGCCGCCGGCAAAACCGCCGCCAAACAAAACGGCGGCGGTCAAAACCAGCAAAATTTTTTTCCTAAAAACTTTGGGCATTAGTTTAGTATACCAAAAATTTGGGAGTTTGCTATTTTTCTTAATTTCCATATGCGATCACAGTCGTTTTTGAGGTTTTTGCTGGCGAAAATGGTGAAAGGTGTTTATTGACAAATTTTCTTCAGCGGGGATATTTTGTCAATTTTATTTAGAATACTCCATGGGGGTGTTTTATATTTTAGGACTTGACTTCTAAAATTAGAAATGGTATTTTTAATTAAAATGGGAGAGTTTAGAGAATCTATTGGAGATTTATGGAAAGATTTAATGGGCGAAATTAAAAGACTTCCCCAAGAAGTGAGCGCGTTAACTACGAGATGTACATCTCTTGGAAGAGGACAGGAATTGAGGGTGGGATGGGAAAGTGTAAATGCCCCAAGCGCAATTATTGGTCCTCAAGAATCACGGCAGAAAGCAAAGAAAGAGATTAGGGAAGTTAAAGAATATGGCCCAACAATTTATGTTGGTCTTGAGGGTTTACCAGCAGGAGATCCTACAAGATTAATGGTTGAGGTGACAGAGAAGGGAGGAATTACTCTTGCAAATCTGGGGGCGAATCCGATTGAAGTGGGAGTACGCTGCACAGAAGGAGATAAAGTTTATGGTGTACTTTGCCCCTGGACTTATAAGAGGATGGGGGATAAGGGGCTACCAGAAATTGATCGAGAAACAGGAAGGGTTATTTTAAATCCAGGCCAGGCAGTTGCTCTTTTTCAGGGTGGAGAAGAAGTTAGGGTGATTTTGGGGAGAGGAAAGGGGGGAAAACCGATTGTCTTGACTCTTGAACGGGTAGGCGGTTATCGTCAGGGGGATGACAGTGTTAAGATAACCTATGGAGATAGTGTTGAGAAATAGTGAACCCCTTTTTCTAACTAAGTCACTTCTATTTTTGTGCTATAATTTTCCTATATGGAACTTCGATATCAACCGCCAGATGACCAGGGAGACCCCCTGGAGAAATATACTGTTAATCTAACTGAAAAAGCTCGGGCCGGTAAGCTTGATCCGGTGATTGGCCGGGATTATGAGATTCGCCGGCTAATGCAGATTTTGTCCCGGCGGACAAAAAACAACCCGGTTTTGCTCGGCGATCCGGGAGTGGGAAAAACGGCCATTGTTGAGGGTTTGGCCCAGCGGATTGTTACCGGCGATGTTCCCCAAACGCTGGCCCACAAAGAAATTTTGGCTTTGGATATGGCTGGTTTGCTTGCCGGAACTGCTTTTCGGGGCGAGTTTGAGGACCGGCTTAAAAAACTTATTAACGCCATTGAAAAAGCCGAGGGCCGCTACATTTTGTTTATTGATGAGCTTCATACCATCGTTGGCGCCGGTGGGGCTGAGGGAGCAGTTGACGCCTCAAATATTTTAAAACCCGCCTTGGCCCGGGGAACTTTGCACGCTATTGGGGCAACGACTGTTCGTGAGTATCGCCAATACATTGAAAAAGATGCTGCTTTGGAGCGTCGCTTTCAGCCGGTTTATGTTGATGAGCCAACCCCGGAGGATGCTTTGGCGATTTTGCGGGGGATTAAGGAAAAATATGAGGTTCATCACGGGGTAAAAATTACCGACGACGCTTTAATTGCCGCGGTTAATCTTTCGGTCCGTTATATCACCGACCGTTTCCTGCCTGACAAAGCGATTGATTTGGTTGATGAGGCTGCTGCTGCCGCCCGGATTGAAATTGACTCTATGCCATATGAGCTGGATGAGATTAAGCGCAAAATTACCCAGCTGGAAATAGAACTGGCGGCATTGAAAAGAGAAAAGGGAGTGGAGGGGAGGAAAAAAGCTTTGGAGGAAGAAATTAAGCAGTTGAAAGACAAGTTTGCTAAACTGCAAAAATCCTGGGAAAGCCAAAAAACAATTATTTCCCAGCTTCAAAGCAAAAGGGTAGAGCTTGACAAACTTAAAAGCGAGCTGGAGAAAGCCGAGCGCGAGGTGAATTTGGAAAAAGCGGCGGAGCTTAAATATGGCAAAATTCCCCACGCTCAAAAGGAAGTCGAAAAACTGGAAAAAGAATGGTTAGCAATCCCGCCTGATGAGCGCTTGCTAAAAGAAGCGGTTGATGAGGAAGATATTGCCAAAATTGTTTCCCGCTGGACTGGCATTCCTGTTGCCCGACTGCTAAGTTCGGAGGCAGAAAGGCTTTTACATTTGGAAGATGAGCTTAAAGAAAGGGTGGTTGGTCAAGATGAGGCTTTACGGCAAATTAGCCGGGCGGTGAGGCGGGCTCGTTCCGGTTTGGCTGAGCCCCGCCGGCCAATTGGCTCATTTTTGTTTTTGGGTCCAACTGGAGTGGGGAAGACAGAAACGGCCAAAGCTTTAGCCTGGGCGCTTTTCAACGATGAGCGGGCTTTGATTAGAATTGATTTGTCCGAATATCAAGAAGCCCATACGGTTGCCCGGCTAATTGGTGCTCCGCCTGGTTATGTTGGTTTTGAGGAAGGAGGTCAGCTGACCGAGGCGGTGCGAAGAAAGCCTTACAGCGTGATTTTGTTTGACGAGGCGGAAAAAGCTCATCCACAAGTTTTTAATTTGTTTTTACAAATTTTGGATGATGGTCGGCTGACTGACGGTCGGGGTCGGACAGTTGATTTTCGCAACACAATTATTATTTTGACTTCAAATTTGGGCGGAGAGGTTTTTCAGAAAAAAGATTTAGCAGAGAGCCAGCGCGAGCGCCAAGTAATGGAGCTGGTCCATCAGTTTTTCCGGCCGGAGTTTGTTAATCGGTTGGACGCTATTGTGATTTACAAGCCTTTGGATAAGGAAATGATCCGCCAAATTTTGGAAAAAGAACTCCAAAAAATCAACGCCCGCCTGTCCGAGCAAAAATTAAGTTTGGAAGTTTCTCAAAAAGCCAAAGATTATCTAGTTTCGGTAGGTTTTGATCCAGTTTTTGGCGCCAGACCTCTACGCCGGGTTTTGGAAGAACTGATTGTTGACGAGGTTGCCCTACGGATTTTGGAAGGGAAAATAAAAGCAGGGGAAAAAATAAAGGTTGATTTTGAGAAGGGAAAAATAAACTTGGGCGTTTAGTTTATAGATTTATTTTATTGACAATTTTTCTTCAGCGGGGACATCTTGTCAATTTTGCCTACCCACCGTTTTGGGTGAGGAATTTTGAATTTGGCAAAACTACGCATACGCGTTAATTTGTCAAAGGGGGATTTTAATTTTTTTAAAAATAGGTAAAGCGAAAAATATGGAAACAATAAATTTTGAAGATTTTAATAAGATAGATTTGCGGGTGGGGGAGATATTGACGGCGGAAAAAATTCCCCAGACCCAAAATTTATTAAGGCTGGTTGTTGATTTTGGTAAGTTGGGGAAAAAGAAAGTGATTACCGGAATTTTTCGTTGGTATAAGCCAGAAGAGCTGGTGGGAAAGCAGGCAGTTTTTGTTTTTAATTTAGCCCCAAAGGAAATTAGGGGAGAGCTTTCCGAGGCAATGATTTTGACTGCCGAGCAAGCCGATGGTTCTTATGTGATTATCGTTCCCCAAAAGAAAAGCCTCTCGGGAGCAAAAGTTTTTTAAGCTCCAAAAATTAGTGTAAAATAAAAATATGGAAGTAGTAGAAGTTTTAGGACGAAAAATTTTAGAATTAAAAATTAAAAAAGGGGCAAGACTTCCTAAAGAAGAAGTTAGGGCTTTAGCTGGTGATGTTCTTCAGGTTGGAGGAGTAAGTCTAACAAGGGGAGGAAGGCCTTTAGCTATTTCTCCCGAAGAACTCCGAGAACCGGAGAAAGCCCAAGAAGGAATGATTTTTCCCCAAGAGGCGGTTTTGGCTTTGGAAGCAGGAGGGGTGGCTTTTGATCTTTTGGGATTGGATTCTCTTACGCGAAGATTGCGGGAAGTAGTTGAAGAAAAAGGGGTTTTTGATTTTAGTCGGCGACGATCCGAAAGAGTTCCCGTGGCTGAGGATTTTTCCTCAACCTCTTTACCTTCGGCTGAATCTTTAATTTCTTCTTTTGCCGAAGTAGAAGCCAAGGCAGGGTTGATATTAAGGGTTGCAGATAGTTTATTAAAAGATCCCAGGAGGGGTTTGTTTGTTTTTGGCAGAAAAAGAAAGGAGTTGGCAGAATTAAAAGTTTTAAGGCGCCGAGTTAAAACTTGGCAAAAAATAGTTGGCCAATGGCAAGATAATCTTTTTGGTTTTTCTGAAGAAGAGTTGGCGGATTATCAAAAAATAATAGAAAACCAAAAAGGAAGACTTTCTACCCCTCAAGGAGAAAGAAAAAGCTATGAAGAAAGGCTTGAAGATTTATTAGCCGATCCTAAAAAACGCCAGCGATATGCAAATATTTTCTGGAGGGAGAAAAATGCTCCCTATAAAGCAAGAGAGGCTGCCAATTTATTTTTGGAAACCGCTTTAGCTGTAAACACTGCTCGGGTTTTACATCGGCTCCACGACCCTGAGGGGAAAAAAGGTGGTCCTTTAGATTTGTTAGCCGCAAGAGAAAAGGCCGCTGATCTTAGAAGAAAAGCAGAAGAAATAAGAGAAAATCCTTCTTTAAGTCAAGAAGAAAAACAAAGAGAACTGGAAAAATTAAATAAAGAGTTAATTGACCTTCTTATTCCTATTGCCAATAAAGTTGCTGCTCTTTTTCCTCATAATACTGCCTATAGTCTTTCGGCAATTTTAGCTAAAGAAGAGACGGTTTGTGTCGGAATGACAGAGGTATTGAAAGCTGTCTGTCGCTGGTTGGGGCTTGAAGGAAAAGGAGTGTCAGTTTTAGTGACTTTAGAGAATACTTCCAGCCACACTTGTCTGGAAGTTGATTCTTTTACGCAAACAAAAATCATTATCGATGGAAATTACTTATCTCACCATTACCTAATGAGTTGGTCTGATGAAGATATTGTTAGATATGTTGATCAACTAATTACAAAAAGAAAAATTCCTGCCAGCGAAAGAGAGAAAGTAATTGCTGCTTTTAAGAGATATAGAGCTAATAGCTCCCATATTCCCCCCTCATCAGAGGTTTTAATCTATACCCTTACTCCTACAGGAAAAAAAGCAGAAAAAGATTATCGGTGTAAAAAATTTGAAGCAATAAGGCTTTGTCCATATCCCGGAGAAAGAGAAATCTGGCAGGCAAGTATTCCCTTTCCCCATTTATTAATTGCTCCTGATAGGCCAAGGGAGATAACTTCTAGCGGTTATCATGATAGTTTAGGAGTTTTATATGCCCACCAAGGTAAACGAGAAGAAGCAGAACAACAATTCTTAGAAGCCCTAAGAATTAATCCAAATCATGCCTTAGCGCATTATAATTTAGGAAGTTTATATCACGACCAAGGCAAACGAGAAGAAGCAGAACAACAATATTTAGAAGCCCTAAGAATTAATCCAAATCATGCCAACGTGCATAATAATTTAGGATGTTTATATGACGACCAAGGCAAACTAGAAGAAGCAGTGAAGCATTTTAGGGAATTTGTAAGAATTTTAGAAGAAAAAGGGTTAACAGAGGATCCGCAATTTGTTAATTTTTACCAGCGGGCTAAAGAATTTCTTTCCAAAAAATTCTCCTTCCTAAATAATAATTAATGGTAATTCAATATATCTGTTCTTCAAAAGTGGTAAAATAAGAAAAATGAAGCTTGAAGATGAAAAAATCTCGGCAATTGCTTTTATTGACGCGGCAAACATTATTTACGGTGCAAAAAAGGAACCGGGGTTTAAAGTTTATTTGAAAAAGCTTGCTAAATATTTACGAACTCGTTTTGGAGTGAGGAGAGCGTACTTTTATGGGGGAGTAAATACTAAAAAGATTAATTTTGAGAAATATCAAAAAATGCTTGAGCAGTTTGGTTTGATTCCCAGGCTTAAAAAGACGAAATTTTATTCTCAGGAACCCAGACCTAAGGTTTTTACCTGCAGGTTTTGCGGAAAGAAAAATATCCTAAAAGAGAGAAAGAAAATTCGTGCGAAAGCCAATTGTGATGTTGAGTTAACTATAGATGCCCTAAAAAATCTTAGAAGGCTTAAAGAGTTTATTTTTCTTACTGGCGATGGTGATTTTGCCCCCTTGTTGAGGCTGGTTAAAGAAGCCAAACGAGAGATTTGTGTAATTGCTTCAAGCAGGAAAACGGCACGGGAGATAAGAGAGATTGCCGCCGAAAGATTTATAGAGATTAAAAATTTAAAGAAAATTATTGCTAAATAATGAATAAAAAAAGGAGGCGACACTTTTAAAGTATCCACCTCCAGTATTTGAGATTAAAATATCATAAAAAAGGGAGGTTGTCAAGATGAAGCTTGAAGATAAAGAAAGTTTAAATTACAAAATTCGCCAGCTGGTTTGGAAGGCGGCCCAAAAGGTGGTTAGCAAGGGAAAAGTTGATTTTAAAGAGGTAGTTTTGGAGCACCCAGAAGACCTTTCTCACGGTGATTATTCAACCAATATTGCGCTGAGGATACATTCCCGGAGAGTTCCTCCGAGCCGCTCCGGGAGTGTGAGAGAGGTTTCTCCTTATGAGCTGGCGGTGGAAATTGCTAATGCTTTTCGCGAGCAAGGGCTGCCAGATTTTATTGCCAAAATAGAAGTCGCTCCTCCAGGTTTTCTCAATATTAGGCTTGCAAATGAATATCTTATCAGTCAAATTGCCGAAGTGCTAAAGAAAAAAGAAAAATATGGAAGTTCAAAATTAGGAGAGGGAAAAACAATGGTTATTGATTATTCTTCGCCAAACATTGCTAAACCTTTTGGCATTGGCCATCTTCGCTCAACGATTATTGGTCAGGCAATTTATAATCTTTATAAATTTTTAGGTTGGAAGACAATAGGGGATAATCATTTGGGCGATTGGGGGACGCAATTTGGAAAACTAATTGTGGCTATTCGTCGTTGGTCAAAAAAACCGCTTAATCAGCTGACCATTGCCGATTTGGAAAAGCTTTATGTGAAGTTTCACCAGCAGGCGAGTAAAAAACCTCAGTTGGAAGATGAGGCGCGGGAATGGTTTAAAAAACTGGAGGAGAAAGATAGCGAGGCACGGAAAATCTGGAAAACCTGTGTGGAAATAAGTTTAAAGGAGTTTGACCGAGTTTATCAGCTTTTGGGAATAAAAATAGATTATGCTTTGGGAGAAAGTTTTTATGAAGATAAGATGCCCGAGGTTTTGAAGCTGGCTGCTCGGAAAAAAGTTGCCAAAAAAAGCCAAGGGGCGCTGGTGATTGACCTTTCGGAGGCAGGGATTCCGCCGGCAATGCTTTTGAAATCCGATGGGGCAACCACTTATCTTTTGCGAGATTTGGCCACAATTTGGTACCGAAAACGCCGCTGGCAGCCAGATTTATATGTTTATGAGGTTGGCGCTGACCAAAAACTTCATTTTCAACAGCTTTTCTTGGCGGCTTCAAAATTAGGTTTGGGGAAAATCACACAGTTTGTTCATGTTGCTCATGGTTTGATACGGTTTGAAGAGGGAAAAATGAGCACCCGGGAAGGGAAAACAATTCATTTAGAAGAGGTTTTGGAGGAGGCAATTCGCCGGGCGCAAAAAATTATTCAGGCTTCACAAACAAAAAGGGGATTAAGCGTTCGCCAGCAGGAAAAAGTGGCCCGGGTGGTGGGAATTGGGGCGGTGAAATATTTTGATTTGAGTCATCACCCAACAACAGATATTATTTTCGACTGGGAAAAAATGTTTCGTTTGGAGGGAAATTCCGCGCCCTATCTTCAGTACACTTATGCCAGGACGCAAAGCGTCCTTAGAAAATCCAAAATCCAAAGCACAAAATCCAAAATAAATTTCAAATTTCAAATTTCAAATTTCAAATTAAACGAGGAGGAATTGGCTTTGTTGCGGACGGTTTATAAGTTTCCCGAGGTGGTTTTGGAGGCGGCAGGGAATTTTTCGCCAAATTTGATTTGCAATTTTCTGTACGATTTGGCGGCAAAGTTTAATTTGTTTTATAATAAATGGCCAATTTTACAAGCAGAAACTCCGGCAACGCGAGATTTTCGCTTGGCTTTAACCGCTGCCGTTGGTCAGGTAATTAAAAACGGCCTGAGTTTGTTAGGTATCGAAACGCTGGAGAGGATGTAAGAGAAAATTCCAATTCTCAAGGACCAATTTTCAATGAAGAACCAATTGCCAAATTTTCAAACAGGGAAAAAATATGACCTCGAAGAAAGAACAGCGAAATTTGCTGAAGAAATAATCGATTTAGTTAAAAAACTACCAAGAGCAGAGTTTAATAAAAGAATGGTAGAACAAGTCGTTGCCTCTGCAGGTTCGATTGGAGCAAATTATTGCGAAGCAAATGAGGCAGAGAGTAGAACTGACTTTGTTCATAAAATTGGAATCTGTAAAAAAGAAACTAAAGAAACTAAACATTGGATAAGATTACTAGCTTACGCTAATCCAGTTTTTAAGGAAGATTTTCATCGATTGTGGAAGGAGGCAGAGGAATTGCTTTTGATTTTTTCGGCTATAATTAGAAAAAATAAAAATCGTAAAGTTTGAAAATTGGAATTTGGATTTTTATTGGAATTTGAAAATTGAAAATTGAAAATTTTATGACCAATCATCATCTTTTTACTCTCAAATCCGGTTTGCGGGTTTTGGTTTTTTCCATGCCCAGGCTGGAATCAGCCACGGTAATGGTTGGCGTTGGCGCCGGCTCACGCTACGAAACTCGGGAAATAAATGGTCTGGCTCATTTTATGGAGCATATGGCTTTTAAAGGCACCAAAAAGCGGCCAACAACCGAAAAAATTGCCAGCGAGGTGGAAGCGGTTGGCGGCGTTTTTAATGCCTTTACCGATAAAGAATTTACCGGCTATTGGGTAAAACTCCCAGTTCGCCATTTACCTTTGGCTTGTGATATTTTATCGGATATGCTGACGAATTCTTTGTTAAAGCAAGAAGAGATTGAGCGAGAAAGGGGAGTGATTATTGAGGAGATTAATATGCGCGAGGACGTTCCGATGACTAAAGTAGCGGTAGAATTTGAGCGGCTTTTGTATGGTGATAATCCGATGGGCTGGGATATTGCCGGAGAAAAAGAAACCGTCTCTAAAATGACACGCCGCGACTTTTTGGAATATATGCGCCGGCTTTATTTTGCCAAAAATATGGTCGTGGCAGTGGCGGGTGGAATAGAAGAAAAAAAGTTGAGTAAGCTAATTAGAGATTATTTTTCTCCGCTTCGAAAAGTAGGTAAAAATATAACAAAACCAATCAGTGTTGAGCCTAGGGCGGTTCAAGACAAACCGCGGCTAAAATTAATTTTCAAAAAAACCGAACAGGCTCATTTTTGTTTAGGAGTGCCGGGATACTCGCTTAAGGACCAGCGGCGCTGGCCAGCCGGAGTTTTGGCGGCAATTTTGGGTGGGGGAATGAGTTCAAGGCTTTTTTTGGAAATCAGAGAGCGGCGAGGCTTGGCTTATTATGTAGGCAGCGAGGCGGAATTTTATACCGATTCAGGATTTATAGTCTCTCGGGCGGGAGTAAAAATTGAAAAACTTTCTGAGGCGATAAAGGTAACGCTTGGAGAAATGGAAAAGTTGGCGGCAAAAAAGATTGCTCAGAAGGAACTGAACAAGGTTAAGGAAATGCTAAAAGGACATTTAATTTTGAGCTTAGAGGATTCTCAAAACGTTGCTCAGCGGGGAGCCACTCAATTAATTTTGGAAGGAAAAGTAAGGACGCCTGCCCAAGCATTGGGGGAAATTGATAAGGTTACCACCGGGGATGTCCAGCAGGTTGCCTGCGACCTTTTCCGCCGGGAAAAAATAAATCTCACCATTGTTGGTCCTTACAAAAAAGAAAAAGATTTTTTGGAGCTAATTTATTGACAAATTTTCCCACGTGGGACATTTTGTCAATTTTGCCCGCCCGCCGCTAATGAAAAAATTTTATATAAAAATTTAGAAAAAGAAGAGATTAAAGGTGATAACGTAGGGTTTATTAGTGTAGATCCGACCACGGGAGAAAGAAAAGAAGTGTCTACCCCGGCGCAGGATGTAGCGAACAGAGAAGAATTTGCTCGCAGAAGGGGGATATCACCTGAACATGTTAGCGCACCTCCTCCAGGCAACTCCGGAAGAAGTTGAATAAAGGAGAAGGGTAGGATTGCTGAAGTCGATAAAGCCGCCAGAGTCAGGGGTACAAATTAGTTTTAAACCTTGACAGGAAATTTTTTGGGGGATATAATTGGCTCAATGGTTAAAAAATTTTTAATTTTTTTACTTGTTTTTGGTTTTTTACTGAAATTTTCCCCTGAAGTTTTGGCTAATATTCCTCGGGTAGTTACTACCCCGATAATTATTCCCACCACCACCCCGGCGCCGACTCCAACCCCAGCGCTTCTTATCAAACCGCGAGTGGTAACAACGATTGTTCTTCCGCCAACCGCTACCGTTTCGCCAACCGCAACCCCTACCTCCCAGCCTACCCAAGAAGTTTTAACTTCGCCCACTCCTCAGCCAACACCCACTCCCCAAATTTCTCCGCTACCAACATCGTCGGCTTCTTCCACTAATATTTGGCAGTTGACAACCGTGGGTTTGGCAGCAGCCCTTGTTGGAGGATTAATTGCCGCTCTTGCTTTAAAAAAGGGTGGTAAAAAAGAAGGTTAAAAGTTTCTTTCAAAAATGACCGAGATTCCTCTTCAACAAACAGTCGTTTTAGTTAAGCCCGATGGGGTAAAAAGAGGTTTGGTGGGCGAGATTATTTCTCGGTTTGAAAAGGCGGGCTTAAAAATTGTTGCCTTAAAAATGGTTTGGATTGATAAAGAAATGGCATTCCGTCATTACGGGGTTAATAACGAATGGTATGAGAATGTGGGTAAAAAAGTTCGCGAGTTTTACCAACAGCAAGGATTTGATCCCGGGGAGGAATTCAACAAAATGACCAACCGCCAAATTGGGGAAATGGTTCAGCGTTGGAATGTTGATTATCTGACCGAGGGTCCAGTGGTGGCAATGTTGCTTGAAGCGCCGGGAGCAGTAGAAATTGTTCGGAAAATTGTTGGTCCAACTTATCCTCAGCAGGCGCCGCCAGGAACAATCCGCGGCGATTATAGTTTTGATTCACCGCTTTTATCAAACCTAAAACGCCGCTCGGTTCACAATTTGATTCATGCCTCAGGAACGCCGGAGGAGGCAAAAATTGAGCGGGAGCTTTGGTTTAAAGAAAAAGAAATCCACTCCTACAAAAGGGTAGAAGAACTGCTGATGTTGGGGGAGTAAAATGTCTAATCTTTCCTTTTCCCGGCGGTTTTGTTTTTCTGAATGGGGGCCGGAAAAAATCCGGCAGGCTTTTGATTTTGCCGATGATTATAAAAAATTTCTTTCAGGCGCGAAAACTGAGCGGTTGGTGGTTAAGTTTATTGCCCAGGAAGCTAAAAAGCTGGGTTTTAGGGAAATTGGCTTTCGGCCAAAAAAATTTGGAAAGCGGATTTTCTTGATAAATCGAGATAAATCAATCATCTTAGCAGCAAAAGGGAAAAAGTGCTTAAGTGAAGGGGTGCGAATTTTGGCGGCTCATATTGATTCTCCGAGGCTGGATTTGAAAGCCACCCCGCTTTACGAAGAAGAAAAAATTGCCTTTTTCAAAACTCATTATTATGGAGGGATAAAACCCTATCAGTGGCCAGCCTTGCCTTTGGCAATTTACGGCACAGTGGTTAAAGAAGATGGCCAGCGAGCTGAAATTGCCGTAGGGGATGGACCCGAAGACCCCGTTTTTATTCTGACTGATTTACTTCCTCATTTAGCCGAGAAGCAACTGGAGAAAAAGTTAGCCGAAGCAATTGAGGGAGAAAATTTAAATTTGTTGGTGGGGGCGTGGGGGGAGAAAAAGGATAAGAGTGATGAGGATAAGAGTGATGAGTCGGTGAGGGAAAAAGTTTTAAAAATTTTAAACGAGCGATATGGTTTGATAGAGGAAGATATATTTTCGGCGGATTTGGAAATAGTTCCCGCTGGTGGGGCGCGCGATGGCGGTTGGGATAAAAGTTTGGTTGTTGGTTATGGGCAAGACGACCGGGTTTGTGCTTATGCTGCCTGGCGGGCTTTTTTGGCCGCAAAAAATCCCCCCTACACCACAGTTTTGATGCTTTTGGATAGAGAGGAAATTGGTTCTGAAGGCGTGACCGGGGCTACTTCTTCATTTATTAAAGACTTTTTGGCTTCGCTTTTGAGCGCCGAGAATCCCTCGGCTTCGGAAAATGACTTGCGGGATATGCTGGCGGTTTCTAAAGCAATTTCCGCTGATGTTACCGCCGCTTTAGACCCAAACTTTAAAGATGTTTCCGATCCGATTACTGCCCCTCGTTTGGGAGCGGGTTTGGCGGTGGAAAAACATACCGGCGGCAAAGGAAAAGCCTTAGTTTCCGAGGCTTCAGCGGAGTATACCTCCTGGATTAGAAAAATTTTAAATAAGGCTAAAGTTGTTTGGCAGCCAGCGGCAGGAATTGGCAAGGTTGATTTGCGAGGTGGGGGAACGGTGGGAATGTTTTTTGCCCGCCACAATATTGAGGTAATTGATGCCGGGGTTCCCCTTTTAAATATGCACGCCCCTTTTGAAGTTGCCCATAAGGGAGATATATATTCCGCTTTTGAAGGCTATAAGGCGTTTTTAGAAGGGGAATAAAAATAAATTTTTGTCGGGGTGAGCAGACTCGAACTGCTGACCTCTGCGTCCCGAACGCAGCGCTCTTAACCTACTGAGCTACACCCCGGTTTTGGTAAACTATGGCTGAATTGCACTCCAAAATTTAGACGAGTGCTAAACCAACCCCGACGCTAAAAAGTCGGGGCTACACCCCGAAATTTTGAATTTTGGATTTTGAAATTTGCCCGCCTGCCGGCAGGCAGGGATTTTTTCCTTGTGCCCCTGGGAAGAGTCGAACTTCCAACCTCTCCCTTAGGACGGGATCGCTCTATCCATTGAGCTACAGGGGCGCAAACCAATTATACAATTTTCAATTTCCAATTTTCAATTTCCAATTTCCAATTTTCAATTTTCAAAAGAAGTATTTGGGCTGTTTAGTTTTGAGTTTCGGTTTGGGAGTTTAACTCTGCTATGATTTTGTTTAGGACCTGTCTTCTGAGGGGGTCAGTTTCTTTTGCTAAAATTTCCTCAAAATGTTCCCTTACCATTTCTTTTGCTTTTTGTTCTCTTGCTTCGGCAGGGAGATTTCTTAGCTGTTTATAGTCTAACCCCTCTAAACCTTTAGTGGCAGCGGCAAAAAAATCAGGTTGCTCTTCTTCTGGAAGGGAAGCTAAAAGAAGAAGTCGGGCGGTAATTTTGTTTGCCAAGCAGCGATAGTCCGCTAGTAGATGGAGGACTTGTTTAAGGGCGGTAATTTTTTGCTCCTCAGAAGGGCCTTGTTCGGAAAGCTGATTTACTATTTCTTCTGCTTCTTGAAGAGTAGCAATTCCAAAGGCAATACCGGGACGAATATTGGTATCCTCAACCTCAATTTCCTTTACTTGTCTGGCTGCCTCTTCCATTTTAGATGAAGCCTGCCCTTCTTTAAAAATTAAGCCAAATTCTTCTCCTCCCAAACGATAAGCTTGAGCGCCTGTGGCTTTTAAAATTGCCACTGTCTGCTTTATTATATTGTCTCCTCCCGCGTGTCCGCCAAATCTTGAAAGATTCCAGAAGGCAAGATAATCTATATCAACTATCACTAATTTTAGCGACAATCCGTTTTTTATTTTTTCTGCCAGATCTCTTTCAAAAATATGACGGAGGGGAAGGCCAGTGAGAGAGTCAGTACTTCCCTTTTTAAAACCTTCATCGTAGGTTTCATTTTCTCCTAAAGCTTGTTCGTGGAGTTTATCTTTAGTATGGTTTGCCATTAATTGGAGGGCTTGGGAAGAGGGAGCGTCCCTCAAATCTTGCGGTTTCCAGCCATGGAGGAGAGCCTTTATTGTGGTTGCGAAAGATGGTTTTGGCGTTTCTTGGTTTTCCATTTTACCTTAAACTGACTGCATAAAGGTTGGGCGGAATGTTTTTTCCAAGTGAGGTGAGAATCAAAATTCGGTTGCCGGCAGGGAAGGGGAAGGCAAAGGAATTAACAAAGGGCCCGCTCCAAACAACGGTTTCGTTGGTCCCATCGTATTCTTTAATAATAATTTTATCCTTTTGAACTATAAAGATATGTTTTGATGTAGGAAACCAGGAATATCCTGAAGCTTGAAGCCTGAAACCTGAAGCCTGTTGATAGTTGGAGATTTCCCCAATAAAAAAGTTTTTGTCCTCTTTAAGGTCGTAAACATAAACCCGGCCGGGTTTGATACTTCTTTCTTCTTTTTGGGTGCTAACTACTGGAGGAAGAGGAATTAACCCTTCGGGAATTGTCGCTGAAGCGGTGGCGATGTAAAGAATTTTTGTCTCATCAGGGGAGAACTGAATATTAGCAGTGTTATCAGTGAAAGTGCTTAGCAGTTTTTCTGGTAGTTTGCTAATTTGCGCTTGAAATTGTGCCTGTTGGTTTCTCTCCCAGTTTTGATAAAGAAGATTTATCGTTGAGGTAATATCCGTTAATGCCAAAGAAGAATTAGTTTTTTCCGCGTCAAGTAAGAAATTTTGGATTTTAGTTTTGGCTGTTTTCCCCTTACCTACCGTTGTTTTAAAGGTGGCCAAAATTTGTTTGCCGTCTGGTGACCAGCGAAGCTCTGCTTGGGAAAAATCAAGCTGCGGGGTATTGGCAATAATTCGCCTTGGCTCTCGGCTCAAACCTAAGGGCCTATCGGTTAGATCTAAGACCCACAGTCCTTGTTTTTCTAAGCTGGCAGAAGCACTAGCAACGGCATAAACTACTCTTGTTCCGTCGGGGGATAAAACTGGGTTTTGGGCGCCGGTAAAAGTTAAGGCTCGCAAATCAGGAAAGCTGGAAAAAAGATAGGCATCGGTTTTGGTAACCAGTTCTTTTTTGATTTTTAGGGTCTTTTTCCAGGGGAAAAAGCCGTCTTTTTTTATCTCTACCTCATACTCACCGGGGGAAAGGCTTAAAGTGGCGTTGGTGGCGGTTTTAAGTTTGCCATCGATAAAAACTTGAGCCCCATCGGGGATGGAGGTGGCAACTAAAAGGCCAGTTGGCCGTAGGCTTTTTTTAGAAAGATCGGGTTTATATCCTTGGCCAAGTTTAGCCACAATAATGGTAGCTGCCGATATTAGGAATAAAACGATTAAAAACCAAAGGATACGCCATTTTTTAATATTCATTTTGGGTTATCTTATCATAAATAAATGGTTTAAGACAAGATTTCCGCTTTAGGGTGACTCTTGCTCTTGTTTTCTAACGGTGGTATTATCAAATGTAAACAATATGAGATAGTTTTTAAGGCGAGAGGAAGCCTAGTTAGAAGAATATATCAAAATGTATAAAAATGACTAATTAATCTAATTTCCTGCCTGCCGGCAGGCAGGAAATTAGAAATTAGGCATTTAGGAATTTTTATAATAAGATGTTTACCAAGCGTATCGGTATTGATTTAGGGACAGCCAACTCTCTGGTTTGGGTTGAAGGACAGGGGATTGTTTTAAACGAGCCAACGGTGGTGGCAATTTCTTTGAAAGATAATAAGGTAGTGGCGGTGGGCAATGAGGCAAAACAAATGCTTGGCCGGACGCCGGAAAACCTTCAAGCCTCCCGGCCAATGAAAGATGGGGTAATTGCCGATTATCAGGTGACAGAGGCGATTTTGCGCTATTTTTTGCAAAAAGCGGTAGGTAAAAGCTTTTTTTTGCGGCCAGAGGTGATGATTTGTGTTCCTGCCGGCTGTACTCAGGTAGAAAGAAGAGCGGTTTTAGATGCCACTCTAAATGCTGGCGCCCGGACCGCTTATTTGATTGAAGAGCCTTTGGCGGCAGCTATCGGTGCGGGAATTGCTATCAACGTTCCTTCGGGAAATATGATTGTTGACAGCGGTGGGGGAGCAACTGAAGCGGCGGTAATTTCCCTAGGAGGTGTTGTTGCCCATCGTTCAGCCAGAATTGCCGGAAACAAAATAGATGAGGCAATTGCCAACTATATTCGGAGGAAACATTCTTTAATTATTGGCGAACAGACAGCCGAGGAAATAAAGTTAAAGATTGGTTCAGCTATTCCTTTAGCCAAAGAAGAAGTGATTGAAGTTAAGGGCCGTAATTCAGTAATGGGCTTGCCGAAAATTATTCAGATTAGTTCTACGGAAGTGACGGAAGCAATAAGACCGGTTATAAGCCAGATTATAGGGGTGATTAAGGCGGTTTTGGAAGAAACGCCTCCGGAGCTTACTTCAGATATTATAGACAAGGGAATTGTTTTGTCGGGGGGGACTTCTCTTTTGCGTGATTTTGATAAACTAATAACCCGGGAGGTCGGTGTTGCCGCCCACATAGCAGAAGAACCAATGCTTTGCGTGATAAAAGGGATTGGCGCTGCCTTAGAAAATCTAGATTCTTATAAAAATATACTATAGGTTTTTATAAATTTTAAATTTTAAAATCCAAAATTTTAAGGTTATGAGCCCTTTAGTATTAAATAAGAAATGCCAATAATAGGAAGAGCTTATAATTAATTTTTTCCTTTTATTAAGAGATAATTTGTGAGTATTTTTTTTACTCAAAAATATTAATTTAGAGATGGAATATAAAATTAGATTAAATCCTATAGCATTCGGGAAAATTAAGACTATTTTCGGGCGGTAAATTTTTAATTTTGTTTCTCTATAATATATAATTATAAGACATAAAGAGGGAAAAATTTGGAAGTTTTTTAAATTGAAAAACAAAAAAATTAGTTTTTGAGGAGAAAAAATTAGAAATAATGTATTCAAAAAAAAGCGATAATAGGGTAAAAATTCTTGGGGTAAGGGTAGATAGCACTTCAATTACTGAAGTGCTAAAAAGGATTCTCCAAAGGAAAAAAGAAGGTAAAAAAACGGTTATTTTTACTCCCAATCCGGAATTTTTGGTTTTTGCCTGGGAAAATCCCTGGTTTAAAAAAGTTTTAAACTCGGCAGATATTTTACTTCCCGATGGTGTGGGTTTGATTTTGGCGGCAAAAATTTTGGGAAAGCCGCTTAATGGCCGGGTGGCGGGCGCGGATTTAGTCGGGGAACTTTTGAAATTGGCAAACGAAAAAGGTTGGCAGGTGGGGATTGTTGGCGCCAGAAGGGGAGCGACGGATGAGAGAAAACGGCAAGTGGAAATTTTAAGGCAAAAATATCCGGGAGCAAAAATTGCCTGCTTGGAGGAAACGCCAAAATGGGAGAGGGGAAAATGGGACATTATTTTTGCTTGTCAGGGAATGGGAGAACAGGAAAGATGGATTGTAAAAAATTTGAACAAAATTCCGGCGGGTGTTTTTTTGGGCGCCGGTGGTTCACTTGATTATTTAACCGGCTTTGCCCCCCGTGCGCCGCTTTTTATTAGAAAGATATACTTTGAATGGTTATTTAGACTTTTGATACAGCCATGGAGATGGCGTCGCCAGCTGAAATTATTAAAATTTATTAAACTGGTTTTAAAAAATAGGGGTTGAAGGTGCTGGACTTAAATTTGCTGGTTCGCTTGGCTCCAGTTGTTAATGATTTCTTCTAGAGAGATATCAATGGTGTTGATGTGGCTCAGAAAAATATTTAAATCAACCTCGTTAACAAGATTATCGCCATTTAAGTCTCCCCTTATAGAGCTTGGTGTTGGGGTAGGGCTTTAGTTAATACATGGTTTAAGATAAAGTCTGTAGGCCCAAGCCCAATAATTTCCCCGCCAAAGATAAACTGTGCCAGAAACCGCCCTGAAAGTAATCTGATAATTAACCTTTGGGGTAAGAATTGGCCCTGTAGTAAAATCAAAAGAAAGCCAGCCTTTAGAAGAAACTTTTTTCCTGACGATTTCTGTTAAATTATTATTATTTTCATCAATTATTTTTGCCTCTATTTCCCCATTTCCTGAGGCATAAAGCTCAATCCTATCTGCTTTTCCCAGATTATTGGGCGTAAAAATCAATGGCCCTCCATAGCCCCAATTGGTAGTTATCTGGTTTGAAATCCAATTTTTAACCTGTTCCTGGTCCAAAACAGAATTTCCTACTACCGAGCAAGAACCAGAGGAGGGAGGAGTTGGTGTTGGTGAAGGAGTGGGAGAAGGTGAGGGAGTGGGAGTCGCGCTAGGAAGATTACCGCATAAAGGAGCCTCTCTTTCGGGAATATTATTGTCAAAATAAACATCCATTTTTTGAATCCCGTTTGCCCATGAACCAAGACTATTTTTAGCAGTCACCGTGAGCGTATGTTTGCCACTTAATTGCGAGGCATCAAGCGTTCCCTCATAATAGTTGCTATTTCCAATTCTAAATATAGGAACACTATTTCCTTCGTCTATCTGAAAGTAGATTTGGCTGATAGTTCCGGTGTTTTCTTTGGCATAGGCCTTAACCTTTATTATTTTTTGGGGAGTTTTGGTATAGTTTAGCCCTGGATAATATTGGCTTGGTTCAGTAATAACCAAAGGCAAATTGGAGTTGAGGCTATAAAAAAGATTAATCCTCTTGTTAGACAATCCGGCAACGGTCAGATAGCCGCTTCCTGTTCTTCCTCCTGTATGGGCAACATATCCCGGCGAAAAAGCTTCTGTCCGGCCATAGTGATTATGACCAGCCAAATAGGCGATTACCGGATAACCTTGAAGGAGATTATCAAGACGGTTCCAGGCTTGTTCTCCAATGTCAAGACTGGGGTCACTAATCCAGTTTTGAGGGCAATAATGATGGAAGAAAATAATAGGTTTTCCGTCTATACAGGATTTTTTAAGCTCGTTTTCTATTTCTGTTTGAGGGAAGTCGTAGCGAAGATTATTGCTTAAACCAACAAAACGATAATTGCCTATGACAAAACTGCGGATAGTTTTGTAATCATCATAGGGGTTATTGTTCCAGCCGTCGTGATTGCCGGCAATAGGAATAAAAGCTATACCGTTGCTTGAGGGAATAAGGGAGGGAAATTTTATAAAACCACCGACTTGAGAAAAAGCCTGATTAAATTGATTGTAAGAAGGAGCATCGTTGTAAGTTGTGTGGTCGCCGGTACTAATCAGAAGGTCGGGAGAAAGAGCCTTGATTTTATATAAAACTTCTTTTAGCCGACTAAAATTAAGGGGGGTTTCCGGTTCAATGTGTTCGTCGGTTATTTGGCCAATAATTACCGCTTCCTGAGCATAGACAAAATTAGGAGGAAGGAGAAAAATTAGTAAAAAAAGACTGAAAAGAATTTTTTTCATTTTCTAATTTGGATTTTAATTGGTCTTTACTTTTTAGTCAATACTTATTAAAATGAAATTAGGAAATATGCCTGCCAAAAAAAGCTGGGTTTTTTTATTTTTACTAATTGGTTTTTCAGCTTTCTTTTTTGGATTGCCTAAAAAAGTGTTTGCCTCTCCTTCGTGTTCTTTGGTAATTTTAAGTCCTCACCCCCAAGTACCCTTAGAATATGTGGATGTCTGGGCGGGAAATTTTACCGGCACTGTTGGCAATTATGAAGTTTATTTTCGGTTAGCAGGAAGCGACCCCAATTTAAGTCCTCGGAGGCAAGACTGGTTTCCTCAATCTTCTGCATATGCAGGCGACATTTTTTGTCTCCCCACGCCATATAATAAAAGCCCAGACCGGTGTGCTGCCGGCGCCTATTACTCCCAAACTGGAGAATTTCTTTTTGAGGTTGCGGTTAAAGACGAAACCGGCTTTCATATTTGTGGCTCAAAAATAATTGATATTTGCGACAGAGTGAAAATTCCGCCGGATGATTTTGATTACCTTTACTACGCTGACCCTGCGTCTCCTAATTCGAGAAGTAATGTTACTTTGAAAACTCTTAGCTATAACAATAGGTGGATATGTGGTCTAGATACGGGAATTGGCTGGATGAGTTCATGGGGGGGATACTCGGAAAGTGAAAATACAGCACCTCCGGCTCAAGGAACGATCAATTTTTTACCTAATGATTTTGGTTACAAATTTGATTCCCGTAAAACGAGTTTCTCCGGTATCTTCTGTATTGGCCCCTCGTTTTATTGCAAATGGGTAGGGGACGAATTTCCAAGATATGATGTGAGAGAATGGTTTCCCAATGGAACAAAAGAACTTTCTTTTTCTCTGACAGATATTCTGATTAATAGTTATCCCGATCCAAAATTTTATTTCGGCGCTTTTTTTAACGATACCTATCTTTATTATCGAGATAGTTGGAGTGGAGAAGGGAGCGAAATGGGTTGCCAGCCTCAATCAGCCTGCGCAGCAGTTTATTACAAAAAAGAGGGTGGGGATTGGTCGCCGGAGAATTTTACCATTCTGCCGGGCGAGCAGGTAGAGCTTAAATGCGGAAATTTGGTTGGCCCAGTTGATAAATGGAATTGGGCTGCCTGGCTTCCCTCAGAGGTGAAAAATTCCTATGAAGGATACTCAGCCATAACAACACATTTAGATTCAAAATACGACTTAACAGATCAGGCAAGCAGATGGGAGTCTTTTGTTCCTCCTTCGGCGCCGGTGGAAAATACCAGCTGGTTGGTTGATAAAGTGGTTACCAAAGTTTCTTGGTATTTAACTCCCAATCATCGGTATGAGACAAATAGTTTTTATGCTCAGGTGTTTAATTCCGAGGGTAATCCTCTTTGGGAAGATAAATATGGCTTTTCTTTTGATAAATGGTCAATGGGGGAGGGAAAATTAATTACCTTTGATATTGGCTATGCTGATTTGGAAGAAAAAGAAGTTTTGCCGGGAGGGAATTATAAATTAGCCCTAAGAATGGACTGGTGGGACCCAAATGTTGGTTATTGGTGGAATAGTACGTATCCCAACTACACTAATTATTACCAACTTTATTTGCGTCCGAATATTCAGGGAACTTTTAATCCTCCTGATAAAAATAATCAGACAGTTAGTTGGACAGCGCCTCCCGGATATCAGGTTAGTCCGGGGCAGGTTTTTAGAATAATTTCCCATCCCCACAATAGTGTTTGCGACTGGGGTTGGGGAGATGATATTTTAGCTACAATTGGAGATTTTGGCAATTTATTAGTGGAATATCACTTAAATACTCTTGATGGAAATTTAGTAAATTGTCAGTCTGGTTTTGGCGCTTTTGTTGATAATAGTAAAACAATGACCTGCTTGAATTCTGGCTCTCTGAGTGGAAAGTTGTTTCTTTCTCTTCCTCCGAATAAGTCATACAATATAAAGCCAATTATTGCCTCTGGTTATAGGTTTTTGGAGTGGAGTTATCAAAGCTCCCCTCCAAGTTCAAATAAAGAAATCAGCGTTTTAATGGGTGGAGGGGGAAATAATTATGTTTTGAAAATTGCTGTTGCCTTAAGGAGCGATCCCTGGTTTCAGGGGCAGGAAGGAGATATTCACAGTCGGGGAGATATTTATTCCCCATTGCCAGCGGGAAATAATTTTTCCTTAGATGGAGAAAGTGGTTTTCCCGGATTAGTTTCTTATGGCGGAAGCGCTGATTTTGGTTTGGGAGAAGTTTCTTCTAAAAAATGGCTGGCAAATTCTTCTTCAAAAGGAAAAGACTATGACTATTTTTATCAACTTTTAGGGCAACCAACCGAAAGTAATTTTAGCGGTAATCTTTCAGAAATTAGTAACGATGGCGTCTATTATTCTGCCGGTGATGTAAAAATTGATAGCAATTGGAGTTTTCCGAATAATCGCAAGGCGGTTATTTTAATCAATGGTAAATTAACTATAAATGGAAAAATTATTGTTCCCATAGGCAGCTTTTTGGCTTTTATTGTAAAAGGAGATATTGAGATTGGAGGAAAAGTAGGAGAAGCTGTTGGCCAGGCAGGGGAAAATAGTCCGGATATTGAGGGAGTTTATATAAGTGACGGCAAAATAAATACCAATTATGACAAAGATGAGTCGGGGATTCGCTTGGTGGCAGCAGGAATTTTTGTTGCCAATGATTTTCTCTTGGGAAGGAATCTAGAAAATTCCGGCAATACTGTTCCGGCAGAAAAATTCATTTATCGCCCCGATTTTCTGATTAATTCTTATCCCGGAATTTGGGGAAGAACTATTTTGTGGAGTGAATTAGCGCCCTAAGTTTTATTTTTCTCCTGCATTCCCAAAAGCCATAAGACTGCCTCTTTGCGATATCGTCTATCTCCCCGGGAGTTAATCCTAATTGCCGGAAGTTTTCCTCTTTTTCCCCATCTTTTAATAGTGAGAGGAGAAACGCGAAGAATTTCTGCCACCTCGCGAACGGTTAATAAATCTGGTAGGTCATCAATCTTTAAGGGTTTTTTCTTTTCTAGTGTGTCCATCTGATAATTAAGATATCATATTATAATAAAAGTTGTCAAGAGGGAATTAAAAGCAAAATAGTGTCTTTAATTATTTATTTAAGGCCGCCAATTTTTTAAAAGAACAGTAAGATCTTTTTCGTCTACCTTAACATCATCGTTTATATCTACACCTCTTTGACTGGTAAGTGGCATAAGGGCTATTTCTTGGGGAGACCAAGAAGATAAGAGAATATTTAAATCAGTGAGATTTATTTTTCCATCGAGGCTACAGTCTAAATTTCCGCTTTTTTTAGAAGGACAATTATCGTATTTGATTTTTCCGGGAATTTTTAAAATTACACTGGTATACGGCTCAATAGTATATTCAAAATTATTTCCTAAGGGAATATTTTGAGAAACGCTATAAACAGTGTTTTCATTAAAGTCTGCAGGTGATTCTCCAAAATCCTTTGGAGCTTTCATTGTATAACTTGTTCCTAGATTCTCTGCCTGAAAGTTTGAAATATTAACTCTTGCCTTTTGGGAAGATTGTGTTTTATTTATAAGGGCTAATCTGATATTGCCATCTTTATCTAGGGCGGCGTGGCTATTTAGGTACTGGGGAAGGGAAGAAGTGCTTTTGATAATTTTCCTTCCGAAATACTGAGAGTAAAAACGATAGGCAAAATAGGGAGGATTTTTAATAATCCTTCCCTGAGAAAAAATCATTGCTGCATAGCGGCCTCCGGAGAAGGAAACATGAACATGTTTTTGAGAATAATTTATCCCTGCTTCTGCCATAATTCCTAAAACATCTAAATGCCAGAAAGCCCCTCCCCAGGTTAAGTTTAAGCGAGAAGTAGGATCAGTTTGGGAAGTGCAAGCAGCCATTGGATTTACTTCTCCTATTCCAATTACTGAGTTTTTGGTAGGAAGGTAATTTATTAGCCAGCGACTCATCCCGTTTACAATATCATAAGGGTAAGTCATTTTTTGGTATATTGGACCGCCGTTTCCATTCCATTTGAGAAGATCAACGGCTGTTATATTTAATGGGCCGTCAGTACATATATAGGGGTACCAATGGGTGGTAAATACCTCGATTTTTAGGTCTGGAGCATTTTCCTGGAGGGTTTTAGCAATGCATTCGCCAATAGTGATATCAGAATCTCTAACCTTTGCCATATCTGAATAAAGTTCAGGGGTGTGAAAAACAGCGTTGGGAAAAACTTCTCTAATTGTTCTTATTGCAGAGGGAATGAGCGAGGCTCCGTAATTTTGGCAATGATATGCGGGAGAAGGAGGTTCATTACCAATATTCCAATGAAGACAATGTTGATTGTCGCCAAAATAATATTGGCATTTTTCTTTAGCAAAAATAGCCGTTTTCCTAATTGCTTCTGGGCTAAAATCCATTATATTTCCTGTGATGCCATTGATGGTCATTACGGGGCCTTCTCCGAAAGCGCCGAGCATCGGATCGCAACCTGCAAGGCTACAAAATTTGATTATATCTTCAATCTCTTCTTTAGTTAAAGCAAAATAATCATCACCATACGCAAAATTGTGGGTTCTCATGACCGCGGGTCTTGGAAATTCTGGGGGTTGAGGAAACATTTTTTTGGCTTCTTCGATAATTTGAGGTTGAGAAAGAAGATTTTTACTTGCAGGATCAATATTGGCTCTGGTACTTAAAAACCCTCCCAGAAGCTGGGCAAAGTCTTCATTTTTGATTATCAGAGGGTCGATACTAATATCAACTTCGTTTTGCGCCCAGATATCTTTTGAAAAAATCTGACTGGCAAAAAGAAGAAAAATAAAAAAGATAACCACTTTGTGGTATTTAATTCCTCTTACCATTAAATCCATCTTATTATAAAAATATTTTATTTGTCAATCCTAAAAAATATCTCTTTGCCGTATTTTTATTTCAGTTCTACTGTGGCGCCGACTTCTTCTAGTTTTTTCTTTGCTTCTTCAGCTGTCTGCTTATTAACGCCGGTTAGGACCTCTTTTGGTAATGATTCTACCAAGTCTTTAGCCTCCTTAAGTCCCAAGTTTTGATTAATTTCCCTAACTATTTTAATAACGGCAATTTTATTTGCCCCTGCAGCAGTCAAAACAACATTGAAGGTTGTTTGCCCTTCTTCTGCAGGCTGGTTACCAGCCGCTGGTTGATTTGCAGCAGGAGCTGTTGCTTGAGGAGCAGCAACCATCGCCGCTGCTGAAACGCCAAACTTTTCCTCTAAAGCTTTAACTAAATCTGCTAATTCTAAAGCAGAAAGCTGGCCGATTTCTTCAATTAATTTATCTAATTTATTATTTTTTTCTTCTGCCATTAGTTTTCACCTCCTCCCTTTTTTGCTTCGCTAGCGCTTTTTAAAACAAGAACTAATTTTGTCATATTAAAATTGAGTGCTCGGACTAAACGAAGAGAGGGGGACTGAAGAAGACTAACCAGTCTTGTCTGGAGTTCGGAAATGCTTGGAAGGGAAGCTAATTCTTTAATTCTTTCTACTCCAATTTGTTCTCCCCTCCAGAAGCCAAATTTTATTTTTGGAAGTTCGCTATTTTTAATAAAATTATCGAGAACCTTTAAAGTAGAGGGGTCTTCTTCATACAACCATAAAGCGGCTGTTGGTCCTTCAAGTTGGAGATTAGCATTAGGAGCTTGAGAATTTTGAATTGCCAAGCGGAGAAGGTTATTTTTGACAACCTCAAATTCGCCTCCGGCTTTTTTGATTTCCCCACGAAGTTTATTTATTTGGCCGACATTCAAGCCAGTATAATCAGTGAGGATTAAGCCCTTTGCTTGCTTGAATTTTTCCGCGAGGTTTTGAACAGTAAAAATTTTTTTAGTGTTTGGCATTTTTCCCTCCGCCGGTCTTATCCCCAGTCAATCAGTAGGGTGCCGACTTCTTAGGTAATTGTTTGTATTTTAAGGGATTGCTCCCCAGTTGTCAAGAAGAGTTTGTAAAGAAGGCAGATTTGGTTCCTCCCAGCGGCTCAAAAGAATTGTTATGTCCGCTTCGTTAATCAAACCATCGCAGTTTAAATCTCCCTGGGAAGCTAAAGGACAGGGAGTAGGGGTAGGAGAGAGACTGGCCGTTGGCGTCGGGGAGGCAGTGGGAACAGCTTCGGTGGGCGTGGGGGTTGGGGTAGGGGTTGATGTTGATTCCGGAGTTATGGTTGGTGTTGCCGTTGGAGTAGGAGTGGGCGATGGACTTGGCGCCTGAATACCCAAAACTCGCCTAATGACCCTTCGGCCGTCGCCATCATAGGCAAATTCCGTCACCTGGCCGGTTTCTTTCATGGTGATTTTTACTGGTTTGTTTTCATAATTCCATTCAATCAACCGCGCCTCATCCTCAATTAAATTTCCGTTAGCATCATATTTATATTCAAAACCATTGACGACCTTTGGAGCATGGGCATGGGCCGGGTCAGTGTAAAGCATCATTAAAACCTCATCTCCCTCCACTTTTTTAAGCATATTGCCAACCGGGTCATAATCGTAGGCGGCGGAGTAAAATCCAGAGGCAGTTTTTAGCCGGTCCAAAGAATCGTAGGTGAATTCTGAGGTTTTGTTTGGGGTAATTAAATCTTCAATTTTAGTGACGTTGCCGACCGGATCTTGATAGTAAACCCATTTTAGCAATTCAGTAGCAGATTTTTTCGTTTGAATTTGGCGCAGTCTGCCGGTTAAGTCATATTCATATTGGGTTTCTGTTTGATTTCCGAAAGAAGCGCCGGCGACGGCTCCCAAAAGAGTATAACTAACGTTAGTCAGATAAGGATTTTCTCCTTGGATTTTTTTAAGTTGACCGATTTCATTGTAGGTCTGGGAGACAGTTTCCCCGTCAGGGTAGGTAATAGAAACTAAAGCATTGGCACTATTGTAGCGAAAGAGGGTAACGGCTTCTTCGTTTTCTATTTTCTTTTTTTCTTCCACCAGCCGGCCGCGAATATCATATTTATACTCTGTGGTTCCGGTTAAATCTCTCATCTTTGTCCGCTGACCTTTGGCGTTTTCCCCTTGGTCGTATTCAAAAACAATCTGGCTGCCGTCAGGATAAGTTTTTTTGGTCAGCCGATTCAACTGGTCATATTCAAAACGAATCGTTTGTTGTTTTGCATCAGTTTGGGCTATTAAGTTACCATTTGCATCATATTGATAGGTCCAAGTTCCCAAATCCGGGTCAATAATCTTTGTTTTCCGGCTTAAAGCGTCGTAAAAGATTTCTGTCGTTAAAGGATTGTTTGGCTGCGAAGCCGAAGCAGGCGTAATAACCTTGGTTAGGTTTCCTAAAATATCATAGTCGTAATAAGTTTGGTTGCCTTGGGGGTCGGCAAGAACAACGGTATTGCCAAAAGCATCCCGGGTAACTGAAGAGTTTCGGCCATTGGCGTCAGTGATGGTTGTTGTCCAGCCGGAATAGGAATTGCGGGTCGTCCGGCCTAAAGCATCTTTGGTTTGGACAATCCGCCCCAAATCATCATAGGCAAATTCAGATTTGGGAGCAGAATTCCAGCCTTCTTCGGTGTAAGAAGGGAAATCAGCAGTTGCTAAAGAAGTTTCGTAGGGCTGGGACTCTAAAATTTTTCTTCCCAAACTGTCATATTTGGTTGTTGTCAGGAGGTCTTTCATCACTCCATTGACTTCCGCTCGTGTCCGAGTTTGGATTGTTTGACCCAGACCATTGACTATTTGCCAGCCGACGGTATATTTTCCTTCCTCAATTTTTGCTTGGGTTTTGGTGATTGCCGGGGCTCCATCGCGGTAGGCAAAAATAAAAGTCGGGGAGTCAAGCGAATCCGGCTGCTTGGCAACTTTCAGCCGCCGACCAAAATTGTCATATTGGACCTCGGTTACCGCCCCATTTGGGTCAGTAATTTTTGTTGGCACTCCCAAAACAAAATCATAATCGGTTTTCACCTCGTGACCCAAAGGATTGCGGACTAAAATCGGAAAAGCATGGTAGGTAGAATCATAAGTAGTGGTAGTCGTATTGCCGTTGGGGTCGGTTTGTGAAACTAAATTTCCATATTGGTCGTAGGCCATTTTTGTTTCTATCAAAATCTTCCCCTCACGTCCCTTTTTAATCATGGTCAAATTTCCTTTTGTTGGCGGCGTCTGGTAATTATTTGCCCCGTCGTAAAAATTAAGGGTCTGGGTGAGAAGTTCGGGAATATCTTTATTTTCCGCCTGTACTCCCTTAAAAATATTCTCCCGGGCCGTTCGGTTTAAAATCCATTTTTCCGTGTTTGGATAATAGCCCCAAAAAGTTGTCCGCTCATCCCCGGTTTTAGCCACATCCCCATGCTCAATTTGGCGGCGCAAGTTGCCATATTCATCATATGGTCCATACTCGGTTTTAGTGTGAATTTCCGCCGCGTCCCATTGGTAATTGTCTTCCTGGATTTTGGCGACAAAGACCGGCAGTTTTTCTAAACTAGGATGGAGACGGCAATTCAATCCGCCGCGGTTGTCAGGGGTGTAATCTGGATAAACACCAAATTGGGTTTCCGTTTTTGCCAAAAGTTGAGAGCTACTAGGAGTAAAGATTTCCGTTTTGAAAATTTTTCCTCTTCGTGGGTCGGTGTTAAAACAACTGTCTGCCTGTCTAATAAATTGGTAAAAATAAGATTTACTTTTAGCTACCGGTTTAGAGGAGTTGTTAAGTTCAAAAGTAACTTCTTCTCCTTCGCTAAAACCTAAATATTCAAATTCGCCATTATTACAAATTTCTTTAACTGGACAATAGACAAAGAATAGGGGAAGGGGAATATTTCCCTCGTGAGCTTTCTCCAGCGACTGAAAATAGTTATATTTTGTTTCAAAGTAATTTCCCAGACCATCTTCTACCTTTTTCCCGACCAGAATATTGCGGAAAATTCCGTGTCCAATTTCTCCTTGATTTCCGTATTCACAGTAGTCATAAGAATTGCAAACATAGGCTTTTCTCGGGCCATCTTCATTATAAAAAAAGGTAACTTTTCCTCCGTAGCCATTATCTGCTGAAGCAAGGAGAGTGTTATTGAAACGATATTTTCCATCGCTATAATAAGTGAAGCGGTAGGGGGGAAGCTCTCCGTTTCCTCCTTTTCCTCGTTGTTTAATCTCGGTCAAAAGCAAATGGCCCCAGGTAATCTCCCCTTTCGGGCTTCTTAGGGGTGGTTGACTATAGGTGTAAGAAAAATCATAACGTTGGCGGATGGTGCCATCGACTTTGACAATGATGCTTGCCAAACGGCCCTTGGTAAAAGAATTTTGGCTGTCTCCGGCGTAATCTTTTATTTTCCAGTCTGTCCGGTCGTTTGTCCTGACAAATTCTACGGTGTTTTTCCCCCAGCTTATTTTTCTTGGAGAAATATCATGGATATAGGCATTTGGACAGCGGTTGGGATAACAAGCATCAGAAGACCAACCATTGATATTTCCATAATTTAAAACCTCTTTCAGGCGGGTTTCGTATTCAATTTCAATCGTATTTCCTTGAACATCCTCAACTTTTCTTAACATCCAGCGGTTACCTAAAATTTTTGAAGTTGATTGCCGCCCCTCCTCGCCGGCATATTGGCCAATAAGAGTATAAGCGGTTGCCAAACTTTCCTGACCAAAAGCATCGTAGTCGTACTGATGACGGGTGAGGGGAAAATTAATCGGGAAAGTTTCCGAAGAACCCTCGCGTTTTAGAAAAAAACCATCGGCGTTTATCGGCTGGCCAAAGTAATATTTTGTCCCGTCAGGGGTAGTCACCAGCCAAGGAGCGGTATCATAGGCGTAGGGTTTATTGGTTGGGCTTGTTTGATGCTCGATTTTTAAAAATAATTTTGGGTCGGTTTCCCATTTTCCGCCACCAACATTAATTAGCTTTGCTGAACCGCCGGCAAAAACCAGGAAAAATTCATCATCCTGGCAGCCTTGGGGCGTTGCCTGATTATCAGGGCCTGGCTTGCGGACAATATAGCCCAAACCTCCTAAGCTCCAACCCAGGCCAACCCAAGGAGCTTGCTGATTGTAAAGTTCAGTCCAGTCGTAACAGTCTTCTCCGGTTGGTCCCCAACATTCTTTTCCCACGCCATTATGCATATCATCAACCGCGGCGCTTGAATAAGATAAAGAAAGGCTTGGCCTGATTCCTCCAGGCCCAGCGGGTAAGTCTAGGGGATAGTTGATTACCGAAGTGGCCGTCGATAAGTCGTTGGAAAATCCCTGAATTGAGGGAACAATCGGATTTGGGGTTTCCAAATTCGCCGCCGGTACCGCTCCTACCGGTTTTCCCAAAAGTCGGGCGATATCCGGGCTAGTGGTAAAAATATGGACGGAAACCAAAATCGCCAGCAAAACCAAAAACAAAGAAGTAAATTTAAAGATTTTGTTCATAAACTTTCTCTTTTTAAAAAATAACTATTTCCAAAAACTTTTTCAACTACCAAAGGCCAAAAAGGCGACCTCTCAACTTTTCCCAAGGAGTAGCATAGTCTTCGTATCTTGGGACTCTTCCTCCACTGGCCATCCACCTCTCGTAATGTTCCTGCCATTTCTGGTAGTGGGCTTGAAGATAAAACTCTGGGACATCGGGTTGCTTTCTCAACCAATTATAAGTATCTCTTTGGGCTGACATTTCAAAATAATCTGGATTATCCGCGTACATCGCTCTGTTTACCCTAGGGTTACCCCGTGCTATGGTTTCAAATTGTATATAATGACGATACTCATGATATGCTTCTCCGTGGTGAGCAACGGTTGGGTCAAGGGCAATTGTCCTAGGAGCTTTAAAGTAGCCTGCCCACCTTCTTGTATGAAGATCTTCTCGCATTTTAACGTTAAGCCCCATTGCTCTCATTTGTTTAACAAACCTAATGGTATAACTCCCCATGGCTCCTGCTGTCGTGACGCCCAGCTCTGCCCCTTGGGCAATAGCAGGGGCCATTTCTAGAGCGGAAATATCAAAGGCATTTTGAAATGTTTCTCTGGTGGTCATAGTTCCATGCCCAAAAGCCCCTTTCCATGCTCTACTTGCTGCCTGAATTTTGGCAATTTCTTCTAGGCTTTCGATGTCGGGTGGCATAGGACCCATTCCTTCCTGATAACCAGTACCTAAGGTTAAGTGGTAATAATATTTTGGGTCTTCGGTGGCAGCAACCCATCCCCATTCAGTTAAACCTCCATCGTAATGCCCAATCGGAACCCTCATAGTTGAAATTGAACTGCCTCCGCCGGCCCCTACCTCTACAACATTTCCGCTCGGGTCGTTTTTGTTTATCGGGTTTCCTCCTACATAAGCGTATCTGTTTGGACCTTGGGCTTGGTCGGCGGAGATAAAGGAGGCGGTTTTTGGATTGTATTGCCGAGCGTTGTAGAAGTATAAATCGGTGGAGCTATCAAGGATTTGGGAGGTGTACAATTTTTCAATTTTTGAATTGCGAATTGCGGGTTGCGAATTAACGAATTTGCCATAAGGGTAGTACTCAAACTGACTCATCACTTTTCCTTCATCACTCGTTACTAATCTTGTTGAGGAGAGATGGTCGGAATGAAGATAAAAAAGTTCGTTACCCCGGCGCATGGCGATTGTCCCACCGGGTAGGGGATAGTATTTGGTGATGGTTGTTTGCCCTTGGGAAATTTCTTTTTCAAAATTTGGGG
>Ga0272448_1000760_pt1 | contig 46975 bp, 50 predicted proteins | sample YNPCB0191_FD_202220 | JGI IMG/M metagenome (GOLD analysis project Ga0272448, IMG submission 202220) | Hot spring sediment microbial communities from Yellowstone National Park, WY, United States - YNP-CB-019-1 | ecosystem: Environmental > Aquatic > Thermal springs > Hot (42-90C) > Sediment... | reverse complement strand
AAAGGGTTCACTGCGCTTTTCAAAATAAACTTTCTCCAGTACAATTTATAATGACGCTACCACCAAAACAATTATCAACTGATTTGCCTCAGGGGTCCAAAATAGGGTTGCATTATACATTGTATTGACATATTTTTAAAATTGAATAATTTATAAATTGAGGGGGTGCGGGCTTGGTGCCCTAAGGACACGGTTGTTACTGATAGAGGTTTAAAGCAGCTGCTCAAGAAACGTCCGATCTTGGGGAATTCAATTAAACCGACTTCAGTAAGACTGCCCCCTCTTTTAAGAATAGCTAATAATTTTTTAGCTATTTTTAATTTTTTTATTTTTTGCTATAATAATAAATATGAATAAAAGAAATAAAAAATTTAAATATAAAATTGCTGTTTCCGGAGCTGCTCAAATGTCGCATTGTTGCCAAGGCATTGAAGAAATTTCTAAAGAGGTGGGCAGAGAGATTGCTAGGCAAAATTGTATTTTAGTTACAGGTGCTACCACTGGCGTTCCTTATTTTGCTGCCTTAGGTTGTAGCGAGGTGGGAGGGTTTAATGTTGGTTTTTCACCGGCTATTTCTGAAGCTGCTCATTTAAAAACATATAGATTGCCTATTGAGCCTTTTGATGTAATGATTTATACTGGTTCAGATTATGTAGGTCGAGATATTATTATGACTAAAGCAGCTGATGGTATAATTATTATTTGCGGTCGAATGGGTACTTTGCATGAATTTGCCACTGCTTTTGAAATCCAAAAACCTATTGCGGTTTTAGAAGGAACAGGCGGAACAGCAGACAAAATTAGAAAAATTGCTACTGGTCCTTACCGAGGAGTAAAAAAAATTATTTATGAAACAGATCCTAAAAAGTTAGTTGAAAAACTTATTAAAACGATTGAATCAGAAAAAAAAGAAAACTCTAAAATTTTTTAATTTTTTAAAAAGGTCGATTATTAAAATTTTTATAAGCTATGTCAAAAAATAATTTTTCTGAAGAAGGAAAATTAATTGGTAGGGTTACCCATTATTTTTCTAATATTGGCGTGGCGGTTATTGAATTATCTGATAATTTAAAAATAGGAGATACTATTCGAATTGTTGGTGGTCAGACTGATTTTGATCAGGTAGTGGACTCAATGGAAATTGAGCGTCAAAAAGTAGATGTGGCTAAGACAGGAGAGGTTATTGGCTTGAAAACGTTGCAAAAAGTGAGAGAAGGATATAAGGTTTATAAGATTTAGATTAAAAGAGGAAAAAGCGTTTTTCAAAAAATAAGTTTTTATAATTAATTTTTTCTCAATTTTTTGAGGGTTAAGTTTTTTTAAATTTTTTTAAATTATTATTCAACCTTTTTAGCTAGTTTTTTAGGAGGCTTGATTGGTTTAAAAAGGGAATACAAAAGAAAAAAGGCTGGCTTGAGGACTTATTCTTTGGTTTGTTTGGGATCAGCTTTTTTTGTTATTATCTCTTATCAAGTTTTTAATTTATTTTATGGCAAACTAGGTATAGATTTCGATCCAACCAGAATTATTGGTCAAATTGTTTTGGGAATTGGATTTTTGGGCGCTGGTTTAATAATTTTTCGAGAATTTCATATTGAAGGATTAACAACTGCTATTGGCTTGTGGGTTACTGCTAACATTGGAACTGCCATTGGCGCCAAACTTTATTTTTTAGCAATTTTACTTGCTTTTATTACTATTATTATTTTAGCTGGTTTAAGATCTTTTGAAGAAAAATTTTTTAGCAAGCGGCCCTAATTTTTGAATAAAAAATCTTTATTAAATAATTATGTCAGAAAAAGCAAGAGCTTATCTTTTAATTTCTGGCAAGGTTCAGGGTGTTTTTTTTCGTGAAAATACTAAAAATATAGCAAAAAATTTAGGTTTAACTGGTTGGGTTAAAAATTTAGATAATGGCCAGGTAGAAGCGGTATTTGAAGGGGAAAAAGAAAAAATTGAAGAAATAATTAATTGGGCAAAAAAAGGTCCGGTTCTGGCCAAGGTAAAGGAAGTAAAAATAGAATGGCAGGATTATCAGAGGGAATTTAGCGATTTTGAAATAAAATATAATTAACTTTTAAAAAATGACGAAACTAGCCAAGATAAAAGTGGAAAATAATTTAAAAGAAACGATTTTAAAAGCCGTAAATTTAATTGGCGGTTTTGATCGATTTATTAAAAAAGGAGAGGTGGTTTTGTTAAAACCTAATTTTAATACTTCCGATCCTTTTCCCGCTTCTTCTGACTTTGACTTTATCAAAGCAGTAGCTGAGTTGGTTTATGATTGTGGAGCTAAAATTGTGATATTGGGCGAGTCTTCTACGATGAGTTTAAACACGAAAAAAATTATGGAAAAATTAGGAATTTTTGAATTAGAAAAAATAGAACGACCAGTAAGAATATATGTTTTTGAAGAAAGAGATTGGATAAAAAAAGAAATCCCCGACCCTAAATACTTAAAAAGTCTAACAGTGAGTGAATTTTTAGACAAGGCAGATAGATTAATTTTGCTTCCCTGCTTAAAAACCCATTCCTTAGCAAAATTTACGGGTAGTTTAAAATTGGCAATGGGGTTTATGAAACCCATAGAGAGAATCAATTTTCATTTAAAAAATCTTCAAGAAAAAATTGCTGAGTTGAATAAGATAATAAAACCAGATTTAATTTTAATGGATGCTAGAAAATGTTTTATCACGAAAGGACCTAATCGGGGAGATATTAGAGAGCCAAATTTTATTTTAGCCTCTGACGATAGGATTGCAATTGATATTGAAGGGATAAAAATTATCCAGGGTTTCAAAGGCAACGATTTAAAAAATATTAATCCTTGGCAGTTGCCCCAAATAAAAAAGGCATCAGAGTTTGGCTTGGGTGCAAGAAATGAAAACGAATATCAGGTATTAAATGGATAAAAATATTTTTCTAAAACTTTATCAGGGGTTAAGAAGAAAAAATGGCAAACCTAAAGATCAATGGGGCTTGTGGTGCAAGAGAAAAAAATCAGAAAAGGAAAGAGAGCGGGTGGTAATTGAAGCTATTTTAACCCAAAGGACTAATTGGCGGAATGTTGAACTAGCAATAACTAATTTAAAAAAAGCAAAGGCAAATTCTTTAAAAAAAATCTATAGCGCAGGACCGGAAAAGATTGGTTTTTTGATTAAACCAGCTGGTTTTTACCGCCAAAAAGCTGAATATCTATTTTTATTGGCGCAATTTATCATTAAAGAGTATGGTTCTTTAAAGAAAATGAAAAAAGAAAAAATGATTATTCTAAGGGAAAAGCTATTAAAAATAAAAGGGATAGGTCCAGAGACTGCTGATTCGATTTTATTGTACGCTTTAGATAAACCAATTTTTGTTATTGATGAGTACACAAAAAGAATGGTAAAAGAAAGGAAAATGGCTAAAATTTTTTCCTATCCCTTTTTGCAAAATTTATTTGAAAAAAATTTAAAAAAAGATTTTAAGCTATATCAGGATTTTCATGCTTTAATTGTGATTGACGGGAAAAAAAGAAATTGAAACATTTTAAAAAATGTTATTATTAAAAATATAATTTCTTTTTTGTTATCATTTGTTGATGTTTAGTTTATGTATTTAAAAGCTAACAAAACTAAAGAAAGAATTTTTTGGACTAGTCATTCTAGGTTTAAAATGCGCCAATATAGATTATCAGAAAAAAGAGTTTTGCGGGTTTTAAGAAAACCAGACAGAAGAGAAGAGGGTATTGTTCCGGGTACTATTGCTCAAATGCAAACTACTGGTACCAAAAAAAATTCTACCGAAATTTGGTTAATGTATTTTATTTTAAAAAGACCTAAAGGAATAAAAATTATTAGTGCCTGGCGATATCCTGGTCGGACACCTGCTGGTCAAAGACCAATTATTCCTGAAGATACGATTTTAGAATTACTAAAAGAGGGAATAATAAAAAATCTTGAATAAAAAAAATTTTATTAATAAAATTTAATAATGAAGACAGGTATTGCTACTGTTCCTTTAGATTATGGTCATTGCCCTCGTTGGCTTTTTGAAAGGATGCGCAGATTGGCTCGATCAATCACTTTAATCATTGTTGAAGAATTTGGAACAGAAGAGTTTTTAAAAAGATTATCTGATCCTATTTGGTTTCAGTCTTTTGGTTGCGTTTTAGGTTTTGATTGGAACTCTTCAGGATTGGGGGTAACCACCTTAGGCGCTTTAAAATCAGGAATTTTTGACATTCAAGATAGATTAGGAATTTATGTTTGCGGTGGAAAGAAAACATCTCGTCAAACGCCTCACGAAATTGACGCTTACGGCAGATCACGTGGTTTTGATTTCGCTCCAAATTTAATTTATGCTTCAAGGATTGTGGCTAAGGTTGATTCTTCGTTGGTTCAGGATGGTTTTTCTATTTACCAACATAACTTTATTTTTAATCAGTTAGGTCAATGGGTGGTTGTCCAACAAGGTATGAATATAGACGTTCAAAAAGCTAGAAGATATCATTGGTTTTCTGAGAAAATAAGTAATTTTTTGGAAGAGCCGCATGCGGGAATTATTTCCCAAAGAAACGAGAAAATAATACCTTTAAATTTAATTGCCAAAGAGAGCAAAAAAAACAAAGAAATTTCTTTTAAGATGATTAAAGAAGAACCGCATAATTTTTTGAGATATATAGAAAAGATTAATGCTAAAAATTTACCAATAAAAAAAACGAATAAAGATAGTTTTAAAGAACACAACAATTTATTTTGGCAAAGAAGACTTCCTGGTTTTTGCGAGATAGAATTGGAGAACGTAGAATTCCAGTATCATTCGGTATTAAAAGAAAAATTTGATTTAAAAAGATTAAAAAAGATAACTGAAAAGGCTCATTTTTTACAACCAGAAAGCTTTGAAAAATTATTAATGATAGAAGGTATAGGACCAAAAACGATTCGCGCTTTGTCGTTGGTGGCTGAAATTATTTATGGCAAAAAACCTTCTTATCAGGATCCAGCGAGATACACTTTTTCGGTTGGTGGCAAGGACGGAACCCCTTATTTTGTTGAAAGAAATACTTATGATTCTTTATTAGGTGTAATAGAAAAAGGTATTGAAAAAGCAAAAATTTCTCTTAAAGAAAAAGATGAAGCTAAAATAAGATTATTTAAAGCCTATGGCAAAAATAAGTAGAAAAAAACGTCAATTTACAATTAAAAAAAATAGAAAAAGGAGAGAAAAAATTAAAAAAATGAAAGAAAGATATTTAATGGCGAGGAACGAAAAAGAAAAACTCCAGATTTTAGAAAAAATAAAAAGAATTGCTCCTCATTATCCTTTTGAAGAAATTTTAAAAGCGGAAAAATAATGATCAACGACGCTTCAAAAAAAATTAAAAGGCGAAGATTGGCTTTTCGGACGCCCGATCGTTTTATTTATCGTAAATGTCAAGAAACAATCAAAACGAAAATCAAGAAAAAATAAAAAGATATTTATTGGAAAATCCTTGGAAGGTTTTTTTAATTGAGGGTTTTTTATTTTCTCTTTCTTTTGTTTTAGGATTTTTTTCTGCTTTAAAAAAAAGGGCAGTGTTGACAGTTCAAAAAAATAATAGTGGAGAAATTTCTTTTTGGCAATTTGTTTTATCTTTTTTTGTTGTCACTGTTTTAATTTTAGCTTTTGTTTATTTTATAAAGCTCAAAAAACCAAAAAAAATTATTTATAAATTCATCTTTATTTTTGTTACTTTTTGGGGAACAAATTTTTATTTAGAAGTTTTTTTAAAAGAACCTTTGCCTTTGTTTTTAACAATCTTGTTGCTTTTTTGGTGGTATAAAAAACCCACAGTTTTAAATCAGGACATTCTAATGATTATAGCAATTGCTGGTGTGAGCACATATTTGGGATTGTCAATAGATTCCCAGACCATTTTGTTGCTTTTGACCATCTTTTCTTTATATGATTTTATTGCAGTTTACAAGACAAAGCATATGATAAAGATGGCAAAAGAAATGGTAGAACACCAAGCAGTTTTAGGAATTATTTTGCCCAAAAACATTGCTCAATTCAAAGAGGGTTTAGAAAAAATAAAACTAGGCAGTGATTTTTTAGTGTTAGGCAGCGGTGATATTGTTTTTCCTTTATTATTTTCAATTTCTTTACTGACCACTAGTTTTTCAGATGCGATAATAGTTGCCGTTTTTTCTTTAATTGGTTTGTTTGTAGGTTTTTATGTTTTTATTTCTCAAAAAACAATAAATCCTTTGCCTGCCCTGCCGCCCATTGCCTTTTTTTCAATAGTTGGATTCTTTATTACAAAAATCTTATAATAAAAATATGCTCAATAGAAATAAAAAATATCTTCAAATTGCCTTAAATAGCACCTTGAACGAAGCCAGGGCTATTATTAATCAAATTCCTTCAGATGAGAATTATTATTGAAGCTGGAATCCCCCTTAATAAAAACTTATGGCTTTGAAATTATTAGAGAGATTAATTATTGCTGGTAACAAAAGATTTTTAGCCATATTTTTTATTCCAAAAGAACAATGTCATTTAGAGAAAAAAAGGATTTTTTTTCTCCTTATATTGTTGCTGATTTGAAATGCATGGATAGAGGAAAAAGAGAAGTAGAAATTGCCAAAAGAAGAGGAGTAAGCGCGGCAGTTGTTTTAGGTTAAGCTCCACTAGAAACCCTTGATTCTTTTATTGAAGAGTGTCAAAGACAAAAAATGAATATGACATTATGGTAGAAATAGCAGGGGGAGACACTATTCAGGAGGTTCAAAGAGCGGTTTTTAATGATGCTGACATTGTTGTTGTCTGGAAATCTTTTTATCAAAGCACCTTAGAAACAGCCAACCTGGTTTAAGAATTTTTAAAAGAAATTAGATAATTTTTTGCTTTTTTCTTTCGGAAAGCAAAGATTTTATTCCTTCTAAAATTTCTACTGGCAAGGCAAAAATAACGGTTTTTAGGGATCGGGCTGGATTTTCTCTATTGTTTCTAAAGTTCTTAGAGATAAACCGCTGGGTACCGATCCTAAAATTTTAGCTGCTTTTTGCAAATTTTCTGCTGCTTTTAATTCTCTTTCAACTTTAATAATAATGGCTCTTTTTTCTCTTTCTGATTTTACCTGAGTAGTCATTGCTCTTTTCATAGCAGCTGGCAATTCAATATCCTGGATTTTAATAGCGGTTACATCAATACCCCCAGGAGTGGTTTCAGCATGGACCACCTTTTTAATTTCTGAAACAACTCTTTCTCTTTCTGTTAAAAGAGTGCCTAGTTATACTCCACCAATAATATCTCTTAAAGCAGCTAAAGCATATTGAGAAACAGCATAGCGATAACTTTCTACTTTTAAAATTGCATCTTCTGTTTTTTCTACTTTAAAATAAACAACAGCATTAATGCCAACCAGTACATTGTCTTTGGTAATGAGGGACATCAACGGTAGTAATTCTCATATCCACTTTAATCATTTTTTGGATACCAATAAAAATCTAGCGCAAACCAGAAGAGTAGGGACTGCTATATTTTCCTAAGGTTAAAATTAATCCTCTTTCGTATTGATTGATAATTTTTAAGCCGCCTAAAATATAATTGGCGACCTTTGAAAAATCTATATTTTTTATTTTTTCGTTTGAATTACTTGATCAATCAAGCCATAGTTTTTAGCCTCTTCAGCTGATAAATAGAAATCTCGATCAGTATCTTTTTCAATTCTTTCTAATGGCTGGCCAGTATGTTTAGCCAATATTTTGTTTACTTTTTCTTTTAATTTAATAATTTGTTTTGCCGCAATTTCAATTTCAACAGCTTGGCCTGAAACACCTGAAACAGCTACTTGGTGCAACAAGATTTCTGAATTAGGCAGGGCAAATCTTTTTCCTTTATCTCCTGCCCCTAGTAATACTGCTGCTCCTGATGCTGCCAATCCAATACAGACCGTAGAAACAGGGCATTTTACATACTGCATTGTGTCATAAATGGCTAAAGCGGCAGTTAAAACACCGCCCGGCGAATTAATATAAAGTTGAATATCTTTTTTGGGATCGTGAGATGCTAAAAACAATAACTGGGCGATTATGGAATTTGCCAAAGGGTCAACAATTGGCCCGCCTAAAAAAATTATTCTTTCTTTTAAAAGTCGGGAATAAATGTCATAGACCCTTTCTCCATATTGTGATTTTTCAATAACAGTAGGTATTAAATTCATATTTTTTAAAATTTTATTTTAATTTTTATTAGAAGACAACCTTTCAAGAAATTCTAAGGTTTTAGTATTTATTAGTATTTCTTTAGTATACTGCTTAAATTTTTCTGGGTCAATATCGGGGGGAGAGGAGTAATTTTTTAAAAGCTCGTTGGCTTTTTGTGTTATTTCTTCTTCTGAAACATCAATTTGTTCTTTTTGGGAAATTTCTCTTAAAATAAGCGAATTTTCAATTCTTTTTTTTGCTTCTAATGAAAGTTCATTGAGTAAATCATTTTCGTTTTTATTGATTTTTTTCAAGTAATCTTCAAAACTAATATTTCTTTTAGAAATTTGCTCTTTTAGTTCGTTAAGTATTTGGTCTTTCATTCTGTTTAGCAGAATATCCGGAATTTCCATTTGAGAATTTTTTCTGGTTTCCTCTAGAATTGTTTGTTGAATCCTTTGAGACTCAATTAATTCTTTTTCCAACAAAATACCTTCTTTTAAACTTTTTTTAAGAGCGGCTAAATCTTGAAAATTTCCCAAGCTTTGAGCAAAGGCATCATTTATTTCTGGCAATTCTATTCTTTTGACCGATTCTAATTTTAATTCAAATTGGGCATTTTTTCCAGCTAATTCTTGTTGATAATGATTTTTAGGGAAAGACAGAGAGAATTTTTTTTCTTGGCCTGCTTCCATACCTTCAATTTTTTCTTCTAAACCAGGAATTAATTTTCCTTCTCCTAAAATGAAAGCATCTTTTATTGAAGAATTGGAAAGATTTTCAGTGGAGATATTTATGGTTATTTCTACCCAATCTTCCTTTTGACAAGGCCCTATTTTTTGGCTAAATTTAGCCCGAGATTTTTGGAGCCACTTAAGATTTTCTTCAATCTCCTTTTCTTCAACTAAAATCTTGTTTCTTTTTGTTTGAGAAGCAATTTTTTTATAATCGGCCAGTTTGATTTTTGGCATTATTGCAACCCTGGCTTTAAATTCCAGGGGGTTGCCTTTTGCTAATTTTAAGATTGAAATTAGCGGCGATCCTAATGTTTCAATTTTGTTTTCCGTAATTGCTTTTAAATAGAATTCTTCAATGCAACTTTGAGCTGATTCCATTAGAATTTTTTCTGTTCCTATTTTTTCTTCAACAATATTTAATGGCGCAAAACCAGCCCGAAAGCCATCAATTTTTAAATCCTTAGAAAGCTCTCTGGTGGTTTTTTCTAAAAATTTTTGCCATTCTTCTACCGGCACTTCAATTTGTAATTCAACTTCTGATTTAGGAAGATGATTAATAATAACTTTCATAGTTTTAAATAAAAATTCCAATAATTAATAAGGTGATAATATTTAAGATTTTAATCATTGAATTAATAATTAAGCTGCTATTGTCTGCATAAAGATTATTAATAGTATATTTAATAATTTTTGTTTTTTGCAAAAAAGTATTTTTTTCATCTTTAATATTATTCAAAAATGCGGTGCTGGAATTTATTAAAAATGCCAAGAAGAGACCGGTAATAAGCAAACCAACTAAAACTCCGCTTAAAAACTCTAATCCAAAAGCGAATTTGAATAAAATGGGTGTTAATATAAGAATAAGGGCGAGTGCAATAATCTTTTTAGAAGTGATTTTTATGATATTGTCTAAATATTTATTGCCTTCAAGCATTGTTTGTTTGTTGATTAAGGAGACTTTTTTTACTTCTTTTAACTTACTTATTATATGCTTAAATATTTTTTTTGTCATCTTTTTTCTTACGCCTATAAAGCAAGAGTTAAAAAAATAAGGCAGACAACCGCCAATTAAAAGTCCGGTCAGAACCTTGGGGTCTTGTAAAATAAATTCGGTTTTTTCACCGATATTTTTTAATTCCTGGATGTAAGATAAAAAAATAACTAAAACTAATAAACCAGCCGAACCAATAGCGTAGCTTTTACTAATAGCTTGAATTTTTTTGTTAGCTGCATTTAATATACTAATATTTGTTTTTGCCTCTTCAGAAAAATCTGAGATTTTTGCTATTAATTGAGCGTCTTGATTGGTTTGGTTGTAAGAGTTAAGCATTATAAAAATGCCGGTTAAAGAAACAAAGCTTATTGCGCCGATGATAATTCCATAGAATCCAGCCAGAGAATAAAAAACAACAATAGTAATCGCTATAAAAAAAATTGTCCAAAAAGAAGATTTTATTCCTACCATTAAACCATTCATAATATTAGAGCTATCATTTTTTAGCAAAAGTTGACTCATTAATCCTGGAAGTTGTTTTTCAAAAATAAAATATTCATTGATTTTAATTAGAACAATGGCGAGTAAAAAGCTGATTAGGGAAGAGATAAAAATTTTATTAACAGAAATATCAATATTTAATTCAGAAATAGGCCTTATTACAAAATAAAAACCAACAATTAGGAAGAAAAAAAACATTATTAATTTCTTATAAAAAACCGACAGTATTTTTTGGGATTGGTGCGGGTTTAAAAAAAATGTGCTAATAATAGATGCCAAAATAATAACAGCGCTTAAAAGCAAAGGTAAAATTGTCATTTGGGGTTTATCAAACAATAAATAGCCGGCAAACATAGCGGCAATAATAGTAATAGTATAGGTCTCAAAAAAATCAGCTACCGTGCTAATATAACTTTTTAAATTAGCGTACAATTCTTTGGTTATTAAATCTTTGGAATGATCTTCTGTGTTTTCTTTTTTTGTTTTATTGATTAAATAGGCGTCTATACGGTCATTTTTTATGTAAATATTATTGCCTAATTGGAAAAACAACGAAATTAAAGAACTGCCAAAGCCCAGTGCTAACAAGACTTTTAAATCTTGAGAAAGAAAATAAAAAAAGGAAATTGTTAATAACGACAATCCCATAATCAAAAAACTATTTATTGATCCTCCTTGAAATGAAAGCGTTAAAGCTTTTTTTAGTTCTTTTTTTGCAGATTCAGCTACCTTAATATTGACTAATGTAGAAATTATTATATTTAAATAAATGGATAAACCAGCAACTAAAAATCCTAATAAAAAACCTAAAGCAGCAGTTAGAGTAAATTTTAACCATAGTAGAAAAAATAAAAATAATCCAACCAGGGCAACTAATTTATATTCTTTAATTAAATAAAATTTAACCTCTCTTTTAATAGCTAAAAAAATACCTGTTATTTTTTCTGAATCGTTTGAGGTTTTTTTTATTTGTTGGAAGAGAAAGAAAGAAAAAATTAAAGAAAAGAGAGAAACAAAGAGAGGAATATAAATCATAAAAAAACAGCTTTTAATGATTTTTTAGCTTTTTATTTCTTTTTTTGCTTTTGTTTTTTAGTATCTTCGTCTTTTTTTTCAACTTGTTCTTGTTCTTCTTTTATGTTTTCTGAACTTTTAACATCTATTTTCCATCCTGTAAGTTTAGCTGCCAATCTAACATTTTGACCGTCTTTACCAATGGCTAACGATAATTGATCTTCAGGAACAATTACCAGAGCAGTATTTTTGGGCATTATTTTTACTTCTAAAATTTTTGCCGGAGATAAAGAGTTGGCGATGTATTTTTTGGGGTCTTCAGAATATTCAATAATATCAATTTTTTCACCAGCTAATTCGTTAATCACTGCTTGAACCCTGGTGCCTCGTTGACCCACGGCCGATCCAATAGGATCTACTCCTTCCATTTTTGATTCAACTGCGATTTTTGTTCTTGAGCCGGCTTCTCTCGCAATCGATTTTATTAATACCGTGCCTCCTGATATTTCTGGCACTTCTGATTCAAAAAGTTTGGAAACAAATTTAGGATAAGCTCTAGACAGAAAAACAAGAGGACCTTTTTGACTGTTTTCTACTTTTAAGATGTAAACCTTTAGTCTTTGTCCTGGTCGATAAAATTCGCCCGGAACTTGTTCTTCTTTTGGTAAAACACCAATGGTTTTGCCGATGTCCAAATAAACATTTTTTCCTTCAAGACGCTGAACAATACCCGAAACAACCTCTCCTTCTTTTGATTTGTATTCAGAGAAAACGGTTTCTTTTTCTGTTTCTTTAATTTTTTGTAAAATTACCTGTTTAGCGGTTTGGGCAGCAATGCGGCCAAAATCTTTTTCTTCTTTTAAAGGTATTTCTAATTCTTCTCCCACTTTGATATCTGGTTTTATTTTTTTGGCCTCTTCTATCATTATATTTTTTTCTGGATTAAATCTAATTTTTTTTGCTTCTTCATCTGATTCGGCTTCAGTTAAAAGCGGTTGTTTTTTTTCTTTTATTTTTTCAAGTTCTTCTTCGCTATAAATCATTGATTCGTCTACCACTTTTAAAACCTGCCAAAATTTTGTTTGACCGCTTTCTGGTGAAAGTTTGCATTTTATTAATTGACCCTTTTTTCCATATTCTTTTTTATAAGCAGCTGCAATTGCCATTTCGATTGTTTCAATTACTTTCTCATAAGGAATTCCTCTTTCTTCGGCAATTTGTTTAATTGTTGCTTTAAAAGACTTAATATCCATAATTTTTTCCCTAGTTTTTATTTTTTGTTAATTTTTAATAAAATTGCCCGTTTTCCAACGGACAAGATTTTTTTCTATTTCAAACCTTTATCTACAAGATAATTTTAACAAAAATATCCACCTTGTCAAGTTTCCTGCATAGGATCCTAACATTCTGGAAAGTCCAAGGTTGTTTTTTGCTTTGCCTTGAACTTTTTATAAAGATTAAGGGGGGGGGTTTAATGCCAGCAAGATAGAAATTCTTGCTTCAGATTTCGTTTGTCTTAGAATGCACAACTCTGTTTTTATTTGTCTCAAAATATAGCGATGAAAATCTTGAAATATTAGTCAAAAGAATAAAAAATGGTTGAGAAAAAATTTAGCGGTTTATTTTTTTAACAATAATTTTTCGGGCTATGCGATTAAAAATTCTAAAACCTTGTTAAAATTTTTGCAGTGCGTTATTTACTGACTTGGTTTTTATTTTTTCTAAAATTTTTAATTCTAATTTTTTTGTTTTTGTGTCTAAAACGGCAAAGGTAGCTTTATAAAATAAACCAGCCAAATTTCCGGGATTTACCAAAAAGCATTTTCTCGCTTTTTTTAAAGAAGGAAAGTGGGTGTGGCCAAAAAAGAAAAAATTAAAAGTGTCTAAACGGGATTTTTCTTGGTCAAAATTAAATTGGTGAGAAAAACCAATTTTAATTTTTTCGATTTTTATTTTGCCAAAATTTTCAAAAATGTTTGTTCTTTTACTTGCTTTCAAAATTTCCTCTTTTAAGTCGCAGTTTCCCAAAGATAAATAAATGTCGCCTAAAAATTTTTCTTCAATAAATAATAGTGTTTGATCATTGCAGACATCGCCGCAATGAATTAAAGTTTCAATCTTTTCTTTTTGGGTAAAATTTAAAAACCTCTCCAAGTTGGCTAAATTGTTATGGGTATCAGAGGTGATTGCTATTTTCATAAATTGGCAATTTTTAAAAAAATCTTTTCGTAATTTTCCACCATTTTTTCAATAGTGAAATTTTTTTTCACCCATTTTCGGCATTCATATCTGTTTATTTGGTTTATCTTATTTAACGCTTCAATAAAATCTTTTATATTAGGTTCTCCTTTTTTATTAAAAGGTTCAATAACAAATCCATTTTTTCCGTTTTTTACTACTTCTGGCACAGATCCTCTTTTAAAAGCAATCACTGGCGTGCCGCAAGCCATTGCCTCAATCATAGTTAAACCAAAAGGTTCTTCCCACTGGAGAGGAAAGATCATGGCTTTTGCGTATTGATAAAACTTAAATATTTTTGAATAAGGTAAGAGACCTTTGTAGACAATATTTTTAAATTTAAGATATGGTTTTATTTTATTTTCCCAAAAAATCGGATCTCTTTTGTCACCAACAATAATTAATTTTTCTTTTGCTTCAATGGCTATTTTTATTGCCAAATCTGCTCCTTTTTTTTCCAAAATTCTTCCCAAAAATAAAATATAATTTTCAGGATTGGGATTAAAGGGAAAGAATTTTAAATTTATTCCATTATAAACAGTGCCTGCCCAGTTTAAATTAGGAGCCGGTTTTCTTTGAGCGTTGCTAAGAGAAATAAAATACTGGTTTTTTGTCTGATAGATTCTAAAAATTTCTGCCCGCCATTTATAAATAGGATCGTGCAAAGTGTAAACAACAGGTGTTTTTGTGAGCGAAGCAAAGGGAAGCGCTCTGTCTGCTGGATGAATATGAATAATATCAAATTTATTTTTTAAATTTTCTTTAAAAATCAAAGAAATTATATATTGGTCAAAAAGAGAAAAAATTTTTTCTCTTTCTCTGTCTTTAATTTTTTGATCTTTTAATATTGTATTTTTATAAAGGGGGATAACAGGAATTTCCACTACTTTACAGATTTTTGATTTAGAACCTTTTGGTCCAAAGAAAAAAACTTTGTGATCTCTTTTGGCTAATCCTTCTGCTAAATTTAAGGCAACATCAACCGGCGCATAAATTCCTTTAAAATCTTTTGGAACAGGGAAGGGAGTTTCAGAAGCGACAAAAGTGGCAATTTTTAATTTTCTTTTTTTCATAATTTTTATAAATTTATTAAATCTTCAAAACTTAACAAGGCATTGTTGATAGTTTTTAAAGCGGCATTTATTGTTCCCTTTTTGTATTTTTGGCGGCAAAGATAAATACTCCAGCGAAGCTCTCCCAAGGCTTCAGAAATAATTACTATTCTGAATAAATCTTTAAATTCCTCAATTTTATTTTTTGGAAGACGAGACATAAATTCAAGAACTAATTTTTTCTGCCATTGAGGATATCGCCAGAGTTGAATCCACAAATGAGAAAGGTCATAAACAAAGTTATCTAAATGAGATTGTTCCCAGTCCGTGACGATTAATTTTTCTTTATTCAAAACAAAATTAGCCAAGGTGAAATCGCCATGAGTTAAAACCAGAGGACTTTTTGAGAAAATTTCTTTTTTCTCGTTTAAAAAATTATAAATTTTTTGACTGTTTATCTTGTTGCTAATATCTTTTTCAATATTTTGAAGATAATCTTTTACCATTTTGAAATAGGCATTAAAATCTCTTTGCCAGAGAAAAAATTCTTTTTTCTTTAATATTTTCATAAGGTTTTTTTGCGAGATGTTTTGAAGGGAAAACAAGGCATTAACCAATAAAGTAATATATTTTTTATTTTTAAAATACAAATCATAAAAATGTCCTAATAATTTGCCCTCATAATAACGAACCAAGTACCAGTAAGGAAATTTTTTCTTATCATATTTTACCAGTTGGTGAATATTAAATTTTATTTTTTGGACTGATAAGAATTTAAGAATTTCAATTTCTCTTCTAATTGCTTCTGCTGGTCCTATTTCATTGGTTATCAGGATTTTAAAAAAGAATTTTTTTCCTTCTAAAAAACAGGGGGTAGAATAGAACCTTTTATTTTTTTTGATAAAATCTGATAAATTTTTTAATGGTTTTAAATTTAAATTTTTTAATTTCTCCTTAATGATTTTATTGATACTTTTAATAAACCGGTGTTTTTTAGGAAACATATTCTTTGATTAATTGGTAATAAATATTTTCATATTCTTTAACCATTTTTTCTACAGTAAAATTTTCTTCTACTCTTTTTCTGCAATTTAATCTTGAGATAAAATCTATATTTTTTATTGCTTTTTCCATTTGTTCTAAATTTTTTACGATAAAGCCGGTTTTTTTATTTTCAACGATTTCCGGGACCGATCCTCTTTTAAAAGCAATCACTGGCGTGCCGCAGGCCATCGCCTCAATCATCACAATGCCAAAGGGCTCTTCCCACAAGAGCGGATATAAAAGAGCTTTACCTCTTTTTAAAAAATCTGATTTTTCTTTTTCGGTTTTAATTTCTCCAACATACTTTATTTTTTTTGAAAGAAAAGGCTTTACTTCTTTTTTAAAATATTGCTGATTTTCAGGACTTACTGGTTTTCCAGCGATTTCCAAACTTAGTCCCAATTTTTTTGCCAATCTTGCAGCCAGGTGGAGGCCTTTATTAGGCGCAAACCTGCCCAGCCAAACAAAATGGTTTTCCGGTTTTGGATTAAAAGTAAAATTATTAATTTCCACTCCATGATGAATAGTTTTAACAAAGTTTATTTTGGCTGGACATTGATAGCGATAACTATTACTAATAGCAACATAGGGCAGATGAGGAAACTGGTTATAAATTAAAACTCTGGCTTGATAATCATACCATTTACCTGACTTCTTTTTCCCTTCTGACCAAAAAGGATTATGAAGGGTAGCAAGGGTGGGAATAGGACATTTCGATCTAAAGATGGGGTCATAAAGATCAATGTGAGTATGAATAATATCAAATTCTTTAAATTGAGAAAAAGCTTTTACTAAATTTAAAATATTATAACTATCATAAAGCCATGGAATTTTCAAAGAATAAAGATTTTTCTTTATTATTGAAAAAAGTTTTCCTTTTGTTTTTGAGTCTCCGGAAGCAAAAAGAGTAAGGTGATGACCATTTTTGATAAGACCTTCTGTCAATTTTGAAACAATAAATTCTGTTCCGCCATAACCCTTTGGCGGAACTGGATACCAAAGAGGGGCAACCTGAGCGATTTTAAGTTTTTTCATTATTTTTTAAAATTTTTTTATAAAGTTTTTCATAACGATTGACCATTCTTTTTAAAGTGAATTTTTTGGCAATAAAACTGCGACAGTCCTCTCTTTTTATATTATCAATTTCTTTTAATTTTTGGCAGGCTTCCTCAATAGAATTTACCAAAAAGCCGGTTTTCCCGCCCTCAATTAGTTCTGGCAAGGATCCGTTTTTAAAACCAATCACTGGCGTGCCGCAAGCCATTGCCTCTATAACTACCAAACCAAAGGGCTCCGGTCTTTTAATTGGAAACAAAAATGCTTTAGCTCTTTTAAAAAGTTCTATTTTTTTGGGAAAATCAGAAGTGCCAACAAATTGAATTTGTTTTCCGTCAATCAAGGGCTTTATTCTAAATTCAAAGTAATCAGCGTATTGGGGCAAAATATTGCCAGAAATTATCAATTTTTCTCCAGAAACTTTGGCAATATCAATAGCTTCGCTCAATCCTTTGTCAGGTCCAATGCGTGATAACCAAAGCAAATAGTTGTCCGGTTTTTCTTCAAAAGGATATTTTTCCAAGGGCAAACCATGATAAATTGTTTTGATAATATTGATGCCTGGTCCGTTTTTTCTTTGGTTTTTGGAAACGGCAACAAAGTTGACATTAGAGAATTTTTTGTAAAGAATGATTGTTTCTTCAGTTAAGGGATGATGAAGGGTGGTGACAATCGGCGTTTTTAAAAATTTTGAAAAAGGCATTGTGTAAAACTCGCAGTGGTCATGAATAATATCAAACTGATCTTGAAGTTCTATTAATTTACTATACATTATAGAAAAAACAGCATGAGGGTTTTTTAATTTTGCCCGCCACAAAGATTGAGGCCAAATGGGAATTAAATTGGCTTTAGTTTTAGATTCGCCACTAGCAAAGAGAGTTACTTTGTGCCCTTTTTTTACTAATTCGTCGCAAAGCCAAGAGATGACCAATTCTGTTCCGCCATAATTGTACGGTGGAATAGGAATCCAAAGTGGCGCTATTTGAGCAATTCTCATAATTGAAATTTTAATGTTTTTATTATATCATAAAGATGATTTATGTTAAACTCTCCTATTGATGAAATTAAGGCCAGACTAGATATTGTTACGGTCATTGGTTCTTATATTAAACTTTCCAAGGCCGGAGCTAATTTTAGAGCGGTTTGTCCTTTTCATTCTGAAAAAAAACCATCGTTTTTTGTCTCGCCGGCAAAGCAAATCTGGCATTGTTTTGGCTGTGGTTTGGGCGGCGGAATTTTTGATTTTGTAATGAGAATTGAAGGAGTAGAATTTGGCGATGCTTTGAAGATTTTAGCTCAAAAGGCGGGCGTAGAATTAAAACCAATAAGCAAAGAATTAAAAACCGAGAGAAGTCGACTTTATGAAATTTGTGAATTAGCAACAAGATTTTTTGAAAAACAGCTTTACGAAAGCAAGGCGGGCAAAGAAGCTAAAGAATATTTGCTCAAAAGAGGAATTTCTGAAGAGTCAATAAAAAAATGGCGATTAGGTTATTCGCCAGATACTTGGCAGGGACTAGCCAATTTTTTAACCTTTAGAAATTATAAACAAGAAGAAATCGAAAAAGCTGGTTTGGCTTTGACTAACGAACGCGGTTCTTTTTATGACAGATTTCGGGGTAGAATTATTTTTCCTATTTTTGATTTAAATTCTCAGGTCATTGGCTTTGGGGCAAGGGTTTTTAAAGAAAAAGACAAAACAGAGATAGCTAAATATATTAATACTCCCAATACTCTTTTATACGATAAAAGCCGGGTTTTATACGGATTAGATAAGAATAAAGTAGGGATTCGCAAAAAAAATGAATGCATATTAGTTGAAGGCTATACTGATGTTATTTTGTTAACCCAAGCAGGTTTTGAAAACGTAATCGCCGCTTCAGGCACTTCGCTTACTCCCTACCAGTTAAAAATAATTAAGCGATATACTGAAAATTTAATTATTTCTTTTGATATGGATTTGGCAGGGGAGTCCGCCACTAAAAGAGGAATTGAATTAGCTCAAAGTTTAGAATTTAATATTAAGGTTTTATCTTTACCAACAGGAGCCGATCCAGCAGATGTCGTTGCTGAAAATCCAGCCCATTTTGAGAAAATTTTAAAAGAGAAAAAATCCATCGTTGAATTTTATTTTGATAATGCCTTTGATCAATTTGATAAAGACAAAATAGAAGGAAAAAAAGAGATTTCAAAAATTTTATTGCCGGTAATTAAAAGAATACCTAATGAAATTGAAAAGTCTTTTTGGATTAATGAATTGGCAAAAAGAGCGGAGTTAAAAGAAGAGGCTATTTTGGCTGAATTAAAAAAGGTGAAAATAGAAGAAGAAATTTTGGGTTTGGAGGCGGAAGAAATTGTTAATTTGCCTTCCAAAAGCCGGAAAGACTTATTAGAAGAAAGAATAGCAACCTTGATTTTGAAAGATAAAAAAAATATGGATGTAATAAATAAAGAAGATTTAGATTTTTTTTCTCCTTCCATTGTCAAAGTTATTGAATTGTTTCAAAAAAATTTAGATATGTCTGACCTGGATTCAGAATTAAAAAACTTGGTTAGTTATCTTTCTATAAAAGCAGAAATAGAGGAAGAGATTGATTCCAAAGAAGAACTTAAAAATTGTTTGAAGGAATTTAGATGTTTGCAAATTAAAGAGAAGTTAGATAAAATTTCAAAAGACATTAAAAAGGCTGAAAGCGAAAAAAATACAAAAGAGGTTGAAAAACTATTTCAGGAATTTAATAATTGTTCTAGATTATTAAATAATATTGAAAAGGAATATGAAGAAAAAAATAATTAAAAAAAATAAAAGAAAGAACAAGAGAAAAAAAATAAAAAAAGGCGTAACGGTTAAAATTAAAAAGAAAAAGAAAAAGATAAAGATAAAGAAAAAGACAAAGAAAACTAAAAAGCCAAAACAAAGAAGAAAAAGAACCAGCAAGGTCTTTACCGAAGATAAAATAAAAGAAATAGTGCAAAGAGGAAAGGAAAAAGGTTTTGTCACTTATAATGAAGTTTTGTTTTTCTTCCCGCAAATAGAAAGAGATATTGAAGGATTAGAAGCTTTTTTTGAAATTTTAGAAAAAGAGGGAATTGAATTAAGAGAAACTAAAGAATTTTTAAGCACCGAAAAAACAGAGGATAAAGTTAAGAAAGCTGTGCCGGAGACAAGATTTGATCCTATTCAGATGTATTTAAAGGAAATTGGTAAAATCCCTTTTATTTCAGCCGAAGAAGAAAAAGATTTGGCAAAAAGAATTGAAAAAGGAGACGAGGAGGCAAAAAGAAAATTAGCTCAAGCCAATTTAAGATTGGTGGTTTCTATTGCCAAAAAATATATTGGTCGCTCAACCAACTTAACCTTGCTGGATTTAATTCAGGAAGGAAATTTAGGTTTGTTTAGAGCGGTAGAGAAATTTGATTGGCGCAGAGGTTACAAATTTTCTACTTATGCCACTTGGTGGATTAGACAAGCTATTACTCGAGCATTGGCTGATCAGGCTAGGACCATTAGAATTCCTGTTCATATGATAGAAAATATTTCTAAATACGCTCAAGCAAAAAGAAGATTGTTGCAGGACTTGGGCAGAGAACCCTTGCCCGAAGAGATTGCTGCTGAAATGGGAGTTGAAATAGACAAGGTGCATCACATAATGAAAATTTCTCAAGAAACTGTTTCTTTAGAAAAACCGGTGGGCGATAGCGAAGAGGACAGCATTTTAGCTGAGTTTATTGAAGATCAAAAAAGCGTTTCGCCTTCATTAGAAGCAGCGCGAAAATTATTGCGAGAAAGATTAAAAGAGATTTTAGTTGATTTAAATCCGAGAGAGCAAAAGATTATTTCAATGAGATTTGGTTTAGAAAATGGCGCTACCCATACATTAGAAGAAGTGGGAGAAGAATTTGGCGTTACTAGAGAAAGAATTAGGCAAATAGAAGCTAAGGCTTTGGAAAAAATTAGAGATCACGGATTTTTAAAAAAATTGGAGGGCTATTAATTTAAAAATTATATAATTGAAAATTTTTTATTTTTTGATAAAATAAAAAACATATTCCGGAGTAGCTCAACCGGTAGAGCGACTGGCTGTTAACCAGTGGGTTGCAGGTTCGAGTCCTGCCTCCGGAGCCCACTTCAGATTCAACCACCCCGAACAAGACGTTCGAACCTTCATACATAAAAGGCGGTTTTATGATAAAATAAAAAAATAAAGGTTGTTTTTTAAATTATTGTTTTAAAAAATGAAAAAAACTTTTACCATTTTAATTATTGTTTTTGTAGCTTTAGTTTTAGGATTTGTGGGTTGGCAGTTTTTGACAAAAAAGAGCGCGGAAGGAGGATTCTGTAAATCTGCAAATGATTGTCAGGCAGGATTGAAGTGTATTAATAATATATGTTCCTCGGGGAACGAGGGTTCTGTATGCGCAGATAAAGCAGATTGTCTTACTGGTTTTTGTGTGGCTGGAAAATGCACCAAAGGCGAAAAAGATAGCCCCTGCGTTAACAAGGAAGATTGTTTAACGAACTATTGCGTAAATGGCAAATGCACGGAAGGTAAAAAGGGCGATGTCTGTTTGACATACAGAGATTGTGAAACGGGATTATTGTGTAAAACAGGAATATGTTCTGAGCAACCTTCTTATTTTCAGTATTTCAACAAGGTTGTAATTTCTAAAATGAAGATTGGTATACCTCCAGGTCCCACCAATATTCCCATTCCGACAACCGAATTTAAAACAACTGACGGAATAGAAATTGATCTCGTTGGGGTTAAATCCACCACCATTGGAGAATTCTATTATGAAGCGATTGATCCAATAAGCGGAGAAGTTGCATTTTCAACAGTGAATTTTAAACAACGGGTAGAAGGGAGAGATACTGGAACAGGTTCGGACTTACCCCGAGTGGTAGGTAAAGGAGAGTTTGAGCTGAATATTTATTTTAACAATGAATTGGTTTATACAACTTTAATAAAGGTTGCTGATTAAATATTGTTTTAAAAAATCAAAAAGATATAGCCTAAGCGAGTTATGAAGTTTTCTGTTGGAAAAATTATTTGGAACAGTTTTTCAATGTTTTTAATTGTTGTTTTCTGGTTATTTTTAATTTTTGCTTTGGTATTCCCATTTTTTATTGCCAAAGAAGAGGGGGGTTATGATTGGAATCGTTTCTTCGCCATTTTTACTCTGTTAATTTCCACTCTTTCTTTAGCTACTATTGTAAAAGATTTATCACCTTGGATACAATTATTTTATTATTTTTTTCTTCTCTTTCTTTATAATGGATATGGCCACAAAGCCCTTATTTTTTTATTACAAAAAATAGATTATAATCTAACCAATTTTAGCTGGTCCTTGCCAGAAATAATTGAAAACTTTGTCGGCTTTTCAATTCAAGTGAAAGTTATTGATTTTTTATTTTGGTATGGTTTTATTTTTACGATTTTAGTGATAATTATACAAGTTTTGCATTGGTTCTTAATTTTTTTAGCTAATAAAAAAGTTGGTTTTGCAATGGAAATTGTAAAAGAGCAAAGCAAAGACATTGTAGGAAAAATTTTGCTAAATACAATAAAAGAAAAATATGAAATGTTAAAAAAAGAAAATCCTGAGAAATTAAAAATACTATCAACAAATTTTTGTCCTAAATGTAAGCAAAAAATAGAGCCTCAAGACAAGTTCTGCAGACATTGCGGTTTCTCTTTTGCAAAAGAGGAATCTGTTAAAAAATACCAATTTAGTAAAATCGAATTTTATATAAGAAGAATCATAGGATTCGTACTTTTGCTCTCCACTTTGCCAATTATAGTGCTTTCTGTAACTGCTAAACTTTTTTCTCTATTTGGTTTATCGTTAATTACCATTTTTAGCATTTACTTGATTAAAACCAAAAGACATCATTTATTTTTTGATGTTATTTTTGCTTTTTTGGCAGTTATTTTTTATGCTTTCGGTGGAATCGGAGGTAGTTTTGGTTTTCCGCTAGTCGCACCGCTTGTCACCTTAAAAGGTAACTGGCTGGTTGCCGATTGGGCGCATTCTGGCGTAGGCCTCGATTCAGGTCTTATTACTGGATATTTAGTCATTTGTGCAATTATCCTTTTATTTGTAAGCACTGCTTTCACCTTATTTTTAGTTGATATTTTCGCAAAAATTAAGGTGATTCGGAACTCACCAAAAATTAACCTTATCAGCGGGATAATTTTTCTGATTATTGGAATTATTATTTTTACTTTGCCGTGGCTGCATAAAATTCAGATAAGTGATAGCACGGGGGCGAGCGGTTCACCCCCCGGAAGCGGAACAGTGTTGAGCACGACAGGTTCAGAACTTAAAAGTAAAGCAGGGTTTGACCTAGAAAAGGGCTGTTGGAATTATGAAATTAAATTAATAAATACTAGCCAAAAAAAAGCGTCCATTACCGCTCTTAAAGCAAAAGATATTAAAGGAAAAACCGTTGACCTTGCTCCGCCTTTTGATGATAATTTTCAAATTATTGGCGGTAGAAAAACAAAAGATAAAATTTTAATTGATGTTAATTTGACCATTCCTATTGGACCCGACGAAAAACCAATCTATAAACCGGCGACTTTGAAAATATCTTCTCAAAAGCCACTTATCTTGATTGCTTGGATAGAAGAAAACAATAAAGTCGGCGGGAATGTGAGTTTTTGGAAATGAAAATGGTTTATTTAAACTTTCACCAAACAGGTTCTAACATCGTCCAGTTGGCGGAGGTAAGTTTGATGATACGAACTCAAAATTTTCAGACGAACTTGATTGTTCGCCCAGCCCCGCCTTCGGCGGGGCTGGGCGTTTTAAGATTGTTTTTCTCTTTTTAATTAAAAAAAATTAATTTTAACATTTTGCCCGGCTGCCAAAGGAGCTGGGCAAGGAAAAAATTAGATTCTCAACTTTTTTAATTGCCCTCTTTTAGTTTTCTTATTTCTTCTTTTAATTCTATCATCTTTAATTCTCTTCCAATAGCTATTTTTTGGAATTTTTCCAATTCTTCTACTTTATTTCTTAATTCTTGGGTGCGCAGTTTTATTGTTTTTTCCATTTCTTCATGAACCTTTTTTAGAAAAGTAATATCTATAAAAGCAAGAAAAAAGCCTTCTACCTTTTCTTCTTTAACCCTTGCGGCCCAAAAACTGTTAATTATTATTTTCTCTTTATTTTTTTTAATTAAAACCAATTCTTTGTTATCTAATTCTTTTTTTTTGGGAAGTAGAGAAATTAAATTTTGAACTTTTTCTTTTTCAGGAAATAATTTTTCCACGTGCTCTCCTACTATTTCCAAAGCATCGAAACCTGTAAGCCTTTCAACAGATTTGTTTATTTGGATAATATGAAAGGTGGACGAGAGATCGCAAACCGGAATTGGCAAAAAGTCAAAAAAACTATTTATATAGTCTATTAGTTTATTTAACTCTCCTTGCAAATCGCTTAACTCCTCTTTACATTTTTTTAATTCACTTTGTTTCATTGTTCCAACTTAAGTAAAATTCATCGAAAGGGTCCCCCCGAAAAGTGCATTTTGTTTCCTTTATTGTTATGTGTTCAGCATCAGTGGCTATTTTTGCCACTTGATAAAAATAACCGGCATGATAAACACAGGCAAGTGGATGAAAATTGTACCCTTTTAATCTTATAATTGCATACTTTTTCTCTTTGTTGTGTTCTACAATTTTTAGTTCTCCAAAGTCGAAATATTTTTTCCAATATCTTGGTGCTTTTTCTAAAATGGTGTCAATTGAGGCAAAAAAATCAGTCAGAATTTTAACTATGGGAGAAAGTTTCATTCCTGCTCTTCCCATTTCGAAAACCCCACTCTCATCTAGATTTAAGATTTCGGTTATTAAGAGTACTATTAAAACCGAAATCCCTTCTGGATGGACGCTTCTATGTTTTACCTCTTCTAAATTAACTGGAATTTCCAATTCTTTTATTTTATTTTTTAACTGCAAAAAAGCCTCATCTCCACCTCTTTTTTTAAGAAATTCGAGATTGGCTAAAATAATTGTTCCTTTTGAATGGCCAGGAAGAGATAAAAGTTTTTTTACAAGTTCTTTTGTGACAATATTATTCATTACATTATAAATTTTACCACAAATCTTTTAAAAAATAAAATATGTCAATAGAGGGAAACATAGATTTTCTTTGAAGGTTGTCTTTTTGTAATTATATTGTTTTTTTAATGCTATTAATATTTTTGGTTCGGTAAAAAGAGACAAATATTCCAACCAGACAGAGCAGAGTAAAGATAAAAAATATTTTTTTTGTGCCTTCCAAGAACAATAAATAATTTTCTGGCGCGATTTGTGTTTTGCCCATTGATATCGTAAATATTAACATAGCGATTGCCATACTGAGCATTTGACCTATTAATCGCATTGTTCCGATCATTCCTGAAGCTATTCCATAAAACTTATTTTCAACCGAATTCATAATTGCATTCGTATTGGGAGAGGCAAAAAAAGAATTTCCCAAGCCCATTAATATTAAATTGATAATAATAAAATTTAATTTTGTTTTTTCTGTTAAGAAAATAAAAAAGAAGAGTCCTAAAGCAGCGCAAAACATTCCCAGAGAGGCTATTATTCGAGGTTCAATTTGATCTGAAATTTTTCCAGCCAGCGGTGAAAAAATAATCATTACCAACGGCTGGGCTAATAAAATTAATCCTGTGGTTTGGGGATTAAGTCCTTTCAAATATTGCAGATACAGACTTAAAAGAAATCCTACAGCGAATGTGGTGCTATAATTAATCAAAGCAGCAAGATTGGAAAAGGCAAATGTTTTATTGTTTTTGAAAAGATTTATGTCTAAAACAGGATTTTTTATTTTTGCTTCCCATTTCGCAAATGCCGCTATGCCCAAGATTCCTAAAAAAACGAGAAACAATCCTAATCTTTCTGGCGCCAAAGAGAATCCGTAAATTATCATTAAAATCGCCAAGCTATAGATAAAAGAACCAACAAAATCAAAATTTTCTTTTTTTTCTTCAGATCCTTCGTCCTTTAATTTCCAAAAAATAAATATTATTGTGAGAAGGCCTAAAAAAGCGTTTAGAAAAAATAGACTTCGCCAGTTAAATTTTTCTGCTAGGAACCCGCCTAAAAACGGCCCTAGAGAAAGTCCTGAATAAACAACAGCAGCATTTATCCCTAAAACTTTTCCTCTTTCTTTTGCTGGAAAGGCTGAAGTTAAAATAGCGATAGCGGTTGCAAATATCATTGCGCTTCCGATTCCTTGCAAGATACGAAGAAAGATAAGCATAAAAATAGACCTTGAAAGAGTGACCAGAAAAGACGAGAGAGTATAAATTATTATTCCATAGGAAAAAATTTTTTTCCTTCCTTTTATGTCTGCTATTTTGCCAAAGGGAACCAAAAAAATTGCTGTAGCTAATAAATAAGAAACAGCAATCCAACTCACCAAAACTACATCAATAGCAAATTCTTTCCCGATTAAAGGAAGAATAATATTAATTGAAGAACTCATAAAGGGAGTGAGGAAAGAACCCAAAGAAGTAATAAATAAAACGATTTTTTTATTTCTGGAATTATCCACGGTTAATTTTTTGGAAATAAGAAAAATTTTAAAAAATGTCTATTTTTTTGATTATTTTTATTGGTCAACAATAAACAACGGATAAAAATTATTAATTTATTTATGGTTTCTACCCTTAATTAATATAACATATTTTTTCTTTGTATCCCATTTTTATTTTTACCCTTGCCAGATGAATTTTAATTTTAAAAAAAAGAGCCTTCAATCAAATAACTATTGAAGGCTCATAATAGGTTTCATGGTTTGTAGAATTTTTGAATTTTTCGCGCGCAGCAAACACCTAGCGTATTGCTGCGATAACTATCCCAGAGATTGATAATTGCTAAACCGTTTAAATTAAAATTACCCACACAGATATGGCTCCCGTTGAAAGTCATAGAAGCGGTTCGGACACAGATATTTTCGAATAATCTTTCACCACTGGCAAGATAATGGCCAATAATAGTATAAACCATTGTTTGAGCATGAGGCACCTCATTTTCTTCGCCAATAAGCGTTTGTTGCTTTTGCCAACTGTGCAATATAGAATTTTCCACTGGTTTTTTAAGAACCAATTGCCAACCAAGCTCGCCGTTTTCTTTGGCAAAGAATTTTTTATTATACCAACTGTTTTCTTTGTTTAAGAAATAACGTTCAAACTGTCTTTGAATTTCGATAATAGAGATGGGGAAAATTGCTACGAGAATGTGGGTATCTTTTGTTTTTTCCAGCACTGCTTCGGGGAAAGGAATTTCTGATAGTGCAGTAATTTCTTGGTGAGTTGGGTTCACTCCAAAATACTTGATACCCTCTTTTATGCCAAAATAATTTTTTCCCATAATCTCTCGAGCTTTTTTCTGATTGGTTGTTGGTTCAAAACCATCATTGTCAATTAAACTTATTATTTTTCCGGCAAGATTATTGTTTTTTGATTCAATGACTTTTTGAGCGAGTTCATCATTAAGCCCTGCTGCTTCCAATTTGAGCAAGAATTCATGTTCTGTGTGAACCGAAATAGTACGGCCTACGATGCTTTTCATGACGCGCCTCCTTATTGAGTGGTTTTGGCTAATATTTTTTAATTTTAAAGAACTATCACTTTATACCAGTTTTAAAGAAAAAAGTAAATATTTTTTATATTTGATATAATTTATAAAAAAATATTTTTTAAATTATTTGTTATAATAAATAAAAAAGCTTTTTTGTCACATTTTTTATTTTCATTCGTTATTTATTTATGGATGGCGATAATATAGAAAAAAACCCAGCAGAATTAATCCGAAAAGCCAAAAAGGGCGACACCGATGCTTTTGGCCAGCTTTATGAAAGTTATTTTGCACCCATATTTCGTTATATTTATTTAAAAGTGGTAGATAAAGAAGTTGCTAAGGATTTAACCCAAACAGTTTTTCTAAAAGTTTTTTGCTCTTTAAATCGTTATGAGGAAAAGAATAAAAATCCTTTGAGTTATTTTTTTACGGTTGCTAAAAATACGATAATAGATTATTGGAAAAAGAAGAAAGAAAAGAGATTAAATGAATTAAATTTATCGCTGAATTTTAATAATAATTTTCTAGAAATAGAAAACAAAATTGATAACGAAAAAATGATTTTTCGAGCTATTAAGCAATTAACGGAAGAGCAGCAGGAAGTAATTATTCTTAAATTTATAGTTGGTTTAACCAACAAAGAAATTGCCCATTTATTGGAGAAAAAAGAGGAAAACATAAGGCAAATTCAATGTCGCGCTCTTAAAAATTTAAGTAATTTTTTAAAAAATTAAAATTATATGAACGATATTAATGATGAAAATTTAGACAAAGTTATTCTTGATGTCTTTTTTCTTTATGAGCATGGAGAATCTATTCCCGAGATTTTGGATTTGTATCCCGAGCATAAAGAAGAATTGCAGGAAATATTTCAAATAATTAAGTTACTTGTTGAAGAAAAGAAAAATATTCCTGTTTCCAAGGATTTTTTATTGGAAATCATTTCACGAATTCAATCTAAAGAAAATTTTAGAGGAGTTAAAAACAAGTCTCTTTTTTCCGAAAAAGAAGCAAAAGGTCGATTATCGTTAATAAATATTATTAAAAATCAATACACTATGGCTACAAAATGGAAGGTTATTATTTCTCTTGCTATTTTATTGTTGGTTGTGGCATTGGTTGGCGTGAGTCAGCTGGGTAAAGAAAAACTATCTCCAAAGATTTCTCCAAAAGAGGAGAAAATTGCAAAAGAAGACTCTGTTGTTACCGTACCAGAACTGCCTCAAGCAACAGACAATGTTGATGATTTGGCTGAAGCGATTTTTAGCGATAGTTCAAATGAAATATCGCAAATTGCCAAAGAAACAGAAAAAAACCTGGATTCTTTTGATTTTAATGATCAGGCCATTAGTGGTTTTGGTCAAATTTACCATGAGGATGAATTATAATATTGTTAAAAGATATATAGCTTTTCTTGTTGGCTTTGTTTTTCTATTGAGTTTTCTCGTGCCGAATTTTTCTTTTGCCCAAACCAGCAGTGTGCCAAGAGGAAAAAAATCATCGTTTTGTGAACAGTTGCTTACTGGAGCAGAATCAGCGATTAACCAAAGAATTATTGGTTATCAAAATAAGTTAAGTGATTGGGAAGGGGAGAAAGCAGTAAATCTTAAAAATAGGTGGCAAAGCATGATTTCTGGTCTTAAAGAAAAACGCGTTCAATGGGATGGAAACCGTCAGGAATACTATGCTAAGATAAAAGAAAAAGTTAAAAACGAAAATCAAGAACAGGCCTTCTTAGAATTTCAAGGAGTGGTAGAGACAGCAGTTCAAACCAGGAGATTAGCAATTGACCAGGCGCTTGATGAATTAAATTCAGACATTGCTAAGGCGCTTTACGGTTGGAAAACAAAGGTTGATTTAGCAATATATAAATTTAAAAATTCTTCTGATTCTTCTTTTGAGAAAGCAAAATCTGATTGCGCGAACACAACGGTAAACCCCGATTCCATTCGTTCTGAATTAAAGGCTAATCTTGAATCAGCTCATGATCAGTTAAAAAACGATATTCAGGAGATAAACAAAGAAAGCAAAGAAGAGATAGAATCAGCTTATGAGGATTACAAGCAAAAAAAAGAAAAAATTATTTCTGATTTTAAGATGACTATAGAAAAAGCAGTTGAAGATTTAAAAACGAAATGGAAGACGGTTAATAATTAAGATTGCGAAATATTAATAAAGGTCGAAAAATTAATAAATAATTAAATTATAAATTAATAAAACCATGATAAAAAAGATTTTAATTATTTTAGTATTTTTGGGATTGACTGTTGGCTTGAGTAAAGTGTTAGCCGTGGAAAATGCTGCTACTTCCAATGAACCAATACCTTTAGTTATTGATGATTCTACTTCTACTGTTTCTACCACTGTTCCTGAGGTAAATTTACAATATGGAGCACGGAGTGGGCTTGTAAAAGCAGTTCAACAATTACTTAAGAATCTTGGATATTTGCCTGCTGACCTTGAGCCCACTGAATATTTTGGACAAATGACCAGAGACGCAATAAAACAATTTCAGAAAGATTATGGGCTTCCAGCAACTGGATTTTGGGGGCCAATGACTCGACTTGTTGCTAAGGGAAAAATTTTAGAAAGGGCAGCTGTTGATAATAATGTTAATATTGCTTGTATAAAGCCCTTAGTGGAAAAAAGAGAAAATGATCTTTTAGCTGCTTACAATGCCTTAACCGATAAATTAAAATTAGCTCGTGAGACAAGAAAAAATGATTTGTTGGCTGCTTGGTCTTATCAAAATGGAGAGGAAAGGCTAAAATTGATTAAGGATGCTTGGAAAAAGTATCAACAAGCAGTAAAAACCGCAAGAAATGAATGGTATTTTGGAGCAAGAAAGAACATTTGGAAGCAATTTATTAATGATGCTAAAAAGTGTAATGCTTCAATTGTTGAGACAGAAAAATTAGAAATAATAGAAGGGGTGCCAGTAGAGTAAAGATCGCTTTAACAAAGAAACAGTATTTAAACATAAAATCCAACTATTATTAGTTGGCTTTTATGTTTTTTGGATTAATATTTTATTTTTTTTAAATTTTAATTTTCCAAATTTTCCTTTAAAAAAGAAATCAAATTTTTTATTTTGATTCTTTCTTGATGCATCGTGTCTCGTTCTCTTACAGTTAAGTCATCTTTTTTTAAACTTTCAAAATCTATAGTTAGGCAAAAAATTGTTCCTATTTCGTCTTGTCGTCGATATCTTCTGCCAATTGAATCTACTTCGTCATACTGGCAAACAAAATGCGGTTTTAGCATTTGGTAAACTTCTTTAGCTTTTTTAACCAGCTCTGGCTTGTTTTTCACCAATGGTAAGATTGCCACTTTTACCGGCGAAATTTTTTTATCCAACTTTAGCAAGATTTCGGTTTCTTTTTTTGCTTCAGTAGTTTTTGTCCGTCCTCCTTTTATTTCACAATAACCATCGGATAAAAAGGCAAAAAGAGATCTTTCCACTCCCACTGAAGTTTCAATGATATAAGGAAAATATTTTTCTTTAGTTTCTGGATCAAAGTATCTTAAATCTCTGCCTGAATGTTTTGCGTGATTAGACAAGTCCCAATCTCCGCGATTGTGGATACCTTCAATTTCTTTCCAGCCAAAAGGAAAGCGGTATTCAATATCAACTTGTTTCTTGGCATAATGAGCCCTTTCTTTTTCTGGAATTTCTACCGTCCTTAAATTTTCTTTTTTAATCCCCAATTTTAAATACCAGTTAATTCTTTCTTTTTTCCAATACTCAAAAAAATTATCTGCCTCTTTTGGTTTGCAAAACCATTGCATTTCCATTTGTTCAAATTCCCTCATTCTAAAAATAAAATCTTTTGGCGTGATTTCGTTGCGGAAAGCCTTGCCAATTTGGCAGATGCCAAAGGGAATTTTTAACCGCATTGAATTTAGAACATTTTCAAAATTAACATAAATGCCTTGGCAGGTTTCAGCTCTTAAATAAGTCACAGCCGCTTCATCTTCTACCGGTCCAACAAAGGTTTTCATCATTAAATTAAATTTTCTTGGTTGGGTTAAAGGACCACCGCAATCCGGACATTTTTCTTTTTCAAGAAAATCTTTACGAAATCTTTTGTGGCAATTTTTACATTCAACTAATTCATCGGCAAAGCCGGCGGTTAAGTGGCCCGAGGCTTGCCAAATTTCAGATTTCATTAAAATAGCCGCATCTATTCCTACAATATTTTCTTTTAATTTTGTCATTTCGTCCCACCAAATTTTTTTGATGTTATTTTTCATTTCCACACCCAAAGGTCCGAAATCATAACAAGAAGAAAAACCGCCATAAATTTCCGAAGAAGGAAAAACAAAACCCCGCCTTTTAGTGAGAGAAATAATTTTTTCCATTAAATTTTCCATAATTTTATTGAACCGGACCGCCAGCGGTTGGATCGTCAGGAAGGCCGGTAGTAATTTCAGGCGCTAATTTTTCTATTGTTTTTTCTACCCATAAATCGTCGCCGCTGACTTTTGCCTTGCCAATAATTTGTGGTATTTGACCGCGTTGTGATTCTTGTGGGGTGAAGCTAATTTGAAAAGAAATAGTGGGAGGATTGTTAATAATTCCGGTCCCTGGCTCTAAATCTCCAATTTCCCAAACAATTTCTCGAGAATTAGAATCAAAAGTTAATCTGGAATTTTCTGGTAAAATTTTGCCGGTTAGTTTTGCCTGGGCTGGCAACATCGCTCTTACTTTTACATTAGTGAGATTGTTGTAATAATTTTTCACTTGCCAGTTAATGGTATAAGTAGTAATTTCGCCAACTTTGGGAGGAACAGGTCCAGAATTGCCAAAAGCTTCGTCATTAAAAAATCCTTTTTGGGATAATTCCAATCGAGAAGCAATTTTTGTTTCAAACGTCTCTTTTGTCTGGGAAAGAATCACTTTATTTTTCAAAAGAAAATTTTTTTCAGTAGGATAATTGACTGGCCAATCATTTTTTAAATTAATCCAAAACTCCACACTTCCTTCTTCGCCTTGGTCTAGAAATTTTAATTTAGGAACGTCGCGCCAGTCCCAGACAATAGAATTGTCTGCTTTGTTTACCTGTCCATTATCCGTTTTTATGCTTTCAAAATCAAAGGGTTGGCCTTCTAATTTTGCCACCAAAAAGAGATTTTCAAAAGGTTGTTCGCCGGTATTTCTGAAAAAAATTTGATAATGTAAAATGTCGCCGGGATAAGCAATATATTCTGAAGAGCCATTAATTTCTTGAAAAAGTGCTAAAGAAGATTTAAGGATCTCTGTTCCTTTTACCACCTCTTTTAAGAGGACAAATCTTCCTTCTTGCCACATACCCAGCGACACCCGAAAGATTTTTTGTTCTCTAACTTCGCCAGACAATTTTCCTTTAATTTGAATTCTTCCTCCTTCTGTTTTGTTTAAAAGAGGCAAATCCCAATTGGTTTTTTCTAAAGCTCGGGGTTGACTTTCTAAAAATTCAAAACCTGAAGGATATTCAATATTTACTCCTAAATTAGCCAAGGGCCAATCAGAATTAGAAAAATAATTAAGGGAAAAATTAATTTCTTTGCCTGATTCTATTTTTGAGGGGAGGTCAATTTCAAAAGTAATAGGAAGAGACTTAATTTTACTGGTTAAACTGGTTTTTGATTCATAGAAAGCTTTTAAACCTTTTGGGCGATATTTTAAAACAGCTTCTCCTTTTTTTAATTCATTTTCTTTTCCAAAAAGTCTAGCTTTAAAAGAAATTGTTCTTTCTTCGCCCGGGTAAATATCTTCCAGTTTTTTTTCTACTCTTTTTGAATTTTCGGTAGTAGGGACAGAGTCTTCAGGATATTGAAAAGTGAGTTCTGGTTCTTCTAAAACAACATTGCCGTTATTTTTTAGCTTTACCAAATACTCCATTTCTTCAAAGGCTTGAACTTCTTCTGGTCCTAAAATTTCCATTTTCAAAACTTCTTTGGAATAAGTATTTTTTTGATAATAATAATATCCTAACAGACCCATAACCAACCCTATCAAAAGGATAAAAATAATTATTTTTTTCATTGTTTTAAAATGTTTAAATAATAAAATTGGCTAATTTTTTTTAATAAAAAAATATCTTTTTTTTCAATTTTTAATTTTAATAAAAAATCTAAATTCTTTTTTAAGATAATTCTTAAAATTTTAATAGTTTCTGGGGAGGTTTCCAGAAATAATTCCTTTTTTGATTTTAACCCTTTTTTGCAAAAATGACAAATAGCTCCTTCTTTACCAAAGTATAATTTTTCCGGTTTTAATTTTTTTTGGCAAGAAAGACAATAATAAAGTTCAGGTTTGTATCCCAAAAAAGAAAGCAAATTCCAAAAGAAATAAAAATAAATAATATCTAATTTTTCCTCTTTGACTTTCTCATCGTTTAACTGGTAAAAAGTTTCGTTTAATAATTGCCAGATTTTTTCATCGGCTTCTTGTCCCTTTACTAAATTATCTAACACCTCTGTTGTTTGCGAGGCAAGTCGCAATTTTTTTAGATTTTCTCTTAAATTTTTAAATTTTTCAATTAAAATCGCGTCAGTCAAAATTTTTTGATTTTTGCCTTGGATAAATTCAACCTCCGTTAAATAAAAAACTTCAATGTTCGCTCTTAATTTTGAAGAAATTTTTCTAATGGCTTTTCCTAAAACCTCCAATTTGCCAAAATCTTTTGTAAAAAGAGTGAATAATTGATCCGCTTCTTCCCGACACTCTTTTTTTAAAACAAAACCTTTTGTTCGATAATGAACAAACATATTATTAATTATAACATTTTGTTTTTAAATTATAAAAAACCCTTTTTTAACAGCTAAATTTTGTTTTAATCATCTTGGATTTTATTATTTTACAAAAGATAAAAAATTTTGTAATATAATATAGAGATCTTAAAAAAATTAATAAGGAGGGAATTGGATGGCAGATAGCAAATTTTGCGAAAACAATAAAGAAAATAATGAAAAACAAAGGAGGTGAAAGAAAATGAAAAAAAGTTTGATATTCCTGGTTTTGGTAGTAGTGTTGTTGATGCTGCCTGGTTTGTCGCTAGCGCATCGTTATCATGTCTATTTTGGCTTGGGGTTTCGTATTGAGTCGCCTGTAATTTGGATTGAACCGCCAGTTTACCCTTGCCCGCCTTATCCTCGAATATACTATCCTTATCCTCATCCTCCGTGTTGTTATCGCGAATGGGTGCCTGGCCACTGGGAGTGGCGATGGAATCAGTATTGTCAATGCTGGGAACGTTTTTGGGTTCCCGGTCATTACTTGAGATAAGACGTTCTTTGTGGTGCCAATACTTATTGGCACCTTTTTTATTTTTCACAAATAAACCATTTTAACCCATTGAAGATGATCTACTTTGTTATTTAAATAATAATGGTCTATAATAGTAATATATTATATGGATGAAAGAAAAAATGCTTAAGAAAAAACATATTGTTTGTTTGGGCGGCGGTAATGCTATGCCTAAAGCAGTTTTGTCAGAGTTAAAAAAATATCCAGTAAAAATTTCAGTGATTTGCGCTATGTTAGATTCAGGAGGATCAGCTGGCAGACTGCGGAAAGATTACAAGATTGTGTCGCCGGGCGATATTCGTCGGGCATTTTTAGCTTTAGCTAACACTTCGCCGGTTATTGAAAATTTGTTTAATTTTAGATTTAAAAACGGTGAGTTAAAAGATCATAATTTTGCCAATCTTTTTATTACCGCTTTAGAATTAACAACCAACGATTTTGAAAAAACTTCAAAAACAATAAGAAAATTTTTAAATGTAGATCATGAAGTGTTACCAGCCACTCTTGACAATGCCACTCTTTTTGCTGTTTTGGAAAATGGAAAAATTATCCAGGGTGAAAAAAATATTGATATTCCCAGTCACAATCCCAATTTAAAAATTAAAAAAGTTTTTTTGAAACCAAAGGCGCGAGCTTATCCCAAAGCTTTGCGAGCAATAAAATCAGCTGATTTAATTTTGATTGGACCAGGCGATCTTTATTCGTCTTTGGCTCAAATTATTTTAACAGATGGCGTGGCTGAGACAATTTGCAAGAGCAAGGCGAAAAAAATATATATTTGCAATTTAATGACCAAAAGGGGGGAAACCAACAATTTTTCAGTTTTAAATTTTGTAAAAGAGATTGAAAAATATCTTGCTTGCAATTTAGATTTTGTTTTGTATAATAACTCTATACCATCAAAGAAGGTTATTAGCCGATATAAAAAAAAGCATCCCGAACTTTTAAATATAGTGCAGATTGATAAAAACTTGAATCAAAAAAAATTTATTGGCAAAAATCTTCTTAAAAAAGGCGCTATTGAGCATGATCCTAAAAAGGTTGTTCAGGCTATTTTTCAATTTATTTAATTTTAAATTTTTAATTGTCATTTTGCATTTTTCATTTTGAATTATGCATTTGACAAAAGAATATGCAAGCGGTTATTTTAGCAGCTGGCGAATCTTCAAGGTTTTGGCCATTGAATCACAAACACAAATCGCTTTTTGAATTGATGGGAAAACCTTTGATTTTTTATACCATAAAAAAATTGCTTGAAATTGGCATTAAAGAAATTATCATTGTTCAAAAACCAAATCTGGAAATTAAAAAAGAGCTTGAAAAACATTCTTTTCTCTTAAAAAATAAAATCCGTTTTTTGGTACAAGAAAAATCAGAAGGGACAGGTGCCGCTTTGAAGGTAGCGGAAAAATTTTTAAAAGAAAAAGTTTTAGTTTTAAATGGCGACGATTTTTATTTGCCAGAAGATATTAAAAAATGCTTTTCAAAGTTTCCCTCGCTTTTAGTAAGAGAAGTGGAAAATCCAACCAATTTTGGCGTTATTATCCCTGAAAAAAATTTCATTAAAGAAATTACCGAAAAATCACAAAATCCGCAAAGTAATTTAGTTAATGCCGGCTGCTATTTTATACCAAGCAGAGTTTTGAAAGAAAAAATTGAAAGATCAGTTAGAGGCGAATATGAAATTACTGATTATTTAAGGATTTTGGCAAGAAATGAAAAGTTTTATTTTTTTAAAGCCAAAGAATGGTTTTCGCTTTCTTTTCCCTGGGATTTATTTCCTATTAACGAATATTTATTAAAAAAAATTAAGACTAAAATTAAAGGAAAAATTGAAAAGAATTGTCAGATTAAGAAACCAGTAATCATTGAAGAAGGAACAATTGTTAAGAGCGGTTCTTATATTGAAGGGCCGGTTTATATTGGGAAAAATTGTCAAATTGGCCCCCATTGTTATATAAGACCTTTTACTTCCATTGGAGATAATTGTTTTTTGGGTCAGGCGGTTGAAATAAAAAATTCAATTATCCGAGAAGGGAGTAGAATTTCGCATTTGAGCTATATGGGTGATTCGATTATAGGAAAAAATTGCAATTTAGGGGCGGGTGTTATTTTGGCTAATTTAAGATTTGATGAAGGAAACATAAAATCATTAGTGAAAGGAACGTGGGTGCAAACGGGTAGAAAAAAGTTTGGCGCAGCTGTTGGCGAAAGTAGTAAAATTGGAGTAAACAGTTCTGTGATGCCAGGAATTTTAATTGGGTCAAACTGTGTTGTGGGACCTCATTTTTTAGTTAAAGAAAACATTGCAGATAATCAAATTTTTTATCCAGAATATCAAACAATTGTGAAAAATAAAAAATTTTAATTTTTAGAACTTTTAAAAAATAATATAGTACTGAGGAGCGTGTTATAAACAAAAAAGATGGAAAGGAGGGAGGAAAAATGGACACATTTGAAACGGTTAAAACCGCGATTAAGAAGCAATTGAACGTAAGGGAAGATATGATTGTTCCCAAGGCAAAATTTGTTGAGGACCTAGGGGCTGACTCGCTAGACATTGTGGCGTTAATAATGTATGTTGAGGAAAGATTTGGAGTTGAAATTCCCGAAGAAGAAATGGAGGGAATTGTGAGGGTTGCTGATTTGGTAAATTACCTTGAAAAACGTTTTTCGGTATTTTAGATTTTTAAAAAGGTCCTGATTCTCTCAGGACCATTTTTTTTAAAAAAATGATATAATAAAAAAAATGAAAAAAAATTTTTATTATGTCATAGGCGTAGATGGCGGCGGAGTGAAAACTTTTGCCGCTTTAGCAAATTTAAATGGCAAAGTTTTAGCTACTGCCAAAACAGGTTCGAGCAGTCCGCGCAATGTGGGTTTTGAAAAAGCAATTGATAATTTAGCTGTAGCAATTAAACTTCTTTTAAAAAAGATAAAAGATAAAAATATTGTTTCTGTTTTTTTGGGATTGCCTTGTTTGGAAGAAGAATTCAAAGGGAAAGAAGAAAAAATAAAAAAAGAATTAAAAAAACACAAGGAAATTCTACCTATTTTTAAGGGCAAAGTGATTATTGGTTCTGATCAGTTAGTGGGTTTTCGTTCTGGCACTGATAAACGAGAGGGGATTGTTCTTATTGCTGGTTCTGGTCAAGTGGTACATGGTTGGCGAGGGAAAAAAGAAATAAAAATTTCTGGTTGGGGTTATTTGACTGAGAAAGGATCGGCTTTTTGGGTGGGAAAAAGAGGATTGGAAAAAGTTTTGGAACATTTAGATGGGATAGGTTCCAAGACCTTAATAACTAATTTGCTTTTTCAAAAATTCCATTTGAGAAAGAGAGAAGATTTGCTAACAAAAATTTATTCCGGTAATTTACAAAATAACATTTGTTTAATTTCTATTTTTGTTGATCAGGCAGCAAAGAGGGGAGATAAAATATCAAAAAAAATTTTAATTGAAGGAGGCAAAGAATTAACAAAAACAACAAAAATAGCGATCAGAAAATTGGGCTTTCAAAAAAGAAAATTTCCTTTGGTTTTAATTGGCAGCATGTTTAAATCAAAACTTATTTTAGAAACGGTAAAAAAAGAAATTAAAAAGTTTGCTCCAGAGGCTGAAATTATTAGACCTGAAAAAGAACCGGTTTTCGGTGCCATAAAATTGGCAATGGAGGGAGTAAAACTGACAGATAACAAAGATATTTAAAATTAAAATAATTTTTCTAATTTTATTAGCATCAAAATCTTAATAGTGCTAATTTAAATTTACCAAATTAAATTTCACAGCACTTTACAACATAATACATTTTCTACGATCGTAGAAAATGTATTATGTTGTATTTTGGATTAAATTATTAAATTTAATAATGCAATTTAAAATTTTTAAAAATCAGAATATTATTCAAGGAATTTCAGAAGTAAGTTTTGGTTCAATGACAGGAAGAGAAAGAGAAAATAAGGCAAAAAATTTTTTAAATTCGCTGGGTTATAAAGCGAACAAAGGAGATTTTATTTGGGCTGAACAGGTTTTTGATTCTAAAGTTTATCTCTGTTCTGAAAATGATCGGGGGAGAGTAATAAAAAGCGTTGATGGATTTTTAACAAATATTCCTGGTCAAATTTTAGGAATTTTTTCGGCTGATTGTCTGCCGATTTTAATTTTTGATCCCAAAAATAATGTAGTTGCCAATTTGCATGGCTCCAGAAATTCTTTATTAAAAGGAATTATAAAAGAAGCAATCTCCAAAATGGTTTTGAAATTCAATAGCCAACCCAAAGACCTTTTAATAGGTATTGGTCCTCATATAAGATCGTGTCATTATTGGTTAAAGGAAGAAACCTATTTTCAATTAAAAAAAACCAAATTTAAAAAATTTTTTATTTTAAAAAATAATAACATAGGAAAAAAAGAAAAAATTTATTTTGATTTAACAAAATTGGCATTGGAGGATTTATTAAAGTTAGGCGTTAAGAAAAGCAATATTGAAGATTGCCAAATTTGTACTTTTTGTCAGTTTAAAAGATATTTTTCAGCCAGAAAAAAAGAAGAAAACTCCAAGATTTATCCCGAAGCAAAACCAAGATTTGCTAGTTTTATTGGTTTGAAAAATCCTGAGATAATCAATCTTTCTCAAAGAAATTTTCAAGAAACAATTCAAAAAGCAATCTGGTTAATTAAAAATGGCAAGGTTTTAGTTTGCCCCACTGATACCGTTTACGGATTAGTGACTGACGCTACTAACAAAAAAGCAGTAGAAAGATTGTTTAAAATAAAAAAAAGGGAAGCTAAAAAACCAGTTCCGATTTTTGTTAAAGATATAAAAATGGCAAAAGAGTTTGCTTTTATTGATAAAGAGAGAGAAAAATTTTTAAAAAAAGTTTGGCCGGGCAAGATTACCGCTGTGTTAAAGAAAAAAAATAAAGAGATTTATGGTGTCGCAAAAAAGACAATAGCCTTGCGGATTCCCTATTATAAATTTTTAAATATTTTACTTAAAAAAATAAATTTACCCCTAACTGGCACATCAGCCAATATTTCAGGTAATCCCTCTTTAACAAAAATAGACGATATTTTAAAAGAATTTGAAAACAAAGATAACCAACCAGATTTAATAATCAATGTGGGGAATCTGCCAAAGAGTAAGCCATCAACGATAATAAATCTGGAAACTCAACCTCCAGAAATTTTAAGGTATTAACAAAAATATTATTTTTTGCTATGCTATTTTTTAGCAGATTAAATATAAAATGAAAGGAGGTGAATAGTTCTTTTATTATTTGTTATTTTTTAATCGTTAAACAGAAAGGAGGAGAGCGATGAATGGTTTGAATGGTATTGGTTGGCCCTTGGATGCCCCTACACCTGAACAACTAAAAGAGTTTTTCGTTCAAATAGCGAATGGAAAAATTACCAAAGAAAGACTACACTTCTTTCTGAACAAAGAGGCTTTAAAGTTTGGCGAGTTAAGTTTTTTGTTAGCTGATTGGCAAGATTTTTATCGCGAGATCTTTGGCATTGAAATAGATATTGGAAATTTATCAATTCCGGAACGGAAAAAAGATTTTAAGCGTCTTCTTGTTGTGGCTGAGGGAATAACTCCCCAAAAAATCTATGATAAATGTCTTAAATTTTTTAGTTGTTGTAAATGGACCAACCAAAATCTTGATGACATAGTGTTTTCAGAGCGGGTTGCTAAAAAAAGTTACGCTGTTTGGGTTCGTGATGCGAGCGAGGCTGATGAAGACCTAAAAAATCTTTCTGCTGTTGAATTAAAGAATATCCCAGGAATTACTTTGGAAGAAAGGCTGCTAATGGAACTTAAATACTTTAAGGAGACAGGAAGGCACTTAGACAGTGAAAATTTTTTAACTCTTTGCTCTGGGTCTCGTTATGCTGACGGAAACGTTCCGAAAGTTTTTTGGTTTTCGGGCAATGGTGGTTTAAGTGTTTATTGGGCGAAGCCTGAAGATTCTTATGTGGGCTTGTGTTCTCGTCGAGTGATTTGTTAACAATATAAATTTGCACTTTATTTTTAGGCGGTTTTGGCAAAGCAAAACCGCCATTTTTTTTCTTAATTTTTTTATGATAAAATAAATCTAATTTAAAGATATGAATCTTGATTTTTTGATTTTTCATTTTTTAAATCAATTTTCCAAAAAATCTTCATTTTTGGATTTTGTTATAGTTTTTTTTGCCAGATATTTTGAATACTTTTTACTTTTTGTTTTATTTTTATTTTTAATTAAAAATTTTAAAAAATATTACCTAACGGTTTCAAACGCTTTTTTAGCCGCTTTTTTTTCTCGTTTTGTGATTGCGGAAATTTTACACTGGCTTTACTTTCGACCGCGGCCCTTTGTTGAAAATCAGGTAAATTTGCTTTTTGATTACGATCCAACAAAACCATCTTTTCCTTCTGGTCATGCCGTTTTTTATTTTGCCATAGCAACTGTTGTTTTTCTTTATTTCAAAAAAAATTATCCCCAAAGAAAATTTTGTTGGGGAATTAGTTTAGGATTTTTTCTGGCTAGTTTTTTAATTGCCTTGGCTCGGGTGTTTTCTGGCATTCATTGGCCATCAGATATTTTAGTTGGCGCAATAATTGGAGTATTATCAGGATATGCGGTCTATCGATTATTTACATGGCCGTATTTGCATAACTTGACGTAGGCGAAAGAGCAGGCAAGGTTGTGTATTTTTTATGTTATTTTTTTTCTGATATTTTTTCCAAATTTCGAGAAACAATAACAACAATTAAAGTAATAAATAGGGCATAAAGAAACTTTCCAATTAAGGCACTGCTTTTTTGAGGCAATAAAGTGTCAAACAAACTTTTTATTGCTTCGTTCCAAGCTAAAGCGGCTACTAAACCAAAACCGCCCAAAATCAAAGTAGCTATTTTTTCTTTAAACGCCCTTCTTGTTTCTTCCATTTCTTCTTTAATTTTTTCTACCATTTTTTCTGGCATAATTTTATGCCTGGGGTGGGACTCGAACCCACACGGGATTGCTCCCATACGATTTTGAGTCGTACGCGTAAACCAGTTCCGCCACCCAGGCGAATTTATTTTTAATAATTCTATCAAAAATTTATTGTTTTTTCAATTGAAAATCGCACTCTTTGTTAGAACATTTAATCTGTTTTCTTTTTGTTTCCACTAATAATGATCCGCATTTTGGGCAGGTTTGGCCAGTTGGTTTGTCCCACAAGGCAAAATCGCATTTGGGCCAGTTAGAACAGGCATAGAAAATTTTTCCTTTTTTTGTTCTTTTTTCTAACAAAGGCGCTTGGCACTTTGGGCAATTAACTTTTAATTTGTTCTCTTCCAAGGGTTCAGTATATTTGCATTGGGGAAAGCGAGAGCAGGCGTAAAATCTGCCAAATTTTCCTAATTTTATCAAGAGGGGGGCTCCGCATTTGGGGCAAATTTTTTCAGTTTCTTTTTCAGCAATATCTTTTTTGGAAATTTCTTCATACTTCTTTTTTAAATTTTCTTCAAAGGGTTGGTAAAAAGCTTTAATTGTTGGCACCCAGGCTTTTTTGCCTTCAGCAATTTTATCTAAATCTTCTTCCATTTTGGCAGTAAAATTAATGTCAACAATTTCCGAAAAATGATTAACCAAAAGATCGTTAACAATAATGCCAATTTCTGTTGGTTTAAACCTTTTTTGCTCGTCTTTTTCAATATAGTTTCTTTCTTGAATAGTGGATAGAATGGGAGCATAAGTGGAGGGTCGGCCAATGCCGTTTTTTTCTAATTCTTTAATTAAGGTGGCTTCATTATATCTTGGCGGCGGCTGGGTAAAGTGTTGGGAAGGAATCAGTTTTATTAATTCTAAAATTTCATTGATTTTTAATAGCGGCAATTCGGTTTCTTCATATTTTATTGGATATACCTTTAAAAAGCCGTCAAATTTTAACATTTGACCATTTGCTCTAAAGATATATTTGTTTGGATTTTGGATTTTGGATTTTGGATTTGCAGTCTCGATTTCTACAATAGTAGAATCGAAGCGAGCTTCTGTCATTTGTGAGGCAATAAATCTTTGCCAAATTAATTTATAAAGTTTTAATTGGTTTTCTTCTAATTTTTGGGAAATTTTTTCTGGTGTATTTTCAGCATAAGTAGGCCTGATGGCTTCATGAGCTTCTTGGGCAACCTTTGATTTTGTTTTATACTTTCTGAACTGATAATAATTTTGACCATAATTTTTAATGATAAAATCCTTAGCAGCAGCTAAAGCTAAATTAGAAATATTCAAAGAATCTGAACGATGATAAGTAATAAAACCTTTTTCATAGAGTTGTTGCGCCAGTTGCATTGTTTTTTTCGCTGGCCAATGAAATTTTTGCCAAGCAGTTTGCTGAAGAGTAGAAGTGATAAAAGGAGACAGGGGAGATCTTTTAACTTCTTTTTTTTCAATGCTTTCTACTTTATATTCCGCTCCTTTTAGGTCTTTAATAATTTTTTCTGTTTCTTTTTTTGTTTTAATCGCGAATTTATCTAAAACCTCTCCATTTTCTTTCACCAATAATGCTTTAAATTCGTTTTGGAATTTGGAATTTGGAATTTTTTTGAGCAATGCTTCAATGTTCCAATATTCTTGGGGAATAAAGTTTTCAATTTCTTTTTCTCTTTCGCAAACTAATCTTACTGCCACTGACTGAACTCGACCAGCTGATAAACCTCGGGCAACTTTTTTCCATAAAAAGGGAGATAATTTGTAGCCCACAATTCTATCTAAAACCCTTCTGGCTTGCTGGGCATCAACCAAATTCATATCAATTTTTCTTGGATTTTTAAAAGCAGATTCAATAGCTGGTTTGGTTATTTCATGAAAAACAATTCGTTCGTAATTTTTGGTTTTTAATTTTTGATTTTTAATTTCATTCAAATTAAGAACTTGAATGAGGTGCCAGGCAATGGCTTCACCTTCTCTGTCAGGATCAGTGGCTAAAAAACAAACCTCAGATTTTTCTAACTCTTTTTTTAAAATTTGAATTGTTTTTTTGGCTTTGGGGATAATGACATATTTGGGCTGAAAATTATTTTCTACATCAATGCCAAAATTGCTTTTGGGCAAATCCCTGATATGACCATAGGAAGAAAGAACCTTATAATCATTCCCTATAAATTTTTGTATAGTATTGCTTTTAGTAGGTGATTCTACTATTACTAACTTCATAATTTTCAATTTTCAATAATCAATTTTCATAATCAATTTTCAATGAATTTTCAATGAATTTTCAATAATTTAATTTTTAAATGGTTTGATAATTGAAAATTGATAATTGAGTATTAGCGCGATAGCGCGTAGATATTTCCTCCTAAATTTTTTATCTTACCTTTTATTTCTAAAATAGCAAGATTTGACGCAACAGCAGAAGCTGATAATTTTGTTTTTTCAATAATTTTTTCAATATTCAATGCTTCTTCTTTTAAAGTTTCTAAAATTAAAATTTCTTCTTTGTTTTCACCGCTAATTTCTTGTCCTCGTTTGTTTTTAAAGCTTTTTATTTTTAGGACTTCTAAAATATCATTAGCGTTTTCTATTAATTGTGCTCCTTTTTTAATGAGATAATGGCAACCCTTAGAATTGGAAGAATAAATAGACCCAGGAACAGCAAAAACTTTTTTATTTTGTTGGAAGGCATAACGGGCAGTGATTAAAGATCCTGATTTTTCTTTGGCTTCTATTACCAAAACCCCTAAACTTAATCCAGCAATGATTCTATTTCTTTTGGGAAAAGTAAAGCGGGTGCCTCGCGTAGTGGCTGGGTATTCAGAAATTAAACAACCATTATTTTCTAAAATTTCTTCCGCTAATTTTAAATTTGATTGGGGATAAATACTTTTTTTATCTAATCCTGTGCCTAAAACAGCAATTGTTCGTTTTTTTCTTTCAACTGCGGCACTGTGAGAAAAAGTATCAATTCCTGGTGCTAATCCTGAAACGATTATTAAATTATTTTCTGCCAAATCGCCAGCAATTTCCAAGGCTACTTGTTTTCCATAATGAGAAGCCATTCTTGTGCCGACAATAGCGAATAATTTTTCTTTCTTTTCCGGCAATTTGCCAATATAAAAAAGTTTTTCTGGCGGATTTTTAATTTTTCTTAAACAAAAAGGATAAGAAGAATCTTTTATGTTAACAATCTTTATATTTTCTAACATTTTTTTAATTTACCATAATATTTTAAATTTTAAAAATAATTTTCTATTGTTTTTTGTTTAAGGTTTGTTAAAATATTTTAATGAGCGGGTTGATATTATTTTTAATTTTTATTTTATACTTTTGGTTTGTTTTTCTTATTTTATACCATTTAATAAGATTTGGTATTGGGGCGGAGCCTAAAAAATTAGCCTTTTTTTTCGTTATTGGATCTTTTCTTCTTTTTTTTATTTCCTTTTTTTGTCTTTATTCTATCGACTTTTCTAAAATTTTTAAGGAAATAAAAATTCAATATGGTAGATTTTTATAAAATTTTTGGTTCTTCTGGCAAAACATTAGAACAAGAATTATTGGAAGAGAAAAAAATATTATTAGTGCGAAAACATTGGTTTATTTTAGTTTTACCTATTTTATTCATTTTTTTGTTTTTGATTTTTTTGTGTTTTTTATATTTTTTTGTTAAAAAAATTAACGGCTTTCCGATGGAAATTTACTGGTTTTTTACAATAATTTCAATTTTATTTTTATGGATTATTCTGTTCTATAATTTAATGGTTTATTTTTTAAATTATTTTATCGTTACCGACAAGAGAGTTGTTTTAATTGAGACAAAAGGTTTTTTTCAATATGAAAGAAAAACTGCTCAACTAGATAAAATTCAAGATCTTTCAGCCAAAGTTTATGGTTTATTTGGTACCTTTTTAAATTTTGGAGATGTAGAAATTGAAACCGCTGGCGCTGAGGCTAAATTTGTTTTTTCTAGTTTGCCCAATCCTCAAAAGATAAAAGAAGAAATTTTTAATTTAATTAACCAAAAAAAGGAATCGTATTCTTAATTTTTTCTTTTTTAAACCTTTCTCCAACTTTTAATAATGGGTTTTTTATTATAAAAGAAAACCAAAGAAATTTTTTATACCCCAGCCGTCGGCAAAGCCGACGGCTGGGGCTGGGAGGAAATAGAGAAATGTAAGAGATTGGAAAGAGTTGAAAGAAAATGAAGAACACTGAGTAGGACAAATTTCTGCCAAACTTACAGGGGTACGACCCCTGTAAGTTTTACAAGGGTACGACCCCTGTAATTTTTCAGATTAAAGTTGTTTTTTAGGATAATATTAATGGTTTTTCTTTCTGTTCAGTAATTTGACAAAAATAAAAAATTGAATTACTCTTTATTAAAAAGCAATTTTTTTATGATTAAATATTCTGATCTTATTTTAAGGCATAAAAAAATATTTCCTCTTTCTCTTCAGAAAAAAATAAAAAAAACTAAAATTTTTTTTGTGGGCTGTGGATTATCAAGTCAAGTGGCTCTTTTGGCAACGAGAACTGGTTTTAGCAATTTTATTTTAATTGATGGCGACAAAGTAGAAGCTCATAATTTAAACCGCCAGAGTTTTCGCTACAAACATTTAGGACAGAACAAGGCTCAAGCTTTAGCTTCAATGATAAAAGATATTAATCCAAAAGCTAAAGTAGAATTTTACCCGATTTTTTTAAAAGATAAAAAATTAGCTATACAATTAATTGATAAATCTGATATAATAATAAATACAGCAGATCCTGACGAGATGATGTACTTTGTAAACGATTATAGCCAGCAGACCGCCAAAACCATATTTTTTCCTTTAAATGTTTTCTGGGGCGGCTATGTTTTGGTTTTTACTCTTGATTCTTTAACTTTAAAAGAGATGCTGGGAGGAAAAATCTTGAAAGGGAATAAATTTTATTTAACTCTTTTGGAAAAAACTTTCTCTACCTTTCCTTCTTCTCTTTTCAGTTTTTATAAAAAAATGGGCAAGAAATTATTAAAAGAATCGTATTTTCCTCAGTTAGGCGCCGCTACTTTTTTAAATGCTTCAATAATCGTGAGTGGAATTATTAAATTGCTTTCTGGCAAAGAAATAAAAAAAGCGCCCCAACCCATATTTTTAGACTTGTGGGAAGAGGTGTAAAATAAAAATATGCCAAAGATAGGGGATGTAATGCAAAAATTCATTATGTCAAACCCAAAAAGAGCTATTTGGTTTATGACCACAATGCCCGCTTCTTTTTGGGAAAAACAAAGCCAAAAAATGGCTTTACAAACATTTCACGAAGCAGCAAAAA
>Ga0272448_1000758_pt1 | contig 47021 bp, 29 predicted proteins | sample YNPCB0191_FD_202220 | JGI IMG/M metagenome (GOLD analysis project Ga0272448, IMG submission 202220) | Hot spring sediment microbial communities from Yellowstone National Park, WY, United States - YNP-CB-019-1 | ecosystem: Environmental > Aquatic > Thermal springs > Hot (42-90C) > Sediment... | reverse complement strand
GCGGGCTTTTCTTCGGGTTTGGGAGCCGGGGGTGCTGGCGGGGCCGGAGGAGCAGGTTTCTCTTCCGCCTTGGGAGCGGGTTTCTCTTCCGGTTTGGGTGCCGGTTTTTCCACAGGCTTGGGAGCGGGTTTCTCTTCCGGCTTCGGTGCGGGCGGAGCAGGTTCGGCCGGCTTGGGTGGAGGAGCTAGGTCGCCCGGAGACCCCGGGACCGGCTTTTTGGCTTCCGGAGTAGGTGGGGCGGGGGGTTGGGCCGGCTCACACACTTGCGGCACACACGGCTGGCAAACCCGTGGCACACAGAGGCATCGGCAGATCGGGCGACACCCATAGGCCCGAATCGCGGGCCGACAACGACGCTGGGCCGCTCGGCTGCACACGTTGTCGCAGCATTTGCCCGCCCAGGCCAGATCGGTACACAGCAATCCGGCCAGCAGGCCCAGAACCAATAGACCTACACGTTTCATTTCTTCCTCCTTTGTGAAAAGGACCTAGAAACTTAGCCTTCTTAACTAATTATCCTAATTTCGCTATTTGTTTTTCGCAAGTATATATTGACTATTTTTTCCAAAAATAAAAGTTTTGGAGGGGCAATACGGGCATTTTACGGAGTGCAATACCACTATGAGATGGTATTTACTTTGCCCCAAAAGATGGGTCTATGGCTTCCGGTGTGCCCGATACCAACGGATCAGTTCGTTGGTGGAGCTATCATGCTTTAAAGGGGGCTCCTGGGCGGTTTCCAGTTCCGGCAGGATTCGGCTGGCTAAGGTTTTGCCCAGTTCTACTCCCCATTGATCGAAGCTGTTGATTTGCCAGATCACTCCCTGGACGAAGATTTTGTGCTCATACAGGGCTATCAGGCTGCCGAGGGTGAAGGGGGTGAGCCGCTGAGCCAACAGGGTGTTGGTGGGCCGATTGCCTGGGAAAGTCCGATGGGGAACCAGGCTAGGTTCCACTCCTTCTGACTGAACTTCTTCGGCGGTTTTGCCGAAAGCCAGGGCTTCGGTCTGGGCGAGAAAGTTGGCCATCAGCCGATCGTGATGTCCCGGAAGCGGATGATGCGTTTGGGCAAAGCCGATAAAATCGCACGGTACCAAATGGGTCCCCTGATGGAGCAGTTGGAAGAAGGCGTGTTGAGCGTTGGTCCCGACATCTCCCCAAAGAATGGGCCCGGTGCTCCACTCCACGGGCGTCCCCTGTTGGGTTATTCCTTTGCCGTTGGACTCCATGTCCAGTTGTTGCAGATAAGCGACGAACCTGGCCAGGGACTGATCATAAGGAATGACGGCATAGGTCGAAGCGCCGAAGAAGTTATGGTACCAGAGGCCCAACAGGGCGAGGATGACCGGCATATTGCGGTCTAAGGGGGCGGTGTAAAAATGGCGGTCCATCGCATGATAGCCTTCGAGCATTTGGAAGAAGTTTTCTGGCCCGATGGCGACCATCAAGGCCAATCCGACCGCCGAAGGCAAACTGTACCGCCCACCCACCCAGTCCCAGAATTCAAACATATTGTGGCGAGCGTCGATGCCGAAGCGGGCCACCCGCTCCGCTTGGGTGGAGACGGCCACAAAATGCCGGGCCACGATCTGTCGGGCCGGGTCGGATTCGGGCTGTTCGGCCAATTCCGCTCCACCGAGGCCGGTCAATAGCCAACGCCGGGCGCTTGCCGCATTGGTCAGCGTTTCTAAAGTGCTAAATTCTTTACTGACAATGATAAACAGGGTTTCGGCCGGATCGAGGTCGGCCAGCGTCCCAGCCAGATGGGTCCCGTCGATATTGGAGACAAAGCGGATGCGGAGGTTGGGCTGGGTGTAGGGGCGGAGGGCTTCATAAGCCATGGCGGGGCCCAGGTCGGAACCGCCGATGCCGAGATTCACTACGTTTCGGATAGGGCGACCCAGAAACCCGATCCACTGCCCGGTCCGGATTTTCTGGGCGAAATGGGCCATTTGGTCCAAGACTCGGCGGACCTGGGGCATGACATCCTGGCCATCGACGTAGATGGGTTCCTGGGAGCGGTTCCGCAAGGCGATATGGAGCACAGCGCGGCCTTGGGTGCGGTTAATTTTTTCGCCCGAAAACATTTGTTCTCTTGCCGACTCCACCCCACACGCTCTGGCCAATCCTACTAAAAGCCCCATCGTTTCCGGGGTGATCCGATTTTTGGAATAATCCAAAAACCAACCGCAGGCTTCCAGACGGAATCGTTCCGCCCGGTCAGGCCCCTGCCGAAACAAATCCCGTAAATGCAAGGGGGCGATCTGCTGATAATGCGACTGAAGCAAGTGCCACTCGGGTAAATCCATCCAAGGATGCATTAGGTACAGATCCTCCACGATCGCAAGATCATAGGCGGCAAGAAGAGTTTTTCAAGAAAGGCTGTAGTTTTTGTTAAGCGGCTTTTTTCTTTTCCAGGGTCTTTTTTTCTTGTTTGGCTGGAACCCGGATAGGTTCTCGGGAGATTTCCACCGTTTGTTGATCCCGGAGGTATTTATCCAGGAAAGCATGAACCCGTTGGAAGATTTCTGGACCTCCGAATCCATGCCCGGCGTTTTCCACCGGAACCAGGTAGGAGACGGCGCCAGCCTTTTTCATGGCTTCGTTGAACATGGTGGCTTGGCTAAAGGGGACAATCGGGTCTTTGGTGCCATGCATGGTAAGAACGGGCGGATCGTCTTTGGAGACATAGGTGAGTGGGGAAGCGGCTTGAAGGACCTCCTGTTTTTGCTCTGCCGATCCGCCGACCAATTGATCCAAAACGTTTTTCACCATGGGGGACAACGTGGGGTCTTTCCAAGCGGTCAGAAGCTCGGTGGGACCAAACCAATTAACCACACAGGCAACCCGGCTGGAATGGCCAGGAGAGCCGCTTTGGCCTTCCAAGTCCGCCTGGTCGCTTGTCAGGCCCACCATCAGGGCCAGATGGCCCCCGGCCGAGGCGCCCCAAACGCCAATTTTATCCGGATTCAGATGATATTTTGGGGCGTTGGCTCGGAGCCAGCGGATCGCTGCCTTGCAATCATGCAGTTGGGCCGGCCATGGCGATTCGCCCGTAAGGCGATACCCGACAGATACACAAAAATACCCCTTCTCCGCCAGGGGGACCAAAAGCGGCAGACCTGCCTGTTTATTGCCCCCTGACCAGCCGCCCCCGTGAATAAAAACCACCACCGGCATAGGATCCTTGGCCTCTTGTTTGGGTCGAACTATGTCTAAAAGCAATGGGCGGTTGCCTGCAGCGCCGTAGGCCACATCCCGCTGGATGGCAACATGCGGGTTGATCTGGGCAAAGCATCCTTCGGATAACACGCCCGCCAGCCAAAACGTCATCCCCATTGCCCCCAAAAAACCATGATGCACCAGCCTGTTGGGAACGCTTGGTTTGGAAAATACCCGCTTCATGAGAAGGTCTCCTTTTTCCCAGAAGGATGGGAAGTTCTCTCCATCCCAACCAGAAGAAAACGGAACATTTTAGCCGAATGGAGGGACCGGCTGGGTCATTCCTTCGTAAGCAGGAATCCAGGCACCTTGTGCCACCCAAATCTCCTTCACCCGGCTTCGGCTTCGCCTCGGCCGGCCTCTCCCGCAAAGGGAGAGGGGGGTTGCTCCATTCGGCTAACGTGTTGCAAAGGGATAGTTCCCATTATAGCCATAGATACAGCCGTCCGTCGAGCATGTCGGGGACAGTCTTTTCGATGTATCGGCGGATTTGATTTTCGTGGTATCGGGTGCTGAAATGGCTGGCAATGATCAGTTCATTGTGGAACAGGCGGCGGCGTTCCAACAGATCGTCCAAATGCATATGGCCGAACTTGTGAATCTTATCCTTCCGATGTCGAGGGGCCACGAAGGTAACTTCCAGGATCAAGACCTGGGCTTCCAACATGGCCGGGTTGGCGTCCAAACCTTCCGGAGCGCTATCGCCCAGATAGGCCAGGCGGGGCAAACGGATTTCGGTGGTGACTTCGGTCCCGGCGAGGCGAAGGTCCCGAATTTGATCGCCCGATAGACCCAAGAATTCCGGTTTGAGTTTTCGGCGGCGTTCCCAGACCACAAAGCCCAAAGAAGGCACCGTATGCCGCGTCGCTCCCACAGTAACGACCAATTCCCTGGAAAGTTCCACTTCTTGCCCTGGTCCGATGGGGATCAATTGGCAGGGCAACCGTCCTTGATCCAGCCGACTGTAGAGCCGAAGCAATCGTTCAATCATCGGCAGGGCGTATTCAGGCAGATAAATGGTGGGGGGGGCCATTTTCATCATGCGGCGGCGGGAAATGTACACGGGCAAGGCCGCCACATGGTCCAAATGGGTATGGGACAAAAACCAGCTCGGCGTGCCCATGAACGACCATGGTTGGGCGCCGAAATCAAAGCCCAGTTTCATCTCGGGAATCCGCCAATAGGTCTGCACGGCGGCCCGGGAATAGCCTTCGATCGTCAGACCCTTATGCACCAAAGTTCGTACAGCAACGTTTTCGATCATCGGGTTGTTTCGTCTGTCTCCACCTGAGGCAAAGCCACCGACACACAAGCCTCCGGAGCAGGCAAAAGCCAAATCTCTCCAAAAAGTTGGTTCTGCTCCAAGAGAACCTGCTTATGCCGAACCAATTCCAACACCGCTAAAAAAATACCAATCAGACTCGATTTGTGCATTCCTGGTTCAAACAGATCGTTAAACGCCAGATGGCCTCGAGCCAACAACCGATCCAATATCCGCGCCATATACACCTGAATCGGCGTCTCGTCGTAAATAATGCTCGAAGGCTGATTGGCTTCGCTTTCTCGCAAGATTCGGCCAAACGCACTCACTAAGTCCCATAATTCCACTTCATGGATCGGCTGTTCGGCCAGATCACGATCCGGCGGGGCCAGATCGCTGCTGAGGCGAGGAAAGCGTTGCTGCCATTGCCGACTCCGTTCTTCCAGTAAACTGGCGGCGTCTCGATATTTCTTGTACTCCAACAGCCGTTGAACCAATTCCCGACGGGCGTCTTCCACCTCTTGCTGGACTTCTTCCGGATGGGGCAACATCTGCTGGGATTTCATTTCGATTAACAAAGCCGCCACCGCGATAAAATCGCCCACCCCATCCATGTCCAGTTGTTCCAAAACCGAAAGATACTCCAAAAACTGCTCCGTGATCTGGGCCAGCGAAATCTCCGTAATATCCAATTCACGCCGTCGGACCAAAAACAGTAAAAGGTCCAAAGGACCACGAAACACACTTAAATCCACCCGAAAATCCATTTTCTTCCTCCTTTCGACGCCCAGCGGAACCAACCTTCTCTAAAGCCGCTGCCAACCTTCCAGCACGGGGCCAGATGGCCTCCTGAGAGGGGGGTGCCCAAGGGGGACAGGGTCTTTCTGAAAACGCCCTCTTCTACCATCATCAAGGCGATTGTAAGGTGGGAGACTCACCCTCACGGGACAAGGGCTTTCAGAAAACGCCCTCTTCTACCATTCTCCGGCCCCCAAATACCTCTCCCTAACGTCCGGATTCCGATCCCCTTGCATGAAGGATGGTCTGCTCCCCACCCGAAACATATTCCGACGCTCTTTTCTATCCTACCCAGGCGAAAAAATCCCCGGCTGCACTCAAACACCACCACTTCATGGTGAGCCGGTTGCGTTGTGGCCTGCGAACCACCACTGCTTGCGATGCATCCGTGTCGGCCCTCGACCTATTGTGGCCCAGACATTGCCACGCAACCGGCTCCTTCATGGTACCCCCACGGAATCGCCTCATTGTACTTTTCTGGGACCCAGCAGACCAGAGGGAACAGGGAATAAAACTTATGGGGCGTTAGACTATAGCTATAAAGTGGTATTTTCTTAGGCGATTCGCAAAAGACTCTTGACCTCCAGGGCCTCTTTGCCCAAAAATTGGCCCAGATACCCCCGGCTGGCAGAACCATCCTCTCTCAGTCGGAAGAGCTTCTGGGAAATTTTTCCAAACTTTCCCAAGTCGGGTTGAAGCCGACGGTTCTGGTTGGAGTAGGGAGATTGGCCGATGGCAAACGAACAGATTTGGGCGCCCTGGCGATTGAGCTACATCCGAGGGGAAAACAACCAGCAGATGCCCCAACCTCAAGGGAACTTCCTGCCCGGGGCCGATCCGGAATGTTTTCTTTGTCAGGCAGTCGCCGATCCAGAGGAACCCCTCCGTTATGTAGTGGGCCAAACAGCCCACTCGATCTGTGTGCTGAATCGGTATCCTTATACCAACGGCCATTTATTGGTATCTCCCCGTCGGCATTGTGATCGACTGGAAGCCCTCAGCCCCGAAGAACAAATCGACCTCCTCCAACTGGTGATTCAGATGCTCCACCGTCTGGAGAAGACCCTTCGACCAGAGGGATTTAATGTGGGTTTCAATTTAGGACGGGCTGCTGGGGCAGGCTTGCCTGGCCATCTTCATTGGCATATTGTCCCCCGCTGGCAGGGAGATACCAATTTCATGCCGGTCTTGGCCTCCGTGAATGTGATCCCCCAGTCGTTGGAGGCGTTGCGGGATATGCTGCTTCGGCAAGAAAGTTAACCGGAAGGAGCCGCTGGCTGCCTCTCTGGCCCAAGGAAAGGCCCCCGGATGGCCCCCCGGTAGAACTTCTTTCTGGGTAACATGGTAGCCGAAGGGAGGGGCACGCCGGTCGTGCCCGCAAGAGCGGTCATCCAAGGCAGATACCTCCAAGGGATCGGATTCCAAGGGTATCTTCATTCGGCTAAAATGTTACCTTTCTCCTTCCCAACGGGACGAGGAGCCTGGGGAAAGAGGCTGCTCACGGCCCTTTACCGGCCGTAGCGGAGGGGAGGGTACTAAGGCGAATCTGGATTTGGTGTTTTAGATCGCCTGAGGCCCGTTGGGCGGCCATACGGTAGTAAATCCGGGCCAGATTCAGCTTGCCCGCCTGTTCGGCCTCCTGGCCCCGCTGGAAGTACTGGAGGGCCTCTTGGTGGGCTTGTTGGAGTTCGGCTTCTCGGAGTGCTCGGGCCTCGGCCACGCTCGGTGCTGCTTGAGCGGCTGAGCTTTGTTGGGCCTGGGCCAACCGGGTCGCACTACCGTCCACCGAGGCGTCTGGCTGCGGGAAGTTCCTTCTGGGCGAATCTGGCAGGCCCGCCGGAGAAGCAAAGATTCTGCTGGCTGGCAGGCCCTCTGGGATTTCCGGCCCGCCGAATCCGATTTTTTCCCAACCGGGTTCAGGCTCCTTCGGGCCGATTTGCCCACCCAAAACGCCCATGTCCCTACTGTTCCGGCCTGTGGATCGGCCAGGCCCTATCGAACCGATCGGCCCGCTGCGGCTTTGCCTGCTGCCGCTTTGCCCGCTGCTGTTCAGCCCGCCGCCGCTTTGCCCACCTTCGGCCAAAAACCGATCCACTTTAGACGTACCGGGTACCGGCGCCCAGGCGGGCATTTGCGGCCCGGCCACTCGGACGCCCGGCGCCATACCCACCCATGGGCTTAACCCCCCAGAGCCCACCACCGGAATCAGCCCAATGACAAACGGACTTAGCGACGTGTCGGCCACGTAGCCGACCGCTCCGTTCATCACCGTCACCGAAGGTGTGCCGGAGGTCATGGTGCGGGTGTTGCCTTGGGCGGCGGAGAATTGCACCTGGCCGCTCCAGCCTGGTCCGCCGAAGCCCCAGCCAGCTTGAAGACCAGCGCCCGGCTGGAATCCGCCGAAGGCAGGCTGCGCCAAATCCGCTCCGCCAAACTGGGCAAACCAATTTCGGCCCTGCAAGGCCCATTGAACGCCGATCTGCTCGAAAAACCCCTCCTGCACAGTACGGAAGGGGGTGCCGATGGTCATCTGCTGCGCCGCAAGGGGCGTGGGAGTCAGCCAGAGGAGCAAGGCCGCGCCAAGCCAGCCTATTTTGCCGACCCTTCTATGCAGGTTTTTTGAGGCCCCCTCCGGCGTTGGCAGCCGCCACGTCTTGCTCCTCCAGCGGTGGGTGCATTTGGCCTCCTTGTCCGGCGGTCGAGGACGCTCCCTCCAGCCGATCCGGCTTGCAGAACCCGCCCATGCTGGGGCAGACTTTATCCCGCCCGCCCAAAAGCTCTTGTTCATGGGAAGTCCTCCTTGAAACCAGAAGCCATCCCACTCCAACCGATGATCCATCCGGACCGTGGTACGCCAGCGTGCGGATGCCTTGGGGGATTTTCGGCAAAGCGGGCCAATCAGCAAGGCTATCCTGAGAAGAGATCAGCCACCAAAGGTGTTTCTTACTCCTCTCATTATTCTATCCGGAAACGGGAAGTCTGCACAAGCGGAGGTAGTGCTGGCCCGCAGCCTCTGAGTGCTCAGGCCGGTTGCCGGTTACATGACCTTGGTGAAGCCGGGCATAGCGATCGGATATTTGCCGTCTTTATCGGGCATGACCGGCGCCGGACCGTCCATGGTGAGTTTGTCTAGTCCGGGCGCCAGTTCCACGTTGGAGGCCAGGGCCTGCTCCCAAGTGATCTGCTGGCCGCTTTCGATAGCCATTCGGCCCAAAATGCCCGTCATGCAGGCATAGGCACAGCGCTCTGTTTCGTTGTAGGGTTTGTCTTGCCGGATGGCCTCGAACAATAGGTCGTGTTCCCGTTGATACGGGTTGCAGGGCGGTCCCTGATACTGCCAAAGGATGTTTTCGGAAGTCGGATGGAAGCCTTTGAAGAGTTTCGGTTGGGGTTTGCCTTCGCCGATTTCGGCCGCGCCTTTTTGGCCGTGGATCACGCAGCCCCAATAGCCCCAGCAGTTGTGCATGTGTCGGCCTTGGGCGAACATGCGGGTGCCATCCGGGAAGGTGTATTCCACGGCGTAATGGTCGAACAGTTGGTCGGGCTGATCCCGGAGTTGGCGTCCGCCTTGCCCCTGGGCGGAAATCGGCCAAGCACCCTTCGCCCAACAGGCCACATCCAGATTGTGGATCAGCCAATCCAAAAGGAAACTTCCGTTCAGCCAGGTAAAGCAGGAGTAATTGCGGATTTGGTGGGCCAGTTCGCTCATGCCCGGTTGCCGAGGGGTAAAACCCACCGGACCATGCATCCGATAGGCCCAGCAGGTGATCACCTCTCCGATGGCCCCTTCGTGGATGCGGGCGATGGCCTCTTCCAGCGGTTGATAATGGCGGGACATCAGGCCGCCGGCGATTTTTAGGTTCTTTTCGGCTGCTTTTTTTCCGGCCGCCAACACCCGGCGCACACCTGGCGCATCCACGGCAAACGACTTTTCCATGAAGACATGGCATCCTTTTTCCACGGCATATTCCAGATGGATGGGCCGGAATGCTGGTGGGGTGGCCAAAAGCACCACGCCGCCCGGAGCCACCGCATCCACGGCCGACCGATACCCGTCCAAGCCCACAAACTGTCGTTCCGGCGGCACCTCGATCTTCGGTGCCAGGCTGGCATTGCCCTGAAGCTGTTTGAGGCTGTTGTGGAGTCGCTCGGCAAAGAAGTCGGCCATGGCGACCAGGCGTGTCGGCCCGGCCGTCGAAAGGGCCTGGGCTGCTGCTCCGGTGCCCCGGCCACCGCAGCCAACAAGACAAATCTTCAGGGTGTTCTCTTCGGCGGCATGAACCGACCGGGCCAACCGATCGGCCAGAGTGCTCGTACCGACCGACGCAGCCAGGGCCGCTCCTGTGGCGTGCAAAAATCGCCGGCGAGAAAACAGACCGTTATGTGTACCTTCGTCTCTCATTGCCGCTCCTTTCTGAAAATCGCCTTCCAAACTCTGCCAAGACCTGTTGAACTTCCTAAGGACCATGCTTTTCTCATGCATCCTGCTACGGAGACTCCTTCCGGCTAGGAATACTTCTTCCGAGAAGGAGCATCTTTCCTTCTGGACCTTCCGTTGCACCTGTGGGGATTTGGGAATATCCCGTCGTATTTTTCCGAGATAGGTATCTTTTGTTCTGCCGCTGTGCTGGGAGGAAACAAGGGTGGGGTGCTTGTATTGTGGATTATGCCGCCCGCTCTGTCAATGCTTTGGAGAAGTTCGAAAGCCGGTTGCGTTGTGGCCTTAGAACCACTACGGCTAGCGAAGCCTCCATGTCAGCCATCTACCTATTGTGGCCGAGACGTTGCATCGCAACCGGCTCGAAGTTCGCCCCATGGGCCAGTAAGAGCGGTCGGTTTCCCCCAGGCAAAGGCTCTCCCTTTTGCCAGCGGTAATCGCCTGTTTTGCTGATCCGCAGACCCAGAGGCTGCCGGAGGGCAGGCGGTTTTTTCGTTTTGTTCGCTCTGGCCGACGGGCGATGGCCCACATATACTTTAAGGAATTCCCTTCGGCGATGGCGGCCGTTTGGAGGAGGGCCATTGGACCTGAGCGGCGGCCCGATGGAGCCGATGTCTTGAGCGGATCGAACATTTCAAGCGGCTTTGGCAAAGGAGGACATGGTTTTGGCCAGCGAACCTCTTCCCCTACAAACATATCAAACCATGAGCATCCAGGAGTTGACGGAGCGGATTCAAGCGGTTCGACGCCGGATGGGGCCGGAGCTGCTGATCTTGGCGCATCATTATCAGCGGGACGAGGTGATCGCTCTGGCCGATCTGCGGGGCGATAGCTATCAACTCAGTAAGCAGGCGGCGGAGAATCGCCCATGTCGGGCGATTGTCTTCTGCGGGGTACATTTCATGGCGGAGACGGCCGACATGCTGGTGAATCGGCCAGAGCGACTGGCTGAGCGGGGCGGCCAGCGCGTGCCGGTCATCCTGCCCAATCTGCAGGCCGGGTGTTCCTTGGCCGACATGGCCCAGATCGACCAGGTGGAAGCCTGCTGGGCCGAACTGACCGAGCTTGTCGGTCCGGACGAGGTGATTCCGGTTACGTACATCAATTCGGCAGCGGATTTGAAGGCGTTTTGCGGCCGGCATGGGGGGATTGTTTGTACATCTTCCAATGCGGCCGGGGCGATCCAATGGGCTTTGGCCCGCCGAAACCGGGTGCTGTTTTTCCCCGATCAGCATCTGGGCCGAAACACCGGCCTGCGCATGGGGTTGACCCTCGACCAAATGCCAGTCTGGAATCCGCATAGCTCTCCCTTGGGCGGTCAAACGCCGCAGGCCATCCAACAAGCTCGCCTGATCCTCTGGAAAGGATTCTGCTGCGTCCATCAGGCCTTCTTGCCAGAACACGTGGACCATTTCCGGACCCAATACCCGGACGGCAAAGTGATCGTGCATCCGGAATGCAAAAAGGAGGTGGTCGAAAAAGCCGACGAAGTGGGTTCCACCAGCCGGATTATTCGGGTCGTTCAGGAATCGCCGCCAGGGACCCGATGGGCAATAGGAACAGAAATACATCTAGTGAATCGGCTTGCTCGCCAGCTCCCCCAACACCATATCCACTTCCTGGCCCCGTTTGTGCGGCTGTGCAAAACGATGTACCTGATCGATTTGCCGCACGTCTGCTGGGCCGTGGAGCACCTGGCCGCCGGCAGGCCGGTCCATACAATCCACGTGGAACCAAAAATCGCCCAGGAGGCCCTTTGGGCCCTCCAGCGGATGCTGGAAGTAGCGTAGGTTTCCAAGAAAGCGGCAACAGGTTCTGTTCACAAGGTAGGAAGGGGCGTCCCATCCGCTATGCTGTTTCTGGGTTCCCCTTGTTCTTTTCCGGGCCTGCACTTTTTGAAACGCCGAACGGTTGATTGTTATAACTTGTTGCTATTTAAGAAGTTGTGATTTTAATGGGTTCTGAAACTTGCTTCGCAGGAACATTTGAGTTTGACTGTATCTACCCGGCCAAGCCCCCACAACTTGTAGGGGGTAAGAATCGGCTCCAACCCAACAGATGGTGGTAATTGCTTCCGGTAGATACAGTCAAGTTAGCCGAATGAAGCCCCTCGACGCTACCCCCGCGGAAGAGGACGGCTCCAGAGCGAAGCGAAGCTGGCTGAGGGGTGTCACTGCCGCGAAAGCGGCAGTCCAGACCGTAGGAGAACTCCATATTGCCGGGATTCCTGCTTACGCAGGAATGACACAAGGAGCCAGCCGTAGAGAAGTCTGGGTTCCTGCTTACGCAGGAATGACATATTGCACCCCTCCATTTGGCTAACATGTTACCAGAATTTTTATTCCGCGGGCACAAACATCCGGAAGTCGATGGGCCGAGGCGGGGGAAATTCCCGCCGGACCCGCTGGCGCAAGTTTTCGTCGATGGGGACTTTTTCGGCGGCGGCCAGGCGCTTTTCATGCCAGGCAAACCATAGGTCCGTCAGGGAGACTTCCCCTTCCCGGATGGTGGCGAATTCGCGTTGGAAGATGTTTTCGAGGCCGTCGAATCGGCCCAATTCAATGGCGGCCCTAGCCCAGAGCAATTGGACCCGTTCATGCTGGCGGATGGGCTCCGGCAGGGTAGCCACCAATTCATACACCTCGGCAAAGCGTCCGGCCTGGGTGAGCTGTTGGAGGTATTCGATGGCCAGGGGGGCGATGTGGGGGCCGGTTTGCCACGCTTGGAGCAAGAGTTGGCAAGCCTTTTGCTGATCGCCTCGGCGCTGGGCCACCAGGGCCAGATTCCGCAGCGCCCAGCCGGTTTTCTGACATGCAAGCGAGGCCTGCCAGGCCTTTTCCGCTCCGTCCAGGTCCAGGGCCTCCATGCGGAGATTGCCCAGATGCCACCAGGTCGCCCAGTGGTTGCCTTCGGGAGTGCGGGCTGATTTTTCCAAAATGGGCCCCCACTCGGGTTGGGTCATCAAGGGGCCGGGGTCGGGGGCAGCAGGGTCCACCGGCGGCAAAGCCCCTTTTTCCAAAAGAGCAAGCCAGGAGGCCTGCTCGGGGCCAAGGGATTCCGGTGGGAAAGGTAAATGGGCCGGCAGGGGGTCAGGCAGGCCCTGGACCTGGCATCGGCGGCGTTCCAGGGCGGCCCAACCGGAGGCCATCTGGAGCACGCGTTGCGGCGGCCGGGTGCTCACTTCGATGAACTTTTGATTCCATATGTCTATTTGAGACCTTGGCAGAATTTTCTCCAGGGCCTCGTCGGCGGCTTTCCAGGCAGCAGTCCAATCCGGTCCATGAACGATCTTGGGGTCCACTTCCAGCAGTCCGAAGGCTTCGGTCCAGGCCCAGGCGGTTTTGGGCGGCATGGGGAGGCTTTCCATCTGCGTTTGGGCCAGGCCGGCTTGGATTTCCAGATAGGCATGGCCGGGCTGGGCCAGGAATTCCTGCCAACGTCGGCCGCCCTGGCTCATGCCCCAGGCAAAGACTTTTCTGCCCCGGAGGATATCCGTGGAAACCTCAAACAGGCCCCGGCCTTGGCCGTCCACAGCGGCAATCCACCGGCGCTGGCCCTTTGGAATTCGGGCAAACAGGTCATAGGCGCGTGGGGACTGGGTGGTGTAGGTTACGTCGCGACCTTCGTAATGGGGCAGTGGAACGATCGTCAATTCGCCCCGCTCGTAACTATGGGTCAAAGCGGTGGCGGCGGGCAGAAGGACGCGAACGTCTTTGCGTTCCGGCACGGCGATATTTGTCCACCAGTACATGGGGATTTCCTGGTCATGGGGATTGAGAATCCGGATGTGGGCCAGGAGCACCGGCGAACCGGGCGGCAAATGGAAGTCAATCTGCCACGGAAAACACCGGACCCGATCCCATTCATAGATTCGCAGAACCGGTTCCCCCCGTGCGCCCTGAACCTGAGCGGCAAACAGGGGCGAACAGGTCAGATAATAATGCCCCCGGAGGGTCGTATTCCATTCCACGCCGCCGCTAAACCAGGCATTGCGCAGGGCGAGATTGGCCGGCTGAAAGACCGGATTACGGGCCAAAAGCTCTCGACTGGTCGGCTTATGGATCAGCGAAACCAATCGGCCGCCCAACTGGGGTAAAAAGACCGCCCGGAGTGTCTGGTTTTCCAACACCAGGGCGTCCAGACATCGGAGTTGTTTCTGGCGGGTATATCCGTCTTGGATTCGATAAGGCAACGCACGCCAGGCCACCCGCCAACCGAGATACCGGCGTTCTTCGGCCGGAATGGCCGGATCAACCCGGGGAGGTTCGTCCTCGTTGGGTCCCCGGAACATGGGCAAGGGATTTTCTGGCCCCACATCCGCTGCCGGCAGGTAATACCCTTCCCAACGTAGCGTAGTGGACTGCTCGGCAGCAACCGAAGGAGCAGAGACCAACCAAACCACCATCAGCACCGCCTTACTCGTTTGCCAAAACCCGGAAGACGTTACCGCCGCCGAAGAGGACATTGCCATGGGGAGAACTCCTTTGGCCAGAGAAAACAGACGGAGACAGACTGCCGGACAACTGCTTGTTTATTCTACCGTTGCCCAAGCGGGGGAGGAATCGGCGGCTAAGGTTCGAGGAACCGAGAGGCTTTGCGGAGGCGGTTTTTCCGGTAGGAAGAAAAATCCCTTGAACAGCCGGGCTAACACTTTAGCCGAATGAAGGGGGCGATTTGTCATTCCTGCGGAAGCAGGAATCCAGGCGTATTTCCGCCCAGGTGGAAACCCAGGTAATATAGACTTTTCGTATTTTCTGGATTCCCGCTTGCGCGGGAATGACACTCCTCAGCTGGCTTCGCTTCTCTGGAGCCGGCATCTCCTGCCGGGGGAGAGGGAAAGCACGCTCCTCCATTGGGCTAAAATGTTCCCAATTCTTTAAACGGTCGGGCCAGGCGAACCTCTTGGTGAGTCGCTGCTTCGCTGGCAGGAGCTGATTCCCAGAGGCAACGCCTTACATGGAGCCGACTTTTTTGATCAGTTCTCGGTATTGGGCCCGTTCGAGTTCGGGGATTTGGTCGATGGAGAGGTCATGGGTATCTTTGGCCACTTGGAGGGCTTTGGCGGCAGCTTCGGGATCGTTGGCCGCCATGTGGGCCAAGGCCAGATGGAAATAGCGCAGACCGGTCGGATCCATGCTGATGGCTTCCCGCAGCAAGGCAATGGCCTGCCCCGGTTGGCCCAGTGCCAAATAGGCCATGGCCTGGGTGTCCAACAGATGGGGCATGGGTCCGAGGATGGCGATGGCTTGTTGGACGTGTTCGAGAGCTTCTTTGGGATTTTGGCCGCTGGCCGCTAAGACAAAGGCCAAGTTGTTGGCCGCGGCAGCCCGTTCCAAATCGTTCAGGTCCTCTCGGGTCATCAGTTGGCGATACAGGCGAATCAGCTCTTCATATTTGCCTTCTAGGTCCAGCAGCCGAGCCAGTTGGAACGGCGCCACTCGAGATCGAGGATTTTCTTCCAAGGCCTGTTGGATCCAGCCTTCCACCTTTTGGAACTGTTCCGGCTTAGCGCGTTTGCGTTGGGCGGTGAGGATATTGACGGCGGGAGTAAGGATGGCTTCCATTTTGAGGGTACCGATGGCGGCTTCACATTGGGCCAGGGCTTCCTCCAAAGAACCATGCCGACCGAGAAACTCGGCCAAGACGATGCTTCCGCCGGGAGCGGTTTCGGCGAACTCTTGGTAGAGTTGTCGGGCGGCTTCATACTGCTGAAGGCTTTCTAGCAAAGCGGCGGCGTCCCGCAACCACGCCACCTGCTCTGGCGGCAACGGGCGTGGAATCGACTTTTTGACCAGTTCCACCGCTTCCTGAGGTTGGCGAGTTTGGACCAAATATCGAGCTTGGAAAGCCACCGTCCGCGGGGACTTTGGGGCGATTTTCTCCAACCGATTCAGCCAAGTCTTGATGTCCCCCGGCGGAGATCCATGGCGGAAAAGCATCTCCAAATAGGCTTCTAAAAAACGAGGTTCCGAGCCTTTTTGGCTCAGCAGATCCAGCATTCGCTCTTGGCACAGCGACCATTGGCCCACACTGTCATAAAGTTGAGCCAGGAGAAATTGTTCCTCCGTGGAAAGGCGTTGGCCGGTCGTTTGGAGCCGTTTTTGGAGCGATTCCAAAATGTCAATCGCTTGTTGTTGGGCGGCGCGTTCGGGACGTTTGGCCAGGATGAGGGCTTTCAGTTGCAGATCGACAGGGTTGTCTTTTTCCTGTTGGAGATTTTCCTCGATCAAGCGGAGTGCGTGGAGATGGCGGCGGTAGTCGCCCATGGCGGCTAGGGTACGGGCCAAAGCCCGGCGGGCGCCAAGAATTTGGGCCTGATACTTTTTCGGCTCCTTTTGCGCCGTCTGCAACAGATCGTTGAGCGTTTTGGCGGCCTTGTCCATCCGGCCGCTGCGGAAATAAAACGCGGCGGCCCGATCCAATAGCCCAATGTCGTCCGGTCGGCTCCGAAGGGCCTGTTCATATTGTTCGGCGGCTTGGGCCGGCTGTCCGATCAGCTCATATCCCTGGGCCAAAAAGAGCGTGGCTTGGTCTTGGGGCAATTGGACTTGGGCTTGGCGGAGCAGTTGTTCGGCTTCGGCGGGTTTATTTTGGGCCATCAAGGCCGCCGCACAGGCCAACCAGGCTTCTGTTAAACCGGGCGCCAGTTGGATGGCCCGGCGGAAAGCCTGCTCGGCTTCGGGCAGCTTCTTGGCCCGAGAAAGTAAATGCCCATACCAGAGGAAATCGGTAGCATGATTCGACTTGGCTACGGTTTGGGCGGCCAGTTCCAGGGCACGCTCCAACTGTCCGGTACGTTCGTCCAGTTCAATCCGAAGCCGCTCCATCTGCGGCGAAAGCCCCTGTTGGCCCAGTTTGTCCAACTGTTGTTTCGCCTCGTCGAATCGGCCCCGGGCATAGAGCAACTGCACCAATTGCTGCAAATGCCCCGGGTCCAACGGGGCTAGGTTACTGGCGTCTTGGTAAAAGCGGATGGCATCGTCGGGGCGTTGCTCCATGATGGCAATTTCGCCCTCCAACAGAAGCAGCTTATGCCAGGTGGGGCGAGATTGCCGGGCTTCCTGCAAGTGCTGCTTGGCCCGTACTAAAGACCGCTCTTCCAACTCCCGATGCTGGACGGCCCAGACCACTCGGGCCGCTTCCGCATAATTCCATTCCGCACTGCGGCGGCCCAGCAGTTCGGCCAATTGATCCGCAGCCTCCAGCATCCCCTTGGCGTCGTCCATTTCCCGAGCCAATTCAAACAGCGCCAAGAGCAACCGTGGTTCCTTCCCCCCAGCCGAAACGGCCCTCTTCCACGCCCATTGGGCTTGGCTCCGATCCCCCAGCACATAATAAGCAAGTCCTACTTGTTCCCAAAGTTCTTTGGCTTCCTCCGGGGGGAGCTTTTCTGCCTGTTGGACCAAGTCCGCCAAAATGGCCTTTCCCTTTTCTCCCCTCAATTGAGCCGCCAAGGAGGCCCGCACAAAACGCACCATCCGACCATCGCCCACTTTCTCCTGAAACTGATCCAACACTTTCAGGGCCGATTCTGGTCCGTCTTGTACCGCTACCACCGCGATCAACGTACTGACCAAAGCCGGTTGATTCGGGTGTTCCTGCACCAATTGCTCCACCAAGGTACGGGCCTCGGGGAGTTTGCCTTGTTTGACCAAAAAATCGGCCCGCATCAAGGCGATCGGAACTTTTTCCGGGCCTTCTCCCTCGCCGATCTTTTGGAAAAACTCCTCCACACGGGACCAATCCCGCTGGGTTTCAGGGGCCTGCATGGCCTCGGCCGTCAGCAGCCGATAAATCACCGGCCGAAATCCCGCATTTTGGTAGGCCTGTTCCAGGTCTTTGGAATTACGGATTTTGCGGAACTCCACGACAGCCCGCTCTGTCTGCCCCATCCGTAACAAGGCCGAGGCCGCCCCAAGCCGGGCCACCGTCAAGTTCGGATCGTACTCCAAAACCCGTTGATAAGCGGCCAACTGTTTGTCCGGCAACCCCAGTTGTTCGTAACAAGCGCCCAAAAGAAGATCCGTCCGCCGGCCCAAATCGCCCAACCGTTCTACCTCCGGCCGAATCTTTTCCAACAGATAACTGGCTTTCCGCCACTGGCGTTCGACAATCAAAACCTGAGCCTCAAAAAACTGGAGAATCTCCGGCCGGAACGAGGCCTTTTCCATCTTTTTGATGGCCTCTCTCGCCCCCTGCACATCCCCTTTCTGCAGCAATACGCTCACCAAGGGGATCAAGGCTTGGGGATCTTTCATCTGCTGAAGGGCTTCGGCGGCTGTAGAAAGATTCGCATTCGCCTGACCCAGCCGCGCCTGAGCCGCCAAAACCCGTTCCTCCTCTGGAGCAATGGCGGCTGCCTGCTGCACATAATGACCCGCTTTGGTCCGATCGCCCTCGGCCAAAGCCAATTCCGCCGCCGCCAGAAGCACCTCCACACTCCGTGGCGCCAGTTCCAAGGCCTTTTGAATGTCTTGACGGGCTTTGTCGAAGTTTTTCCGATTCTGATAGAACCCGGCGCGGATCACATAGGCCCTGGCTGCTTCCGGATTGGCCAGCACCATCTGCTGGATCACCGCCTCGGCCCGTTCTGGGTCTTGGATTTTCTCTAAAAGCAAACCGGCCAATTCTTCATAGGCGTCCAAGGCGCTTTTGTCCTCTGCGACCAGTTGTTCCAGAATGCTGAGGGCTTCACGGAAATGCTCCGTTCGGATCAACGCCCTGGCCAAGTGAATCGCCGATCCGGAATCATTCGGAGCAATTTCTCGAAGTCGTCGATAATAGGTGATCGCCTGGGTATGCATACCCACTTGAAAAGAAAGGTCGGCCAATTTGCGGAGCACTTCTTCATTTTCCGGATTCCGTGTGGAAGCCATTTCCAGGGCTTCCCGCGCCTGGAGCTTGGCCCGAACGGTAGCGCCCGGCCTTTCCGCCTCCTGTGCCAAAAGCAGAGCGAATTTCGAAAGGGCCTCGGTGTCTTTCGGACGCAGACCCACGTAACGCTGATATTTTTGGATAGCTTCTTCGACTTTCTTCCGGGCTTGGTCGTGCTGACCGTTGGCTTCCAGACGTTGCGCCTCTGCCTCGGCCGCCTCAGCATCCTGAAGAATGGTCTGGGCGGTCCGCTGCACCTGGGCAGTATGAACAAAAAACACCCCTCCGATGACTACAATTACCCCCCCCACCAATACGATGACTAACTTCCAATTCAAAACCCGATACCTACGGCGTGAACCCATCGGCAAACCTCGCTTTTTCGGCGATTCCCATCCTGTTGAGGGGATCGGAGAGGGTCTATACCATTTTGTTGGGGGGGTAGATACCCCAAAGGACGGCCATGCCCCCCAAAAAATAGGCAAAAATTCGAGACATTTCCCCCCTTTGGTATGTCGAAATGCCTGCCCCAATAGCGGGGGGTAAACCAAGCTCCTCATTCAATCCTAGTCTTTTCCTGACCACAGTCAACAAGGAGCCGCTCCCCAAACGCCCTCGCCTTGGACCACCGTCTGCCCAGACGATAATTCCCGTCGGTTAGCCGGTAAGCAAGGCCGTTTTTGACAGACGGGGCTACAACAAAGGCCCTCCCGCAGATACAGGGGAATCCTGCCCCGGCCCCCGGCGGAAAACGAAACAAAAAGAAAAACCCCCTTTCCGATCCTCCGTTAGGGGACCGGGAAGACCTGCGGGAGCATAAGCGGCTTTTGCAGAATTACCCCCCACAATTCCAAGCGAAGAAAGGTGAACTTTTTAATAGTCACCCTCGCTGAGGCTCCCCGATAGACCAGCCATCTTGCTGTCCGGGGTCATCAGGTGATGATACACAAGCGGAGCAATGCTATCCTTTAAGAACTGCTGATGGCCGTCGCAGAAGGAAACGATCACCCCGCCCGGATGGTAAGAAGAAGGCCGGGAATATGTGCCTCGGGCATTGGGGTAATTGACCCGCAAAGAACCGTCCGTTTGCCAATTGAAACCCACTTGAAATTCGCCGGTCCCCGTCCAGGCGCTAGAGTTGGTATAGTTTTCCCACAGGGTGGCGTCGATATTTTCTGAAAGCAAGAGCGTGGTGGCCGCCCCGTCGTGTTGACTGAGGTAATCTAGGCTCATCGTAGGAGGGCGGTTCGTGGGAGTGATCGTTACATCATGATTGAAAAACACCCCATGAGACTGAGGAGGCGTGCTGGTGGGTTCCACCCCGTTTTGATCTGGCAAGCCACAATTGACCACATAAGAAAGATACGTGCTGGTACTGGTGATCGCATCGGGTGGATCGCTCGGACAGACAAAGACTTTTAAATACACCGCGGTGGCGGTCCCCTCTTGCCATTTCCGATACACATCCGCCCGTTCCAGCGAAGGCAAAATGGGCACCACCCAACTTCCGATCAGATAACTGGAGGCATTGGGCAAACTGATCCGGTTGCGGTATCCGGGAAACTGTCCATGATCCCCCTCATATAACAGCAAGGCCAGGGAGATTTGTTTTTGGTTGTTTTGGCAACTGGCTCGCCGACCGCTTTCTCGGGCCGATTGCACCGCCGGCAAAAGCAGCGCCATCAACATCCCGATGATGGTAATCACCACCAACAATTCCACCAACGTAAAGCCTTTTCGAGCACGCCCACGCATAATTCCGCCTCCCGATCTGCAAATGTGATCCTTGCCCTTATGTATTATCGCAAAAGAAGCCCTCCACTTCCAGAGGGGAGCATACGGAATTACGTTTTTTTCCAATCCTTATTCATGGGGTATATTAGAAGGAACCGAGCTGCGTTTCCGATAAGGAAGGTTTTATGAGTGGACCAGGTTCTGAGAGGCCGGAACAGACCCACCTTCCAGGGGGGCGCGGAGGGAGTACAGCTTCTGAGCATTCAGGAACTCCACCCCAGGATTTTTTCCTACAAAATAGCCGATCTATCCCCCCCGCAAGACGTATTTTCGTGGTCCTACCCGCCTATAACGAAGAGGAAAACCTGGGCCCCCTCTTGGACGGCATTGCCCAAACCATGGCCGAGGAAGGCTTTTCGTACCAGGTCATCCTGGTCGATGACGGCAGCCAGGACGGTACGGTCGCCCTGGCCCTGGCCCGGCAAGATCAAATGCCGATCCGGATTGAGCGGCATTTGCAAAATCAGGGCCTGGGCCGGACCATTACCGATGGTCTCCGCTTGGCTGCCGCCGAAGCCGACGGGCAGGACATTATTATTACTCTGGACGCCGATAATACCCATCCGCCGGGCCTGATGGGGGCGATGATCCGTTCGATCCGAGAGGGGCGGGACCTAGTGATTGCTTCCCGCTATCAGCCCGGCGCCAGGGTGTTGGGGGTCCCCCGGATGCGACGGTTTTTCAGTTGGGCGGCCAGTCGTCTTTTCCGGCTGGTATTTCCCATTCCAGGTGTATGGGATTATACCTGTGGGTATCGTGCCTACCGGGCTTCCCTATTGCAAGAGGCTTTCCGTCGATACGGCGATCCATGGGTCAGTGAAGCAGGTTTTGCCTGCATGGTGGAAATCCTACTGAAACTTCATAAACTCGGAGCCATTTGCGGAGAAACGCCATTGATCCTCCGGTACGACCGCAAAGCCGGTCGAAGTAAAATGCGCGTCGGCCAAACGATTCGCCGGACCCTTCGGTTGCTCCTCCGGCATCGGTTCGGCCGAGCCAAACCATAGCCGCTTCTCTCCCCATGAACTTGAGCCGTTTTTCTGATCCTCTGGAAAGCTTTCGCCCCTCTGCGGAGCAAAAGGTTGCACCTGCTGCCGATGTCCCCGGCGTCTCTGGGCGAAGTTTTTGGATAGGACTTCTGCTGGTGGGTCTGGTTTGCAGCGGAATGTATTTTTACCGGCTAGGCGATTGGCCTTGGGACGTGGATGAACTTTCCAGCCTAGAAGAGATGGGGCTATTGGATCCGGAGATTCGGTCCCTCCAGCACCCTCCGGACAGCATTGTGGTTCGGCTTCCCCGGTTAGTGCCGGTCTGGTACGGCGTGCAAAAGAGCTTGTTACGCGGGTTGCCGCAGACCGAGTGGGGCAGTCGGGTTTTGTCGGCCGTTTGTGCGGCGGCAGCGGTCATGGCCTTGTATGGCTGGGGTTGGCGATGGCGGGGGACGAGGTTCGCTGCTGCTTTGGCGATCCTTTCGGGCGGGAGTCTGCTGATGGTTTGGCTCGCCCAGCAGAACCGCTTTTACACCATGGCCTTGTTGTGGATCGTCTTGGCCATGGCCGCCATCTGGGCCCAGTCGAAGCATTGGGCTTGGGGGGCTACGGCGGCAGGGCTGACGTTGCTGGCCGTCCTGACCCATAATGTGGCGATTGTGCTTTTTGGACTTCAGGCAGTGGCAGCGGCAACGGCATGGATATTAGGCTGGTCCAGGCCGGCTTGCGCGATTCGGGCCTTGCTGACTGGAGCGATAGCCGCCGGGATGTATCTCTTCCATGTTCGACCGATAGCTGGCAGTTGGACCGGCGTCGGACTGAGTTGGGCGCCGCCGTGGGCCTCGTTTGTGGCCCATGTAGGAATGCCCACCGTAGTATTGGCCTTGGTGGGCAGCGTCCTGGCCCTGTTGGCGGCCCCTCAGCGGCGGCAGATGGCCGTTTGGGCCGGGTTGACCCTGGGCGTCTTATTGTTTGTGCTTCTGGTGCCCTGGCTGATGCCGGTGTGGAATCCCCGGTATAGCTTGCTTTGGGTGTTGCCGTTGTGGGTAACCGGCGCATTTGCTGTGGAAACGATGGTTGCCGCTCTGATCCGGTGGGCGTCTGCTGGACCGGCCGATTGGGCCGAATCCTCTGGTTCGATCGGCTCCGGAGAATCCGAAGCGGGCGCCACCTGGGAGTCCACAGGAACCCAGCCCTCCTTGGCCCTTTCGACCGGTGGTGCGGACACGGCATGTAGGGGTAAGGCCGGCCGATTCCTGCCGGGCCTCTTGATGCTCTGTTGCTATGGTGGTCTGGTCTTGTTATTATCGCCGAAGTGGCTCAGTCACTGGATCGACGGGACTCGGCACGATTATCGACAAGCCGCCGATTTTGTGGCCAATTTTTCCCAACATTTTTTACCAGAAAAACCATCTACCGGCCAACCTCCTCGGGCCGCCGCCCCAAGAATCCCGATTTTGACCAACATGGAGCTGCAAATGCGGTATTATTTACCCAAGGAGTTTCGGTCGGCGTGTCGATATTGGGCCCCTCCGATGGCTTTACCAGAGGGCTCTTGTGTGGTAGTCTTGGGGGGTAACGGTTGGGAAGAGCCGTTTCATGTACCCGGCCGAACGGTCCAGTGGATCGGGCTGGTGGGCCGACGCCGGTTCGATGAACTGGCCCATGCCATACGAATTTATTGGGTTGGCCCTGGCCAGCCGATTCAACACGCCGACGACAGCCGCAGTCGGCTGCCTCCCTAGGACCTCCGATGATTTGCTTCACCTGGTGAGACATAAAAAGGGTAACACGTTAGCCGAATGAAGCTCGACGTGTTCGTCGAGTCATGCCCGTCCAGCGGCGTCTCCAAGGTAGGTTCCTCCAGAGCTTCGGCAAAATGTGTTGATACCAAAGGCCAGGGGAGAGAGGAGAAAATAGGAATACCCCATTCGGCGGCGATCTTCCGAGTTCGAGTTATCCCAGAAAGGTTTCCTTTTTATTTGGAGGCTTCTGCCATGAAACGACGTGATCTGTTGAAGCTGTCGGCAGGGTTGGTCTGTGTGTCTTCGTTTCCTTTTGGCTGGCTCCGGGCTGCCGAGGGGAAAAAGATCAAAGTGCTCTACTACACCCAAAGCGCCGGGTTCCGTCATGGGCCGGTAACCCGCAAAGACGGCCAATTGGCCTTCTCGGAAAAGGTGCTCACCGAATTGGGCCAGCAGCACGGCTACGAGGTGGTCTGCACCCAGGACGGCGGGGTCTTCGACGGCGACCTGGACCAATACGCCGCCATTGCCCTTTATACGTCCGGCAACCTGACCCAGGCGAAGGAAAACCCGATGAGTCCAAAAGGCAAACAACGCTTTTTGGACTGGGTGGCGGCCGGCGGCGGAGTGATCGGTTTCCATTCGGCCACCGACACCTTCCGCACGCCCAAAGACAAGATCGACCCCTATATCGAGATGATCGGCGGCGAGTTTATCAGCCATGGCGCCCAGCAAAAGGCGAAAATGCGGGTTGCTTGTCCGAAGTTCCCCGGGGCCGACAAGTTGGGCAAAGAGTTTGAACTCCTCGAAGAGTGGTACGCCCTGTATAAGTTCGCCAAGGACCTCCATGTGATTCTGGTCCAGGAGACCGAGGGGATGAAGGGTCAGATGTACGAAAGGCCACCTTACCCGGCCACCTGGGCCCGGATGCACGGCAAAGGCCGAGTCTTCTACACCAGCCTGGGCCACCGAGAAGATATCTGGACCAATAAAGAATACTTCCACCCGTTGGTCCTGGGCGCCTTGGCCTGGACCACGAAACAAGCAGATGCCGATGTAACTCCAAACATCGACCAGGTAACCCCCAAAGCCAACCAACTCACCCGGTAAAAACCGGCCGCATACCCACCCGCCGTTTACATACCCTTGTCGCCGAAGGGAGGGCGTTCCTTTCCCCTCTCCCCTGGCGGGAGAGGGTGGTCTGGCCTCCGGCCGGGCCGGGTGAGGGGGAGATTCTGGGAGGGCGGACGTCTCGTCCGCCTATGTGCGGGCCGAAGGCCCCCGCTCCCAGCGGCCCCCTTGTATGTTACTGCCACGGAAGTAGGAACCTAGTTATTTTTCCTGGATTCCTGCTTTCGCAGGAATGACACCCACCCCCTCACCCGGCCAACCTTCGGTTGGCCGGCCTCTCCCGCCAGGGGAGAGGCAAGCGATGCAGACGGGACGTCTGCGGTACGAAAGGCCCTCCAAGGGCATCTCCATCCGGCTAAAATGTTACCCTTTTACCCCTTTCTGGAGGAGTGAAGCCATGTCGGCCTTTCCGAGGGCCTGGATGTGGGAATCTTTGTTTTTTGTAGGAATTTGGTGCATTGGAGCAACGGCGGCTGATTCGGCCGGGCCAGCGGCAACGGCCGAAAAAACTCCTCCCGCCCAGGCGGCCGCATCGGGACAAAACGGTCCTGGATCGTCGGCCCCAGAAAAAACTACTCCCGTCCAGGCAGGGGACTCTGGGCAAAAGGGTCCTGGATCATCGGCCGCAGAAAAAGCTGCTCCCGCCCAGGCAGCCGAACAGCCGCCGCCAACGCCCATCCTCTGGGAAAATGAATACGTCCGGTATGTGGTCGAACCGACCGGCCGGAACCAAAGCTTCTTGGACAAGAAAAGCGGGCAGGAGCAACTGATCCTTCAGCGGCCCGGCTGGATGCTCACGATTCGGAAATCAGGACGGGATTTTACGCCCACGCGGTGCCAGTGGACCGACGGTAAACTGACCGCCCTGTTTGAGCCAGCCCAAGCCCAGGTCGTCCTGGCCGTCCGTATCGAGCCGAAGTATTTGGTGTTCGAGATTCTTTCGGCCAGTGAGGGGGTGGAAGAAGTCCGGCTAGGGAACCTTTGGCTTCGTTGTGGGGAGCTATCGAGCGGGATTTCCGGCCTGGCGATGGACGACCATTTCGCCGTGGCCGTGCGGGCCTTGAACCTTCGGGTGATGGGGCATGTGGGCAGTCAGCCGGCTGCGGTGTTGGCTGGGGTGTCGGGCGAAAAGCCCAAGGGCTCGGCCGGTGTTTGGGAGGAGAAACTGCCTGCCCGGCTGGCCACGCTCAGCGCTACCGCTTCCGGAAAGCAGGGTCTGGTGGGGGCGAAGGTGGCCCTGGCCGCCTGCCCGGCCCCCGAAATCCGCAAAACCCTCCAGGAGATGTTCGAGAAGGAAAATGCGGTACGTTCTCGGCTGGGCGGCCCCTGGGCGTTGGATGCTCCCGAAACCCGCGGCTCCTATGTTTTTGCCACGGTCTCCGAAGCCAATGCGGATCAGTGGATCCAGTTGGCCAAAACGGCCGGCCTGGACGAGATTCACATGATCAGTTGGGAAAAGAGCCTGGGCCATTATGAACCCCGGCCAGACCTCTTCCCGCATGGACTGGAGGGTCTGAAAACGGTGGTGGAAAAAATCCATGCGGCCGGGCTGAAGGCCGGGATGCACACGCTGACCGGCTGCATCTCGCCGCATGATCCGTGGGTAACGCCGGTGCCGGATCCTCGGCTAGCCGTCGATGGGCGGTTCACGTTGGCTGAGCCGCTGGACGACAAACAGGACCGGATCGTTACCGCAGAAAAACCGGAAAATTTGGACACCATGTGGGCCTACGCCAGCCGAGGTAATGTCCTCCGGATCGGCCAGGAACTGATCCAATACACCGGGCTGGCCCAAGAGCCGCCGTATGGGTTTACCGGATGTCGCCGCGGCGTCTTTGGGACCAAGCCCCAGGCCCACCCCAAAGACCAACCCGTCGAACATCTTTTTGTCCGGTATGGCTGTTTCCAGCCGGATGAAAACTCCACCTTGGTCGATGAAGTGGCCGAGGCAATCGCCCGGGTGTTTAACACCTGCCAGTTCGACATGATCTACATGGACGGGGCGGAAGGGATGCCGGGCAGTTGGTACGGCATCAGCCGAATGCGCGAAGCTATCTACCGCCGCATCCAACGACCGGTCTTGGTGGAAGCCAGTTGTTGGGACTATCACTCCTGGGCGTTTCATTCTCGACTGGGGGCGTGGGACCATCCCAACTGGGGCCTGAAACCGTTTGTGGATTTGCATTGCCGATCCAACGAAGAGCATCGCAGAAGTACCCTGCTACCGGTGCAATTGGGCTGGTGGGCCATTCTCGGCCCCAGCCAAGACCACGACGCCGAACTGCCCGACGAGTTCGAATATCTGTGCGCGAAGGCCTTGGCCTTTGATATGCCGATGTCGTTCCAGGGCATTTCCCCGGACCAGAAACCCTGGTGCGCCCGGCAGGAGGAATACCTCCAGATGCTGGGCCGGTATGAACGACTTCGCCTGTCGGGCCGGGTGCCCGCAGCCATCCGAAACCGGCTCAAACAAGAGGGCCAAGATTTCCACTTGGAGATGCTGCCGGACGGATCCTGGCAGTTCCGCCCCGCCGATTATCTGAGCCATAAGGTAACCACGGCCATTCCGGAAACAGCCACTTGGACGGTCCAGAACCGATACGGCCCGCAGCCGCTCCGCCTGCGCATCCAGGCCCTTTATTCTGTCCAGCCCTATGAGAGCGAAAAGGCGATCGTGTTGGCGCCTTTTGCGGGCGAAGGGGAGTTTGGCCAACCGGCGGCGGCGTCCGGCGTGTCAGCCCAAATGTCCCTCTCGACCGAGCAGGTGAAGATAGGCCGGCAAAGCGGTCGGCTGACAGCCAAAAATCAAAACGCCGCCGCCCGAGGCGCCTGGGCACGACTGACCCGACAGTTCCAACCGCCGCTCAACTTCGGCTCTTGCGACGCCCTGGCTGTTTGGGTGCACGGCGACGGTCAAGGGGCCTTGCTGAACCTGCAACTGACCAACCTGCCGCAATTCTGGGGGACCCATGATGAACATTATATCAAGCTGGATTTTACCGGCTGGCGCTACTTTGAATTGCCCCTGCGCGAACGGGACGCCGACCAGTACCATCAATACGTCTGGCCGTATGGCGATTTCTACGCTGTGTATCGTTCGCCGCTGATCCGTTCGCACGTCAGCGCCCTACACCTGTACATAAACGAAGTCCCCGCCAAAGGCGGCGCCGTCTGCTACCTCAGCCCGATCAAAGTGCTGCCCACCGCAGCGGTCAAGCTGACCAATCCGACGGTGGAGCTGAATGGCCAGCGGCTGGTGTTTCCCGTGAGCCTGCAAAGCGGCTGGTATTTGGAGTTTTATGGGCAGGAGGAGAGCCTGGTGTTTGACGAGCGGGGGGCTGTGGTGGCGAAGGTCCGGCCGGAGGGCCAGCCGGGGCAACTGCGAGGCGGCGAGAACCGGCTGCGGTTTACCTGCCAAGGCCCCGAGGGCCTGCACTACCGGGCCAAGATCACCGTCATTACCTACGGCGAGGCGCTGGAGCCCTAGTTATTTTGCCTATTTTCCCAAAATTGCCCAAATTGCCTCCAGCCGCTCTTGGCTGGGCCTGGCTTTTTTGGCAAAATCAGCAAGGGGGCCGGCGCCGAAGGGTGGCTGCCGGTCTCTTTTTTTGAGGGAACGTAACATGTTAGCCGAACGGAGGGGACCGATCTGTCGTCTCATTCCTGCGTAAGCAGCAGTCCAGGTAATATGGACTTCTACTCTTTTCTGGATTCCCGCTTTCGCGGGAATGACACCCCTCATCCGGCCAGCCTACGGTTGGCCGGCCTCGCCTACGGCGGGGAGAGGCGAGTTACTTCATTCAGCTAAAGTGTTAGAGGGGGCCATGTGCCCCTGGAGGAAGCCGGGCGAGCCGCTCTAGGCAAGGAGGTGTCATGTCGGTGCGACGGGTTGTGGATTTTGCCGTCTATGTGCTGGTGCGGATTTTTGTGGCGCTGGTGCAGGCTTTGCCGATCGAGACGGCGGCGGGGATCACTCGCGGTTTAGCCTGGCTGGCGCATCGGGTCTTCAGGATTCGGCATCGGGTGGTGGAGGAGAACTTGCGGTATGCGTTTCCGGATTTAGGGGCGGAGGAGCGAGAGCGATTGGCCCGCCGGATGTGGGAACATTTGTTTCTGCTTGTCGTCGAAGTGGCCCACATCCCCCGCAAAATCCATCAGACCAACTGGCGCCGGTATATCCAGTTGGGCGGCAAAGAGGTGCTGGTGCGTCTGCTGCTTTCCGATCGGCCGGTGATTATCGTTACGGGGCATTTCGGCAATTTTGAGGCGGCCGGGGTGCTGCTCGGACTGCTGGGGTTCCCTACCTTTACCGTGGCCCGAACCCTGGATAATCCGTATTTGGACCGGTTTGTGAACCGATTTCGGGGCTTGAGCGGCCAGTGGATCATTCCGAAAAAAGGTGGCTACGATCAGATCGTGCAGGTGATGGCCCAAGGCGGAACCATGACCTTCCTGGCCGACCAACACGCCGGGGATAAAGGCTGCTGGGTGGAGTTTTTCGGTCGGCCCGCCTCGGCCCACAAAGCCATCGCCTTGTTGGCCATGACGTACCATGCGCCGATGGTGGTGGGATATTGCCGTCGGCTGGATCGGCCGATGCAGTTTGAAATGCGGGTCCATGCGGTGGCCGATCCGCAGCAGACGACAGCAGAAACCGCCTCGGTCCAGACGCTGACGCAGTGGTACACCCGTCGGCTGGAGGAGTTTATTCGGCAATGGCCGGAGCAATACTGGTGGCTGCACCGTCGTTGGCGCACGCCGCCTGCCCGCCAGACCAAATCGGCCAAAAAAGCCGCCTAACTTGACTGTATCTACCGGAAGTAATTACCACAATTTGTTGGGTTCGTGCCGATTTTTACCCCCTATAACTTGGAAGGGGTCTGGCCGGGTGGATACAGTCCCCCTAAAGTGTTACCATTCGGCTAAAATGTTACGATCTTAAAAATGTTTGGGGATTTTGGGAGGGATGCTGGAGTTTGAGACAGCCGAGGGGTTTGGGGGTTAATCTTTTTCCATACTTTCCAGAATCTGTTGGGCGGCCAGGTCGAAGGGGAATCTGGTGTACTGAGGGAGTTGGCGACGTTGGACTTTAAGGCTGAGTCGGGTGGCTTCGGTGGCGTTGGGATCAGCGATCCGTTGATCGAAGTCGCTGGCCACGGAACGGGTTTTGGCGCGGCCTTGTTCGTAGGATCGCATGGCCTCGGCGCCCCAATCGGTTACGGCTTTGTCGAGTTTTTCTAGAAGGTCTGGTTTCACGCGGGCGCTTCCTTCGGAGACCAGGTCGGCGAATTCCCGAAGCTGGCCTGCCCAGGTGATCATTCCTTGCCAATCCGGGGAAAGGGGTTGGCCGGGTTTGGGTTTCGGGACAGTGGTGAACAATTCAGCCAATTCTTCGACTCCCCGTCCATAGGATTGCCGTTCGAAGAGAATCCACGCAATGGCCATCCGAGGCAGAGGCAAGTCGGGGTGTTCGATCTTGCGTTGTTCAAAATGTTGCTGAGCTTCTTCACGGTCTTTTCGGTCTTTGGATTTTAAGAGGCACAGACCGTAAGCTAATTGGGGTTCCAGTTCCTTACCGGCCAATTTTTTGGCTTCCCCATAAGCCTGGACGACCGCATCCATGTCGATCTTTTCCTGACGGAGCAGGGCAAGCAAGCGGCGGATCGTGCGTTTGGCGTTTTCCGAAAGCCGGGGCGGCTCCAGATTGGGCAGGAAAAGCTCGGGCGTTTGGGTTTTGGCCAAGGCTTTGCCAGCTTCGGTCATCGCCGCCTGCAAGAATTCGGAAAGTTCGGTAATTTCCAATTGGCCGTCTCGGTTCTTATCTGCTTTGCCGGAAAAACCTTCTCCCAGGGCGTAGGCGAATACGGAGTGTCCTTTGTCGGGCCAGAAGTAGCCTTTCTGGCCCTCCCGACAACTGGCGATGGCGGTTACGGTGCGAAGGATGCCTCGGGTATGGGGGGTTTTAATGGTGCGGATCATTTCTGCGGTGGAAGGCTGGTTGAGTCCATGAGCCGCCGTGTCCTGCGAACAGTCCAAGAGGAGCCATTTTTCTTTAGCGGAACATTTTTCGAACTCATCGACCAACCATTGCAACGGCAAGCCGGTCAAGTTAATCCGGCGGGAATCGAAATTCTTCGGAGCCAGATAGATTTTGCCCTCCGGGTTTTTAAAGGCGTGCCCGGCAAAATAGATGATGACCAGACTATCCGCCTCCGTGCGTTCCAAAAAGCCGGGAATGCCCTGTTCCAACCGAACCAAGTTTTCGTCCGCTAGAAGCAAGATTTGCTCAGGGGGAACGGCAAAGCGTCGGACCAATACGTCGCGAAGATGCTGGGCGTCTTGCCTTGGCCAGCTCAAGCCGGTCAGCAGTTTATCTTCATAATTTTGAATCCCGATGAGGATGGCCCATCGTTTGGGATTCGGCGGTCGTCGGGCGGCTATCTGTTTGGCCTCCGGAGTCCGTGTGGGATCGGGCGTATCGTGTTGGATATCGACAATATCCCCGCGGCGAAGGTCGTTCCAATCGACCGGTTCTCCGCCCAGGGTGATTTTGCAATCGGGCCGAACCAAAAACTTCTTCTCCTTCCCGTCCACCTGAACTTCCATGGTGCGGGCGTCGTACTCGATGCGGACAATCGGTCCGCCCTCGCCAATGGTCCGATAGGCATGGATACGAACGATTTGCAGATCATGATAGACGGTTGCCTTATCGCCCGGCTGCAAGTCGGCCGGGGTCAGTCTTTTTTCTTGAAGGACGGCTTGGTCATTCAGCGTAACTTCGCAGGGGGCCGCCACCGGCAAGGAAATCGCTTCCGACGTGGAACCATCGCCCCGGTCGAGGGTTAAAATTTTTTTCTTCTCATCATAGCCTCGAACCACTCCCTCGAAAGAGACCACCCGTTGGATGTCCAGTTGGGTGGCTTCACGACCTGACTCGGTGCCCCGATGCAGCACGACAACCCGGTCATCGACCTGGAGGTCGGCCAGTTGGATGGCCCGGCCATCGATTTCGGTTCGGCCGTTGAAAGTCATCTTCTTCTTTTGACCAAGGTCGGAGGGAACATGGATACGAAGCCAAGTTCCTTCGGGGCTGTCTTGGGGGGTCAGCCAAAATTGGCCGCTCTCCGCCTCCACCTTGGCCACCACGCCGCGACTTTCTTCCGGCCGATAGATATGGAATTCTTTGAATCGTCGTTTGGTTTCCACGTCATCGAGGATTTTCACGATCATTTCATCGCCTGGCTGGAGATCGCGCAGCGTGGCCCCTTTTTCGTTGATAAAAAAGCGATCATATCGGGTTACCGGAAGCTCCGCTGCTCGGCCTTTTAAATCCCCTTCCAGATATTCCACGGAGATGAGGAATTCATCAGGATAGAGGCGGCGGACCACGGCCCAGGTGGGCGGTGGGGGACCTTCTTGGGGCGGCGTGGGTTTCGGCCAAAGCATCAGGAGCGAAACCATCAGCGAGACAACCATCGCCAGGATCGCTGCAAGGCGGCTGAGCCTCTTTTTCCTGGCTTCCCGGTCCCGGGCGGCAATTTGCTCGGGCGATTCTTCGGGCGGGGGCGGCGGCGTGGCCACCAGACGAGGGTCCGTATGCAAATCCCGCAGCACTTCGGCCGCCGAGCGATACCGCTTTTGCGGGTCCTTGGCAACCATCCGTTGGATGATGGCCGCTAAATCAGGCGGCACACCCTCCAGGACCCGATGAATCTCCGGCAGGTGCAAATCCGCTGCCGCATGCCACATCATCCAGGCGATCTGCGGGTCCCGTCCGTAGGCGCTCAAGCCGGGGAAAAGATTCTCAAAATGCCGACCGCACATCAGTTCATAGCAGGTGAAACCCAAAGAATACAGATCGCTGGCTGGACCGACCGGACCAAACTGCGGATTGATCAACTCCGGCGCCATGTATTTAGTGGTCCCTTTCAGCAGGCTGCCTTCCTCATTGGCGGCGCGGCGGGCTAAACCGAAATCGCCCAGTTTCACCCGGCCCTGAGCATCCACCAACAGATTGCTCGGCTTAATATCGCCGTGGATGATACCGCGGGAATGCAAGAAATCCAGCGCACTCAAACCGCCGGCCAGCACAATGCGAAGATAATCCAGATCCATGGGGCCTGCGTCTAAGGACTGTTTTAAGCTACCCCGCATCAGCTCCAAGATCAGCCAGCCCCGGCTCCGGTCGATGTCATAAATGGTCAAAATATGCGGATGCTGCAAGTTGGCCAACAATTGGGCTTCCCGCCAGTACCGCTCCAGTTGCCGAGGATCAATCAGGTACTGCTGATGAATCTGTTTGATAGCGACTTCCCGGCCAAGCTCTCGGTCCCGGGCCCGATACACAATCGCAAAATCTCCCGTCGCTAGGGTATCAACGATTTCATAACGGGCAGTGGCTGCCATGGACATATCCTTCGGAAACGCCTTGCAGAAGATTTTTCTTCTTGAGTTATGGTACCAGAAAGAAACCGCCTTGCTCTAGGCCCCCAACCGGCAGAGGGCCTTCTCGGACCATGCTTCCTTTGCGATTCCGAACTTTTTCCAAAAGTTCCGTTGTGGAATCCATCCCGTTTAATGAGCGTCGCTCAATAAGATGTTCAGTTGTTTCTCTAACTCGCGGTCTCGCTTAGGGCTGCCTGTCAGGCCGCGTTTGGAATCGACCCGCTCCGCCCGAAGCATATCCAAAACTTTCTGATAGTATTGCCGTTCTTTCCGGTAATTGCCCTGCTGGTAGGCCATCAGTGCCTCTCGGAGATAAATTTGGTACGACTCCAATTCTTTGTTCCCGACGTTGGCGGTATATTCGGCGTCGATGATCTGGCGGGCCTTCTGCTTGCTTTCTTGCAAGGAGGCGGATTGCGGCGAAACATCCATCAGGATCAACACGACGGAGAGGCTAAGACTTAAACAGACTGCTGCCAGAAGGATCAGGGGATTCCACGAGCGACTCTCGGAAACGGTCTGTTGGTCTTCGACGGTTTCTTTGAGCCGAAGTTCCGGCAATTTCCCATCGGCCCCCAGGGGCATGGTCGATGGAGTGGTGGGGGTGGCGATGAATCGGGCCACTTTTCGGCCGCCTGGCGGCGAAGCGGACATAGCGGCGACCACTCCAGGTCGGCCAGAAGGCCCCGGCGGTAGCCCCGAAGAAACAGGTGCGGGGCCTTTTATCGCCGACACGCTGGTGGCCAACCCTGCGGCGCCCCCACTCGCAGCGGCTCCTTGGACGGGCGGCGGAACACCCGGAGGAACCGGAGACGCTCCGCTGGGCGCACGCATCCCCGGAGAAACCGTTCCCGGGGGCGGTGGAGGAACGGACCGATGAACCCCACTGCCAGGCGGACTCCCCGGACGCATAGGAGGAGGAATTGGACTTGCCGGGGCGGTGGGAGGACCCGGCGGCATAGACGGCGCAGCACTCATCCCTGGGGCCGACCCTGACAAGGGTGCGGCGACTTTGGTCGTCCCCGCGGGGCTATATGCAGGGCCAGGGCCTGCGCCGGCCGGCGGCGGAGGCGGCGCAGCGGGGACCGAAGCGGGCGGCGCCGGAGGGGTTGGCAGAACGGACGGGGGCGAGATCGGCGGCGGGGGGATTGGCCCAGCGCCTCCAGGCGGCAGTCCAGAGCGCCCAGCCGCCTCTACGCTGGCCGGGGCTGCCATGCCTCCTTGCCCCGCTATCGGAATGGTTCCTCCTCCAGAAGGTGGGGAAGGGGGGGAAGAACCGGCTACGCCCCTTTCGCCTCCACCCCCAGGGGCGACGACAATCTCGGTCGGTTCTGGTCCGGGAGCGGTGGGAGCGGTATTGGGCACCCAAAACCGGCCCCCACACCGAGGACAATGGGCGTAGCTATTCGCCTTCGCGCGAGGAACCCATAAACTCTGCCGACATCGGGGACACTGCAACTGCAAGGGCATGGATCACCTACCGTTCGTCTCATCCTATGGGACGGAAAAACCGCAGCTTGACTTCTTCTGTGCGACCCGGCCTACATAGTCAACCCAAATTGCAGGTAGTTCATCAAAAACGGACCAATAATAATCAGCACCGTGGCCACCATGATTAGCACACCGGGCAGAAGCATATTTACGCCGGCTTCGCCGGCCACGGTTTCGGCTCGTTGGGTGCGTTTGAGCCGGAGTAAATCCGCCTGCGTTCGGAAGATGTGGGCCAGCGGCGTGCCTAGTTCTTCACCCTGGAGGATGGCGCCGATGATGCTGGTGATTTCGTCGTCGCTGAGCCGATCTCGCATTGCCGAAAACGCTTCATAGCGAGTTTTCCCCAGGTTCATGTCCGTCAAGACCCGGCCGAACTCTTCGGCGACCGGATGCCCATGAAACTCTTTGACTCCTTGGGTGAGGGCGTTGAGGAACGAAGCGCCCGCTTCCATCAGCAAGGTTAGCAGGTCCAGTAAGAAGGGCATGCGTCGTTTGATCATGAGCAATCGCCATCGAGCCCGGGCGGCCAATCGCCGACGCAAAAAATAGGCCGTGATGATCGTCATTCCTGCGGCTGCCAACAGGCCGGCCATTCCTAAGGCTTGGAAAAAGAAATATCCATATAATGGCGTCAGCCCTAGGGCGAACAGTTCTGCCCGGGCGAGGTATTCTTCGGCAAGCCAGAACCGGGGTAAACCGGCCGCCTGGATTTCCCGTTGGATTTCCGGTAACGCATCCCGAAACGCCGCACGATTGAAAGCCGCTAACAGTTGGATGACCGGTTGAAACACCCGATAAAAGATGTCAATCCGACGCAGTTCGTTGATCCGGGTGACATCATAGCGCCATTCTTTATCCTGCGGCAAATCTTCGCTTCGCAATACCTGATAAAGCCAATAGACGAATATGGCCACGGCCAATCCGATCGTGATATTGGCCGCCATCAATAAACCGGGCGATCCAGCGGCGATCAGCATCGTCATCCTCGTTTCCATAGGGAGGGGTTGTCTTTTTTTCGGGGATCCTTTTTCTCGGGGTCAAATATCTGGGCTGAGAATCTTCCGGGCCCAAAAATAGGCGACGATGTTCAACAACAAGGCTGTCGCCAAAATGAATTGGCCGAACGGCGTCACAAACAAAAGCCGGGTATTCTCCGGATCGACAAAATAATACACCACCAAGACGAAAGCGGGCACAATGGCCATATAGACGGCCGATTTGCGGGCCTGCGCCGTCTCCGACATGATCTTTCGTTCCAGACGCTGCAACTCCAGTACGGACTGGGCGATCCGTTCGACGGTTTCGTTCAGTCGGCCGCCGCTTTCATGACTGGCCAGCATGGCCGCTGCAAACAAAGCAAAGTTTTCGCTTTTGAGGCGTTCTTTGGCTTCCAATAATGTTCGTTCCAACGTTTTACCCAATTTATACTCGCCCACAATCTGGTGAAACTCGATACTGATGGGTCGAGGACATTGGGCGGCCAAAATTTCCAAAGCCTGGGGCAACGACATTCCCGCACGAATCGCATTGGCCAAGGTTACCATCGCATCGGCCAATTGGTCTTCGATCTTCTGCCGCCGATATTCCGCCAACCGACGGATCACATACCACGGCGCCCCTAACAACAGCAGCGTAATGACGATCGCAAAAATCCAACTATCCAACACCACCCAAAATCCAAAAAACGACGCTCCCATTGCCGCCAACCAAAGCGTCAAATAAGTCCGCAGTCGGCGGGTGGGGTGTCGCAATCGGGTGAGTTTGTCGGTCAGATCCTCTTCCACGTACCGGAAAGCGGCGGCCAGATACTCCCGGCACAATAAGCCCAGCGCCGCCCCGGCCAACCCCATCGCCAAAGTGCCTAACCACATCATTTCCTTGCCCATGCGTTCCTCTCACAAGAAAGCTTTTCGGATGCTCGATCGGCGCGGCTACTGAGGAATCCTCCACGAAAAACAACCCTTCGGAAAATCCCTGTTCGGAGCTAAATTCCAGACGTCTCCAAGGCGATGGATCCCGGTTTTTCAGAAACGAGGATCGTCATGGACTGGTTCGACGGCTTGGAACGCGGGAGGCGGCAGCGCCATCGCCGCCGCCCCGAGTGCCATACAAAAATTCAATATCCAACAAATCTTTCTCAATCAAGGAGTCGATGAACGTAGGCAGATAGCCGGTCGGCTGAAGCGAGACGCCGTTTCGGTAATTGAAAATGTCCGTCAACACGATCCGTTGAATTTCCGGGTCGTATCGGGTGACCTCCGCGATTTGGGTTACTGCTCGGCGTCCGCCGGGGAGCCGACTTAAATGCACAATCACATTCAACGCCGTGGCTACCTGCCGATGGATGGAACTGACCGGCAAATTGGCGCCCATGAGCATCAGGACCTCTAAACGTTCGATCACTTCTTCGGCGCTGTTGGCGTGCACGGTGGTCATGGATCCGTCGTGGCCGGTGTTCATGGCCTGGATCATATCCACGGCTTCGCCCCCGCGACATTCGCCCACGATGATCCGATCCGGGCGCATCCGCAAGGCGTTCCGAACCAGGTCGCGGATCGTATAGGCGCCAGTTCCTTCGACGTTGGCGGGCTTGGCTTCCAGGGTCACCACGTGCTCCTGATGAAGCCGAAGTTCCGTGGTATCTTCGATGGTGATGATCCGCTCTTTATAGGGAATGAAACTGGAAAGGATGTTCAGCATGGTGGTTTTCCCGGTGCCGGTGCCGCCGCTGACGAGAATGTTTTTCCGGTCGATCACGCAGGCCCGCAGGAACTGGGCGGCCGCCTCCGTGATGCTGCCCTTTTCCACCAGGTCGTCCATCGTCCAGCGTTGGACAGGGAACTTCCGGATCGTTAAGCAGGGACCCCGGACTGCCAACGGCGGGATGATCGCATTCACTCGGGAGCCGTCCGGAAGCCGCGCATCCACCAAAGGTTGGCTTTTGTCTATGCGGCGGCCCACCTGGGCCACAATCCGTTCAATGATCGCCTCGGTCACTTTATCCGAAATGAACCGCCGTCCCGACTTTTCAATCACCCCGTTCCGTTCCACATAAATCTGGTCGCTTTTGACCACCATGATTTCCGTAACCGTAGGAGCACGGATCAAATCCTGTAACGGCCCGAATCCAAAGATGGTGTCCTTCAGGTCTTTTTTCAACATCCGCAAAATGATGTATTTGCGAAGTTCTTCATGCAGATGCGGCCGAACCAGCGGGAAAAACTCATAAAATCGCTCTTCCACCCGTTGCACCTGCTCGGTGGAATCCCGACATTCGTGCAGGGCCAACCGTTCCCGCAAAAACCGTAAAAGCCCGTGCAATTCGGCCTCTCGTTCCGGCACGAGCATGGCGGGCACATCAAATTCGTTCGTCGCCAGAGCGGCCAGATCAAAATACTGCTCCCGGTCTCCCTCCATGATCAGTTGGTTGATCAAAAGGTCGCGCAACACCAACCCCGCCAGCTCTTCCAAAATCGGGGCGTTCGACTTGCCAAAAACGTCCAGCTCCCGGCAGATGTCTTCAATGTTGTTTTCCAAAAGGAGAATCGAACTGGTATCCATCCTGGAGCCGGCCCTCTTTTCAAACTCCATCAAATCCAACCGTTCTAGGAGTTTTTTATGGATGCGCAGCTCCAGGTCGGCCAATTGGCCGCGAAGATGCGCTTCTAATTCCGCCCGAGTTACCGAAGGGGGTTTTTCGGCCTCGAACGTGAGCGTGTAAGGCCAGATACGTACCTTCACCCCTGGATCAAACGCCGCCGTCTGGCCGCCCAAAATCTCCTCCTCTCCCACCACACAACTGTTCAGGCCGACGTTTTCCAGATACAGTCGGCCGTCGTGAATCCGCACCACCGCATGTTGGCGAGAGACCAAAGGGCTGGGTAACACCACATGATTGGTCGGGTCCCGGCCAATGCTGATTTCATTGCCCTGCACCTCGACCATACTGCGGCGACTTTCGTTGATTTTGTTGTACCAGACTTTCATGGCCGACTCACTTCGACTTTTTTTCCCGGGGATATAACATGACCGTCACATTGCGGAAACCGGTCTCTTGCAGAAGCCCTACCAGGCGCTGGGCCTTCTCTTCTAATTGACGTGTATTTTTGTCTATCAGAACGCTTACTCCCAAAACGTTTTCATTGGCTGGTTGCTTCCCCCATGCCTGCCAAACCTCCCAAGAACTCAAGCGGTTGCCCAACGCAAGAATTTTAAAAGGCCCGAGAATTTCCACATGGCTCTTTCGGATCAAAGAGGCAGTCGAAGGGGTCGGTTTGGGTTGGGTTCCCCCGGATTCTTCCTCACCTGCCGACTCCGATGAAGAGGTCTTCGGCACAAGATAGGCCGGCATAGGCCCTCCTAAGGAAATCACGAAATCCACCCGGTCTCCCGGAGAAACCAAACTGGGGACAAAACTGTTCGAAGCCACCGGCACCCACAAAATGCGCTCCTCTTTGCCGGCGGGAACATTGTCCTCAAACGCCAATTCCGCCGGCGGCGTTTTTAAGTCCTCCCTCAACAGTAGCGAACCGCCCGTCAGCGTCCGACAGACCGGCCGACCAATCACACCCGAACGATTCTCCCACAAATACGCAAAATCCTCCAAGTTCCGCGCATTTTCCCGCGGAATCGGCACTTCCTTCAAATGTTCCAGGGCCAATTTATCTCCCGCATTGACCGTAACATTCGGATCAATGCCGATAAATCCTACCATTTCGAGATTGGTACTCCTTTGATGCAAATACGCATAGTTAAACAGGGCGCCTGCAATCCCTAACCCCAAAACTAGAATTAACGCCTGAATCCCTTTCATACACTCGCCTTTCTGAAAATTTCCTCCGGATCAAGCCTCTTCGGAAAACTTCCTATTCCGCCCAAGGGAATGCGATTCCTTAAACCCCGACTCTTCCAACCCAACAGATGTTTCGGAGGCTTTCTGGGTTCGGCGGGGATCCCCGGCGATCAAAGGTCCATCTCCCCTGGGGCATGGTATCGTAGATGCGTTCGGTGCGGAAACTCCTTCCGCCCATATCCATATCAAACCGGTCCAAGAGCCGTCCGTCCCGGGCCCTAAATAGATTTCCACAACTTTTTCGAGGGATCGGCCGCCTTGGGGCCCCCCTTTTTCGGAAGCCTCCTGCCAAAGGAACCGCCCTTTCCATCGCACACCGTCTTGCTGCCAAGGTGCTACTTGTCGGCCTCCATGGGTTCGGAAATAGGTTTCGTAAAAACTCTTCCAAGTTTCAGGCCGAGGCGGCCCTTGAAACAGGATGACCCCTCCCCCCTGGGGGACGCATAAGGAATAGAACAATTTCCCCTCGGGAGGCAGAGGGATGCCCTGGGTGCCGCTGTCTCCGCCTACCGCTCCGGAAACCGCTACCCAAATATATAACGTCCATCGCTTTTCCCCACTGGGGACTGCCAATCCCCAGCTTACCACGCTCCGGCTCTCCGGAGCAACTTCTAGCGGTTTGGTGGGGGACAGCAGCAAAGGAGCCTTTTCTCCTAATGCATTCTTTTGGGGTATGCGATCTCCCTCACATGTTGGTAAAATATCCTGGGCTGAAGGACACATCGGAAGAGGAATACCTTCTTTTCCAATCCTATTGGGGGATGTCTTATCTCCAGAAGAGGGGTTCGTGGAGGTAGGCTTTTCTTTGATCCCCACCACGAGGGGGAATGCATCGTGAAATCCATACACCGCCCAGCCTGGTCCTTCGGAGACCGGGGATCGGTCTTTCAAACTGGCTAAAAGCTGTCGTTCCTGGGGACCCGGTTGGGGTCCTCGAGTTTGGCAGTGGAGAGTGGCCTGGGTGCATTCGACTTTCAGACGCTCCCAAGCCTTCCCAGCATCCCCCAAAATGACCTGCCGACGCAACTCCCAAGGGGCATTGCCAAACCGAAACCGATGGAGCCGTTCTTCTTCGCCCAACCCAGCTAACGGATCAGGCACTAAAGCGGCCTCGCCGTGCTCTGGGGGGGCATCATACCACCATCGAAGCACTTGACGACCAAATCCCACACTGGCTACCACAATCACCGCACACAAAAATCCCCGAGTGGTCCACTGGGCGATCTGAGCCGCCAACCGGCCCCAACCTAACGAGGCCCCCGATTTTTCAGGGACCTCCGCACGGGAAACTTCTGTCCCGGCGTTCCTGGGTTCCGTTGGCAGCGGCGGGTGATCCAAAAGATTGGCCATCTATTTCGGCCCTTTCCATCCACGCCCGCGTCCACACCTTTTGCCAGATAGATATTCGGAACATTTTAGCCGAATGGAGGGGCACGCTGGTCATGCCCCTTGGGCTTCATTCGGCGAAAATGTTACCGATATTTTATCCGCCCAAGGCCTGAATGCGTTCTTTGGCCAAGGGAGCTTTATCGCTTTGGGGATGTTTTTCGAGGAGTTCTTTATATTGGCTGAGGGCCTTTTCTTTGATTCCTAGGACTTCAAAGCATCGGGCAGCTTCGTACATGGCGTCGGCCTGCCATTTCGGATAGGCGTAGCCGGCCATAACCCGATAAAAGCTCCGAATGGCTTCTTCTGGTTAAACTGGATTTCTCCGATCATAAACTGGGCTCGGGCGGCGATTTCCTGATTGCCCCCTTGGGCTACCACCGCCTCGTAGATTTTCACCGCTTCGTCGAATTGGCCCATATTCTGCAGGGCCCAGCCCTGTTCATATAGGGCCTGGGGCGTATAAGGGGAATTAGGGTGCTCGGCGGCGCACTGTTTGGCCAATTGCAGGGCTTTGTCCCATTGTTTCACCTGGGCAGCGGCCTGGGCCGAATGCAACAAGGCCAACACCAAAAACTCCTTATTCGAAGGTTTCTTCACCAGACTGTAGGCGTTCAAAGCGTCTTGCCATTTTTCTTGTTTGAACAAACACTCGGCTTCCATGAAGGCGGCGTCGTCAGCCAGTTCGCCCTGGGGCCAACCTTGCCGCTGAAAACGAAACGTTTGTCCCGCCTTAGCGAAGTCGTTCATGCGGAAATAAGCCCATCCCAGTTTATAGGAGGCCTTTTCCGCCAGAGAGGAATTACCTGCTTTTTGGGCGGAGGTGTAATAGGCGCCGGCGGCGGCCAAAAAATCGCCTTGTTGATAGGCCCATTCCCCTTGGCGGAACAGGGCCTCGGCCGCCAACGGACTGTTGGGATGTTCCTTCGCCAATCGGGTGAACAACTCCGCCGACTCTTTCTCCTGACCGGCCGAGTGCAACGCCCAGGCCCATTCATAGAGCACTTTATCCTTCGCCGGGTAGTTCGGATCGGCTTGGAGGAGTTTTTGGAAGGTTTCGGCGGCCTCTGGATGACGCTTCAGGCCACTCAGGCAGAGTCCCAGGGCGTATTGGGCGTCGGAGCGTTCGACCGGTGTGGGGTTGGCTTGCAAGAGGGCCTGGATGTCTTCCAGGGCAGGGTCGCATTGGCCTTGCTGTTGGCGGGCCAAGCCCCGACCATATCGGGCACGCACTGCCAAGGAATCCTGAGGATATTTCTCGATAAATTGGTTGAAGGCCGCCTCCGCTTCGGCATATTGCCCCCCCATCAGCCGAGACCAGCCTAACCCAAACAGCGCCGCCGAAGCGATCGCTCCCTGGGGCTGTTTTTCGATGGCCTTTTGGTACTCTCCGGCGGCAGGGCCATACTGCTTTTCGGCATAGAGATATTCGCCCAACCAGTAATGGGCGCGGTCCAGGATTCGGCTTTGGGGAAAATCGGTCAGCAGTTTTTGCAATGTTTGTTTGGCTTCTGGGCGTTGATCGGCCAGCCAATAAGCATGGGCCAAGCACAGGAGGGTTTCGTCGGCCTGTCGCCATTGGGGATCGGCTTGGAGGGCGGCCTGAAGGGCCTGGATCGCCGGGGCCGGTTGTTTCAGTTCCAGCAGGCTGGCCCCCAGCACATACTGCGCCTCGGCCAAAAGAGTTTTATCCTGCATTTGGGCGATCAACGGCTGCACAGCGGCAACGGCCTCCTGGTATTTTTTGGCCAACAGCAACACCAATCCATAGCGGACCTTCCACAGAAGCGGGGCATTCGGACCGGCCTTTGCCAATGCCTGGCCATACAGCTTTTCTGCCTCCGTATATTGCTGGAGTTGCAGATGGCTTTCGGCGGCCAGTTGCAACACCTCCCCGGCCAACTCATGCTGGCCGAATCGCTCTAAAAAACTCTTCGCATAATTCAACGCTGCCGGGAAATCTCCCACTTCGACTGCGGTAAAGGTTGCCATATACAGGCCCTGGGCGGCTAGGGCATCCTGGGGATATTTTTCCGCTACAGCGGCATAATGGGCCGCGGATTCCTTCCGCCGGTTGGGCATTTCGTAAAGGATGTCGGCCTGATCGATGGCCAACTGAGCGGCCAAGGGGCTTTGTCCGGCCTGGGGCAACGCCTTTTCCACCCCGGCCAAGGCCTCGGCCGGTTTACCTTGTTTGAGCAGAGTGCGGGCCAACCAATGGGCGCTTTCCACGCCGACCTCTCCACCCATTGAGACGGACTTTTCCAACAGAGCCTGGGCCTGAGCGTATTGACCGGCCAGGTAGAAACACCTGCCGCCTAACACCAGGGCCTGGCCCAGATATTTCGATTGCGGAAACCGTTCCGGCCACTGGGCGTACAGGGCGGCGGCTTCCGGATATTTTTTTTGCTGGGCCAGGGCAGCCGCCTGCCGAAAGACCGCATAATCGGCCATAGGAAAGTCCTTGGCCTGGGCGGCGGCGGCAAACCACTTCTCCGCCGCCTCGGGTTGATTCTGGGCCAACAGGGTTTCGCCCCGCCGGAGAATGACCTCCGGCGTCAGGGCGTGGTCTTTGAACCGCTGTAAAAAAAGGTCGTAGGTTTTGCCGGCGGCTTCCGGCTGGTTCAGTTCCTGTTGGGTTGTCCCTAAGGCATACAAGGCTTCGGGGGCCAAGGGATGTTCGGGATAGTTGGCGACCAAGGCTTGATATATCTCGGCGGCTTCTTTCTTTTGCCCCAAGGCGTAGAAGCATTCGCCGCGATAATAGAGGGCCTCGGGCGCTGGGGGCGATTTCGGATATTGGTCCAGATACCGGCGAAGGGTTTCGGCGGCGGCTTTGAGGAGTTCGGGTTTGCCGGCCCGGCCTGCCGTGTACTGAGCCAGACCCAAAAACCGCAGCGATTCCGCCGCAATCTCCGCTTGGGGATATTTTTGCAGGACCTGCTCAAAGGCGGAAATCGCCTCTTGGGGCTTCTGGAGCTTTAGATAACAGACGCCTAGATAATGAGCGGCCCGATCGGCCCGGGGATCGGTCGGATGGGTTTGGAGAAACTTAGCCCACTCTTCGGCGGCCAGGTCATAAAGACCTCGGTTCTGAAGCGCCACGGCCGCCGCATAGTCCCGTGTGGCCGACTCTTGCGTTGCCCCAGGCGAAGAAGCCGGCGGTGTCGGCGGAGAAGCAGATTCCGCGGCTTCGGCTGCCTGCAGCCAGACTCTCCACCAGAAACCGTCTGGCCCAACCTCTTCCCCAATCGCTCCTACTAAACCTAGCCAGCCCCCCAAACCAACCGCCACCCATCCGCTCCGGCAAAAGAACATCTTCATCGTTCCCACCTCTTCTCTTCAAGGTTCCAAGACCGAACCTTCTTATTCTTATTATTTCTTTCTTCCGACTCAATTACCAGTTAGGGTCTGCGTCAGAGTCTAAGAGGCGGTACCGAACTTGGCGGCCCAGCGGCGGCCCCGATCCCTTGGCAAACGTTCTGACTAACTTAACTGTATCTACCGGAAGTAATGACCACCATCTGTTGGGTTTGAGCCGATTCTTACCCCCTACAAGTTGTGGGGGCTTGGCCGGGTAGATACAGTCAAACTAACCAAAATGCCGTTTTGTTAAGGTTTTTGGCAGTCTGGGGGCCGCCCGTTGGTCGTACATCCGGCTAAATAATGGATTTTCGGGACAGCCTCTAAAAACACCAGACTCCTGAAGCCAAAATGCCAAAATCGGCCAATTGCAGCCGAGTGGAAAAAAGCCTCTCCTGTTTCTCGGACAGGACGGCCAAGCCGGGCCGGGCCAATGAAGATGCCCCCTCCAGGGGGCGATTCGCCTAGCACGTCGTAGCCCGCCTTGCCTGGCCCGGTAAGCCTTGGATGAAAATGGCCTTCCTGGGGACCGTTTCCCCCCGGGGGTTAGCCCGTCTGGTGGATCGGCTGTTTAGCAGAGGGCTTTTCCGGTCTTTCTCGGCCGATTTCTCGTGCAACTGGTCCGGGAGAAGAAGGCCGGTTGGGCGGCGTTGCCGGGCAAGCGGGCAAACAAGCGGCCGGTTTCCAGGGACCTGCCGCCATCTGGCTGGAGGAAGGCACCAATTCCGATCGAACCGTCCGATCTGCTCGAACAGAGCTAGAGGGCCTTCTTCCCCGACGGAGGCCAGGGCGCTGATCTGGACCGGTTTCGGCCCGCCGAGAAACCATCCCGTACATGATCCCTGTGCCGCCCACAACCACTCCCATCAGCACAAACAAACTAGGATACCCTGGCAGTCTCCACTCAGGGGCATGATGGATAACCGTCCCCACCAATGGGGCGCCTACCATAGTCCCTAGATCAAAGGCCGACATGATCAGCATGGTCCCCAGGCCCCGATACCGTTCGGGAAATGTTCGACACCCCGTGGCTACCACGGTGGGGAATAAAATGGCGTGGCCGATTCCATACGTAAAGCCCGGCAGCATGAAAGTCCATTCATTCTGCACGAACAGGAAGAACAGTTGGCTGCCCGCAATAATGCCCAACCCGATCAACACGAGGGGCGTCAAACCGAACCGTTCCGGCCAGCGGCGGGTCAACACCCGGGTAATGACCGCGGTAATGGAATAGATGGTAAAGAAGGCGCCGATCCGGGGGATGCCCAGCTCCACCGCATAGGTAGCTAAAAAGGTGGATGGCCAACCGAGGGCTGCTCCCGCAATCAGAGCCACCGCCAAAATCGCCCCCGGCTGATACCGCCATAATAAATACCCCATGGGCGGCTGCCGACGCCGAATCTTGGGGGGCAGCGACCGACTGGTCGCCAAGGCGGCAAACAGCATCGCAATCAGCCCGATCAATCCGGCGGCCACGAACAACCGATCCACATCCGCCCTGCTGAGCTCGGCTGCCCCACACAACCAATCGCCCACCTGCGTGCCGACGACCATCCCCGTAAACCCGGCCGTACCCAACATGCCGATCATCTCGGCCATGCGGACCACAGGCAACCGGCCGGAGACAAACGTCATGGCCGCCCCAAACACCCCCGCCACCGCTAAGCAATACGCAATCCGCAGCAGATAGATCGCCGGGGTGTCCGGCCGAGTGAGCCCCAGATGGGCAAAACAAATCCCACAGAAAGCGGCCTGGGAGACGAGCCAAACCAGCTTCGGCCCTCGGCGGTCGATCCCGCTGCCCAGCGCCAGCCGGGCCGTCAGACTGCCCACCATCCCCACCCCAACGATCCAGCCCAGTTGATATTCGCTGCCCCCCAGAAGACGGACAAAATCCGCATACCGGTACAGGATCGACACCGCTACCGAAATCAAGAAATTCGAGACATAGGCCAGCCAAAACGCTCGGCCATAGCCTCTTCTGTCCTGCCCCCTGAAAAGATTTATCTGATGGTCCTCTGCCGGAGGGGGATTATCCGAGGACCGCTCTTTTTTCAATAAGATGCTCATGTAACCAAAGTCGGCTATCCGGAACGAAAGAATCTGTATTTTAGCTCCCCGTGCGCCGACCGGCTAGAGGAAATTTTTCGAAAAAAGACGGAGGCCAAAAAAGGGCCTCGGACCTAAGTCCGAGGCACAGCCTGGGCAACGGCTGCCGGTGGCAAGCCCCCCCCCTGTTCGAGGCGGGTTTTGGGGGCCGCCTATGGTTGCACCTGGCATTGAGGAAAGGCTTTGCGGAACCGCTCGATCCCCTCCGGGGTGACTTTGGTCCCTTGGACGAAGATTTGACGCAGGCTTTTCGCTTCCTGCAGATGTTGCAGCCCAGCGTCGGTGATCTGCGTATTCATCAGCCAAAGGGAGACTAATTTGGGCATTTTGGCTAAGTGAGCCAGGCCAGCGTCGGTAATGGCCGTGTCGTTTGCCATCAGCATTTGAATCTGGGATGCCTCGGCCAGCACTTGGGCGCCTTCGTCGTCGAACCGAGTGCCGTTGAGCGTCAGATGGGTCAGTCGGCCGGCTTCGTGCAAATTGCGGAGTCCCACGCCTCGGATGGGGGCACCGGTAAGGTCAAGATTCTGCAAATTTTTCAACTTGCTCACATGGACCAGGTGCTCATCGGCTAGTTTGGCCTTTTGCATGGTCAGTTGCACCAGTTGGGGCAGGTCGGCCAGATGCACTAAGCCCGCCCCCGTAATGGCCGTCTCGTTAAGCATCAGATGCGTTAGATTGGGGAATCGTTTGAGAAACTCCAGGCCGGCATCGGTGATGGCCGTCCGATTGAGATTCAGGATGCGGAGGTTAGGCAACTCTTTGATCTGCGCCAATCCGGCGTCGGTCAGCCGGGTATCCTCGAAGATGAGCGTGTGAAGGCGATCGAGGCCGGAAAGATGTTCGAAGGCCTCGGGCGGGAGCTGGAGTCCACGGAGCGCTAGGGTACTTAATTGAGGACATTTTCGGAGCACTTTGAGTCCGGGGCCTCGGACGGCGCAGTTGCTTATCTGGAGATTGACCAGCGTCGGCATTTCCACCAGGGAAGCCAACCCGGCGTCGGTGATCGGGGCGCCGTCGATCTGCAAGGATTGCAGGCCGATCAGCTCCCGGAGCGACGAGAGATCGTCGCCGCCTTTCCAGCCGGAACCAATCTGCACCAGATGCACCACCTGGCCGTTAT
>Ga0272448_1000756_pt1 | contig 47090 bp, 41 predicted proteins | sample YNPCB0191_FD_202220 | JGI IMG/M metagenome (GOLD analysis project Ga0272448, IMG submission 202220) | Hot spring sediment microbial communities from Yellowstone National Park, WY, United States - YNP-CB-019-1 | ecosystem: Environmental > Aquatic > Thermal springs > Hot (42-90C) > Sediment... | reverse complement strand
TGGCCAAAAGCCAGTAAGGTCACGGGTAGAACACCCGTTGATAGGCTCAAGGTGTAAGTGCAGCAATGTATTGAGCCGATGAGTCCTAACAGACCGAGGGCTTGACCTTTGACAATCTCTGTGACCACGGCTTGTGTATGTAGTCTTGATGGTTTGCAACTGCAAACTTCACATCTGTTTTCCTGGTGCCCATGGCGCAGTGGAACCACGCTGAACCCTTCCCGAACTCAGTAGTGAAACGCTGCTGCGGCGACGATAGTTTGGGGGCCACCCCAAGTCAAAATAGCTCGGTGCCAGGTTTATTTTTTCTTTATCTTAAAACTAAAACTAAGGGATAAAACTAAGGGAGTGACTGCTGTCAAAAAATAAAATTTAAATTGTAACTTTAAATTTAAACACAAACTAACGACATCCTAAGCTTTCTCGGGTTGAGACGCCTGTAACGGGATTAACTCCATCCGCACGCTCACACATTAACTTTACCTCATAGGGATCGAGCATAGCGTTAGAAAAATCTGCTCCTGTAATAACAGCATTGTAGAAGCGACTGCTAGTAAGTAAGGCATCAGTGAAAATAGCGTTAGTTAAATTAGCTTCGTTAAATATAACGCGATCTGCAAATACTTTGGAAAGATCAGCATTACTTAAATTGGCATTAAGAAATGAGCTTTTAGTAAGAATAGTTCCGCTGAGATTAGCTCCTTGGAAATTTGCTCCTTGCATTTGCGCACCTGCAAAGGAAGTACCGTGTAAATCTTGATGAGAAAAATCTTGGTTGCGTAAGTCTGCAAGTGTGTAATTAACGGTGTTATCCTGTGCCCGGGCAGGAATAGTACTCAGTGCTAATAGGGAGCTTGCCAAGCTAACGAGAAAGAAAATACCTAAAAGCGATCGCAGCCAAACAGTGACTTTCTGCTCCATAGTTCTAGATTTACATCCTTATATTTTTGATACTAGTACAACTGTCAACAAACTATTAAGTTAACTGCTGCAGAATTTGGGGGGCTATAAGTCCCACGCTAGAGTTTCTCCCAACAGTCTAGGATACATGGACACCCCAAGGCTGTTGAGCGCAGCTCGATGCCACCGAAATCTCCCATATCTATTGGTAATACGCATGGGTGAAGGAAAATCGCCTGTCAAGCAGCTGTTTCCAATCAAAAGCTTTGCAAGATAACAGGAAGCTTTCGTCATTTTACTGCCTGCCCAAGCCTGCAAAATCAAATAATTGGGTATCAGCAAGATGAGATGGACAAACGTTTTGAAGGCTGCGAAACAAGCTATCAATTCTGCCTGGGTTTTCTTTTTCCCAAGTTTGTAGCATTTCCTTAATTTCGGTTCTTTGTAAGTTTTGCTGCGAACTACAAACTTTACAGGGAATAATAGGAAAATTTCGTATTTGCGCATACTGCTCGATGTCATTTTCCGAGCAATAGGCAAGGGGACGAATGACTACGTTTTTGCCATCGTCACTGAGAAGTTTTGGTGGCATTGCTTTGAGCTTGCCAGCATAAAACATGTTTAAGAACAAAGTTTCCACAATATCATCTCTATGATGACCAAGAGCGATTTTAGTCGCGCCTTCTTCATTGGCAATCCGGTAGAGAATACCGCGACGCAAACGCGAACACAAACCGCACATTGTTTTACCTTCAGGAATAATACTTTTAACAATAGTGTAGGTATCTTCCTCTACAATTCGGTAGGATACTCCTAACGAAGTTAGGTAATTGGGTAGTACATGCTCCCGAAAACCTGGCTGTTTTTGATCGAGATTGACGGCAAAAAGTTCGAATTTTACTGGTGCTTTCCGCTGGAGAGCAAGTAACAAGTCAAGCATGGTGTAGGAATCTTTACCACCTGACAGGCAAACCATAACGCGATCGCCGTTTTCAATCATGTTGTAATCGTGAATTGCCTTTCCTACCAGTTTGCGCAAACGTTTCTCCAACTTTTGAAAGATTTTGGAATGAAGAACTTCTGCTGATTGCATCTAATTTCTCTCCCATTTTTGATGTATATTTGCACAATATGAAGGCAAAAAGCAGATAGTAGATAAAGTTAATTTCTCTAGCTGCTACCTCCTCCTTGCCTCTGGCACACTGCAAGAGCGAACAGTTGTCAATAAGGAAATTATTAATATTGTTAACATCAACGAGTCTACACCTTCACACAGCTAAAATTTCCATCATCATCCCCGCTCGGGATGAAGCGGAAAATATTAAAGTAACCTTAGCAACTACTCAAGCAAGTACAGATGTGGAAACAATAGTAGTAGATGGTGGCTCAAAAGATAACACAGTAGAAATGGCCAAATCTTTGGGCGCGAAAGTTATAACATCTGCTGCTGGACGTGCTTGTCGAATGAACACAGGAGCTAAGGATTCCAGCGGAGATATTTTATTATTTCTCCATGCCGATACTCGTTTACCTGTCGGTTTTGATTGCATGGTTCGCACAACACTGGCACGACCTGGAATTGTAGCTGGCGCCTTTGCTTTAAGAATCGATGCGCCTCGGGGTCCCCGAAAATCTGCGCTATTCAGCAAATTTTTGGGGTTCCCCTCGCCTGCTTCAAGTTTGCGGTTAGTAGAGTGGGGTGCAAACATGCGCTCCCGTTTTTTGCAAATGCCCTACGGCGACCAAGCAATTTTCCTTACCAAACAAACTTTTCACCACATTGGCGGCTTTCCTGAATTACCGATTATGGAAGACTTTGAATTGATGCGACGTTTAAGAAATTTGGGGAAGATCGCGATAGTTCCCACACCAGTTGTGACTTCCGCGCGCCGCTGGTTACAAAAGGGAGTCTGGCAAACCACCGTGCTCAATCAGCTTATAATTATTGCTTACTTTCTTGGTGTTTCTCCCGAACAACTTTATCACTGGTACCGCCATGAAAATTTGTGTTACCGCAAAAAAAGGAATCAGGAATTGGAAACTTGACATACTGGGAGAGAAGCCGCGCTACGCGCGTCTACATAGCCCAAAGTGCCAATAATTTCTAGCTTGAAGTAGCGTTAATCGCAACAACTGAGTATCTCCCAGTTCTAGTACTCGAAGTGGTACAAATGGCTCAACTTCCAAAGCTACAATTAACCTCTCTCCTATAGCTTGTGCTAGTAATGGCGGTACTGCATTCCCCACCTGTCGAAAACCATGCCACTTAGTTTGGTGAAATCGAAACCAGTCAGGAAAAGAACTCAGTCGCGCAGCTTCCCGAACCGAAATTACCCGGGGTAATGTCGGATGAATGGGACGTGGAGACGTATGGCTTCCACGACTGCGATCCGTACCAGCACGTAAAGTGTGGCACAAGCCTTTCAAATCTAGTCGTCGCAGACGACTAGTGGGTTCCAATTCCCCAGGAAGAGTTTTTGCAAAGCGCATTTTAGAACTCTCTCGGTGGTGGGTTTGCATAGAACTAGTTAGCAACAGAGGATTCCAAAGGCGAGGATAGGAGAAATTACGGCAATCTTCAACGTTTGCAGAATAACGTAACCTTTGCACGTAGGAACTGCATTTTTGATTGAGACTTAAAACCAGTGACGGTGAAAGTAAAACTTCATCAGTAGTTCTCAACTCTGGAAAATCGTCTATATCTGGTAGATCAGCGATCGCATCTTCTACCGTGACATAAGCTTTAGTAGAAAAAACGCCAAGCAATTCTTTTTTTTCGAGAGCGCTGTTGGCCGTACCAGATATGAACAAGCGTCGCCTCCTTTGCGGTACACCAAAATCTGCTGCATTCAAAATTCCTTGTTGCACGCAGTATCCCGCAGCTTCGAACTTACTTATAAGCTCTAAGAGCAATTTTTTATGCTCTCCTGCGGCCATACCAGGTACGTTTTCCATCACAAAGTAACGCGGATTGAGCTCTTTTACCAAGCGGTAAAAGTGGAAAATTAAATGATTGCGGCCGTCGTTTAGTTCTCTATTTCCCATGATGGAAAAACCCTGACAGGGAGGACCTCCAAATACTAAATCTATTTGTCCGTCCCAGTGTTGAGATCTAAACAGTGTGTCCTCAAAACAGTGTTGGCGATGGTTAATCCAACCACGGAATGCTGCTTGCCTGATCTCGTCGCCGGTTACTGTTGAAATATCAGCACACAACACCTCGGTGAGAGGAAAATTGAAACGGTAGGTACAAGCATGGATAGGGTCATATTCGACTGCTACCAAAATATCAAATCCAGCTTGCTCTATTCCCAGAGAGAATCCCCCAGCACCAGCAAATAAATCTACTGCTACTGGACGTCGTGCGACTTTAGTTTTTGAACTTTGGATTGCCAATTCTCAATCTGCCGATAGTTAATTTTTTCTAATAAATGCTTACAAGACACTGCAAACAGCGTCTTCTTTTGAGAAGATGAATTAAAAGCACTATCCTCATCAATCTAAGATCTAAAATTTAGAATTGGGCAGCATTTTTAAAATTTCTTTAGCCGCGCGATCGCACACTCCCACATCTCCCATGCATTGCTGCATTTTTTGATAATCTACCTGTAGCTTGAGTCTGCGCTCAGGAACAAGCACAAATTCCATCACCGTTCGAATAATATTTTCAGCGGTTGCCTGCTGTTGGATAAATTCTGGCACTATTTGTTTCATCACCATCAAGTTTACTGGTGAAGCAAAAGGGAAAGAAATTTTGAGAATTTTTCGAGCTACCCAGTAAGTAAAGGAATTTAAACGATAAACTACTACCTGCGGCACGTTCAACAAAGCAAGTTCTAAATTAACGGTTCCGCACTTGGTAATTGCAACATCAGCAGCGGCCAGTACCTGTTGTTGTTGGTCTGATACTACAGTGGCACGTAATCCATACCTTTGTATTTCTTGCTCGATTTTCTTTTGGTATATTTTCAGTGACAGGGGAATCCAAAAATGGACTTTGGGCAATCGAGTTTGAATTTCCCGTGCCGCTTGAAACATTACTGGTAGCAGATACTTCAGCTCTTGGTGACGGGAAGCAGGTATAATCGCTATGGCGATCGCCTCATCTTCTATTTTCAGCTGGGCACGGGCTGCTTCTTTTGTGGGAAAAGTCTCTTTTCTATCTAGCAGTGGATGTCCGACCCAGATAGCATTAACACCTTTGTTTTGAAAGTAACGAGTTTCCTCAGGGAAAATAGTTAAAAGCTTATCGCTAACACTAGCAATTCTAGAAGTCTTGCCAAGATTGACAGAAGAAGCCCATACCTGGGGAGCAATATAATATACAATTGGTACCTGGGGAAAATGGCGACGAATGTAACTGCCTATGGCTAAATTCGGCCCCATGTAGTCAATCAATACTACCAAATCTGGCAAATTTTCCTTCAGATAGGCGATCGCTCGTCTTTGCAACCGCAAAGTGGGTAAAACAAAAGGCAAGGATTCCAAAAGACCAAAAGAACCGATTTCACTAGTGTTGCCCAACAGGATCGCTCCTGCTGCTGCCATTTTTTCACCACCCAGCGCCACAATTTCTACTGCCAAACCGCCAGCACGACTCTGTCGTCGCAGCGCCGCCACCAGCAACGATCCCTGCAAATCGCCAGATACCTCACCAGTACTTATAAAGATTCGCATTTATTAATTTTTTTCGGACTCATCTCTACGAGAAGCCGCGTTGAGCGCGTCTACACTGCTGTTGGCTAGTTTCCCTTTTCCAGGAATTAAACCGCGTCTTCCCGGCATTTGAGAAAGTAGCAAAAACCGCCGCAAGTATTGCAAATGTTCTGTATCTCCCAAAGCCTCTAGCTGCTCTAAGGCTTGCTTGAAGGTGAATTCAGAACGGTAGAGAATGCGAAAGGCTTTTTTAAGCATTTGCAAATCCGCTGCCGAAAAACCAGCCCGTTTGAGACCCACAAGATTAAGAGTACGTACTCGCGCTGGATTTCCTTCTACTGTCATAAAAGGTGGCACATCTCTATCTATACGTGCCATACCCCCTACCATCGCATATCTACCAATACGCACAAATTGATGAACGCCCAAAACACCACTTATCCTCGCACGCGATTCTATGTGAACGTGACCGGCAAGAGCTACGGAGTTGGCGATTACCACTGAGTCTTCAATTATACAATTATGTCCCACGTGTACATAGGCCATCAACAGATTTCCATTGCCAATCCTGGTTTCATCACCTGTACCGGTAGCCCGATTAATGGTGACATACTCCCGAATTAGATTATCATCACCAATTTTGACCCAGCTAAATTCGCCAGCATACTTAAGATCCTGGGGTTGCATGCCAATTACAGCACCCGGAAAAATTCGGTTTCGTGCCCCTATTTCTAAAGGTCCCTCCAGTACTGCATGAGCGCCAATAGTGGTTTCGGGACCCACTTTGACATGCCCTCCAATCACAGCGTAGGCACCGACTTGCACTGTAGGGTGGAGTTCCGCATTGGGATGGATTACAGCGGTTGGATGAATAAGCGTCTTCAAGGGTGCATCTCCAGCTATATTAAGAGTGCTAAGTAAGTTTTATACAAATTTCAGCAGTCAGCTGCAGACACCTGGTAGGGCTATTCACCCTAACAAAAGGTGCTGGTGAGGAACTTTCCGTGTGAGGGCAGTGAAAATTAATACATCATACCATCTTCTTGTAGCTTTTCGCTATTACTGGTGATTCCGCTATAGGAGTCAGTAAAGGTACAACTGCAATGTACCTTTACCACAACAGAAGATTTTTAGCTGACAAGAGAAAACATGAGATCGCCTTCAGCAGCAAGTTGGCCGTCAACTTCAGCCTTAGACTGCATCTTTCCGAATCGACGTTGTTTCACCCACAACAGTTCCACGGTCATCAGTAACTGGTCTCCGGGAACAACTTGACGGCGGAAGCGGACTTTATCTATACCAGCAAATAGAAATAATCCACCTTCCAATTCTGGCACTTGTGTCATAACGATACCACCAACTTGGGCCATCGCTTCAACGATGAGAACGCCTGGCATAATTGGACGTCCTGGAAAATGACCTTGAAAATAGGGTTCGTTGATGGTGACGTTTTTGATACCCACAGCTCGTTTCCCGGGAATGTAGTCAATGATTCGGTCTACTAACGCAAAAGGGTAACGATGTGGTAGGAGTTTTTGAATTTCTTCTGCTGTCAAAACAGTTTTGGCTCCCGATTTGCTAGCAGTAGAAAGATCTGACTGCTTTTGAGCAGGTGCTGGGGGTGTAGAACGGTCGGTTGTGTTTACTTCTGTGACAGTTGACATTGACTGTGTAGTTGATTTTGGTGTAAGTCTACTTTGTAGGTAACTGCTTCGGGATTAGGGGTAAGGTTGTTTGCTGTGTGGATACTTGGCGAAAAATACCAATAATCAATCACTAACTCTAATACTAACTATTTCCTTGTTTCAAATCCCAAATTTTTCGTGCTAATTGAACATGTAAATTATGACTGGCTTTGTATGCCAAAAAGTGAGCGCAGGGTAACTTCCCTACTAAACTGATGTCTCCGACTAAATCCAAAATTTTATGACGTACTGGTTCATTGGCAAATCTCAAGGGAGGATTAAGCCAGCCTTGAGGGCCGCAAACCAAAGCATTATCCAAACTGCCACCTTTGATTAAACCTGATTTTTGTAAGTATTCAATTTGGTGCAGCAAAGCAAATGTGCGCGCCGGAGCAACTTCGCTGGCAAAGCTAATATTTTCCAGACCAGGATTTGGTCTCCAGCTGTACCATTGGCTGCCAATAGCAGGTAGCTCGAAGTGAATACCGTAGGTAAAGCAAAGAGATGGTGCGGGAAAAGCGCAAACAAAAGCGTCGTCCTGGCGAACCCAGATTGGCTCGTTAATTAGCACGTAGTTTTGTGGGTTTGTGGCGGTTTGTGACACCAAACCCACTTGCGCAATGCTTTCAACCCACACCTTTGCCGAACCGTCCAAAAGCGGTACTTCTGGTCCATTAATTTCAATGCGGGCATTATCTACACCCATACCAGCTAAAGCTGCTAATAAATGTTCTACAGTGCGAACAGTTACTTCCCCCGTACCGAGCTGAGTTGACAGCAGAGTCTGGCTGACCGCTGCTACTTGTGCTGGAATTATCGGCGCACCCGGTAAATCTACTCTGACAAAGTATCTACCACTATCAGGAGCAGCCGGTAAGATCCGCACTTGGCAGTGGATGCCACTGTGCAGTCCTACTCCTGTGTGGATTATTTCAGCGGCAAGAGTTTGCTCGTGCATATTAAAGCTTGATTGTCAATAATTAAAATCTTTCGCCAATACCAAAATTGATACGGCTGTCACCTTCATCATTGATACCGTAGTCTACACGAATTGGACCGAGTGGAGACTGGACTCTGACGCCAATACCGTAGCCGTAACCAGTACCGTTTTTATCAAGCAATTGACCTGCTTTTGTTTCTGAGCCAAAGTCTGTACCAACATCAAAAAAGAGGGCGCCGCTGATGACCGAGAAAACTGGAAAGCGGTACTCTATAGAGGCTTGGGCGAAACTGCGAGAACTACCCAAGGCGCCTTCTTCATAACCGCGGACAGAGTTACTACCACCCAAAGTAAAAGCTTCGTAGGGAGGCAAGTCACCAAGGACGGTTCCTGCTTGAATGTTAAAAGCGAGGGTTTGCGGACCTTTGCTAAAGCTGAAAAATTTCACCGGGAAGTATTGACTGTAACTTCCCCGGAATCTAGTAAGTAAAATATTGCCCAGTCCTACTGGTATAGATTGATCTACCCCTAAGCGGAAGAAAGAGCCGCTTGTTGGTTGTAAGGGGTTATCGCGGCGATCGCGCACCAACCCTAGTTGCACTAACAGCAAATCATCTTGTCCTTTTCCAGATTCGGTCAGATCCAAACACCGACTCGAGTCTTGTTCGCACGGTACTGTGATATCCTCCAGGCGACCAAGCTTTCTGAGGTTACCGTCAGCATCGCGAGTGGAAACTCTTTGATACTGCAACCCAGCAGAAGCAGTCCATTCTGCACGTTCGTAGGGATTCTTAGACAGGGGACGGCTGAAGACGACACCACCACCTAAACGCAAAATTCGGGGACGATCGCCTCCTTCATTCGGTTTTCTGGGGTTATAGGTTTGAATATTCTTATCTGGACCATCAAAAATTAACGATATGGTGCGGCGACGAAAAGCATTTATGGTATAGGAAGTTCGGTACGGATCTCCCGCTATCCAGGGATCGGTAAACCGAATATCGAAGAGGAATTCTCGCTGTCCAATCTGTAATTCTGCTCCTAATTTTTGATTTCTACCGTTGAGGTTTTGTTCTTGGTAGCTAATCGTACCGAACAATCCACTTGCAGAACTAATACCCGCTCCGGCGGCAATTTGTCCGCTGTTGCGCTCCACAACGTTCACCACTACATCCACTTTGCTAGGATCGGTTCCGGGAGCAAGGGAAACATTCACATCCTCAAACAATCCCAATCCAAATACTCGTTGCAAATCTTTTTGGACGATATTGCGGTTGAATACCTGTCCTGGCTTTAATTGTAACTCCCGTGTTATAATGTAGCGCTGTGTTTTTCCTCTTATTGGCTCTCCCTTTTCATTTGTTTCTTGACCTTCTTTAGTGCGGAAGCGGACGCGAATACTTTCCACGACTCCTTCTGCTACTTGTAAGGTCACCACCCCGTTTTCGCTTACTTGCGGCGCTCCTATTACCTGCGCCAGTACATAACCCCGCTCCTGATATCGTTTGGTTAATTGCTTGATACCCTCTTGTAGGTCACGCAAGTTCAAAATCTTACCGTACTGCTCGCGAAAGATGTCATCCACAACTTTTGGATCCAAGACCGAAGTAACGCCAGTACCGGGATTTGCTTGAATTTGTACTTTATTCAAAACAGGGTTGGGTTGAACGACAAAGCTGACCCTTACTCCTAGCGGTGTATCTTCCGGTACCGCTCGTACGTTAGAGAAAAAGCCAGTAGCAAATACAGCGTTAATGTCTTGTTGCAGTTGCTCGCGCGTTGTTGTTCGTCCTGGTTGGGTACGAATGGCTCTGTAAACCTCGTCTTCTAGCTCTGGTGAAAGTGGTTGTCCGCTCTCTGACCTGACCACTACCTCCGACACGAGCACCCGAGGTTCGCTTTCTGCTGGTGCTTGATTGGGTTGAGTTTCCGGAGGAGTTGTAGGAGCTGCAGGTTGTTCAGGTGGAGTAGTATTTTGCTGTTGGGAAGGTGTTTGCTGAGTTTCTGGAAAAGGAGGAGTATTGGAATTTTGCCCAATAGTTGACGCTATCCAACTTGTGGCGATGCTCGCAGGTTTTGTTTGCAACGTTGCTGCTGCAGAAGAAACAGCAGGCGCTATCCAACTTGTGGCGATGCTCGCAGGTTTTGTTTGCAACGTTGCTGCTGCAGAAACGATATTTTTTGTTTGGTTGAAATTTTTGGGAGCTTTGGCAGGATTTGGTACATCCGACATGGGTACGATTACCTGAGAAGATACCTTTGCTGCTGACGCTTCCGAAAAAACATCTTGTCTGTGGTTTACTTGTGATGTTGCAGTTGTCTGAGTTGAAGAATTTTGAGAAATTGCAGCAGCTGGTGCTGCGATCTGGAAAGATGCAGTTGCTTGTAGTGTGCTCGCATCTTCTGATCTGATGACAGATTCTTGCTCCCCAGGGATGCTTGGCGTGACAACTGCTGCTGTTTTTTTAGAATTTTGGGTAGTTTGTGCTTGTGCACTCCATGAAGAATTGCAAAAAGGGGCCGCGATCGCCACCACTGTCATGAAAACGGGAGATAAGCGCATTTTATTTTGATTCTTTTTCACGTCCGCACACCATTTCCAAGGAAATTTAACTTGCAATCAAAAGGTAAAAGTAAAAACATAAATTACCACTCTTGCCTTTTTATATTCATAAGCAATATGCTCAAGGCAAAAGTTAAAAACTTTTGTGGCTTTTTCTTTTACTTAGGGAACTACTGTTGAGACTTCAACTATAAACTACTTGACGAGCAAGTATTAACAGCAATTTCCCCAAAATAAGGAAATATTTTCCCGGTCAACTTACCTGTACTCGGGGTTATCTGCATTTTCATCGTCTTGTCATTCTTTGGCTTCTACTACTTTTAACACTCGTTTCCAAACCTCCTGGTAGGCATTTTCCACATTTCCTAAGTCAAGGCGAAAGCGGTCTTTATCCAAAATACGGTGATCGGCATCCTCTTGTGTAGAAATGTCCCACAAACGGCAGGTATCTGGACTGATTTCATCAGCCAGTAGCAACTGTTGCTTGGAATCTAAACCGAATTCTAGTTTGAAGTCTACCAGGGTAATACTGCATTGTTGGAAAAACTCCTTGAGAAACTCGTTGATTTGCAATGCAAGATGGGTAATCCTGTCAACTTGTTCCGCAGTGGCTAGTTCCATCACTAGCAAGCGATCGCGTGTCAGTAAGGGATCTCCTAAGCGATCGTTTTTGTAATAAAACTCTACTAAAGGCTGTTTTAACACAGTTCCCAGTGCTAATCCTGTTTGCTGACAAAGGCTACCAGCAGCAATATTCCTGACAACTACCTCTAGCGGCAAAATTTTCACCGCTTTGATCCGCATTTGGTTAGGAGCAGGATTGTCGACAAAATGAGTTTTGATGCCACGAGTTTCCAATAGTTGGAATAATTGACTCGAAATACTGCAATTAATCGCTCCTTTTCCCTGAATGCTACCACGCTTTTGGGCATTAAACGCTGTAGCATCATCTTTGAAAACAGCTAAAAATATTTCTGGGTCATCCGTGGGATAGATAATTTTGGCTTTGCCTTCGTATAGCTTAGTAGAAACAGACATGGTGTAGGTAAAGTTATCAGTTACAAACTGCTTGCATGCTTTCAAGCTTAACTATTTTATCTTTTGTTGCTAATCATTAATCACGATCCCAGGTACACTCGTATTAACGAGCAAGAACACATTCTTGTTAGAAACAGCAAGCGAAGCGGGTAGAAAAGAAAAGTAGGAAATTACAATAACTCTCAAAATTTTATGTGTATTTACTCTGAAATCTAAGAATTATCTGCAATTAGTAAATGTACGGTTACAACAATTAAGTATAAAAAATAAATAAAATTTCAGTATTTGTAAGGAAGCAAAATCCCAGGCATATATAGGCAAAATATTTAAGGGAAAGTAAATTTCAAAAATCTCAACTAGGAGACCTAGGAAGCTAACCTTGGAATCAAAAACTTTAGACAGTCTCAAGTGAGCGGAAAAGATGGTAGACAAAGATAACTTTCTTTATCCTAAGGGTCGCTACTACGGTCAGGTCAAACCAGAGAATTTGGTATTTAATGCGAATTTGCAAGAATTTGCTCAAAAAATCAGCTACATCTGCAATTTAGAGACTGCTGGTAAGATCACACCGCAAGAGGCTTACGAGCAAATAAAAGTCCTGTGGAAAAATTTAAAAAGAAGTAAAAAACAACTTAGAATTGGTGAAAATCCCTTTCGGCTGGATGATGGAGATAACGACGAAACCGGTACAAAGAGTTAAACAATTAAACTTATAGTATTTTCAGCTAGCTCTGGTGGCTACTTTATCCAACACCAACACTCTTGATGATTCTTGCTGTCAGTGTTGTTTGTGGTTCCTTTCCAGAATTTGGGAAAATTTAAATTTTCAATTCATCTAAAAATGGCATGAATACAGACACTAGTTCAGGACGACTAACAACTAAAGTGGGAAAACAGCGATCGCTGTAGTCGACTCCTGGTAGAAGCGGAAAAGGGTCTGATTTCAAACAAATCCAAGTTCCCCCAGCTGCCTGCACTATTACCCAAGCTGCTGCAATGTCCCAAATTTTCGGCGTCGCCTCCACACTGCCAAGAACTGTTCCCGCAGCTACTGTCAGAAAATTGTAGCTAGCAACACCTAACATGCGAATTTTGCAGGGAAAATCTTTTTGGATCGCCGAGAAACTGCGAGAACAAAGATTGAAAAAGTGATTGTTGCTGGGAGCATCGCTACTGGTAAAAATAGGATGATGATTGCGAAACGCTCCCATGGGTACTGCTAAACCCGAGGAACCTTCCCAAAAACCATGAAAAGTTTCTTGCGTGGGGGGTACGTAGACATAACCAAAAACTGGTACCCCTTGATACAGTAAAGCTAGGGAAATAGCCCAGATAGGTATGCCGCGGGTAAAGTTGGTAGTACCGTCTAAAGGATCGATCACCCAGCACCATTGTGTACCGGGAAAAACCTTATCGCCCTCCTCACTCAAAATTCCGTAACCAGGAAAAGTGGAAGCGATCGCATCCCGCAAGCTTTGATCCGCCCAGCGATCGGCGCGCGTTACCAAACTACCATCTGCCTTGTGCAAAGCCTGCACGTGTCCAAAATCTTGCATTAACTGCTTTCCCACCCTGGCGGTAGTAGTCTGAGCAAATTCCAAAACTGTAGTCCAAAATTCTGTCATTTGATTGATGGCAAACGGATAATTGTTGATAGCTAGCAATCAAACATCTGCAATTGTACAAAGTCTTAATAAAATATAATGGCTGCAAACATAAGTCAGTAGGTGAAAAAAGAAATTCTGCCAACAAAAGTAAAATAATTGCTGCTCGAGCAAGCAAATGCACGACTAGCTAGCTGCTACTTCTAGCACGTGCGTGCTAACTATCACCAATCAATCTAATTCACCAGCCAAAATAGACGCGATCGCGGCTTTTGCATTCTGCTGAAATTCCTTGACATTAACTCGAGTTAACAGTCCCAGTGCTAACAGCATACCTGCAGATTGTGTTGCAAACACTAATCCATAGGCTAGTATCGGTGTCCCTAGAAAACTTTTACCCAAGTTTAACACCGCGCCGCCAGCTACGGTTGCCAGCGCCCGTGCCAAAGTCTGTGCTAATCCCCAAGCACCGATAAAAGTCCCAGCGGTTTCTGCGGCGGTAAGATCCAGCATCAAACTCAAAGCTCCTGTCGTTGTCACACCCGAAGCAAAACCAAACAAAACTAAACTCCACTGTAGAAATTTGGGATTAGCAGTGGTTCCTGCCAAAATAATTACTATCAGGCACGCAGCCACAGCGATACATCCCAACTTGGTTGTATTTTTCTTACCCAAAAGCGGAGCAAGAAAAAAACCAGTGAAACTTAAACCTAGCAGCGTTCCAGTACCAAAGAAAGCATTTAAGGTTGTGGTTTGGGCTATTGTCATCTGAAAAACTTCACCGCCGTAGGGTTCCAAAACCGCGTCCTGCATAAACAAGCTGATAGTCATAACCAGCAAAAATGTGAAAAATATCCCTGTTTGGCGGCTAGCAGTCAATACCCGCACTGCCATACCCAAAGTAATTTTATCTTCTCGATCGATGACTTGAGAGCGCAGGTGATAGCGGGAGTATTTTTTTTCGACACCAAGGGTTGATAGCAAGCACAAGCTAAAGGCAATTCCCGGGACAATCAAAAATAAGCGATTGATTTGAGCTTGGATTTCCTGTAGGGGAGCATTTAAGGTAATTTGTGCGAGCAATCTGCTGCTAATAACAGCTCCGACGATAATACCCACCATCAGCATTGACCAAACAATTCCCACCAATTTTGAGCGGTTGTCTTGGTCGGATACGTCAACGAGCAATGCTGCAAAGGGTGTAGAACTAGCACTGATGGCAATTCCGTAAAGAGCAAATACCAAGCCTAAAAGCGCTATCCAACCCCAGGTTTGAACTGTCCAATTTTCTGCTTGCAAGCTCAAACCCAACTGCCAAATAATTTGAACAGCTACAAAGGAAACAACAGCAAATAAAGCTGCGCCCATCCAAACATAAACGGTGCGGTGGTAGCCTAACAAGGGTTTAGCATCTGACAGTTGCCCAAACCAGATTCTGACAGGAGCTACAAATTGATGCATTGCGATCGCTCCAGCAGCAATCAACGCTGGTACTTGTAATTCTTCAATCATCACTCGGTTGAGCACTCCCAAAGTGAGAATTGACATTATGCCCAATGCCATTTGAAATAATCCCAGACGAAACATCGTCAAAAACCCGAGTTTGGGAGCAGACGAATCTGTGAAACACTGGTTGGATTCAAAATCGGGGGGTAAATCACTGGTTGTCATAGCTACTTGCAAGCAAAACAGCAAGATTACTTCCCAATTATCCAAGATAACTGCTAGTCGGGGATGCTTCTTCTTCGCTGCTGTTTTATTGCGGTAATTCTAAGACAACCCGATAGGCATCCAAGCCACCACTTTTGAAAGCATGAGCCGAACCCCAAAGAAAGATGCGGAATTTTCTATACAGTTGCTCACCCCAGCGTTTGCTAATTTCAGCATGAGCGCGATCGAGATTTTCTGCCCATGCTTTGCATGTCAAAAAGTAACTGTAACGGTCATTGTAAACAGCTTTAACTTCCAGAAGTGATTTGGCTGCTGCTGCTAGAAAGTCGTGCAAACAAAAGAAGGAATGGTTTCCTGGATAAATGTAGCGTGTAATAAATGATGGAGCTTTGTATTTCTCGCGGATGGCACTAGCATCTATGTAAACACGTCCACCTGGTTTTAGTAGTTGTTGTAATTTTCGAATCACGGCAAAATAATTTGGTAGATGTTCCATGACACCGAGAATTGCGATCGCATCGTAGCGTTCATCGCTTTCGTACTCCAGAAAATTTTGCTTGATTACCCGACAAGGCAAATTCAACCTTGCGATTAACTGTTGTAGAAATTCTTGAGATTTTTGAGAAATAGTCAGCGATGTAACTTGAATACCTCTTACTCCTGCGTGTTCTGTCAAGGTTCCCCAACCACCACCAACATCTAATACGTGTTGTCCTGGTTGCAGCTGACATGCTTGAATTACAAAATCTAATTTTCGGCGTTGTGCTACTTCTAGTGGTTCATTTTCATCCTCAAACAAAGCATGGGAATAACAACGTGTTTTATCTATAAAAGTTAAGTAAAATTCCGGCTCTAAATCGTAGTGTTGAGAAATAGCACGAGCATCAATTTTTACCTGACCAAATATTAACGGCAATAAGTGACGCCACAGTCTGTGCCAAGGATTTACATCTTTCATCAATCTATGCAAATCTACTATTTGCAACATATCACCAACTATATCTATTGCCCCGTTCATATAAGCTTCACACAGTTGGCACTCATCAAATTTTGCTAGGGCTAACAGTCCTGTGGGATTGTTTACTTTTAATTGAAAAGCAGGTTCTCCATTACCAAAAAACAAACAGCTACCATCCCACAATTGCAATTTCCAAGGTAGGGGAATCTTACTGGCAATCTGCTTTTGCAGCCATCTAAGCAAGTTGTTATTCATAGACTGATGATTATATTTGATTGATGTTTTGTTTTCACAATCAAACAAATTTTAGCTTTTTTAACTGAAAATAATTAATTCAAGCCATATTTTACAACAATTTTAAGAAATATTTTTCCTTAGTACTCACGCGAAAAAATATTTTTAATTTTTACATAAAAGCTAAATAAAATTAACTTTTTGAGGAATCGCGAATTTAACTTTAAAGATTGCCGCTGCTCGCCAGCTAGAATGTGCAGTTAAACTAAGAAAGTAAACAAATGTAAATAATTAACCGGTTTGAAAGTGGAAAACATTACATTAGGGCAAAACGGACCTGTTGTTAAACCTGTTTGTATCGGCACTTGGGCTTGGGGCGACAAGTTGTTTTGGAATTATGGTAACGAGTACGGTCCGCAAGAGTTGCAGGCAGCTTTTGAGGCAGCAGTTGAAGTTGGTGTTGCGTTTTTTGATACTGCGGAAGTATATGGCTTTGGAGTTTCTGAGCAATTGCTCGGGCAATTTATGCATAAAACGACACAGCAGGTGCAGATTGCGACTAAATACGGGCCTTTTCCTTGGCGAATAACAGCCCAGTCAGTCTCGGATGCTTTGACAGAAAGCCTCAAGCGCCTGCAAGTTCCAAAGGTGACGTTGTATCAAGTGCACTGGCCTTTCACCTTTTTTATGAGTCAAGAAACCCTAATGAATGCCCTCGCAGACGAAGTAGAACGGGGTAGAATCGAGGCGGTGGGCGTAAGCAATTACTCAGCCGAGCAAATGCGAGCAGCACAAAAAATATTAACTTGTCGAGGTGTACCTTTGGCTGTTAATCAAGTGCGTTATTCTTTGCTGGATCGGCAGATAGAAACCAACGGCATCCTGGATGCTGCCCGGGAGTTGGGTGTGACAATATTAGCTTACAGTCCTTTGGCCCAGGGGTTGCTTAGCGGCAAGTATACTGTTAACAGTTCCCAAACTCCCAGCGGCGGTAGAAAATGGGACCCACGCTTTAGCAAACAGGGATTGCAGAAAATTGAACCGGTGATATCTTTGCTACGCCAAATAGGAGAAAAATACGATCGCACCCCTGCTCAGGTTGCTTTGAATTGGCTTGTTACCCAAGGTAACGTTATTCCTATTGCCGGAGCTAAAACAGCCCAGCAAGTAAGAGACAACGCTGGTGCAGCGGGCTGGCGATTAAGCGATGAAGAATGGGCTGAGCTTGAAAAAGTTAGTCGTCCCTGGCGGATTTAAGTACGAGAAATGGTGGTGATAGCTCTAAGTGCGGAAAGTCGCTACGCACCGGCGCCGACTTCCGCCAAGACAGTCTTTGCGGGTACGAACTTGCAACTTTACGACGCTGATTCCCTCGCAGGAGAGGATGAGCCTAGCTTCTTAGGAGACACTGAATTTTCCTGTCGTACTGTCCGTAGTTTGGGCTTGGGGGCAACTTGTTTGTCTGCATCAGCAGCGGTTGCTTCCGACGAAGTCCAACCACAACAAGAGCGACGAGAGCGATGTTCGCCACTAGATTGGCGACGTCCGTGGCGCAACTTGGGCTTGGGTGTATGAATTACTTCTTCCTCTGGAAAGTCAGTTTCCGATTGCAACCAAGCAGGACGAGTTTGGTCGTAAGCAATTTGTAATGCAGCAGCAGCGATCGCGTGCGCATCATATTCCTCACTTAGCTGGCTGACAATGGACAAAAAGGAAGCCATCCGTTCCCCTGCTAAGGCTTCTTTGACCCGAGCTTGTAGTTTTTCTAACTGGCGCGCTTCTATCTGCGCCCTCGTGGGAATGGACAGAATTTGCCAATTTTGGCGCACGTGGCGTTCAAAAAGTTGTTGTTTGCGTCGCTCGAAGGGCTGCACTAAAGTAATTGCTGTACCTTCTTTCCCAGCACGACCGGTACGACCGATGCGATGAACGTAAGTTTCAACGCTGTCAGGTAAATCAAAATTAATCACGTGGGATAATTGGTCAACATCCAAACCCCGCGCCGCAATATCGGTGGCTACTACCCAACGCACTTGGCGATTGCGAAACCTTGTTAACAACCGCTCCCTTGCTTGTTGCGATAAATCGCCGTGATATTCATCAACACTGTGACCTGCGGCTTGCAGCTGATTGGTCAGCTCCGCAGCAGTGCGTCTGGTACGAACAAAAATTAAGGCTGATTCAGGGTCTTCCATTTCCAGGATCGGCTGTAGAGCTTTCACTTTTGACCAGTGACGCGGTACTACGTAAGCTACCTGATTGATTTTGTTAGGAGCAGCTTTGGGTTGTTCAACAGTTACTGTTACCGGGTCGTTTAGAAACTTATTCACCAATTGTCGGATTGATGGCGGCATGGTAGCAGAAAATAAAGCAGTCTGCCGCTCCTTAGGGGCTTGAGATAGGATCTTCTCAACATCATCGATAAAGCCCATGCTCAGCATTTCATCAGCTTCATCCAACACGAACCACTTTACCCGGTCTAACTTCAGGCTACCCCGTTCTAGCAAGTCAATGACCCGCCCTGGTGTACCCACGACAATATGAACGCCGCGTTTGAGTTGTAAAATCTGGCGATCGATGGATTGACCTCCATAAATGGCTAAAACACGCGCTCCTTGCTCGCCAGCAAATTCACAAATGGCATTTTGAACTTGAATGGCTAGCTCGCGAGTTGGTGTCAATATTAAGGCTTGTACTGCCTTTTGACTAACATCCAATCTTTCTAAGATCGGCAGGGAAAAAGCAGCTGTTTTACCTGTACCAGTTTGGGATTGACCGACCACATCACGACCTGCTAAAAGGTGTGGGATCGCCTGAGTTTGAATGTTAGTTGGTGTAGTAAAGCCAAGTTTTTCTAGTTGTTGAAGGCGCTCTGGTGAAATACCTAATTCTTGAAATAAAACGGTCATCAACTCTCCTAATTGGTATTGTTATTAATTATTGGTTAGTAAATTAGTAGTTGCTTGCTTACTACTAACTATTCCGTACAAGTCATATGTATCAGCTTCTTTGATAGTTACTGGTACAATTGTTCCCAACCTTGCTGTGCCGCGAACGTACACTTGTCCATCCACTTCTGGAGCAAATCTGGCGGAACGACCGATTAATTCTCCTGTTTGAGGATTTTCTTGTTCGACGAGCACATCAACTAATTTACCGATTTCCCGTTGATTTTTTTTGTAAGAAATCGGTTGTTGAAGTTCCATCAAAATGTTCCGCCGCTCCTTTTTGATTTCTGGCGGTAATTGATTTGGTAGGTGGTAAGCTGGTGTTCCTTCCTCAGCAGAAAAGGTGAATACTCCAACATGGTCGAATTCATGACGCTGGACAAACTGCAATAAATGCTCAAAATGTGCTTGTGTTTCACCAGGAAAACCGACTATAAAGGTTGTTCGCAAAACTGCTTGTGGCAATTCTTTTTTAATACGCTCTATCGTGACATCATTTACCCGTCCTTGCCAAGGACGGTTCATAGCTCGAAGTATTTCCGGATGAGAATGTTGCAAGGGTAAATCCAGGTAAGGTAAGACATTGGGTGTTTCTTTAATAGCGGCGATTACGTCTGGGGTTATTCCTGTGGGATAGGCGTAGAGCATTCTAATCCACGGTACGTCTACTTTGCCCAAAGCGCGAAGCAATTCGCCTAATTTTGGTTGACCGTAAATATCCGTACCGTAATTTGTGGTGATTTGGGAAATTAAAATGATTTCCTGAACTCCTTGTTCAGCAAGTTGTTGTGCTTCTGCCACAATGGACTCTATTGTCCGGGAGCGCTGGTTTCCCCTCAGATGGGGAATTATGCAAAAAGCACAGCGATAATTGCATCCTTCTGCTATCCGCAGGTAGGCTACACCTTCAGTTGTAGTACGGTAACGGGGTGTGTTTTCGTCGCTGATATAAGTTGGTTTGTCACTTACTTGCTGAACTCGCTCACCTTGTTCCACCCGCTGAATAATGTTTACTATTTGGTGGTAGTCACCGGTACCCACCACCGCCACAGCTTCGGGTAACTCTTCTAACAATTCCTCCCGAAAATGCTGCGCCAAACAGCCTGTTATCACAATCTTTTTATTTGCTTCTGCAAGCTCTACCAACGTTCTGACTGATTCTTGGCGAGCTGCTTCGATAAAACTACAGGTATTAACAATTACTAAATCTGCTAACTCTTCATTACTATCGACGCTATAGCCCGCTTCCACTAACAGTGCGAGCATGTGTTCGGTATCAATTCGATTTTTCTCGCAGCCTAGATGAGAAATGGCAATGGTTGGTTTGTCACCCATACTATAATAAAGATTTTTTCAGCTAGCTTTGTTCGATCTTCCAAAAGTCAAGCTCCAGCTTTTGATTGTTAAATATCCAATCCTCATAACAGTCACGGCTTTCAAAGCCATTAGCGCTGGCGATGAACACGATGGATTGTGTTATCATAATTTCTGTTGTTTCTGTTTTTTGGAACAAAACAGAGTTGATTTGGGCAAGACGAACATTTATGTGTAAGTTTTGTTAAGCAAATCGCCTTTTGGTATTTTACATTACCGCGGCGCGTGCGTTGTGAATCTACTTTCCCCTTAAGGGAGCCACTTTCCCCTGGGGGGTGTGTGGTGAGAAGTTGCTACCAAACTGGAAAATGACGCACAAAACCATGCCCGTTTAGCAGTAATGCTACCATTTTCTTCGGACTTTGCCTGACAAAAACCTTGACAGACTCCAGGAAAACCCTTTGGATACTTGACAATAAGCTTCCTTTGGCGCTTGCTTGACTTTCAGCATCCTGGCAGGAAATAGCAAGTGGATTGACTCCAACTGCAACTTGCCAGTTGGCTTTGTGTGCGTCTTGTGAGTTGCAAACTCCTCTTCTAGCCAGATTTTATCTTAACATATCTTATGGAAGGTTTTATGCCTATTTCCATCTTCAGGTGGAGGCAACAAATCTGTCCCAAAATACAAAACACTCATTCATATACTCATGAGGGAACCTAGAAAGTATGAAGTATGAAGTATGAAATGTGGAGCAATCAAGTCATGCTTTCCTCGTAAGCTAGTGAGGAAAGACGATCTCCCAAAAGCTAGGTGTTTGTAGCTTTCATTGCTTCAGCCTTCATCTTTATCCTTCACAATAGTTAAAGACGTGGACTTGTATCAGCTATTTAAAACCCGGACACCAATTATCGGTGTAGTTCATTTACTACCGTTACCTACCTCGCCCCGCTGGGGAGGTAGCCTCAAAGCAGTGATCGATCGCGCCGAGCAGGAAGCAACAGCCTTGGCTAGCGGAGGCGTCGACGGCATTTTAGTGGAGAATTTTTTTGATGCGCCGTTTCCAAAAAACCAGGTAGATCCTGCGGTGGTGAGCGCAATGACCGTAGTAGTGCAGCGAATACAAAATTTGGTGACGTTGCCAATTGGAATTAACGTTTTACGAAACGATGCCAGAAGTGCAATGGCAATTGCTAGCTGCGTGAAAGCCCAATTTATCCGTGTCAACGTACTCAGCGGTGCCATGGCGACCGACCAAGGTTTAATAGAGGGAGAAGCCCATCATTTGTTGCGCTATCGACGAGAGCTAGGTAGCGATGTGAAAATTTTTGCCGATGTTTTGGTCAAGCATGCTCGCCCTTTGAGTTCTCCGAATTTGACTGTGGCGGTGCAAGATACTATAGAGCGCAGTTTAGCAGATGCCGTGATCTTATCAGGCTGGGCTACCGGTAGTCCACCGAATCTAGAAGATCTAGAATTGGCTTCGCAAGCAGCAGCAGGTACACCTGTATTCATAGGTAGTGGAGCTTCCTGGGAAAATATTGCTACCTTAATACAGGCAGCAGACGGTGCCATTGTTTCTACTTCCTTGAAGCGCCACGGTCGCCGCGAGCAACCTATTGACCCGGTTCGCGTCAGTCAATTTGTAGAAGCTGCACGTCAAGGTTGGAACTCCAAAGGCAGTAACAAATCTATTTCTTCCGTGAAAATACAATCATAAACTGGGGAATGGGTAGTAGTTAATAGTTAATGGTTAATAGCACTCAACGCTAGACCGTTAACGATCGGCTACTAACTACGAACCACTAACTTTAATTTACCGATTCTTGCCTATGAGTCGCCGCCGCTCTATTCCTTGGATTCATCGTCGCTCGCGTCTGTTAATTGCCGCGATCGCTGCTTGCGGTGCTTTAGTAACAGCCTATCTAACCGCAGTCAAGCTCACTCAAAGCTCTGCTGCTTGTCCTACCGAAAGTTGCGACCTAGTCCTGCAGAGCGATTATGCCTCCATTTTCGGATTGCCTTTAGCCTTGTTTGGCTTTCTGGCTTACAGCAGCATGCTGCTTTTTGCCTTGGCACCCTTATTTGTTAACCCGATCAAAAAGAAAGATACTCGTACAAAGCTAGAAAATTCGACTTGGTTGCTGCTTTTTGCAGGCGCGATCGCCATGTCGGTTTTCAGTGCATACTTAATGTACTTATTGTTTTTTAAAATTAAAGCGCTCTGTATTTACTGTCTTGCTTCCGCAATTTTTTCCTTGAGTTTGCTGGTACTGACCGTTATCGGTCGCACCTGGGAAGATCTGGGGCAAATTTTTTTTACAGCTATTATCGTCGGCATGGTGACTTTGATCGGTACTTTAGGTATTTATGCTAATGTCGATAAAAGTAGTAGCGATGTGATTCTCAACTCTAGACCCGGTCAACCGACAGAAATCACCTTTAAACCGACAACACAGCCCAAACCAGGAATTGGCTGGGAAATTACCACTACTTCTGGTGAAGCAGAAATAGCCCTAGCGCGTCATCTGAAAAACATCGGTGCTAAGGAATACGTCGCTTGGTGGTGTCCCCACTGTCACGAACAAAAGCTGCTGTTCGGAAAACAAGCCTACAGCGAAATTAATCATATTGACTGCGTTTTAGCCGATAATCCCAACGTGCAAAAAGATGAGTGCAAAGCCGCTGGCATTGAGAGCTATCCTACTTGGATTATTAAAAATAAAACTTATACAGGAGTACAAAGCCTGGAAGAGTTAGCAAATATTTCCGGTTACACAGGACCGCGTAACTTCAAGTATGCTTTGCGCCGCTGAAAATTAACCCTGGTAACATTTATATCTTCAATTTCAACTAGGCAATCTCGTGAATGCTTTGTACCTAGTTGATTTTTTATTATTTTCTAGTAAATTAATGTAAAAAATATAACTAATATAATATTGAATATCCGTATAGAAAAACAGGAATAGTGCGGAGAAATCTCGCAACTATTCTAATTAGAAATTTTTGCATTTTCAAATTACGCCTTGTGAAAAATTAGGTTCCAAAAAGCTTGAGCAACAGTTATTTACGAATATTTCAGATTTCTGACTTGCCTGTGGGATATTCTTGTGAGTACCCTTTTGTTATCTTCATCCCATGGAAGTTTAGGTGATAGAGGTTATAACAATGAAACAACAATAAATTTTCGTTCGCTATGAGGTTCTGAAGTTAAATATGCTAGAACTTCTCAAAATCATGCCAAAAAGTAAAACTAGATAGCTTTTGCTCAAACTTGATTTGCTTAGTAATTGCTGACATAAAAAATGACAACATTCATACACTAAAATCTACAAAAATCGTTTCTGATTATGCCTTACCTAATTTAGGCGCCGCTTGGTAAGTTAGTTAACTAGATAGCGCCAGTAAGCATTGCTAACAGCTAATGGGGAGGCAGTACTTTCAAAACGGGTACTGGAAATGATACAATACCAACAAAAGCGTCTGGTGAAATTTCTATTGACGCTGAAAAAATACCAATATAAAGTACGCAGAGAATGTCTTACTGCCCTTAGCGTAGGAGTCTGCGTACTGCTATTGCGCGGTTTAGGATTACTGCAATCTTTAGAGTGGGCAGTTTTAGATCAATCCTTTCAATTACGCCCGCTGGAAGAGCCAGAAGATAGAATTACTATTGTCGCAATTAATGAAGCTTTTTTACGCCAGGCTGGTTCTTGGCCTATTTCCGATGGGGCCATTGCTGAGGTTTTGCAAAAATTAAACGCTTACAAACCCCGCGCCATTGGTCTAGATATTTATCGGGATTTGAAAGTAGAGCCCGGTCATGAAAAACTAGTAGCAGCTTATGAATCGATGCCGAATTTGATCGGCATTGAATTGCTGGGGAATAACAAGGTCACCGTTGCACCTCCTGTAGAATTAAATAAACGCAACCAGGTAGGTTTTAATAACGTTCTACTCGATACTGATGGAAAAGTACGTCGCAGCTTGTTGTACTGGCATGTTAACGGTCAAGCACATGAAAGTTTTGCTCTCAAACTAGCAAAGCTTTATTTAAAGCCAGAGGGAATTACACCACAGAAAACAGCAGATCGTCCCGAGAATTTGCGCTTGGGTAAAGCAGTATTTCATCGTTTTCAACCATACGATGGAGCTTATGTTAAAGCCGATAACAGAGGTTATCAAATTTTATCCAACTTTCCCAAGTTAGCTTGTAGAAATCACGCATCGGAAATTTGTGCTTTTCGTCAAGTATCGATGCAAGCTGTGCTTGCTAACCAAGTACCGAAGGAGTGGATTAGCGATCGCATTGTTCTTATTGGTTCTACAGCGCCTAGTTTGCAAGATTTGGTATTAATTCCTTACTCCAGTCGTTTAGGAGGTGCGGCTAAACCCATACCGGGTATAGAACTGCAGGCGTATTTTATCAGTGAGTTACTTCGTGCTGCTTTACAGGGAAGACCGTTGCTAAAATTTTGGTCCGAACCGATGGAATGGTTGTGGATTTTTGCTTGGTCTTACATTGGTGCTGCATTAAGCTTGCGAATACGGCATTTTTGTAGGAGCACCCTTACAATCGTTTGCTTTTGCTGTGCGCTAACAGGTAGTGCTTACGTTGCTTTTTTGCTGGGTTGGTGGATACCGCTTGTACCTGCATTGCTGACGTTTAGCGGTTCAGCTATTATCATGACCTTGCAAATCGCTCAAATGCAGGAAGAGTTAAAACGTTCCAAGGAGTTTTTGCATCAAGTTATTAACGCCATTGCTGACCCGATTTTTGTCAAGAATGAAAAACATCAATTAATTGTTTTGAATGAAGCTTATTGTCAATTAATTGGTTATCCTAAGGATATGTTGCTGGAAAAATCAGACTATGATTTTTTCCCTTCTCACGAAGCTGATGTGTTTCGCCAGCAAGATGAATTAGTGTTTCAGTCTCAGCAAGCTCAGGAACACGAAGAACAATTGACTGATGCTAGTGGCAAAACTTATCTAGTTTCTACAAAGCGATCGCTCCACAAAGATGCGGCGGGTAATTTATTTTTGGTTGGGGTAATTCGCGATATCACCAAACGCAAGTTACGGGAAGAAGAACTCAAGCGTACTGCTGCTGAGTTATTTCGTTCTAACCACGAGTTAAAACTCCAAGAAGATCGTTTACGTTATTTAGCATATCACGACCCTCTGACTGGTTTACCCAATCGCAAGTTTTTTGCCGAACAACTGCGCGAGTCTATTGAGTGGGCGCAAAACAATAATTTGTTAGTTGGACTTTTATTTATTGATTTGGATGGTTTCAAACAAGTTAACGACACTCTCGGACACGAAATTGGCGATCGCTTGCTGATTGCTATCAGTCAGAGACTTAGTAACTGCTTGCGCGGTAGCGATACTGTTTCCCGCTTTGGTGGCGATGAATTTACCGTGATTTTACGGGCGATTCCGAAAGTTGAAGTAGCTGCGAAAGTAGCAGAAAAAATTTTAATCGCCATTGCTGAACCAATTGTTCTAGAGGGACAAATCATCCAAGTTTCCGCCAGTATTGGTATCAGTATCTACCCTTTGGCTAGCCAAGATTATGATACTTTGATCAAACAAGCTGATACTGCGATGTACCAGGCCAAGCACTTAGGTAAAAATCGCTATGAGTTTGCTTGCGCAGTTGGTTAGTCATTGGAACAAAGTTCCTACTGATACATATCCCATCCGAATCTGGGTTTTCCCGTAATTATACTTAGGAATTTTTAATCTTCAGTAAATATACTCAAATTTTTGAGCCGGTAAACAACTGGCAAAATGGCAACATCAATATTTTCTCGCTAGTTAATTTTACTTATATAGCTTTGACGGAAAAGACCAAGGTTTAAGGGAGTAATTTCTATGATTTTTGATGTTTTGAATACAAACTGCCATCACCAAATCTTAAAATTGTATTAAAATGGCCAGGTAAAGAGTTTTATCATGGCTGCTGGTAGAGAGATATTTCTTTCTATAGATGCCATCAACTTTCTCGAAATTATAAAAAAGTAGTTATAAATTTAACTAAGCATCAACGAGAACGGTAGCTTGCAAACTAAGCTGCTAGCATACGCTTGGAAAAAATTACAGTCTATTATAGTGAAATTACAAATATTATCGTTACCTATTTTACATTCGTTTTCGGAGATTGCAAAGTTATCCACTGGGGATTTATGAGTACTAGTTGGAAAATTACTTATATAGTGCTGTGTTTGCTCGGAGCTACTTTGATAATTCTCAAAAATGGCGAGCGAGCTTGGACTTATAATAGTGGAGCTTTAAATTTTAGGAACAATGCTGCAAGTACGAGTACTTTAATCAGTTTGAAAATAGATTTTCTCAATTCCAAAGGTGTTAGTGCTCAAACAAAATCAAACTGCGAGTACGAACCACCAAATTATGGCGGTCCCGATAGCGTTTATGGTAGCGGAACTCGTTAACGAAGCTACATTGTAGATGTTTCAATTACGGGAGATGTCCACCAGTTGTGGTGTTGTACCAGGGTGTGAACTTGCCAAGCTGGGTCGGAGCGAGGATAATCCAAGCGATAGTGGCCTCCTCTACTTTCTGTTCTAAAAGCAGCACTTTTGAGTATGAGATAAGCAATATCTAATAAATTGCCAGTTTCTGCCCACAAGCGCAATTGTCGTTCCACATTTGGTAGGAGCAAACGAACATTTTGCTGGGGATGTAAAGAAAGCAAGAATTGACTGATTTTCAAACTAGCGAAATCTTGTTTCCAAGCTTTGACAGTGGCGATCGCTGCTTCTAATCCTGATTGTTCCCGACAAATACCGGCATTTTGCCATACCAAACGAGGTATTTTTGCTCGCAATGTTTCTAGAAGTTGTTGTTGGGGAAACCACTCACTTTCAGAAAGAATAAAAGTTGCTGGTTGCAGGTGAAAGTTTGATGGTTTGATTTCGTCCTTGATGGTTTCCACTTCATCCTTTAAATACTTGATTTGGGCGCCAAAAACAATGCACTCGAGCAGGGAATTACTAGCAAGTCGATTGGCGCCGTGTACACCGGTGCTAGCAGTTTCTCCCACAGCATACAATCCGGGAATACTGGTACGGTTCATTAGATCGGTGAGAATACCACCCATCCAGTAGTGAGCTGCTGGAGCGACGGGAATTGGTTCGCAAAAGACATCTATACCCCAGTGATTGCAAACTTTAATAATATTGGGAAAGCGATGGCGAATGCGTTCTTGGGGAATGGGACGCATATCTAGCCACACGTGAGCAGTAGCAGGATCGCTAGCAGTGCTTTGCAAATGACTGAAAATTGCTCGACTAACTATATCTCGAGGAGCTAGTTCTCCGTCGGGGTGATAGTCAAAGACAAAACGTCGCCCTTCGTTATCTATTAAATGTGCTCCTTCACCGCGTACAGCTTCACTAATTAAAAAGCGGTCAGCTCCGGGTTTGGTCAAAGCTGTGGGATGAAATTGTACGAATTCCAAATCTCGCAGAATTGCTCCAGCACGCCAAGCAATTGCTACTCCGTCCCCCGTACTAACAGCTGGGTTAGTAGTTTGAGCAAATACTTGACCGCCACCACCGGTTGCTAGTACTACCGCAGCTGCTTTTATCCATCTGATTTGTCCTTGATAGAACAAACTAATTCCTTGAACGCGTCTGGTTTCTGGATCCAACCACAAACTCAAAGCCAAAGCTTGTTGAATTACTTGAATGTTTGGACGGCGCAGGACTTGGGCGGTGAGAGTGGTGGTTACTTCCCTACCTGTGGTGTCTGCAGCGTGAAGAACGCGGTGTTTGGAGTGGGCGGCTTCTAAAGTTAAGGCTAGCTTGTCGTTATGGCGATCAAATGACACTCCTAAGTTTATCAAAGATTGAATGCACTCAGGAGCTTGTCGGGCGAGGAATTCTACTGCCGGGCGTTCGCACAATCCTGCACCTGCTTTGATTGTATCTTCCACGTGCAGTTTGGGGGAATCGTCTGGGGCGATCGCTGCTGCGATACCACCTTGCGCCCAATCACTCGCCGATAGAGAAAGGGTTTGTTTGGTAATTAAACCCACTTGCAAAGATGGAGGTAAGCAAAGCGCCGTATACAGTCCAGCTGCACCAGCGCCGACTAATAACACATCAAATTGGTTTGGGATGTCTGTTTGTTGCAAGGTATTGTTAGTGAAAAATCACAAATACTTTAAATATCGAAGGATACATCAACAGTGGTTCATCCCGATCCTAACCTAAAAAAAATCAGTATTTTTATATTTGCTTTGGAAGGTGAAGGTGTTGTACGAAAGTTGTACGTAACTTTACAAAGGTATGGAAAACTGAAATTCTTGGTTTTAGAGGAGTCATGATTGTTGTTTTGCACTAGGTCATTTTTACCAGGGGGATTTTTTCATCCCGCTGGTTTTTCTTGCTGCCAAAAGTTATAGCTTGTTTGTCAGGGTAGGAAAACAAATTACTCGATTTTTTTGCGGAAAAATCAGGTTATAACTGTTTCTGATCTTGGCGATCGAGAGTCTGGGGTCTTTTGTTTGAAAGCGAAGACCTTTTCGGAAATTGTTGAATTTTTTATCTAAAAAGAGTATGAAAAACAACATTCTTTTAGAAAAATTGCGCCAGTATCAAGGATATGGTGAATCTGTAAAACAAGCCCTGGACTTATTTTTACAAAATCTACCTCCTCAATAAGGTTGGCTTATAGATAGTCTAAATGAAAACCTTGAGAATTTGCAACAACATGCCCGTACCGTAGCAGAACTTGCTTGTTCGCCGGTGAAAATTGGCGTTATGGGAGAATTCAGTAGCGGTAAAACTTTATTAATCGGTAGCTTGATTGGTTACGCTGATGCTTTACCGGTGAGCGAAACTCCCACTACTGGTAATATTACGGCTGTTCACCTGTGTCAAAGCTCAGAACTGCACACAACTCGAATTGCTCGGTTGAGGGTGGAATATTTATCCGAGCAAAAAGTCAAAGAATGTCTGCGCTACATGCTTAAAGAAGCTGAAGTACGAGCAAAATCAGCAGAACTAACTTCTAGGGAAATTTCCTTGCTGCCAAGTTTGTATCCAACAACAATTGTTTCTAGCAATGGTATCCTTAGCTGGTGCGAACGAGCGTGGAATCAAGCACAAAGTTTAGAGTTGCGATCGCTGCTGCGAGAATTAGTAACGTTCGTGCGTACCTACAGCAGCTACGGTCGAGAGATTTGCGGAAAAAGCTACCAAATTGACCTTGGGACAGCCAAAAAAGGGCTGAGGTTAGCCGCTTTGCCCATGAATATTTTAGAACTTAGACCTTTGCATTGGTGAGGAAACTCCTCAATGTAAGCCGAGTCGTGGAAAGAGGAAGCCCAAGAATCACTTCTTGGAATCACCGTGGCTAAAGCTACAGTGAGGGTGTCAAAGAGCATGTAGCCGAGCATGGTATCAAACAACTTGTGGAAGATACTAAAAAAGCTGCTGAGGCTTTACATAAAGAACAAAATCACCTCAAAATTTTCCTAGAAGGAATTTCATCCTACGTCCCCGTTGCGGAAAACCTCGCTTTTGCGAACTTGCGCCAAGCAATCGAAAACTTGATTGCGATCTACAGACAATTTCAACAAGATCTAGAAACACAACCGATTTTACGCAACCGCAGTGGTATAGCCGTTAGCGACTTGGTGAAAGACGAGCTAACTTGTAAAATCTTCTTTGATTGGAGCGAGTGGACATTACTGTTTGACAGAACCAAAAACGGGACGATCGCCCTTACCAAAAGCGAAAGCTTTTTTGACGATGACTTAATCGAAGATTCTATCCCCACTCAAAGCGACGATTTTTACCAACCATTTGTCCAAACTGTCCAACAAATGCAGGTTTTTGCCTGCGATTGCATTCAACAAGCGCTCATTGACTTGTTTGCTCAACTGTCAGCACAGGTAGCTGGCGAGCACGACAGGATCTGTGCCTTAATTTTGCCAGAAATGGAGCAGCAGGTTCAAAATAAGTTTGGTAAAGACCAACTGCGCCTTTTTCGCAATCTTGTCCGGGCGATCGCACCAGCAAATCAATGGCAAAAATTGATTATCGAACACAGCAGACTTGCTAGCAGTGGCGATCCCATCAACGTTGATGACCTATTTCCCTTAGGAAGCAAAGATGACAAACACCCTAAAGGTCAAGTTTTTGATTGGAGTCCCGATCAAAAATTTCCCGTTCCTCCCAAACCATTTAATCATCAAATTGCAGTTTTGCGACTGCGGGATGAAATCACTGTTAGCGCGAGTTTACATTTGGTTCAATACGTTAGTCAGTTAACCAAACAAGTCAAGTTAAGTTTTTCCAGAGCTATTAATGAAATTATAGATAGTCTGCAAGAATTGTTGAGATCCAAACACGAACCTTTGCTACGATATATCGCTACCCAAGAGGAATCTAATTTTAGCTCTACCCCGCTTTGGTTGGAAATTCTTTCTCAAATTGCCACAACTCCTTGTCCGAGGTAAGTTGGATTAACTAATAACCAAGCATGCAAAATACGTAAAAATTCAGGAAGATAAATAGTTATTTTGTATATATTATTGTTTTTTTTTGGATTTAATCCATACATTATCTAGTGGCTTTGAGGCGAAGATCAATGCCTGTAAAAATTGAACTTTTTCATCGCTATCAATTGCGCACCAATCCTAACGAACCATCTCTGTTGTTGCTACCAGCGATTGAAATTAAACCAGTTCCTAATTGCAATTTTCCCTATATCTACCGAATTCATATATCTGTAACCGGTACGCCCCAAGATTTGGCAAAATAGATGCAAGCAGCCTATAAAAATGTAGATTTTGGTATTGATAGGCTTCTCAAACTTTCTACACCCCAAAGATTGAGACAAAATGATTGTCTGTGGTATCAACCTTTATCGCCGAGCGTTAACTGTACTTTACAAGTGATTGTAGAGTATTTTGACTCGGACAGTGCAGGCGAATCCATTTTATTATCTGCAAGCAAGCAGGCGATCGCCGAATGCAATATCTGGACTTATCCAGTTAAAGATTATTCCTCCAAAGAACCTTTCATGACTTTTACAGAATTGACAACTTCTTCTCCAGCGCTGCAAACAAAATCACCGCCTGAAAATCAAAACTCAGAAATCACTTATCCTGGTTGGTTTGCCATTGATTTTGGTACTTCTAATTCTACAGTGATGCTTTACGATCCCAAGGTGATCGTGACGCCTTATGCTTTTCCCAAAGAACAAGAAGTAAAGTTGGGCGATCGCCTCGCAGCATGGATTGGTGAGCGTCCTGCAGACGATCTACCCGGAATAAGTTGTGAAGCTTGGGCGCAAGAATGGCAGAAATTTCTCGCTGAAGTTTGTAAAAACTTGCAAGAAAATTCTGTAAATTTACGTAGTTTACCTGCAGAAAAGTTTTTGGAAGCGATCCGGGAAATAGAAATCGGGTTTCGCCGCGCTGCAAGCAAGCGTTTAAATCGCATCTACCATGAAGTTTTTCGCGTTCCGTCTTTAGAATGGCAAAGTTTCGCAGTCGCTGGTTGGGAATGCAATTGACTAACAATATTAGGCGTCAAGATTTTGAAAATATGAAACTGCAGCTGTGGGGTAGTTACAACGGGGATGCTTTGAGGAAAAAATTGGTAATGAGTGAGGAAGATTTTAAGAATTTGATCCAAATCCAGTTTGAAATTAATCAAAAATTAGACATCGACGTGCTGCTTTCTCGAGGAAATCCCCACTATCTTATTTCTACGAATATTCCTTACCTCAATGCTGCAAAAGTTATAGGCATACCGACAGTGATTTCCGATGAAGGTAAAGTAGTATGTGATATTGCGGTCAATGTTGCTGAATCTGCTAGCGCTCTCAAAACGGATGCTCATAGCACTGTGTTTGCTGCTCAAACAGATTACAGCCAGACGAAAATACTACCCAAATCCAAGATCTAGGCTTGATTGCAGAATTACCTCCCTTTCCTGCGAGTGGAAAACATGCTTTTTACTTTCAATTTCGCAAACCCGAATCGAATTATTAGGAGTTAATTGGCGAGTTACCCCAACCAGAAATTAAAACGGAATATCCTTGCAAATATTATGTTTATCTAAACAGACAAGGTGTGTTGCGAGTTCATGCTTTGGAAGTACCTTATTGGACATCACCTGCTCCTGAATGTCTCAAACAACACGGATGTGTGTTTCGAGATCGCTTACAAACTCAATCGCATCATGTCGAGATCGAACGGGATCCTTTTTGCGGATTGCATTAATTTCCCCATCAGCGATCGCTACTATTATCTTTATCGTTGGCGCTGATAACGTCCTATTAATTCAGCGGTTGCCAAAACGTGACCGTTGATAGCTGCTTCTACCTGGTTTTTGCTAGCACCAGGTTGCAAGCCCAATTTTTTATCTAGTGCGTATAGTTTGAAATAATATCTATGAATGCCACTGGGAGGACAAGGTCCACCATAACCAAGATTGCCAAAATCATTTTTACCTTGAACGCCGCCACTGGGTAAGGTTTTTACAGGTGCAACGTGCTCTGATAATTGCTTGATTGTAGGGGGGATATCGTAGACCACCCAATGAACAAATGTTCGTCCTGGCGCATCGGGATCCTCTGCAATCAAGGCAAAACTTTCGGTTCCTGGTGGAGGATCGTCCCAACTCAGGGGAGGAGAAATATCTGCTCCATCGCAAGTATATTTGGCAGGAATAAAGTCATTGGTTGCAAACGCACTGCTGATTAATTTCATTGTTTGCACCTCTTTGTGCGAGCGATCGCTCCTTTGGGTAGGGGTAACTACTTTGTTAGTGTTGTCCGTGGCTCCGCAACTGCCCGTGGATAACGATACTAAAGTTACTATACCAACTATCTGCCGAAAAAAAACTCTCCTGCTACTCATGGCTGTTGCGTTTTCTATTCTGTAGTGAGTTGCCCGAGCCAGAGCAATTTCTACCCCACAATATTATAGATTAAAGTTAATTCTGTTTTTATTTCCTTGTTTTCCTTTCCTGTCAACAATTTGTAAACTTCCGTAATTTTCGGGAAAATATTATCCCCTCTTCCAACTGGAAAAGGGGACACTTTTAAGGCTTTAGATAAGTGATTACAGTTAATTGATTCGGTATAGTTGCTGAATTTAGCTACATTAACTATATACGAAACAGTGAAGGTTGATTCCGGAATATTTACGGAATTTTTTTGGCAAGCGTCAGATAATTCAGTATATTTACGGTATTATTGTCAAATTTAGATATTTAGCTAGTATTTCTCTGCTCCTCTTATTTATTTCCTCCTGTATAGCCTGTTGCTACCCATACTAAGGACCTCACTCCATCACGTATAGATTTTGTCAGTGGTTCCGGTGAATTACCCGATGGCACCGATACAGGTTTAAAATCTATCCCTCTACTACCCAAGATAATTTCGCCGACAATACTGGCACGGCGCATGTGGAAGTCAGAGGTAATCAAGTAGACACTTTTGATACCAGTTTTTTTCAGTTCATCCACTAGTGTTGTAAAGTTTTCTACCGTATTGTTGGCTCGGTAGTCTAAGTGCAATCGCTTAGGATCGATTCCCGCTTTGGCGAACACCTGTTTGGTTACCTGGGGAGGACTACCCCCAGAAATCCATATGGGTAGGTGGGGATGTTTGCGAGCAAAATCTGCTGTAAACTTTTCTCGCTCTAACTTCACTGTTGAACCACCCAAAACCAAAATAGCCTGCGGTTGTACTGATTGACCTTGTATTTCTTTATAACTCCACAACAATGTTAATGGTAGAACTAGAAGCATTAATCGAGAACAAACTGCAGCAAGTAGTAGCTTTTTCAAGGTTTTATAACTTTAGCAACTTCAACAATTTTTCTTGAAAAAGAACAACAGGATATCTGTAAAATTAAAAACAATAGCTTTAGACCAGCATCTCAACTATTTTTTCAACTTTACATGTCGTCAGCGGTGCTTGAGATTACAAGCACTTGCTGCGGATCTGATGCTAGATTTTATCTATTTCTGAAGGCAGATGCAAAGTGTTCTAAGTACTTTACTTTGAATTTAACACAGGGCCAAAACAATTAAGTATTCTTAGTAATTTCATGACATTATTACGGGACTGGCGCGATTCGAACGCGCGACCTAGCGCTTAGGAGGCGCTCGCTCTATCCAACTGAGCTACAGCCCCAATTACCAGATATCACCCCCATCATATCACTTCTAGTGAGATTGCCAGCTACGCTCCCAAGGAGAGCCACCTATTTCTAATCCACAAAGGCAGCTGTGGGCTTTGAGGATAGTTTTGCGTTCAGTACCGTTGATTTTTCTTAGTTCTAAATTTAACTGTCCTTGTAAAGTATCGCGACAGCAAAATATTAAACCTGATTCTGTAGGTGCGCGTAAGAAAGTTCCTGGTAGGTCGGTAGTTGCAAGTAGCTCAACTTCATAGTGTTGATTTTTGGCTTGCATCTCCCATCGACCCCAAGGCTGAATATTCCAGCTTACTTGCGAGTTCCAGGGAACAAATTCGTAAAATTTTCCTCGGTAGTGCAACCCAATCATCGCCACAGCTTCTGTCCACCACAATACTTTTCGTTTTCCGCCACCGGCGGTGATAGCGAGTTCGGGTTCGCCTGGAAAGCTATTGCAGTTGACCCAGAACCACTTTTGCGGAAAAGCACCTCCCCAATTTTTCTCGCTGTAAGCAGGAGCGTTGGTAAATTCGTAGCGCTTTCCATTCCAGTCTATCCAACCGCAAGCTAGACCACTGGCCATGAGAATTTGCCAACCAGGTTCAAAAATCTGCAAAAATGACAACCATCCTGCCGTTGATTGCTGTATGCTACCTTTGTTACCCCAGCCGTACAGTGGCTGAATTTCGTATTGCCATCGGCAATATTTACCACTACCAGGGTCAAAAATTGCTCCTTGATTTAAGGTTGCTGTAGCTTGATAGCCTTGTTGCACGTAATGCTCAAAATCAGTGGGTAGAAGGTAGCCTGGTTTGATACCTGCTTTTGCTTTACCCCAGTGTCCTAATGCTAATACCTGGCGCTGAGCCCAAAAGGTGTTGACATTTGGAAAAGTACGACACAAATATTCGTCATCGGGACCGAGAATTTGTGCAGCGCCGCCACTGTGGGGTTTACCACCTATCGGGTCTTCGATAGAGTACATAAAGGCGAAGGATTGATTTTCTAAAGGCAAAGTTACCCGGTAATACCAACCTTCAAAGAAGCGACGGTTGCTACCGTTCCAGTGATAGCCACTGTGAGGAGTGTAAGTGGTGTCAAAAGGATTTGCAAGCAAACCAAGCATGGATTTGAGGTAATGACGATCCTTTTTTAGTATGAGCGATCGCCTCCAAATTCAGAACATCGATACAATCTTTTTCTATCTGGGGATAGAAAAACTTTGACAAAAGTCGGAAGTTACTATGTCGGTGGCGAAGGTAAACAAAGAAAGTACCTGGAGCGATTTCATCTTCAGTAATGGGAAATTTTCGGCACAGATTTCCAGTACGCGCTTGCCAGAAGATGGAGGAAAATCCCTTTGGGGGTGATAGCTGTTTTTTATTTCCAGCAGCAATTACAGCAAAGTCCACTTATGACCAAACTCCACTGGCTAGAAGTTACTGAATACGTTTGTTTATACGCCTCTGCAGTTGGAACCTTTGTAGCAGCAGTAACTCAGCAAGCTGTGTACGCCGCAGCTCCTTTGACTGTAGCTATGGGGTTAAATGTGGCTAATCGGGAACGATTGAAAAATTTAAACAAGCAGCACCAGCAAAGCGCGATCGCCCAATTAGACCGACTCATCGATCCCCTCAGACAACGTTTGGAGAACTTCGATCGCTTTACACAAAACTTCAGTCAAACCACTCAACAGCAAATACAGGAAATACAGCGTTACCAACAAGAACAAACTACCGATGTGGTTCGCCAGCGATTGTTACAGCTTGATACTTTCAGACAACAATTGAGCAGAACTTTTGACCAGCAACTCGAACCTCTAAGACAGCATCTTGCCCAACTAGACGCTTTTACACAACAGCTCGGGACAACTGTTGAGCAACAACTCGAGCAGCTCAGACAGTATTTCAACCAGCTTGATACTTACACGCAGCAGTTAAATACAACTACTTACCAACAATTTGAACTGCTCAGACAGCGTCTGGAACAATTAGAAATTTTTACCAAACAGTGGAGTCAAAGTACTCAGCAACAAACGGAAACATTCCAAAGGTGGGAGCAACTACCAAACATAGATGCTATTAACCAACGCCTGCAACAGCTGGAAGCTTTTACCAAACAATTGCACATAAATATTCAACAACAAATCCAGCCCCTCAAACAATCTTTTGAACAGTTGAATGAAAATACTGCTAAACACCTAGAAGAATTCCACTACTCGATCGCCCTACTCCAAACTGAACTGCAAAAGCTAACTTCAGCAAGCAGTCAACTACCAACACAAACAAACAAAGACTTCAAATTCAGTCTGGATTCTGAAGCTGCAAAGGTGTTCCTACCAGCGGTCACTTCACCCTTATCCCAGCCAACGATAATACAAAAATTCCACTCCTTATCCACTCTCCAAGGACATTCCCACCGAGTTGTTTCTATTGCTTTTACTCGTGACGGACAAACCTTAGCTAGTGGTAGTCACGATCGCACGATTAAAATTTGGCATTTGATTAGTCAGGAACCTCGTACTATTTCAGTCTCTACAAAAGTAAATGCTGTGGCTTTTCATCCCAGTGGAAATATTTTAGCTGCTGGAACTGATGACCCAAATATTAAATTGTGGAACGTAGCTACGAAAGAAGAAATAGGTAACTTAACAGGACATCAACAAAAAGTTTACTCTGTTGTTTTTAGTCCCAATGGTAAAATTTTAGCTAGTGGTAGTCAGGATAAAACTATTAAGCTTTGGTATATACAAAAGCGGCAAGAAACATATACCCTCACCGGACATACAGATGAAGTTTTATGTGTTGCTTTTAGTCCAGATGGCAAAATTTTAGCTAGTGGTAGCGGCGACGGTGATAGAACTATAAAAATTTGGTATCTCACCCAAAATAAATTCCTCACTCTCAAAGAAGATTCTCGTTCTTGGGGAAGAATTTATGCTGTCGCTTTCAGTCCGGATGGTAAATTCTTGGCTAGTGCCAGTCAAGACAAAATTATTAGATTGTGGAACGTAGAAAATGGTAAGGAAATTCGCACTTTTCTAGGACATACTGAGGAAGTTTATTGTCTTGCTTTTAGTCCAGATGGAAAAATTTTAGCTAGTGGTAGTCAAGATAAAACAGTGAAGTTATGGAAAGTCGAAACAGGTGATGTGGTTCGTACTTTTACAGAAAACCAAAGCGCAGTTTATTCTGTTACTTTTAGCCCGGATGGCAAAAAATTAGCTACCGCTAATGAAAATCAGACAATTATGCTTTTGCCTTGTCGCTAAGTTGCTTTTTCTTGCACCAGCACAAAGGGCTGTACGATGAGAGTATGAAATCTTCTGGCGCGATCGCTATTCCACTCGGTTAGTTGTCCAGCTGAAGGTTTTGCAATTAATGCTTCTTCAATCCAAATTTTGACTTCAGAAACATTATCACTGGCGATCGCTACCCCCACATCTAATAAGTCTAGTTCTGGTGCTACCACAATTACCGCATCTCGCAGCATATGGGGGACTAACCACTCCCACTCGGCTTCATCCAGATTTTCTGTTAACTGTGCTCTTAAATCTTGATTAGTCATTTCTTTTCTTTCTACCCAAAAATTATTATACTCAAAATTACACTCTCTTTTCAAAAATTACTCTTTCTCTGGATAGATTTACTTCTCTGATTCCAGTGAATTTGTCTCTATTTTTTCTGCCTTCATCTCCTCTATTTCAAAGAAAGAAACTATTACTCCTGCCATGGGAATCGAAATAAAAATTCCCAAAATACCTGCTATTCTTGCTCCTACTAGTAAAGCAAAAAATACCACAACCGGATTGAGATTTAACGCTCCCTGCATAATTCTGGGCGCGAGCAAATTATCTTGTATTTGCTGAAGCACGATACAAACAACCAGGATTTTAATTGCTAACCATATATCTTGAGAAAGAACAATTAAGGTCACTGCGCTGATGCCTAATGTTGCTCCGATACCGGGAATTATGTCTAGTATCCCCACGAGCACCGACAAAATCAATGCAAAAGGCACTTTCAAGCAAACAAAAGCAATGAAAGTTGTAGCGCTAAAGAATAACGTCAGTAGCAACTGACCCCGAAAAAAACCTAAAAATTTACGTTTGATGACATTAGTAAATCTACTGCGTCGCGGTTCTGGTATTTGTTTCACAAGAAAATGCCAAAGTTTTTCTCCATCTAGTAGCATGAAAAAAGCCACAACGGCGATTAATATAAAAGTCACAAAATTAGTTAAAATTGATTGTAAAATAGCAAAACCGCTAACCAGATAAGAGAGAGCCTTATTTCGCAACTGTCCTTCTAACAGGCTGAGGTCGATTTGAATATTTCGCGCTCTGAGAAACAATTCTATTTTTTCTACCAAAGGTGGTAAAGAATTTAAAAAAACAGTCAAGCTATTGATTAATTGCTGTGCTTGGGACAAAACTGTTAAACTAATAGTAATTATCAAACCTCCGAGGAGAATAATACTGATTAAAAAAACTATGACAACGGCAACATTATGAGGGAAAAAACGTCGCAGCCATTGTACAGGATAGCTAAGCAAAAAAGCTAAAATAGTAGCAAATGTGAAAATGACAATAACAGGTTCAAAGTACGCTAAAAGCTGTACAATTGTCCAACCAGAAGCTACTAAAAGCAAAAAGCGAACTAAAACTAGATTATTTAGTCGCGACCAAAAATTATTGGCTCCAAAGCTACTCATAGTTTCATAAAAAAGAGCCACAAGGCAAAGATAAAAAATAGCATTTAAAGGCTTTTCTGCTTTGGTAAAAGAATAGGAAAGAAGGCATAAGCGTGGGTTAGTTTCATTTCCCGATCGGAAGATAAAATGAAAGCCACCAGGAATTGCGGTGAATAAAATCCTTTTACCAAAAGAGTTTTTCGCCTTGAAATTATTCTTAACTTATAGATATTGAGTTGTAATTACCACTTCCTTAGTACATATTTTTGCTTGCACAACCGCAAACAGAGAAAGGCTGCTTACCGTCCCAGAGCGTGCAGTGCATTGATGGTGGTAGCACATTTTTGGGTGACAGCTTCTAATTCTTCTTTATCCGTGGAGTTAGGTGCTGGGATTGGTTCTCCGATTCTGACCGTGACGGGGACCGAACGAGGAATAACAGCTCCTTTTTGCTCGATAGCTTCTGTACCCCACAAACTAACCGGCAATAATGGTGCTTGGGCTTTAGCAGCAATTAATGCTGCACCTCGTTTTGGATTTGTAATGCGTCCGTCGGAAGTGCGAGTTCCTTGTAAAAAAATACCAACAGCCCATCCTTGTGCCAAGTACTTTAAGGCGGCGCGAATAGCAGCGCGATCTGGTGTACCTCGACTGACTGGATAAGCTCCATACAAAGCGATCGCGTGTTTGAGAATTGGAATTTGAAACAATTCTTCCTTGGCCATGTATGCTAACGGACGGCCAACACAATTAGATACAATTGGCGGATCGTAGTTACTAGCATGATTGCTAACTACCACTAGCGGTCCTTGTTTGGGAACGTTTTGTGCGCCGTAAATGCGACCCCGAAAGTAAACGTGCAGCATGGGGCTAACAACAGACCACTTAAAGGCGTGGTAGAGCAGGAGACTGACAAATGGTTCGCGGCTTTTGCCCACAGAAGATGATTGAGATCGGACAAAATAAAGAATAAGCGATCGCCGCTACTTTTGAGTGTTAAAATTGTCGATTGCTTGTTTTGGGCAAATGGCAGCAACAGAGGTTCCTGCCATTTTTCATTCTAGAAATTTTGCCGGTCACTTTCACCCAGCAGTTACAAGCGATCGCACCCCCAGAAAAATTTTTCATTTTTGACTCAAAAGCCGCAGAGAATTGGTGTTTAATTATAATGTCTTTTTTTCCAAAATTGCAGCCAGAGTATATATGATACAAACACCCCAGTAGCTTAGAACAGGAGGGTTTATGAGGACGCGTGTATTAACTGAAATTATCTGCGGCACGTACCTGCGGGCTTGAGGAAAATAAGAGTTTGAGTTTTGGGCTGAAGTCAACCATTGACGTCAAAACGAAATCAAAACTGCAGCGCCATCTAAAGTCAGAATAATTTACCTGCACAAGTTAAGCTTGATTAAGGTAGCAAATAATTGCCCTTTGTGGAAGAAATTATCTGTTCCTGCTCAGTTGGAATTTTCGCTGCTTGAGAAAACCGGAATGCTAGACCAAATTTTTGATTATCTTCACTTTCACTTCAGTATAGAAGCCTCGATTGTTTTGCTCGTCCTTATCTTTTTAGAAGCAGTGCTATCTGCAGATAACGCCATCGCTCTAGCTGCGATCGCTCAAGGACTGGAAAACAAAGAACTGGAACAGCAAGCGCTCAATTTCGGTCTAGTCGTTGCTTACCTGTTGCGAATAAGTTTGCTGCTGACCGCTAGTTGGGTACAACAATTTTGGCAATTTGAATTGCTGGGTGCAGCCTACCTGTTGTGGCTGGTCTTTCAACATTTTAGTTCCGAAGAAGACCAACAGCATCACCACCACGGTCCTCGTTTTACAAATTTGTGGCAAGTAATACCTGTAATTGCACTGACGGATTTAGCCTTTTCTTTAGATAGCGTCACCACAGCGATCGCTGTTTCTCGGGAAACGTGGCTGGTACTAACCGGAACCACCATTGGTATTATTACCCTACGCTTTATGGCGGGTTTGTTTATTCGTTGGTTAGATGAATTCAAGAACCTAGAAGATGCAGGCTACATTACCGTTGCTTTGGTGGGATTGCGCTTGTTAATTCGGGTGGTGAACGAAGATTTAGTACCGCCGCAATGGTTGATGATGAGCGCGATCGCCTTGCTTTTGGTCTGGGGATTTTCTCAGCGCACAGAACAACCACAGCCAACACCACCACAAACTCCGGTACAAAAAGCACAAAAAAGTGAAGTGAACGTGGAGGGGATGGGGACTAGAGATTAAAACTGTTTGACCCTACCAGCAGCTAGCTGGCTAGTTGGTCCTGTTGCGATCGCTAATCCCCTTAATTTAACTTACTCGTGCAGCCAAGGCATTAAATGAGGTTGCCAATGAACTAATTCTTCATCTTTAAACCATAGAGAAATTTCTCGTTGTGCTGTTTCGATCGCATCCGAACCATGAATTAAATTGCGACCGATATTCCAGCCAAAATCCCCCCGGATTGTTCCTGGTTCTGCTACCAAAGGATTTGTTGCTCCAATCAATTTTCTAGCAGCAGCAACAACGCCATCACCTTCCCAAACCATGGCTACTACTGGACCGGAGGTGATAAATTCCACTAATCCTGAAAAAAACGGTTTTTCCTTGTGAACATCGTAATGTGCTTCAGCTAATTCCCGACTGACTTTTAGGAATTTTAAGCCTACTAAAGTAAAGCCTTTATTTTCAAAGCGACGGATAATTTCACCCACCAGGCGTCGTTGTACGCCGTCAGGTTTAATGGCAATGAATGTGCGTTCCAAAGCTATCTCCTCAAAGCGAAAAAATTTACTTTTATAAATGACAACCAATCACAGAATATCTTAGAAATCACCTGGAAGTGTATGTGCGTTCAAACACGAATGCGCTAAATTGTAAATTCGTGGGAAACATAAAGGTAAAGGTCAGAACAAATGAGTCTTGAGTCAGCTGCTGCATCGGATGAGGTGGTGAAACTCCCATCTGGTAATGGTAAAAAAGACGAATTGAAAAATCACAAGCAAAAAAAACTGCTACCGCCGGCTACCACGCACAATAATGGCTCGCGCCAATGGAAAATAGAGGATAGCGAAGCCCTGTACCGCATTGAAGGTTGGGGACAACCTTATTTTTCCATTAATGCAGCAGGTCACGTCACCGTTTCTCCCAAAGGCGATCGTGGCGGTTCTCTGGATTTATTTGAATTGGTAAATGCTCTCAAACAACGCAATCTGGGACTGCCTCTTTTAATTCGTTTCTCCGACATTTTAGAAGACCGGATCGAGCGATTGAACGCTTGTTTTGCCAAGGCGATCGCTCGCTACAATTATTCTGGCGTTTACCGCGGCGTGTTTCCGGTCAAGTGCAACCAGCAGCGCCATTTGGTCTCTGATTTAGTACGCTTTGGCAAACCCCATCAATTTGGGTTGGAAGCGGGCTCCAAGCCAGAATTAATGATAGCCTTGGCAATGTTAGATACACCCGGTGCTTTGCTGATTTGCAACGGTTACAAAGACCGGGAATACATCGAAACAGCAATGCTGGCCCAAAGACTGGGACAAATACCAATTATTGTCCTAGAACAAATTGAAGAAGTAGACCTGGTCATCGAAGCCAGCCGACAATTAGGAATCAAGCCGATTGTGGGAGTAAGGGCAAAACTCAGCACCCAAGGCATGGGACGCTGGGGAACATCTAGCGGCGATCGCGCAAAATTTGGTCTGACCATTCCAGAAATTATCCAAGCCGTGGATAAATTACGTGCCGCTAACCTGTTAGATTCTTTACAGCTGTTGCACTTTCACATCGGCTCCCAAATTTCCGCCATTAACGTCATCAAAGATGCCATCCAAGAAGCTAGCCGCATCTACGTGGAATTGGCGGCGTTGGGAGCAAATATGAAATATCTCGACGTTGGTGGTGGCTTGGGCGTAGATTACGACGGTTCCCAAACTAACTTCTACGCCTCGAAAAATTACAACATGCAGAACTACGCTAACGATATCGTTGCTGAGCTGAAAGATACATGTACGGAGCGGGGAATTCCCGTACCAACACTAATTAGCGAAAGCGGGCGAGCGATCGCTTCCCACCAATCAGTACTGATTTTTGATGTTCTCAGTACCAGCGAAGTCCTCACCGAACCGCCAGAACCTCCCAAAGAGGGCGAATCCCATATTATCACGTACCTTTGGGAAACCTATCAATCAATCCACGAAGATAATTACCAAGAGTTCTACCACGATGCGACTCAATTTAAAGAAGAAGCTATCAGTCGCTTTAACTTAGGAATATTAAGCATTACAGAACGGGCGAAAGCAGAACGGCTCTACTGGGCTTGCTGTCAAAAGATCCTAAACATTACCAGGCGACAAGAGTACGTACCCGACGAACTGGAAGACCTAGAAAAAATCATGGCTTCCATCTACTACATCAACATGTCTGTATTTCAATCGGCTCCTGATTGCTGGGCCATAGACCAATTATTCCCCATCATGCCGATCCACCGCTTGGATGAAGAACCAACACGACGGGGAATTCTTGCAGATCTTACCTGCGATAGTGATGGCAAAATCGACCGCTTTATCGATTTACGGGATGTTAAATCTGTTTTAGAACTTCACCCCTTCAAACCGGGAGAACCGTACTATTTGGGCATGTTCCTCAACGGCGCCTACCAGGAAATTATGGGTAATTTACATAACTTGTTCGGCGATACGAATGCCGTTCACATCCAATTAACACCCAAAGGCTACCAAATCCAACACGTAGTCAAAGGTGATACCATGAGCGAAGTTGTCGGCTACGTGCAGTACGATTCTGAAGACATGGTGGAAAACATCCGCCAGCGTTGCGAACAAGCTTTAGAAGAAAATCGCATTACCCTGGCAGAATCTCAGCGACTGCTGCAGACCTACGAACAAAGTTTGAGAAGATACACTTATTTGACTTCTCCCTGAGGGCTAATAGCTAATAGCCGATGGTTTGACGCTATTAGCTATTAACTTGCTAGCAGCCCGCCGTGGACTAACTAGCGTTGGTTTCTAGCAATTCTGCGATCGCTTGTCGTTCCAAGGGAGTTTGGGAGGGCGGTGTTTGTCTGGCATCAGTAATCAACCAATCCAACGCTGCTGCTTGAACGTCTATTGTCGCCCCGGTTTTATCTACACAGTAACGTCCAAACACCAACTTGTCGACCAGTCGCGCTCCCGGACCCAAGCGCGACCATTCAAAAATAACGCTATTTTCCACGGTGGCGCCGCTACATATCCAACAGTTGGGGCCAATCATTGTCGGACCGACTATTTTCGCTCCATCCTCAATCTTGGTCATGCCACCAATGTAAACCGGACCGGTAATATCTACTTTGTCCCAATTCACAGCTACATTTAAACCAGTGTAAATGCCAGGAGCAACCTGCTGACCGGGAATTTGAACGTTTTTAATTTCTCCTGACAGAACGCCGCGAATAGCCCGCCAGTAGTCTGGAACTTTACCAATATCTACCCACTCAAAATCCATGGCGATGGCGTAGAAGGGCGCACCTAATTCCACGAGTTTGGGAAATAATTGGCTGCCAATGTCGTACTCTACACCTGAGGGAATATAATCCAATACCTCTGGTTCGAAAATGTAAATCCCAGTGTTGATGTTGGTACTGAGGGCTTCTTCTACCTTGGGTTTTTCTTGGAAAGCTTTGACGCGGCCCTGTTCGTCAGTAACAACAACGCCATAGCTGGAAACTTCTTCCCGGGGAACTGATTTCATGACAATGGTGGCGATGGAACCCTTGGATTTATGCCAGTTAACTGCTGCTGTCAAATCCAGATCGATGAGCGCATCGCCGCACAAAACCACAAAGGTGTCGTCAAAAAATGGAGAAAAGTCCTGGATTTTCTTTATTCCGCCAGCAGAACCAAGAGCCTCTCCTACTAGCGTACCCTCGACAATTCGCCCCTCAAAAGAATAAGCAATCTGCACGCCAAAGCGCTGTCCGTCCCGGAAATAGCTTTCGATTTCCTCTGCTAGATGGCTAACGTTGACCATGATCTGGTCAAAACCGTGTTGGCGTAACAACTCCAGTAGAAATTCCATCACTGGCTTTTGCAGGATGGGCATCATTGGTTTGGGCATAGTGTACGTAATCGGACGCACTCGAGTTCCCTTGCCCGCTGCCAGAATCATTGCCTTCATAAATATTTATTCCTCAACCACAAGCCAGTTAACTTTCATTGAGCAATACTTCATACTCGGTTTATTTTATGCCTTTAGTCATCCTGAAAAGGATATATTCAGGCCACTAACGGACGCATTAGTAGTAGTACAGTGGTAACACAAGCATAGGATAATAGCACGCGATCGCCTGCATCCTTTCCTATTGGTGTTTGCTGTGGAGGAAACTGCTGCCTGCCAGTGTATCATTGCTTCACTCATTTAGTAGTGACACAATCATTGTATTTCCTGCAATTGTGCCGGGTAGAGGCAAAAGAACTTGTTCGCACTCGATACTTTCAAGTTTGAAATTTTGCTGAGCCTGCAATAGATGTTACACAATCAGGAAATGAAAACTATCTTTTTGTGTGCTCGTTGATTTTCAATTACAGATATAACTTAATTTCTCCACTGTTCCAAGTGTTGGTCGCTATTTTTTTTCCGTGTTTGTCAGCAATCTAATTTTTATATCCTGGTAAAATTCCTCTTGCCACAGCTCTACCTTCGATTGCGCCGAGAGCAACAATAGCGCCCAGAAAACACCCACCAGATAGCTGTTTGGTGAATCGTCCCCACAGCCATTTTGTTGTGATTGTTTTGTCTGCATCCATAACTGTACTAATTGTTCTAAATTCAACCAATTTCTCTCTAAACACAACTGTTTTGACCAACTATACAAAACTTGCTCTAATTCTTCAGCTACTTCTGTCAGATTTTCTTGGTGAGCTAACTCTAATGCCGCCCGCATGCTTTGCAAATTAGATTGACGTCGCCCGCCGCGAGGTGTTTGGTTGACTTTTTCTTGTAGTTTTAACTGTTGTGCCATCAACTGCAATTGCTCGAGCAATTCTTGCAGACTAACGCGGCGTTTAGAAGGAGGCATTGCTGCTGGACGACGACGTAAATGTCGTTCTAAAGGCAATCTCGGGTTCGCAGGCAAAACTGTATCTTCTGATTCTTCAGCAAGTAAAATTTCACCTGCACCAGTTTCCTGTTCATCTTGTGCTGATTGCCATTGCATTAAGGTATTTGCTTTAAATAACACCAGCATCGATGCAGAAAGAATTGCTTGCCCAGATTGGGATAAGTCAGTTTCGTAGCCTGTTTTTATCGTCTTGGAGGTCATTAATTCAATATAGCGGTCTATGACCTCAATTACCCGAACGTCCCAAGGATCTATTTTCCCTGCCTGTGCTTGATGTATAAGATTTTCTATTGTTGCCAGTAGCTCGCAAGCATCCATCAACAAATTCTTGAGTTAGTAGGTGGTAATTAGTAGTTAGCAGATGCCCACACAATAGTTGTTTGTTGTTATTATTAATACTAATTGTGAGTTAGGTCATCAAAGTTCGGTCAAAGATGAAACAATCGCAAAGTCTACTTTAAACTTGCAACTACATATTATTTTCAATTGTGAATTTTGAGCGTGCAACTTTTAATTAATTCCAATCAATTTTGAAATTAAATAGTATAAAAAATTAAGCATAGCACGAA